>ENA-UOXP01000049-UOXP01000049.1-mixed-culture-metagenome-genome-assembly--contig:-NODE-49-length-84978-cov-5.999529_pt1 | contig 84978 bp, 86 predicted proteins | sample MGYA00238161_ERZ761639 | MGnify/ENA primary metagenome ERZ761639 (study PRJEB28913, sample SAMN08776760) | mixed culture metagenome | isolation source: Freshwater growth medium | place: USA...
CCGCGTCGACGTTGGTTATTGGCAACGGTGCTCATCATCTATGGTGCAGCTGTAGAATGGATGCAGTCAGCATTGACAGTGACTCGCATGCCTAGCCTAGGCGATTGGTTGGCTGATGTAGTAGGCGTGTTGCTGGTGTTGCTAGGTTTTTGGATGATCGACGCTATGAGACGAAACAAAGTGCGCGCGTAATGCCAAATGAGTTTGATTTAATCGCGAAATACTTCACGCGGCCTACGCCCAATACGGATTTAGGCATAGGGGATGACGCGGCATTACTTAGTATCTCCACTAACAATCAGTTAGTTATATCTGTGGATGCGTCGGTAGTAGGTACTCACTTTTATCCAGATTGCCCGGCTGAATTTGTGGGTTGGAAATCACTGGCTGTCAATGTGTCTGACATGGCTGCGATGGGTGCGACACCTAAATGGATCACGCTGGCAATTGCTTTGCCTGTGCAGGATGCGGATTGGCTGACTGGGTTTGCACGAGGTTTTTTTGCCTGTGCTGAGCAATTTAATCTAGATTTAATCGGTGGCGACACCACACGTGGGTCTTTGAACATCACAGTACAAATCATGGGTGAAGTACTAAAAGGCAAAGCCTTGTTGCGAAGTGGTGCGCAAGCAGGGGATGATGTATGGGTGAGTGGTTTGTTAGGTAGTGCAGCATTGGGTTTGGCCCATCTGCAAAACAAAATAACGCTACCCGACGATGTATTGGAAGTGTGTTCAAATGCGCTAAATCAGCCACAACCTCGCATTGCATTAGGCTTGGGTTTGTTAGGGGTTGCAAATAGTTGTATTGATATTTCAGATGGTTTGGTGGGGGATCTCGCACATATTCTCCAAGCGTCTGGCGTAGGTGCAGAACTTGATTTAGATGCTATACCATGCTTGCCGTTAATGAAAACCGCCATGGAGTTGCCCGTATACCAGCAAGCAGTTTTGGCGGGCGGTGATGATTATGAGTTATGTTTTACAGCCCCTGCTGACCAGCGTTCACGTATTAAAGCACTGGGCGAATCACTCGCATTGCCACTTACCCGTGTTGGTCAAATAACAGCTAAAGCTGGTTTAAAAGTGATGCATCATGGGCATGTGTTGCCTTTGCAAATGAGAGGATTTGATCACTTTGCCTAATCCACCAACATTAAAATTATTGTTATCTCATCCCGCTCATTTCTTGAGTCTTGGTTTGGGTGCGGGACTCGCACCCAAAGCCCCTGGCACCTTTGGCACTTTAGTGGCGTTACCGCTATATTTTTTTGTAATAATGCCATTACCTCCGCTGCAACAACTCATCATAATCGCTACGTTATTTGTGCTAGGTGTGTATGTATGTCATGCCACGGGGCTGGCTATTGGGGTCAGTGATCATGGGGCCATAGTATGGGACGAAATTGTGGCCATGTTGTTGGTGTTGGTGTTTACACCAGTGACTTGGCAATGGTGGTGCGCAGCCTTTTTATTGTTTCGATTATTTGATATATGGAAACCATTCCCAATTCGCCAATGTGATGTCGCAGTCAAAGGTGGTTTGGGTGTGATGCTAGATGATATATTGGCTGCAGTGTATGCAATTGCTTGCTTAAAGGTGATGGTATGGATGAGCTAGTCATCATGGCTGAAGAACTAGGGCGTCATTTAAAACGAAAAGGTGAAGTGTTGGCGCTAGCTGAGTCTTGCACAGGCGGGATGGTGGCATGTGCAATTACGCATACCGCAGGTAGCTCGGCATGGTTTGATCGTGGATTTGTCACCTACAGCAATTTATCTAAAGTAGAAATGCTGGGCGTGTCTTTGGAAACCTTAGACACCCTAGGTGCGGTCAGCGAACAAACAGCGCAAGAAATGGCGCTTGGGGCTTTGCAATTTAGTCAGGCAACCATTGCAGGCAGTATTACAGGCATAGCTGGACCTAGTGGGGGATCGCGGCAAAAGCCAGTAGGCACGATCTGTTTTGCTTGGGCCCACAAAGATGGTCGAATCAAGCGATCAACTCAACTTTTTCGAGGCGATCGCGCACAAATTCGTCGTCAAGCCGCAGAGCATGCGCTACTGGGCTTTATGACAGTGTTAAATCAATAGTGGTTGGGTATTAATCGCGACCACGTCCGCGGTTGCCATGGCCGCGACCGCGATCCCAGCCACCACGTCCTCTATCGCCTCTATCCCAGCCACGATGTCCATGATGATGTCCGCCACGGTATTGGTGATATTGCACCACTGGTGCATAGCGAATCACACGTGGAGGGGAATAAAATGCTGGTGCTCCGTAATAATAAGCGCTTGGTCCTGGATGGTGATACACAGTAGGTGGTGGCGCATAGCCAAACCCGCCTAAATTAATCCCAAGATGAAATGAGTCATGCGCGCTGGCAGTGCTCATGGTGGCTACATAGATAGCAATCGATGCAAGTAAAGCTTTTAGAATTTTCATATCTCCTCCAGTAGGTAAAAGGATGCTCCCTACCTAGCAAAACGTGTTCATATGACAAAAGTCTACACGCTGAGATCATTTTGCAAATAGGCCGCAAATTAAAGCGCTTAACGTTGTGTTCTGCTTACGTTAAATAGCAATTTATGAAATAATTAGCAGTTAATTTAAGTACTTTAAAATAAAGGCAAAAACCACATGGATGACAACAAAAGCAAAGCACTTGCGGCAGCACTTTCTCAGATTGAAAAACAGTTTGGCAAAGGCTCAATCATGCGCATGGGCGATTCCGATATCGGTGAAGATATTCAAGCCGTATCAACTGGATCATTAGGCTTAGACATTGCCCTTGGTATTGGTGGCTTGCCACGTGGCCGTATTGTAGAAATCTATGGTCCAGAATCATCAGGTAAAACCACGCTGACACTTTCTGTCATCGCACAAATGCAAAAAATCGGCGGTGTTGCAGCCTTTATTGATGCTGAACATGCATTAGATCCACAATATGCAGCCAAGTTAGGCGTGAACGTCCCTGATTTGCTCATCAGCCAGCCTGATACAGGTGAGCAAGCACTTGAAATTGCTGATATGTTGGTGCGTTCAGGTTCTGTGGATATTGTGGTGGTGGACTCCGTTGCTGCTTTAACACCACGCGCTGAGATTGAAGGTGAAATGGGCGATAGCCACATGGGCTTACAAGCACGTTTAATGAGCCAAGCGTTACGTAAGTTGACAGGTAATATCAAACGTACCAACACCTTGGTGATTTTCATTAACCAAATCCGTATGAAAATTGGCGTGATGTTTGGTAATCCTGAGACCACGACTGGCGGTAATGCACTTAAATTTTATGCTTCAGTGCGTTTAGATATTCGTCGTACTGGTGCAATCAAAAAAGGTGATGAAGTCACAGGTTCTGAAACCCGCGTGAAAGTTATCAAGAACAAAGTAGCGCCGCCGTTTAAACAAGCTGAGTTTGACATCATGTACGGTGAGGGTATTTCTCGCTTTGGTGAAATTATTGAGTTAGGCGCCAATATCAAGCTAGTAGAAAAAGCAGGTGCTTGGTATAGCTACAATGGCGAAAAAATTGGCCAAGGCAAAGAGAACGCCAAAGAGTACTTGCGTGAGCATCCAGAAATCGCTGCTGAGATTGAGGCAAAGATTCGTGCGAACGCTAAGCAGTTGGCGGAAATTATGCCTACTGCGCGTACCGAAGAAGACTAAGCAATATTATAGAGGGGTTATTCAATCGTTCAACTTCCTGCAAAATCGCTCAGGCAACGGGCTTTGGAGTATTTGACTAAACGTGAATACTCATATGCGGAGCTCGGTCAAAAGCTGAAAGCTTATGCCGAAGAAACAGATGATATTCCAGCGTTGTTGAATGATTTTAAAGCGCGTGGTTGGCTAAGCGATGCAAGATTTACAGAACAAATTGTACATGCGCGTAAAACTAAATTCGGCAGTATGCGTGTGGCAAACGAGTTGCGTGAAAAAGGTGTGGACGATGCGCTGATTGCGGATGCGATTGAGCGTGTCAAAGTGGATGAGTTAGACAATGCCAAAACAGTTTGGCGAAAGAAATTTAAAGCAGCGCCCAATAACCGTGATGAATGGGCAAAGCAAGCCAGATTTTTACAAAGCCGTGGTTTCGGTTTCGACATTATAAAGAACGTATTAAACAGTAAGTTTGAAGATGACAATTAAACTCAGCAATAAACCCAGCAGCAATGAAATCCGCCAAGCGTTTTTAGACTTTTTTGCTTCTAAAGGCCATCAAGTGGTCGCGTCTAGTTCACTCGTGCCGCACGGTGACCCTACTCTGCTATTCACCAATGCAGGCATGAATCAATTTAAAGACGTGTTTTTAGGCTTTGATAAACGTCCATATACCCGTGCAACCAGCAGCCAAAAGTGCGTGCGTGCTGGTGGCAAGCACAATGATTTAGAAAACGTGGGTTATACCGCGCGCCATCACACTTTCTTTGAAATGCTTGGTAACTTCAGCTTTGGTGATTACTTTAAGCGTGATGCGATTCAATACGCATGGGAGTTGCTAACGGAAGTTTATAAGCTGCCTAAAGAAAAATTATTGGTCACGGTGTATGCAGAGGACGATGAGGCCTTTGATATTTGGACCAAAGAAATTGGTGTGCCTGCTGATAAAGTCATTCGTATAGGCGATAACAAAGGCGCACGTTATGCCTCTGACAACTTCTGGATGATGGGTGACACAGGTCCGTGCGGCCCTTGTACTGAAATTTTTTACGACCACGGTGATAAACACTGGGGTGGGCCTCCAGGTAGTCCTGATGAAGATGGCGATCGCTTCATTGAGATTTGGAACAACGTCTTTATGCAATTCAACCGCGATGAAGCGGGTGTGATGCATCCGTTACCAAAGCCAAGTGTCGACACTGGCATGGGTTTAGAGCGTATCTCTGCGGTACTGCAAGGCGTTCACGCCAACTACGAAATTGATTTATTTCAAACGCTGATTGCAGCCGCTGCGCGTGAAACCAAAGCAACTGACTTAACCAGCCCAAGCTTAAAGGTGCTGGCAGACCATATTCGTGCCTGCTCATTCTTAATCGCCGATGGTGTGATTCCTGGTAATGAAGGGCGTGGTTATGTATTGCGCCGTATTATTCGTCGTGCCATTCGTCATGGTTACAAGTTAGGTGTACGCAGCGCGTTTTTCCATCACATGTTGCCAGATCTGGTCAAAGAAATGGGTGGCGCTTATCCTGAGTTAGTGAGTGAGCAAAAACGGATTGCTGATATTTTGAAGCTCGAAGAAGACCGCTTCTTTGAAACCATAGAAAATGGCATGGCAATTTTGGAAGCTGAATTGGCAAATACACAAAGTGTATTTAACGGCGATTTGGCTTTTAAATTACATGATACCTATGGATTCCCGCTAGACTTAACTGCGGATATTTGTCGCGAACGCAATGTAACCGTGGATAGTACCGCGTTTGATGCCGCGATGGCGCGCCAAAAGGAACAAGCACGTGCTGCTGGTAAATTCAAAATGGCGGCCAACTTGGAATACGATGGCCAAGTGACGCAATTCCACGGCTACGAGAAACTAGAAACACAAGCCAAGGTATTGGCACTGTATAAAGATGGTACATCCGTAAACACGTTGAACGAGGGCGAGATAGGTATTGTAGTGTTGGATGACACCCCATTCTATGCCGAGTCTGGTGGTCAGATAGGCGACAGCGGTGAGTTGCGAGCAAGCAATGGTATTTTTGAGGTAGAAGATACGCAAAAAATTCAGGCGGCCGTATTTGGGCACCATGGTGTATTAAAAACAGGTTCACTGAATGTGGGTGATACAGTATCAGCACGCTTGAATACGCAAGCACGAGCCAATACCATGCGTAACCATTCTGCCACCCATTTGATGCATAAAGCATTGCGCGAAGTCCTAGGTGAGCATGTGCAACAAAAAGGCAGTTTGGTCGACACAGAAAAAACCCGTTTTGATTTTGTGCATAATGCACCGATGACGGATGCGCAAATCGCGCGAGTAGAAGCGATTGTGAATGCGGAAATTTTAGCGAATGCTGCAACACAAGCACGCGTCATGGATATTGAATCCGCCCAACAAACAGGCGCTATGATGTTGTTTGGCGAAAAATATGGCGATGAAGTGCGTGTGTTAGATATTGGAACTAGCCGAGAATTGTGTGGCGGCACCCATGTAAGCCGAACTGGTGATATTGGTCTGTTCAAGATTACATCTGAGAGTGGTGTGGCTGCTGGTGTGCGTCGTGTGGAAGCGACGACTGGGGAAGGCGCATTAAAGCTCATCAATGCGCAACAAGCATTAATTACGCAATTGGCTGCGGATTTGAAAGCGCCTACACATGAACTTGCGAACAAGGTGGCGCAGATGAATGAGCATGCGAAATCGCTAGAGAAAGAACTGACACGCTTGAAATCCAAGTTGGCTTCATCGCAAGGTGATGATTTAGCTACACAAGCTATAGATATCAATGGCGTGAAAGTATTGGCTGCCACGCTAGAAGGTGCCGATGCCAACGCTCTACGCGAAACCATGGATAAGTTAAAAGATAAACTCAAATCAGCGGCGATAGTATTAAGTGCTGTGAATGAGGGCAAAGTGAGTTTGGCCGCAGGTGTGACACAAGATTTGATTGCTAAAATCAAAGCAGGCGATTTGGTGAATCACGTAGCCAGTCAAGTGGGTGGTAAGGGGGGCGGTAAGCCAGATATGGCGATGGCGGGCGGTACGGACGCAAGTCAATTGCCAAACGCATTAGCCAGTGTGGAAAGTTGGGTAAAAGCTAAGCTGGGTTAAATTAAGTTAGGCTAAACCTAATTGGATGAATGAATGGTGTTGTAAAGCAAATATAACAATTATTTTATTTGGGTGATTAAAGAGTTAAACATGGCACTAATTGTACAAAAATATGGCGGTACTTCCGTTGCGAATCCAGAACGCATTCGTAACGTTGCAAGACGCGTTGCACGTTACAAGGCAATGGGGCATCAAGTGGTTGTAGTGGTGTCTGCAATGTCTGGTGAAACTAATCGACTGATTGGCTTGGCAAAAGAAATCATGCCAGATCCAGATCCGCGCGAATTGGATGTGATGGTCTCCACTGGTGAGCAAGTGACGATTGGTATGACAGCACTGGCCCTGATGGAGCTTGGCATTAAAGCGAAAAGCTACACAGGCACGCAAGTGAAAATATTGACAGACAATGCGTTTAATAAAGCGCGTATCTTGAATATCGATGAGCACAATCTAAAAAGTGACTTGGCCGACGGTTACGTGTGTGTGGTGGCTGGTTTTCAAGGCGTGGATGCAAACGGTAATATCACAACACTAGGCCGTGGTGGATCTGACACCACAGGTGTGGCGTTAGCTGCCGCGCTAGGTGCAGATGAGTGCCAAATTTATACCGATGTAGATGGTGTATATACCACCGATCCACGCTTAGTACCTGAAGCGCGGCGTTTAGACAAGATTACATTTGAGGAGATGCTGGAACTTGCATCTCAGGGTAGTAAAGTGTTGCAAATTCGCTCTGTGGAGTTTGCCGGTAAATATAAAGTTAAGTTGCGTGTGCTTTCCAGTTTTGATGAAGATGGCGATGGCACACTGATTACATTTGAAGAAGATAGCAAGGACGACAGCATGGAAGAACCCATTATCTCAGGCATTGCGTTTAATCGCGACGAAGCCAAAATTACTATATTAGGCGTGCCTGATAAACCTGGTATTGCGTATCAAATTTTAGGCCCAGTGGCAGATGCCAATATCGATGTGGATATGATTATCCAAAACGTGGGTGCAGACGGTACAACTGACTTTACTTTCACCGTACATAAAAACGAAATGAACAAAGCTTTGGCTATTTTGCGTGAAAAAGTACAAGGCCACATCCAAGCGCGTGAAATCAACGGCGATGATAAAATTGCCAAAGTGTCCGTGGTTGGCGTGGGTATGCGTTCACACGTGGGCATTGCTAGTCAGATGTTCCGTACCTTAGCAGAAGAAGGCATCAACATTCAGATGATTTCTACCAGCGAGATTAAAATTGCAGTGGTGATTGATGAAAAGTACATGGAATTGGCGGTACGTGTATTGCACAAAGCGTTTGAATTAGAAGCTAAGTAACAAAGGTAATGTAACAAAATATTAAATTGATTTTTAAGGGCGAATCAAGTAGTATCACGCCCTCAAATTGCGAAAGCAATTAGCGTAGTAAACGGAGAGCTGGCCGAGTGGTCGAAGGCACTTCCCTGCTAAGGAAGCATACGGGCTTAAATCTGTATCGAGGGTTCGAATCCCTCGCTCTCCGCCAAAACGGTATGTATTATATTTCACTGGGAAAAATTACCTGCTTGACGTATAATGCACGCCTCACGCGCCCGTAGCTCAGCTGGATAGAGTACTTGGCTACGAACCAAGGGGTCAGGAGTTCGAATCTCTTCGGGCGCACCATATAAAACAAGGGGTTAGCTTAGGCTAGCCCTTTGTCATTTTACGGAATGTAGCCAGAATGTAGCTCTACTTCCATCACCTGCTTGAATCGAAGAAAAACGATCCACATATTGCGTTAAATGATCACTGGAAAGATGGGCATATTTCCTTACCATCTCCACACTTTCCCAACCACCTAATTCCTGCAACACATGCAATGGTGTGCCTGATTGTACATGCCAGCTTGCCCATGTATGGCGCAAGTCATGCCACCTAAAATCAGTGATACCCACTTTCTTTAACGTTGCATGCCATGTCTTCGTATTCACTTGGGTAACCGAGTTACCTTTGTAACTGAACACATGCGTTGGGTGTTTGCCGACCTGCTCACGAATGACTTCGATCGCTGCCACACTCAACGGTACTGCAATGGCCTTTCTTGCTTTGGCTTGATCAGGATGTATCCAAGCAGTACGTCTTGTAAGATCTACCTGCGACCATTGCAACCCAGTCACATTCGCTTTTCTAAGGCCTGTTTCAAGCGAAAACCTTACCATTGCTGACAAGTGACTAGGTAATGCTCTGATTAAGCGTCCTGCCTCGTCCTTGGTGATCCAGCGTATGCGCCTTTTAGGTTCAAGCAACATTCTGACTCTAGGGGCACGCTCTAACCACTCCCAATCAAATGCAGCTTTGCGTAGTACTGCACGAACGATTTCCATGGTGCGATTGACTGTACTATTTGCTACCTTATCAGCCATACGCTTTGCCATGACCTTCTCAATGACATCACGGCTAATCTCATCCAGCATCAAGCCACTTAAGTATTTATCCAGCCAACGCAGATGTGTTTTATCTGAGATGGTAGATGCTTTACCTGATGTTTCTGCTAAATAGCGAATAACCGCTTCTTGCCAAGAATAACGCGGTTTGATGCCGAGTCGTTCTTGATCCCACAATGAAGCCTTGAGCTTGTCGTGATACTCTAGCGCTTTGGCTTCGTCGGTAGTTTTAGAACTTCGTTGTATTGTTCTACCGTTGTGAGTAATTTTGATCCACCAGAATGGTGAATTGTTACGTTTGAAGAGTGACATTGTAATACCTCTACTTTCTCACCCTGCAAATCCCGCCGCTTGTATTGTGCTCTGATATAGTCGATCAGGTCAACATCCACAAATACCCAACACTTGCCAATTTTAGTGCCAGGAATTTCGCCAGCGCGTGCTTTATCACCTAACGTAACAGGATGGATTTTAAGGAAGTGTGCGGCTTCTTTTAGATTGAGGGTGTGCATATACGGTGCATTTCATTCATCTCGAACTAGAGACATGCCGTATATTTATTGAAAGCAGAAGCAGTGTCGTGGAAGTAAATAATTGATATCAGGAATAACTTCCGATTAAACCTTTAGTTTGCGCACATCGTCCGCACTGATTGCAGAATCTGGGTAGTTAAAGGCCGTGTTGACGATGGTAGCGATCATACTGGGCGATTCGGTATCAAAATGTTGCCTCAAATAGCGTTTGAGATCCATTGCCAATTGATTCTGTTTGGCACGAGGTGTATTTCTTTTTTTAGGTAACCTTGAATCGGGTGCCATAGCAGCATATTCAACTGACTTCGACATTACTTCTAGAATGTCGGTTATGGAGTATTGGGCTTGGATGGTGGCAAGGTGGTGTTGAAGTTGTTTGATCTCCAGAAAGCTACCAGACACGCCTTGCTTAAGGCTTTCGGTTTCAGCGCGAGCTAGAGTAGATTCAAGTAAACGCCAGCCATCATCGGGATCACGTTGATCGCTGAGGTCTTTCAACTCATCCATTAAATGACCAATTTTTACAGCGATGTTTTGAAATACTTCACGTTGAGATGCATCACTCAAGATAGTGATGGGGTCGTTCGGATTCCCAGCGAGTGCAGGGTGCAATCGAATATAGTCTAGAAGGTCAATTAATTTTTGTGGATTGTCAGTTTTGTTGGAAAGTTTTCTCCAGATTTCTTTCATGTCAGCGTCTGAGACTAGCCGCATTAGAACTGGTTTAGCACTATTCAATACGCCTGACTTGCTTAATCTATTAGCATGCTCACAAAAGCGTTCTATAACGGAGTTTTGAGCCTTATCCATGGATATGTAAGCTTAATTGAAATATATAGATTTAAAAACAAATAATTACTTCGGCTTGCTTAAAATCATCTTGAAATAGCTTGAGGTTTACTTAAGGATTACTTTAGCTTTTCTAGGGATATGGTAAGAATCTTAATACAAGTAATATGCTAGGCATTACTATTATATGCGGATGCTTTCACGTTCGACCTTTCTGTTAGTAGTATAGTCCCTATAGATTTTTATTTCTGATTAATGGTAAAGCTGTTCAAGAGCGATATTAGTGGTTATTCTTCAATATATTATTTATATGGCTTCGGATTAAAACTACATGGGTATTGTTTCGTTAGATCAAAAGAAAAAAAGACTAAATATAGATGAGTTTGGAGTGGACAATCAGATAGTCTTTTCATATTTCAATAAAATTCAGGCCTCGGAAAGAGATGAAACTCTTTTTAAAGCTATCTATATTGGTGTACTAGCTTTAATGGAAGATAGGTTAGCTGCATTTTTATCTAAAACTCAAAATGAGTTAGGCACTGAGTTGGAAAGCTTAAAACAGATTTTTGAGATTAAAAAAGAGCTGTTTTACAAAAGTGCGGTAAAAGGAATCATTGCTGAGGATAATATTTTAGAAGTTTTAAATGAGTATTTTTCTGAAAAAAAATTGAGTGATAAGGCTTATCAAACAGGAAATATTACTGGAAAGATAAGTAGGAATAAGACTGGAGATATTGTTTGCTTAGCAAATGGATTAGAGGACAAAAAGATTGTCATTGAATGCAAGTTTGATAAGTCAATTCGATTGGGTGATATAGAAACTAGAGATGTATTCTCAGCTAAAACAGACTCCGCATGGAATCAGCTTTTAGAAGCAAAAGTTAATAGGGATGGGGCAGCATCAATAATCGTTTTTGACAAAACTCTTGCTGATAATTCAATCTTAAATTTTGTTGATTCAGTTGCTTTCATCCCGCAACTGGGATTTGTAGTATTAGTAGACTCACAGAGAGGTGAGTATTCTAATTTAATTGTTGCTTATAATTTGGCAAAAGATATCGCGCTTAATGCAAAATTAATTCAATACGATCCTAATATTCTTACCATTCTGATAAAACGAATAATAAAAGACATTGAAAGTCATTTTTCGATTAAGACACTAGTAAATAGAAACATAGAGACTAATAAAGAAATATTAAAACAGTTACACAAAAGCATGTTGCTTATGGAGTTTAATCAAAAGTTCCTTCAAAAATTTCTGATTGAAGGAAACTTAACTGCAGTAGATCTACTTGAGCTTTATAATTCTGATGAAATTAGAGATGAGTTTAAGCAGGTGGATAATGAGATTAAAAAGCTACTGTCTGATATTTAACCTCGCTTTTCAAAAGAATATGCACCTTTGATCTCTCTATTCAGATAACTTCCAACGGAGGCTGCATTCTTAAGTCCATCAAAAATATGTTCCGGCACATTCAGATAAACATAGTAACCTCCATTTTTGAAAGTTACGTGTAATTCCTGCGAGGGTTCATCATATCCAATTTGGTCAACATTTGATGAGTCAACATAAATCATGTCTGGCATATCTATTCTCCTTGTTTAGAATTTTTTGATTGAGTTCTCCAGCTATTAATAGCTGCTGTATAAAGTGCTGAATCAGGCCTGTTAGTTTTCTTCCATGTTTCACTAAGGTCTGGATCACCACCAAAAGGTTTATTCCTTGCCTTGTAAAACATTACCCTTGAGGGGATAGGCATAGCCTCACCAATTACTAGCCCTTCCCCAGTTCTTAAAGAAGGCAGCATGGATGCTAGATTTCCAAGGTCATCAGGCATTGCCCCCGTGACTTTAGAGCGATCAGCTGCATTATTCATTCGTAAAGCAATCATAGTGCCGCATTGACTTAATGAGGTTGAATCAATCTCTGATGGCCTTTGGGTAACAATTAAAAGACCAACACCGTATTTTCTGCCTTCTTTTGCAATTTTTGTAATTATTCTATGAGCAGCAGTTATATGGCTTTCAGGTAAGAACAGATGTGCCTCCTCGAGTACCATTAGTAGCGGTTGATTTTTGCCACTTATGGATAAAGGGTCTGCCCAAAACAGAGTTTCATAAACAACTTTTAATAAATTTCCAACAATTAAGGATATTATTTCCGATGGTGTTCCAGATACATCTAATACTGTGATTGCGCGATCATGACCAACCCAACTTGCAACCAAGGTATCTAGATCTAATTTAGTTCTTCCTTCAGCATCTGGTGAGTAATCCTCACCAGGATTAAAAAGGAAATCATATCTTGAGTCCTTGAGTCGACTTTTTAATAGCTCTAGGGGTTTACTAATTCCTCTACGATTACCTTGATAAGGTGCAGTATTTCCTGAGGTATGAGGAGGGTAAATATTCGATTTTAAGGTCTCAAAATTACCTACCTCAACTAATGCACATTTTTGTATCGGTGATTTATTTGCTAAAGTAACTCGCTCTTCATCATCAAAATCAAACCATAGTTTTTTTAGATTAAAAGGTACTGGAGAGTCAGCAGTCACAAGCTCTGGGTCTAAAGCATTTTTTAACTTTGTCGCAGAGTCTTTCTTTCTTATAGTTAACTCGTCTCTAATAGAGGTAGTATTTGTAGGATTTAAATCCCCAAATGTTACTTGCATTAACTCATCAAAAGGTAATGCCCAGAACGGTATATAAAGTGGACGTTCGTCTTTATGTTCTGGAGAGACTTTAAAAACATATCCATTATTCTTTACTGTGGAACCATACTCACCATGAGGGTCAATTACCAAGACCCTTGATGAAGTAAATCCTTGGCTGCTTATAGCATCTAATAATACTGCGGTAAGGTTTGATTTTCCAGATCCTGTTGATCCAACAATAGCACAGTGGCGTGAAACCATTTTGCTCAGATCTAAGCTCGCACTTATTCCTGATGATGCCGCAATATTACCAATTGTAATGTTAGAGTTACTTTCTACTGAGTTGTAAATAGTTTTTAGATCTTCAGTTGTTACTAGATGAACCTCATCGCCAACGGTAGGGTATTGGCTAACTCCACGTTCGAAATAACCTCCTAACGATTCCCCGAATAGGGTAGCTGCAATCCAACGATTGTTCGAATCTGAAATAGATGAATCTTGGGATGGGGCTGCGGCTGCTCCTACTTGTGTGCAAATCGCAAATAGCTGGTTATAACCTAGAGAAATTCTTAAGAATGCACCTATTTGTCCAATTCTATAAGATTCCCCATCAACTAAAACTATAGACGATATGAGGTTTTCACGTAATTGAATATTAATTACACTACCATTTACAGATTTAATTTCACCAATATAGGTGGCATTTGTAACGCTCACAGTTCACCTTCGCTAATCCCAGCCAAGCTGAATAAGAATGAGCAAAAGTAATTAAAGTCTCCTAACCTTAACGCTCCAGTCAGCGCAGCTTCTTCAGGGTCTGGATAAGCGTCGCTATCAAACGCAACATCCATAAAACCAGCAGTTCTTTTATCAACAGCATCCTTCAACTTCCAAGTTCCCCATTGGCCATGTAGAACACCGCCATTACGCCCTAAAACTATAAAATTAGGGCGGCCTATTGCTTGTTTTACTATTGGGGAATCAGGCGTCAGATCAGAAAACTGTAGTGAGATTACGTGAGTGAGAGGGTTGTTATCTAGGGCATCATAAATAATCGCATCTAAATGTTGATCGCCAAAGTTATAACCAGATGTTACTAACAGAGAAGAGTCTTGCTTTAATACTTTTGTAAATCGATCTATCAAAGCTTGATATGGTTGCTTTCTAGACTCGTCATATTTTTGATGCGATGGCAATATCATCTCGCCATTAATATTTTCTGTGGCTCGTATAATTCTCTTACCACCTAATGTACTACTCACCTTCCAATTAATTGAGCCATGAATTTTCCATAACCTTATCCAATCAGTAGGAGGCATTAATTCTGGATTATCGAAACAGTCGTTGTTAAAAAAAGGCTCAACCACACCTGTAAATCCATCAAATACTGGTACACGCGCCCTTTCTAAAGCGAGTTCGATTAAAATGTCATAGTTGGTTGTGAATATTTCAATTGGTTTCTTTCTAGATATTTGCTTAACCCAACGAGCAAACTTTTGATGAGGCATTTTTTCAGGGAAAGATGTCTCTGATGGAGAGGTGGCTCTAAAAATAGTATCCTGAATTGAAGTTTCCAGTTCACGCAATTCAGCTCTATTGAGTCCCAAGGTTTTATCGTTTTGGCCAATAGCTGATATTTTGTATCGCACCCTTGAGAGAATACTTTCGATGTGATTATCTACTTTCAGCTCATCACATTCTTCTAAAAGATGCTGCCATGCAGTTTGGAATTTTGTATCTAACAGCATTACAGCATCTTTGCATTTTTCAGTAAGAGGAATTACTGCGGGAATAAGAGGCTGGTAGCCTCTTTTCTTACCCGCTTCTGCGGGAGGAGCTATGTTTATTGATGCGGATGTTCCTGCCCCAAACAAAAAAGAAAGTGTTTGATCGTGAGTTGATAAATGATTTCTTAAAAGTTGAATTGCAATAAAGGGATCGTGATTCATAACACCCAATCTATAGTGGAATTTTCTTAACTATCATAATACATCTCACTGTATTTAAGTGTATTTGAGGAGTGCAGATGAAGACAAAACTCTAGATGGATATTTGGTTACCAACCAATCTTGAAATCGAATTGATAAGCTGCTTAGCTTAATGCATGTACAGTTAAACGCTTTAAATGTAGCACTTTTGATTTAGACATGTGCATCTTTAGAGTAAGTTGTTCTTTTAGTTAATTCTCCTACACTAAGTGCAGGAGAATAATTTTTAATTAATAAATGCGTAGTGCAATAAATCGGCTAGATTTTAAGTTGCAAACTAAAATTCTGCCCACTCTCCATCGTCAGACCCTGTCTTGGAAATTTTTTTGATTGCAACTTTTTCAGCAATTGCTTTTGGCATTGCTACTTTAGTTGGCCGAGTCACTGTTTTGATAGAGTTGCTATTTTCGCGGCGATTAGTGTGCAATTTACTGCCACTATTTAATTTAAATACACTTACTACCTCGATTAGGTTTGCAGCTTGATCAACCAATGACTCAGCAGCTGCTGCTGCTTGCTCAACTAAGGCTGCATTTTGTTGTGTAACTTCATCCATACTAGTGACGGCAGTGTTTACCTGATCTATACCAACGCTTTGTTCTACTGAAGCTGCCGTAATCTCACCCATAATATCTGTAACGCGTTGCACAGATGCAACGATTTCTTGCATGGTTGTTCCTGCTGACTGAACTTGCGACGTGCCTATTGCAGTCTTATTTACTGAGTCAGTAATTAGTTCTTTAATTTCTTTTGCAGCGCTGGCTGAACGTTGCGCTAAGTTACGTACTTCACCCGCCACTACCGCAAAACCACGGCCTTGCTCACCTGCACGAGCAGCCTCGACAGCAGCATTAAGGGCTAATATATTAGTTTGGAACGCAATACCATCAATCACGGAAATAATATCTTCAATTTTTTTTGCACTGCTGTTAATGTCTTCCATTGTGGATACAACATCAGAAACAACTTTTCCGCCTTTCTCTGCAATGCCTGAGGCTGCAATTGCTAATTGATTGGCTTGTTTAGCATTTTCAGCATTATTTTTTACGGTTGATGCGAGCTCTTCCATGCTTGCAGCAGTTTCTTCTAGGCTAGAAGCTTGTTCTTCTGTGCGGCTAGATAGGTCACTATTCCCTGTTGATATCTCTCCAGCTGCTGTATTGATAGTTTCGCTCGCTTCACGAACCTGCTCTATAACTTCGGTCATTTTGTCCATGATGGCATTTACACCATCACATAAGCTAGCAATAGCACCTGTTTTACCATCCAGAGGAACACGGCTGGATAGATCACCTTTCTTAGCTCCCTCAATGATTATTTGTGTTTCTTCTACGGCATTCGCTAAGGTTAATGCTTCGTTGTACTGCTTGGTAATATCAGTGGCATATTTCACTACCTTGAACGGTTTGCCGTTCATATCCATGATTGGGTTGTAACTGGCTTGCAACCAAATTTCTTTGCCGCCTTTACCGATACGTTTGTACTGACCAGCATCGGCTTCGCCACGCGCTAACTTATCCCAGAAGGCTTTATATTCTTGGCTGGATTTATAAGCGGGTTCAACGAACATGCTGTGATGATTACCCACGATTTCTTTTTCGTTATAGCCAGTTACGCTGGCAAAATTTTCATTCACGGCTGTAATCTTGCCTGTGAGATCAAATTCAATCACACCCTGAATTTTACTGATAGCTGCGAGCTGGCCTGAGTTATCAGCAGCTGTAAGTTTTTGCTGGGTAATATCAGTAGCGTACTTCACTACCTTGAAAGGTTTGCCGTTCATGTCCATGATGGGGTTGTAACTAGCTTGTAGCCAAATTTCTTTGCCGCCTTTACCGATACGTTTGTACTGACCTGCATCGGCTTCACCACGTGCTAACTTTTCCCAGAAAGTTTTATATTCTTGGCTAGACTTATATGCGGGTTCAACGAACATGCTGTGGTGATTACCCACGATTTCTTTTTCGTTATAGCCAGTGACGCTCGCAAAGTTTGCGTTTACGGCTGTAATCTTACCTGTAAGATCAAATTCAATAACACCTTGTATTTTACCAATAGCGGCTAGCTGGCCAGCAGCATCTGCGTCCTCTAGTGATTTACGCCGATCAGCAGTTACGTCACGCCATTCCAGTACATTGCCACTGTAATTTCCATCTGAGGAATATGTGGCTGTAACATATAAAGCAATTGTTAAACTGCCTACTTTAATATCAGTTTTAAATGGAAGCAGTGATGTATCTGCCAACATTTGACGCTGATGCTCTGGTTTCTTATGAAACACATCAATACAAGTACCCATTATTTTTGTAGGATCGAAAGATGGAAATGCTGCCTTAAAATCTTCAGCCTTCTCGGTAAATAGATTAATACTCGCTTCGTTTACATAGGTAACGATAAAGTCTCGATTGATAATCATCACCGCTGCTGATGATCCCTCCATCGCACTTTTTACTGCTATAAGTGCATTTTCTCTAGCTTTCAACTCAAGAATCAATTGCTCTTTTTCTATGATCTCATTATCTTTTAGTTCACTTTCATTCTTTAATTTCGCAATTTCATTTATTCTTTTACCGTTAAAAAAATCTTTAATCATGTTGTTAATCCCTATTCTTAATTTAAATAGATACCAAACTTATCAATTATTGTAGTTAGCAGACTGGTCGTATTAGATTAGTAACCAGCAAATGAAGAGGCCCATGCCACGAGAGCCTTACTAACATCTTCTAAAATTCGTTCATAACATCTAAAAATCTTAAGTTTCCATTGATGAAACATGATTAACCCCTTCGATTTATTACAGTTAATAGATAATTTTCATAAAGTTCTATGATGCTTCTTTAATGCATATTTATTTGAAATCAGTTTGTTAGTGGTTAGCAAATCGGCGAAATCGCTTTACTAGCTGCATTTACTTTCTGTGCTGCTGTGATAATCGAAGTGCTGGATTTTTTAAGTAAATTGATGATCGCTTTCATACAATCAATCATAGAATTTACGTCATTGCACAAGTTGGTAATTTCCCCTGATTTTCCTTGTAGCTGAACTTGTTGAGTTAAATCATTATTTTTAACCGCAAGAACAACCGTATTAATCTCTCTTACTGTTGACGCTATTGTTTGTTTTAACTGAACATGTTCGGTAATGTCAGTAGCATGTTCTAAAACCTTTAATGGCTTTCCATCTATCCCTATAATTGGAAAATATATGGCTTGAATCCAAATAGTTTTGAATCCCTTGCCAATGCGTTTATACGTCCCTGAAACAGATTCCCCCATGTTTAGCCTCTCCCAAAAATCAATGTTATCTGCACTGTGGCTATACCTCAGATCAAGTAACATCCCGATATCCTGATTTTCTAGTTCACTAGCCGTGTAACCAGTTAGCTTGATAAAGTTTTTATTCACTGAGATAATTTTTCCACTTAAAGTGTATTCAGCTACACAACGGGATGCAAAGACCGCCTCTGCATGAGCACGTAATTCAGAAAGTTCCTTTTTGGATATCGCTGTTATCAAGTTTTGATCTTCAGATTTCTGTAAATTTTCCAACATAAGAACTCCTTAAATTTGTGCCATGCATTTGCAAACGATTATTTATGAGTTTAAAAACCTTTATTCCTAAGCATTTGGTACACTTTGAGCTGGTCATTTACCTGCCCCAGAGCTCGGATTAATCAGAGATTCAAAATCTTGCACAGGTATCGGCATGCTGAATAAATAGCCTTGATAAGTTAGGCAACCTTGTTTTTCGAGGCAGGCACGCTGAGCTTCAGTCTCTACCCCTTCAGCAATGACGTGAAATCCAAGTGAGCTGGCCATTGCGATGATAGTTTGTGCGATGACAGCGTCATTTTGATCAGTATCTATATCTCGCACAAAACTCCGATCAATCTTTAATTGACTAATTGGAAGTCTTTTCAGATAACTTAAAGAGGAGTAGCCAGTGCCAAAATCGTCGATAGAAAAACGAATGCCGAGAAGTTTCAATGCTTCCATTTTTTCAACGGTCGCAGTAATGTCTTGAATCACCAAACTCTCAGTTAGCTCAATTTTAAGCTGGGATGCTCTGGCACCAGTTTCTTCGAGCACTTTGCATACTTGACCAACAAAATCAGACTGCCCAAATTGACGAGCGCTAACATTCACTGCCAATACTAAGTTCTCGGTGAGAGGATTTTTTTCCCAAAGTTTGAGTTGAATACAGGCGGCATGTAACACCCAGAGACCGATAGGTATAATCAGACCAGATTGCTCTGCAAGTGGAATGAAATCATTCGGTGTGATTATTCCGCGTTGGGGATGCTCCCAACGCAACAAAACCTCTGCGCCTAAGATGTTGCCAATGTGATCAACTTGTGCCTGATAATAGAGTTTTAGCTCATCGTTTGGAAGTGCCTGATATAGCTCCGATAATATTGCTTGTCGATTTTCCAGAGATGCATGCAAATCAGGATCAAAAAAACGCATAGTGTTGCGCCCAGCATTTTTTGCTTGATACATCGCCACATCAGCGCGTTTAAGCATTTCCTCACTTGTTGAAATGGGAATGGTGAACAAACTGATGCCTATGCTGAGAGTGCAATGTAATGTTTCGCCCGCTATCAAAAACGGCTGCTCCATTGCTTTGATAACTTTCTTACTTACAGACTCTGCTTGTACGGCAGCAATGTTTTGATCCTTACTCAATATTTCTAGCAAGATAACAAACTCATCACCTCCAAGCCTTGCAACAGTATCACCGTCACGCACTTGTGTTTTGAGACGATTCGCTACTTCAATTAGCAATAGGTCCCCAATTGCATGCCCTTTCGTATCATTAATATACTTAAAGTGATCAATATCGATCATGAAGACCGCTCCGAAATGACCGCTACGAGCACTGTTATTTAATGCTTGTTCCATGTGGTCGCTGAAGAGTCGCCGATTCGGCAAGTCGGTTAGCGGGTCGTAAAATGCTAAACGATAAATCGCATCTTTCGCTTCTTTGTGTTCACTAAGGTCGGTGAAAGTGCCAATGTAATTGTGTATATCACCATCTGGCCCAGTTACAGCAGTGATGGTTAACCATTTAAGATATATCTGGCCATTTTTACGTCGATCCCAAATTTCACCTTGCCAAAATTTCTTTTCTTTTAATGATTTCCACATCGCATCATAAAAGCTTTTGTCATGGCGACCCGATTTAAGAATCGCTGTCGTTTCACCAATGACCTCTTCTGGACTGTAACCGGTTAATCTTGTAAAGGAGTTGTTGACGCGAAGAATGCGGTTATTAGCATCAGAGATGACAATAGCTTCTTGAGACTCTATAGCTGCGTCAGCAACACGTAGATTTCGCTCTGCCAATCTGATGTCGGTAATTTCGCGTCTGATGGTAATTAGCCATTTTCGAGAACCATATTCGTTGAATATGGGAGATCTTCTAACTTCGTATTCACGTATGTTGCCTTTTATATCAACGATATTCTCGTCAAATACAACTAATTTTCCAACGTTCCAAGCAACTTCGTCATCCGCTGAGCAAGTGTCATATATATCGCGCATCTCAGGACATTTAATACCGAGAGCTTTGTAGGTTTCACCATGCCAGTCAGTATTATGTAATTTGAATAGACTCTTTGCAGACTCGTTTGCAACTAAAAAGCGACCGTTGCCGTCTTTAATAAGAATTGCGTCCGGGTATTGCTCAATCAAATCATTTAATACTTCATTTAGAGCATAGGTGGGGGAGTGCTTAATCTCCTCCATCATAATGCACCCGTGTTTATGTGAGTAGCTATTGAATTATTTTTGGAGTCGCTTGCAGAAAACCATATCCATGGTGAGCGCGTATCTGCTATGTCGATACTTGCAATGTGAGGTAAAGCAACTAATTTGGATGTTGAAAAAATATCAAGCAAACCGAACATATATATCCACCTTCCTTTTCAGGAAAACCATCGTTTCCATCCGTTGTTAAATAAAAAACTTTCGGAAAATAAAAACGAGGCATGTTCGGGGCCTCAGTGACTTGGTGCCAGGTTCAAGGGCAATCCAAATGACGAATTACTTACAACATTAATAAAAGAATATTACAACATCCATAAAGCAAAATGTTTAGAGAGCAGAACCAGTTTTATACGCTATTTCTTAGGTTAAGTGTTTCACGAGAGTTGATGATACTTGAGGCAAGCTCAATCAATTTAAGGTGCTCACTACGGGCAGTTCTACGAAGTAACTCTAATGCATCGTCATGATTAATTAAATGTTGATCCATGATGATTCCTGTTGCCACACTAATTGCGCGGTCAGCGTCGAGTGCAGTCTGAAGCTGTTGTTTCGCTTTACGTAAGTTCTTAATCTCTTGTGAACGATAAATGGCCGTCTCGATAGTTGGAATCAATTGCGAAATATCTACTGGCTTTACTAAATAACCCATAGCACCTGACTCCTTAGCTTGTGTAATAATTTCTTGATCGCTATGTGCTGTAAGTAAAATAAATGGAATCTGGTTACTGTCATTTAGATACTCTATTAATTCCAAACCGTCTCTATCTGGCATACGAACATCTAATATCACTAAATCTGGCTGATCATTATTATTTAGCCAATTTTCTGCCTCATCGACTGATTCTGCAGAAGTTACTCGGTAACCCGCTCTTGCAAGGCCGTTGCTTAGGGTTGCTATAATCAGACGGTCATCATCGACTAATAAAATTGATTTCATTTGGGTCACAATTTGAGTTTCTAAATTCTTCATAATCTGTAAATCAATTCCCTTCTAGGTTAACAGTAGTAGGTCCTAAAGTTAATCTTGCAGAAACTATATTGTCAATACAATCAAAACACAGACTCGCTGCTTTTTTTGGTAACAGTGATAATACAAGTTGTAAGCCTGTTCCAATCGATGAGGAACTTATAAAGTCGAAGTCCTCAGGAAGTTGACCAGGGTTTGTGATAGTTACTTGAATTAGATTCGGTTGAGGCTCATGCCTTAGTGAGACAGTGACTCCTTTACCTATGCCACCATGCTTTATCGCATTTGAGATTAACTCGTTCAACACAATAGCAATCGGCACAGAATCGCTTTCATTAACTTGAGATGGAATCCAGTTCTGGGGGATATCCATCTTAATAGGTGTGTTCCATAAAGATTCGTTATTTGCAGCAATTTCTGTAGCTAGTTCGCATAAGCGCACTTTTGTGGTCGTTGCACGCCCTTGAAGACCGTGAATGACTGAAATGCTATGAACTTGACTAATTGCCTTAGATAATGGATTTGAGAGTTCTGGGTATTGGGCGGCAAAATTTCTCAAAACACCGATAACACCTTGTAAATTATTTTTTATACGGTGATGCACTTCGCGGACCAGCGCGTCACGATGAGCCGTTTCGTCAATTCCACGCTGTTGTTCTTGTTGTTTGGCATCTGAATTATCTTTGAGAGTGGCTACGTAATTCGTTACTAACCCCTCATTGTTAGATACTGCTGTAATTGTCAGCTGTTCAGGATAGGCTTTTCCGTCCTTACGTCGATTCCAAATCTCACCATTCCAACCCCCAGTTTTTTTTATGCTTTCCCACATACCAAGATAAAAGTCAGAATCGTGATGTCCTGATTTAAGTATACTTGGGGTTTTGCCTATAACTTCCCCAGCTGGATATCCTGTAATTCTCGTAAACGATTCATTTACCCTAATAATAATGTTTTGAGAATCCGTCACCATAATTCCCTCATTTGTCCTAAAGGCAATATCTGCAATTTGAAGTGCATTTTCTGCTAATTTACGCTTGGTGATATCTTCCACCAGTACCGCGAATCTCTCTTGCTGGGGTCGATATGCGTATATTTGATACCATCGCCTCAATTCACTGGAGTAACTCTCAAAGGATACTGATTCACCTGTGTCTACGACCTTCCCATAACGTTCAATCCAAGTGTGCTCAACCTTAGGTAGAACCTCTTTGACGCGTTTTCCGATCCAGCTCTCACGAGGTATTCCAGTTATATTTTCGAAAGAAGGATTAACCTCTAGAAATTTATAGTCAACTATACTGCCTTGTGAGTCGCGAATAACCTCGTGCAGGGCGAATCCATTCGACATGTTTGTAAATAACAAATTAAAACAGTTAAGAGTGTCTTTAAGCGTACTTTCTCTACGTTTACTTTCTGTAATGTCCTTAGAGATTCCATATAGACCAATAACTTGACCGCTACTGTCTCGTAGTGGCCTCTTTATTACGTGGTATATCCTTTTTTCACCAGTTGATTTAACAATATTGCTCTCTTCTAGCTCTATAGTTTTACCAAATTCGATTACTTGTCTATCGTTTAATCTTAACTTTTTCAATAGCTCTAAATTGAAAAAGTGACTGTCATCTTTGCCAATAATATTTTCATAAGGCTGTTCGAAGAGATCTTGTACCTTTTGGTTAACGTAAATATAGCGACCTGACAAATCCTTCATGTAACAGTAGTCCCCAGTTTGGTCTAGGATATTAAATAGACCAATCATCATATTTTGTGATGTGATTAAATTACTGTTCATTCACTTCTTCCAAACTTAAAATTAATCAGTATTGATGGTTGTATTAGGCTTTTGTATCACTTGATAAATCTATCTCAATAATAACCATTTTTTAATTATTGTTATATACAATCCGATTATTGATTTGTAATATTTTAGTAAATTTTTTGCTGCGCACTTGGTTTCCCCGATTACTCCATTACGAAAGCACTTATCACTTGAATTCTTTTGGGCTATTTCACTTTTAAATAATGTCATCTATATTCTTTAGAAAACAAAAGGTATGTTTTATATTAGAACCACAAGGGTCATTGGGGGGGGGTATTCGTGCAAATTTATCGTCTAGCTTTAATCATTATCGTAACTTGGCTGACTTCGGGTTGTGCAACAAACACTATGACAGGAAGATCGCAGCTTATAATCGTCTCTGAGGCGGCTGCAATCAATAAAAGCTCATCTTTATACAGTTCTATGATTGATGCTTACGATAAAGATAGTAAATTAAGTGGCAATACTGAGGTCAACGAACGCGTTCTAAACATCACCAATCGCTTAGTAGAAAAAGCAGTGCTATATAAACCTGACGCTCAGAAGTGGAAATGGCAGGTTAATGTAATTGAATCTGAAGAAATCAATGCTTTCTGCATGGCTGGCGGAAAAATGGCGGTGTATAGAGGTTTGCTTGAAAAAATCAATCCTACAGATGATGAGCTTGCCCAAGTAATGGGACATGAAATTGCACATGCTTTAGCAAATCATACCGCAGAAAAAATGTCAGTCGATATCCTTACACAAATAGCTGTGGCCACGGCAACTGTTGCCGTAGCTGCGTCTGGTAGTGGGTCACAACAACAAAGAAGCAACAATACAAATGCTGCTCAAAACGTAGCCGTTTTAGCAGGTGCTGCATTTGTCACTCTTCCAAACAGCCGTGGAGCTGAGACAGAAGCAGATAAGCTAGGTATCGAAATTGCGGCGCAAGCTGGATATAACCCTGCAGCATCAGTTACCCTGTGGGAAAAAATGATGGAGGCTACCGGTGATAAGAGTAAAGGTGACTTTTTAAGTACTCATCCATCTTCACTAAACCGCATAGAGGCATTAAAAGTACTTCAAGAACCAATGGCAAAAATATATCAAGAAAGATTGCCACTATATGCTAATTATGTTCCAGCGTATCAGTACGTCAGATCTAGCAAGGATTCAGCAGGATTTTCATCTTCTAATGTAAGAGTCATTGAGGAAGGGAAGACCTCTTTAGTAGAGCCCCCAGTTATTGATTCAACGAAAGCGATTGCTTTTTATTCTGCAGATTATGACGCTTTTAAACAAGGCAACCTTGAGATGAAATGTGCTACATGTAGCCTCAAGTTTTACCTAAATCAGAAAGATTTAAAAGTAATGCATGATAAACAAGATTGGCGTGGCTTAGTACAGAGCCTGATTAAAATTGGATATGAGTTTGATTTATCCTATTACTATTTGGCTGCAGCTGCAAATGGATTAGGTTATAAAGAGTCTGCTGAGAAATATCTGACCAGGGCAAAAGAGTTATCTTCTGTTGAAAAAACCTCATGCGAGCTAGCAAAGATGATTAAGTGTACTGATGTAGTTGTATCTTTCAATGAGTAACTATTCATTCATACCTGTTCTGTAGCTGGACAAGAATTTCAGAGCTAACAAGGAGGCGCTGTGATTCAAGTAATCTTACTTTGCGTTATTTGCGCCATATTTACCCCACTGACTGTGTTAGCAGGAGAGTCTGGAAATGACGACGAATCAGAATTAATTAAGCTAAGAATAAGAGAGTTAGAATTAAAAAAGGAAATACTTGAGCTTGAGGCAAAGAAAAACGACAAAACCATTACTCAATCATCTTCTCCACAATCAAATGCCACTGTACCAAGTACAAATTACTCTCCATCAAATTCAAATTATATTCGTGGGCCCAGGGGAGGTTGTTACACATTTAGCAAGTCAGGTAATAAAAAATATGTAGATAGGAGTTTGTGTAATTGATACTGTAGCAATTTACAGTTTGATTATGCTGCTTTAAATTTTATTTAGACTGTTCTGGGTTGCAAATCAGTTTGGCGAGATTCGCAAGCTGTTGATTATAAACATAAAATAATTGAAAAAGCCGTTCTACGAACCAAGGGGTCAGGAGTTCGAATCTCTTCGGGCGCACCAAATAAACAAAGGGTTAGCTTAGGCTAGCCCTTTGTCATTTTACGGAATGTAGCGTGAATGTAGTCCTTCAAATGCGTAATGTTCAGTTAATGTGAATTACAACACATCATGCTATTGATAACTGCAGTTGCCTCACCTTATGAAGGTGAGCAACTTTTATCTATTCACTTTGGCGCGACGGTTTTTCACTAATGGCCATATCTCATCTGGTATTGTTGGTAGCGTTTCAAAACCGGGTCTTGCAAAGAAATAGCCCTGAAATAAAGTGACACCTTCATCGGCTAAAGTCATGCATTCTTCTTTGGTTTCTATTCCTTCTGCAATCACTTGGATTTTAAGTTGTTTGCAAATTGAAATAATTCCACAAACCAGCGCACGTCGCACATTGTCGCTATTCACATTGCGTGTGAGTGACATATCTAGTTTGATAATGTCTGGTTGCCAATCCGCGAGTAAGTTGAGCCCCGCATAGCCTGCACCAAAGTCATCAATCGCCGTGGTGAATCGATGTTTTTTATATTCTTTAAAAATATTACGCAAATGGTCGTTATCAATCACTTTTTCACCTTCAGTGACTTCAAACATAATGCGGTCGGTAGGGAAGTCCATTTCTGCAGCGGCCTCTAACGTAGCACGTATGCATGTCTCTGGTTTGTACACAGCATTTGGTAAGAAGTTAATGCTGAGCATGCCTTGTAAATTTAGTTGCTTGGCTAGGTCTATGGCCTTGACTCGGATGGCCTGATCAAAGCGATAACGATTGCTATCATTCACTTGTGACAGTATCGAAAATGCGCCTTCATTATTTGGCCCTCTCACGAGTGCTTCATAACCAAAAATTGTCTTGTTAGAAATATCTACAATTGGCTGAAATGCCATCGTAAACTCAATGCCGAGTTTTGTTTTGTCACGGCAATCTTTACATCCAACGGATGAAAAACTCACAACATCTATCATGTTTATTACCCCCTACATCTTCAACTTAAAGCTGTACTTGTTTTTAATTATGTTCAAGTAGAAATTACAATTTACAACAAAGATCGCAATGGTCATATTGTCATTTTCTTGATTTCTTTTGCTCATACATCTTCGCATCGGCCTCAGCCAGTAAGCTATTGATAGCGTCATGTTTTGCACTATCAAATTCGGCAATCCCATAGCTAAATTCTAGGTTATAACCTCTGTTGGCTTTTTTGTTATATTCAGAATTGGCTATTTTTAAGCGATGCATCATCTCTTCAGTTTCATTAGCAGAGGTCATGGTTAATAGCACTGCAAACTCGTCACCCCCTATTCGACCTATCACGTCAGAATCTCTGAACACATCACGCAAAATATTGCTGAACACCTGTAGCGCATGATCGCCTTCCGCATGGCCGTAGGTATCGTTGATTGGCTTAAATTGGTCTAAATCAATAAAGAGTATGGTTGCAGTACCGTTCACTCTCTTACATAAAGACAAAGCATGCTTTGAGAGTACTTCAAACCCACGACGGTTGGAGATCATGGTGAGTTCATCTAATGTTGCGAGTTGAGCCGCTACTATTTCTTGCTCAACCAAACGTGCCAAATCACGCAGTAAGACTTTATCTTCGTCATCAAACTCACGTGGTGATTGATCTATCAGGCATATTGTGCCCAATTTGCTGCCATTGGGTACGCTAATGGGGCAACCTGCGTAGAACCGGATATTTGGCGCATCTGTAACTAAGGGGTTGCCGCTGAATCTTGGATCTAGTGCAGCATCTGGCACAGTAAAGATTTCGTCGCCCAGAATTGCGTGCCCACAAAACGAGATATCTCTGGATGTTTCTTTTACATCTAAGCCAAACGACGATAGAAACCATTGGCGGTCTGTGTCAATCAAACTAACCAGCGCGACAGGTACGCCAAACATTTTTTTGGCTAAACGGGTAATGCGGTCAAACCGCTCCTCGGGCGATGAGTCTAGAATATTTAAAGCTCTTAATGCGTCAATTCTAGTTTTTTCATCGGGGGGTATGGCAGGTTTTTGCATGCTTGATTCCTAACTTACTATTCAACAGTCTTGCTGTAAGTTATGACTATATTTTATTTGTGCGCAATCTAATTTGCAGAACAAGTGCTATTAGCTGTACTTGTTTTAAGGCTACATTGATTTTTAAACCTTAATGGCTGTGTGATGATTGCGACAATTTGCTTACGTTTAATCGACAATCCCATGGTTGGGTATTGCAAAACGTGGATATCCGAGTCATGGCTACTAAAGCAAGGTGTTGATTCGATTAGTAGTTGATCAGTGTGATATCTGCGCCACTGGCTAGTGCGTTGCCAATTAACGCTTTTATTTCTGGGCTGTTGAATTTGACCCCGTACGCAATATACGGGTAATCGTCTAATGGCGTATCTTTTGCAAAAAAGGACCATACGCTGTTTTTGTTGTAAAAACGTTCTACATAACTGGTAATGGCTAACAAGGTATATTGATTGGTATATTGGTTGGCATTGGATTTTTGTAGCCAAGGGCCGCCAGAGTCTCCATGTGTCGGCATGGGCTCCAATTCAGAATACTGGTTATTTTTATCTAGCCTATTGATTGCGGTTAAATAATTTAAAGAGCTGATGATTTCTTGCTTGTAGTGAAATTGTGCTCTGGCTTTGATATGTAGCATAGGGTCAGACGCTTCATAATGCTTGGGCATGACAGCATAAAAATCTTCCAAACTAGCTAAGGTTCGCTTTGTAGTGCAACGTGGGTTAAACAATGTGGTTTCGTTCGTTGCATTGCCATATCCACACACCAACACGTCAGTTTGTGTTGGGTTGGTATCAATCGCCACAGATTTCACTTCTCGTGGCAGAGATTGATCGAATACTAAAATGGCGACATCTAGCGCCAAATTGTTCTGAATCTCGCTAAACGGATAATAAAATGCGCCACGCAAGTGGATATCATCTTTGAGATTAAAGTTTGTATCAGCAATAGTGATGTTAGGCAGTTGACTGGACGAATCAAACGCAATCTCTTTTAGGCAGTGACCGGCTGTGATCACGGTGAGCGGCTGTGTGCCCACAATCACGCTGCTGCAAGTGGACTTATATTTTTCCCATGCGTTAACAGAGTTTAGCCAGTGCTGATGATGAATGTTGAGCTTGAGGGTGAACACTTCGTTGGCTGGTAATTCTTCTCCGTGGATGACTGCATAGGCACTGGATTGGATACAGAGTAATACGCAGATCATGATATTTTTCATAGGCAATTTCATCTCATTGTTCGTATGTGGAATCACTGCAAAAAACATTTTATTTCTATTTCCATTTAATCATGGGCGTGCGGCCTTTAAGAAGGAAAAAATCCGCGCGCTTATTTCAAATAATCATGACGTGATATGGGTGTACGTACCCTATGATATTTCTTCAATCATTCATCAATGCAACATGGGGGATATCAATGATTAAGTACGTGCTTGCAATATTATTAAGCTTGCGTGTGATGACGCTACACGCCATGCCAGAAGACACCACAAATACGCATCAAGACCAGCCACCTGGTTTGATTACTTTTCCGCAGTTTTCGATTATCGGTAAATGGAATTATCAGATACCTAATTCAACGTGTGTTGAGACTTATGAATTTTCAAGCGATGGTAACTTGAGAGCATCGAGCGCAGAACAGGTTACGGATAGCATTTATTTTATATCCGACCAACATAGTGAGTTTGCATTTTATAAATTAGAGCATCAAGTGATGCGAGCCAATGGGGAGAAGGACTGCGATGGTGAAGTTTCACAGTCTGGGACAAGTGCTGTGCATTATGTGCGTTTTGATGAAACTGGAAATAGCTTGGTCATGTGTAAAGACGAATCTGCCTACTTAGAACAATGCTTTGGCCCACTTTATCGAAGTGAGCTATAGGCTCCCCAACGTCAGTTAGGTAGTTTTTTTACGCTATGTATTGTCCAGTGTTGTTTGCCAGATACAGTGTTGGTACAACCTAGTGGAATCAACTCATTGTGATGATTGAAAGTATGCTTGGTATGATCCGCTGTTTGCACATCCATAAACCAGCGGTCTACCCACACTTCAACGGATACACCTTGTTGACTCTTGCTGAGCGACATCATACTGCCGTCTTTCAAGGCACAGTCTGAGTCTTCTGTTTCTACTAATTGAATATACGAGAAATCATCTGCGCCATTTGTCTCTGCCCAAGCGAGTGTTGAATGACCAAGCCACAATAGGGCAAGTAGGCTGGTTAAATAAGATAGATAGCTGGGTTTCATGGTTGGCTTTCATTGGCGATTGAAAGTGACTGCATTTTTTTAATCGCTTGCGCATGTTGATGTTGGTGTTGCCTTAAGTTGATATAAAACTGGCAATAGTCTCCAAAGTTGCCCACCAAGTGCGACTTTCTGACGGTTGTCATGCCCTCTAGTAATGCCAGCAACGTCACCTGAATATTAAACTTTTCCAGCAGATCTCGTGTTTGCACCACCCTGTTGGCAATAATTCGCTTATCTTCTTTAAATTGTAGGGATAAGTAATCAAGATGTTGTTCAAACTGCTCAGCCAGCACAGTAGGCACGGTGTCATAAACCACGGCTTTGTTATCTTGAATAGCCAACCATTTGGCTGCGATTTTATTGTCCTGTGGTGCCAGAAAAGTAGTGGAATATAGCGTTTCAATGTCGATTTCATCTGGATTAATCTGCACTATTTGATGCGTATTATCCATGTTGTCAGCCATATCTGTATCCGTTTCATTTTTCTGGCAGCCGTGTAGCAAAATCATGCAAACAATCAGGGGGAATAGATTGACGCGCTTCATCACGCTATCCGTATCAAAGCGGTTGAATGAAATGTGTGACTAGTGATGAATAGATTCATGTTGCTGCTGTGTGAATATCAGATTCAACATTACTCAAGAGCATTAGGAGCGCGTCGTACTCTGTTGCCAAAATGGTGATGTTGGCGGCAGAATGTCGCGGGGTTTGCATCAGGGTATCAAGTGTTCGTTTGATCTCTTCAATAGCCACAGTCATGGGTTTGTGGTTAGTAGAGTAATCGAGTGGAGCGGATTGGAAATAGGGTGACAGTAGGGTGTAAGTGCCTGTGGTGAAGGCTAAAATCCGATCTCCTAGGAAATCATCAGAGACACTTAATTGGAGTGCTTCGCTGCCTTGTAGCGACCGAATCGCATCAAACTTCCAATTGAACGGCCCATGAAATACCCATTCTGCCATCTCACGTGGGCTCACCTGTGTGCTCTTTTGTAGTTCATGAGTATTGGATAAATAAACTTGTGCCATCCATGTTTGCAGATTGGTTGCGTAGCGCTCCAATAAGTCAGCACGGGTTTTGGCAGGAGATAAAGCGTTGGCGCTTAAGTTAGCACTTGGCCGCGGGCTAGAAGTTGGCAGTTGGTTTGTGCGGGTTGCAGTGTCTGCCACAGCGTTTACTGTAAAGCCAGCCGACACACAAAAGCAAAGTAGCGGAATGAATACGTGACGCACATGCATGATTTCACCTAAGGTATTTGCGGTGAAGAGGCTTGGTTTTTTGCAAAGTGCCGATTGATTTCCGTTGTATTGATGTTCTTCCATAACTGAATCAGGTGTGAAAACTCCTCTGCATTCATGGCACCATGTGTGCCGTCCACAATAATTTCGTCTCGAATGGCCAGCAAAGTGGGCACATGTTGGATATTAAAAAAATCAGCAATGTGTGGGTTTGCATCAATATCGACTTTAGCAAAGGTAATCGCTGTGTGATAACTCGCCTCTGCATCAAACATTGGTTCAAACAATTGGCATGGCTCGCACCAATCCGCCGTAAATAACACAATCACGAACGGGTGCTGCTGAATGATTTGTTTAAAGTTGCTTTCGTTAAGACTCATGGTTTTCATATCACTCATTGTTGAATTAGCGATTTAGAACGCGAAGGAGAAGTTGACACATTTATCATTGGCAAATGTGAGTTCAATCAGTTTGTAGGTTTTTTTGTCGTTGAATTTTACAATCCTGCTGTAGTACCACATTTCTACTGCGTCTTTTTTCAAACGAGTGTCACCCGCTTTTTCAGTATATTGATCTGCGCTTTCGGGGCGGGTAGCCATTGCCTTTTTGTCTGGGTTACCTAATTTTCTTTGCACTTCACTACGAGATTTCCCATCAAACGCATCGATAAATTCCTGCTCCGAATAGATAACCTTTTCGATAGATGCTATTTGCTTGGCATGTGTAATTGTGGACAGGCTGATGATGAATAAGCCAATAAAAATGCATACAGCGCGTGAAATAGACATATGAGTTGCTTTACATAAGTGGTGGTCGATTTGCTTATGCTATAGCGTTGCCTATAGGCGCAATAGTGAATGATTCACTCTTTACTATGCCAAAGGTTCCCGTTTCCCTACTACGCCATGAAGAATTGCCAAGTGCACAAGATTAGCTGTGGTTTGCACATCTAATTTTTGTTTAATTTGCGTTTGGATATTGGCTACCGTTTTATAAGAGATATTCAGACTGTTGGATATCTGGCTTAAAGAGTTGCCATCCACAATTTGCCTGAATACTTCAAACTCTCTAGCCGTCAGTTTTTCCAAGGGACGTTTGTTGTCATTGACATGATCGATGGCTAAATTTTGCGCAAGTTTTTGGCCAATATATCTTTGCCCATTCATAATCTTGTTGACTGCATCCAAAAGCGTTTGCGCATCATCGGTTTTAATCACATAACCTTTCGCACCTGCCTGTATGGCGCGCGTTGCGTAAATACTGTCTTCATGCATGCTGTAGATTAAGATTTTGGCGTTTTTGTCCCGTAGCAATATTCTGTTGAGTGCTTCTAAGCCGCCTATGCCTGCCATGTCTAGGTCAATAATGGCTAAATTGGGCTGGTGTTTTTGCCATAATAATATGGCCTCTTCGCCAGAACCACCTTCAGCTACCACGCTATAGCCCCATTGTTGCAACAGGCTCTTGAGCCCTTGCCTGACGACGACATGATCATCAATCAGCAGAATTGTTTTATTGGTTTGGTAGTTCATTGTGTCAATGTACCTTCATGATGTTTGAAATGCTGGGTAGGGATCAACACTTGTAAGGTTGTCCCTTGCGCGATGACACTGTGGATATTGATTTCGCCTTGCAGGGCATGTATACGCTCACGCATGCCAATCAAGCCAAAGCCAAATTTTTTTGTACTTTGCTGAATGCCAATGCCATTGTCACGAATCAACAGTGAGATGGCAGCTTTTGCTTGATCAAACTTTAAAACGATATTGATTTGGCTGGCATGTGCATGTTTTGAGATATTGGTTAACGCCTCCTGCACAACCCGATAAATAGTAATGTTGGTTTTTTCACTCAATGATTGAATTGCATCATCAATCTCAATCTCGGCTTTGATTTTAGGGTTATACGTCAACCACTCTTGCACTACTGCCTTTACAGCGGCCACTATGCCTGGCTATCTAATGTGGAGGGCCTTAAACGTCTAATCAGCTTTCTAGATATATTTCTGGTCATTCTGCAATTGTTAGAAATACGTTTGGCTAACAGTGCAATATTTTCATCTTGGTAACTGACCAGCGTCGCAATGTCTAAACTAATGCCTGTCAAGAATTGGCCAATATCATCATGCAGTTCTCTCGCCAGCTCCAAGCGTTCACGCTCTTGTACTTCTAATACATGTTGCGTTAGCAACTTATTTTCTGCGAGTAGCACTGCATTGTCTTTTTCTGCCAATTCTTTTAATGCAATGGTCTCTCTTAACTCAGCCATTCTATTTTTAGTAAAGAGCGCCATGGATAAAGCAATGAAGAGGATGAGGTACGGTAATTCATCGAGTTGAAACTCCTCATACTTCGCCAAACTGTCAGAGATCAGTTCTGCTAGGTTGATATACAGCACAAAGCCATACATCATGCTGACGCAAAAAGTTAGGAAAATGACATCACGTTTTACAGGGCTTAATGCCTGCCAGAGTTTTGTAAATACTTTCATGGCCCATATTTTCACTTAAAGGGGCATGCCGATGATAGTGAATCATTCCCGCTCATTGGGAAAAGTAAAAAAACTAATTCCAATTTGTAACAAATTATGACGAGAGGGAACCTTTTATCCCTACAGCGGGAATCATTCATCTTAATTAATCGTGCTGACAGGCTCAATATTCGGTTGCGCCATTACAGATGTAATGGTTGGTTTTTAATTTTAACCTTATAGAGGGGACATTTATGAATAAGCGCAAACTGATAGGAGTGGCCGTAGGGGGGCTGCTAACCTTGAGTGTAAGCCACGCTGTGTATGCAGATGCGGATTTAGATAAACGCGTACAAGATCCAAATCAATGGGCTACACAAACGGGTAATTACTTTAGTCAACACAACAGCACGTTAACGCAAATCAACAAAAATAATGTAAAAAATGTAAAAGCGGCTTGGTCATTTTCAACAGGTGTTTTACATGGTCACGAAGGCGCACCATTGGTCATTGGTGACATGATGTATGTGCACTCTGCTTTTCCAAACAATACATACGCAATCAATTTGAATGATCCAGGCAAAATTGTTTGGTCACATAAGCCAAAACAAGATGCTTCAACCAAAGCTGTGATGTGTTGTGACATTGTCGACCGTGGCGTGGCTTACGGCGCTGGTCAAATTGTGAAAAAACAGGCCGATGGTCATCTACTCGCTTTGGATGCAAAAACAGGCAAAGAAAACTGGAAAATTGAGTTGTGCGACCCTAAAGTGGGTATGACATTAACCCAAGCGCCGTATGTGGTTAAAGACACAGTATTAATTGGTTGCTCTGGTGCTGAGCTAGGTGTGCGTGGTGCTGTGAACGCGGTGGATTTAAAAACAGGTGAATTGAAATGGCGTGCGTTTGCAACGGGTTCTGATGAGTCTGTACGTTTAGCAAAAAACTTCAACGAAAAAAATCCACACTATGGTCAATTTGGTTTAGGTACGAAAACTTGGGAAGGTGACGCTTGGAAAATCGGTGGCGGCACTAACTGGGGTTGGTATGCCTATGATCCAAAATTAAATCTGTTCTACTACGGTTCTGGTAACCCAGCACCATGGAATGAAACGATGCGTCCAGGTGATAACAAATGGACCATGACGATTTGGGCACGTGACGTAGACACAGGCATGGCTAAATGGGGCTACCAAAAGACGCCACATGATGAGTGGGATTTTGCTGGTGTGAACCAAATGGTGCTGACTGATCAGCCTGTGAAAGGCAAAGTAACACCGCTATTAACGCATATTGACCGCAACGGCATTATGTACACGTTAAATCGTGATACTGGTGAATTGATTTTAGCGGACAAAGTAGACCCAGCGGTCAACGTGTTCAAAAAAGTTGATTTGAAATCAGGCTTGCCAGTGCGTGATCCAGAGTTCTCAACACGCATGGACCACAAAGGCACCAATATTTGTCCATCTGCGATGGGCTTCCACAACCAAGGTGTTGACTCATACGATCCTGAAAGCCGTACTTTATATGCTGGTTTAAACCACATTTGTATGGACTGGGAACCGTTCATGTTGCCATACCGTGCAGGTCAGTTCTTCGTGGGTGCAACACTCGCGATGTACCCTGGCCCAAATGGCCCAACCAAGAAAGAAATGGGTCAAGTACGTGCATTTGATACGGTCACAGGTAAAGTGAAATGGACCAAATGGGAGAAATTCGCGGCTTGGGGCGGTACTTTATACACCAAAGGCGGTTTGGTTTGGTACAACACATTAGATGGTCATATCAAAGCATTAGATAAGAACAATGGTAATGAGTTGTGGAAATTCAAAATGCCATCAGGTGGTATCGGTTCACCCATGACGTACTCATTCAAAGGTAAACAATACGTCGGTAGCATGTACGGCGTAGGTGGTTGGCCTGGTGTAGGTTTGGTGTTCGACTTAACTGACCCAAGTGCTGGTTTAGGAGCAGTGGGTGCGTTTAAAGAGCTCCAACATCACACCAATATGGGTGGCGGTTTAATGGTGTTCAGTCTGTAATTTGTAACTAGGGAAGCTGTGGCGTTGAGGTGTGTTGCCTCTTCGCCACGGCCAACTCAATCCTCAGTAGAAATCCTAGCTGTTGAGTCATAACTTAAGCGCAATATAAATAAGGCGATACGAATTTTATGTTTAAAAAACAACAAGTATTTAGTTTGCTTTCGATAGTAGCTGGTGTGTTTTGTTTGCTGACATCGCAAGCACATGCAGATGAGTTGAGAGTCTGCGCTGGTGAAAATGAAATGCCATTTTCGAATGTGAAAAAAGAAGGTTTTGAGAATGCGCTTGCAGAAGTTATTGGGCAAGGCCTCGGAAAAAAAGTGGAGTTTGTCTTTTGGAAAGACCCACGATATTCAGTAAGAGATTTTTTAGATAAGAATAAATGTGATGTGGTGTTTGGTATGGACGCAGAAGATCCAAGGGTGTTGAAAACCAAGCCATATTTTAGAAGTGGCTATGTGTTTGTGACCAAAGAAGACCGCGAGATTGATGTTTCTTCTTGGAATGATGACTTGTTAAAAGTGAAGACGTTTCGCGTAGGTGTGCTGCCTGATAGCCCAGGCAAAGTGATGCTACTGCAAATCAATCGTTTTGATGACATGTTTGATTACTTTGCAGAGATTCAAGGCTACAAATCCACACGCAATAACTATGTCCGTGTTGAGCCATCTAGGCTGGTGAATGATGTGGAGAGTCAGAAATTGCATGCTGCAGAACTGTGGGCACCAGAGGCGGCTCGCTATGTGCGCGATGCTAAATCGAAGCTAAAAATGCAGGTGATTAAAGATGATGCAAAAAAATCCAATGGGGTGAAAGTGCCTATGCATTACGACGTGGTGATGGGCGTGAGAAAAGGCGACACCGCATTGCAGCAAGCGCTTAATAAAGTGATTGATGAGAAAAAGCCTGAGATAGAAGCGCTGCTTAAACAAGAAGGTATTCCGTTGCTTTAGTGCGTAAAGATTTTTAATTGAATGGATGAGTAAAGAGATGAAGTTGAGTAATTCTATGGTTAAAGACGTGCGTGTTCACACTGCGATTGCGGCTGTTGGATTGGCTGTGTATCTCACTGCGTGTAACTCCGCACAAGAGGTCACTAATCAAGGCGTAGCAAATAATGCTAACGAAAAGCATGCCACCGAACAGGTGAAGCTTGCTGAGGCAAAGTCAACAGAGGCAAAACCTGCTGCGGCTAAGCCCACGATCGAAGTGCCTTCAGGCCCGATGCTAGATTTTCGCGGCACTATTTCTGGTGACTTGTTGGATTTTAATGACAAAAAGGGCGAAGACACGCCAGCGGTGAAGGCATTTAAAGTGACTGGGAAAAACCCCTATAACGATAATGATGCGATTGCTAAAAATGGTTACACCATTTTTGCAACGGCTTGCGCGGGTTGTCACGGCCATTTGGCAGAAGGCAAGTTAGGCCCAGCACTGGCAGATGATTATTGGACATACCCCAATAACGCAACCGATAAAGGTTTGTTTGAAACTATTTACGGTGGCGGGCAAGGCATGATGGGGCCGCAAAGAGGGTTGCTATCTCAGGATGAAATATTGCAAGTGATGAGCTGGTTAAGAAGTATTTATGAAGGCGATCCTAAGAAAGCGAAATGGAAAAAGTAGTTTTAAATTTGTGGTGAGCTGACTGGTGGCTTACTACAAGTAGACAGCAACACCAGCAACCATATGAGAAGGAGATATAAATGAAAAAAATCATGACTTTGGTAGTACTTGCGGGCGCGATGGTTGCATCTGGCTCTGCTTTGGCTTATGACGGACAAAACTGTAAAGAAGCAGGTAATTGCTGGGAAGCAAAACCTGGATATCCAGCAAAAATTGCAGGTTCTAAATATGACCCAAAACATGACCCAGTAGAAGTGGGCAAACAAGAAGCCTCAATCAAAGCGATGGATGCACGCAATGCAAAACGTATTGCAAACGCTAAAGCAACCGGAAAATTTGATTACAGCGTCGCAGAGTAAATTGATTGCAACGTTAGCCGATGCTGAGAGGCATCGGCTAACGCACGTTGGTATTACCGCCACATACATAACAAGATTGATACACAAGTAATTGAGTCGTACACGCTTACCCACATTAAAGATTCCTATGGCACATTTAATCAATGCAGATTTAGACTTATTTCGTCAGCAAGTAACGGTATTTGAAAACGCAATCAATGAGGTGGTGCTAGGCCTTAACCGTGAAGTCCGGTTATTGACCATTGCGATTTTATCGCGTGGCCATGTGCTGCTTGAGGGGGATGTAGGCGTTGGCAAAACAACCTTGCTAAGGGCCGCTGCAAAACTCATGGGTGGGCAATATCAGCGTGTTGAAGGTGCTGTGGATTTGATGCCATCCGACTTTTTATACCATGCGTATATCGACCAGCATGGACAGCCATCGGTCGCACCAGGGCCACTTTTACAACATGGTGAAGATTTAGCCGTGTTCTTTTTTAATGAAATCAATCGCGCAAGACCACAAGCCCACTCCATGCTGCTACGTTTAATGGCAGAGCGTTCAGCACATGCGTTTAATCGTGAATATCATTTTCCACACCTCACTGTATTTGCGGATAGAAACAGGCTGGAACGCGAAGAAACATTTGAATTGCCTGCGGCGGCACGTGATCGTTTTTTCATGGAAATTAACATTAGCGCCCCCAATGATTTTGAACTGCAGCGCGCACTGATGTTTGATTTTAAGTTTCTGCAAGTGGATAAGTTGATTGCTGGCCTGCCAGAAGCGGTTGTGCCTTATACCGCACTGAACGAATTATATGAGGCTATACAGAATCATGTGCGGGCAGAGCCTGTGTTCCAAGATTATGCCGTCAATTTATGGCGCGCTTTAAAAGACCCAGTTGCGGCGGGGATTTCATTGCCCGATGTGGACATGAGCCGATTGATTGCTGGTGGTGCCAGCCCGCGTGGTGTAGCCATGCTGATGACCGCTGCACGCACCAGAGCTTGGCTGGAGCAGCGCGATTACCTCACGCCAGATGATATTCGCAGTGTGTTTCATCCAGTGATGATGCATCGTGTATTTTTTACACCAGCTTATGAGTTAAGGCGTGCCGACATTGCCCCTAGATTATTAGATGCAGTGTTGTCACGTGTGACAGCGCCATAATGCTGCACCGTTAGGTTGATGTTGATGGAAGCATTTTATTACCACATCGCATGGCGTAGTCGCGGCGGGCGTGTTGGCGGACATCCCACCAAAATAACAGGAGGGCATGCCGATTTCAATGCACACGTACCCCTCATGCAGAACTTTAATCCCAAGCGTATAGATCTGCGGGCGTCGTTAAAAACTGTGCCTAAACAGTTGATGGTACGTACTTTTCACGAACGTTATGCCATACAAGCTTATGCAGTGGTGGACATGTCTACCTCCATGAATTTTGTTGGGCAGCAACATAAATGGCAGTTATCCACTGAGATTGTGCAAGCCATTGCTTGGTCCGCTATCTGTAATGGCGACACTTTTGGTTGTGTTGCCGCAGACGATTCCTTGCGTATGGATGTGTATGAACCGAGCACGCACCGTGCTGCTGTGGTGGATGATATTGCAAGCAAAATGCGCAGTGTGCAATTTACGCAGCCTGTGGGCATTAAGGCATTGCCTAGGGTGAACGAGCTATTGCCGGCACGTCGTTCGTTGGTTTTTTTAATCTCTGATTTTTATATGGATGAGGCTTTATTAACCCAAAGCTTACAAAACCTCACTGCGCATGATGTGGTGCCGATCGTGATTTGGGACAGTGCTGAAATCAATGAATTGCCTGATTGGGGCTGGATGCGCGTCAACGACATGGAAGGCAACGGCACGCGTAGTGTATTTTTGCGGCCTGCACTCAAAAAAGCCATTCAGCATACTTACCATGCACGGCAACAGCGGCTCACGCAACTATTCACTAGTGCTGGCACTAGGCCACCTTTTTTTGTATTAAATCAGTTTCATAGCGAAGCGATGACCCAGCATATGTTAGAGGACAGTGGATGTTAATAAAATGCCGATTCGGTTGGTTAATGATGCTCATGCTGTCGTTTGCCGCACAAGCAGTTTCAGCGGCAGCGTCATTGCAATCACAATTTAAAGTGCGCAGTGAAACGCGCGAGCTAGGGTATCACCTGGGTGATATTGCATTACAAACCGTTACTGTCGAGACGCCTGAAGGGTATGTACTGGATGCTTCTTCGTTACCTACGGTAGGCAAAAAAACGTATTTTGATTTAGTAAAGATTGAAACAAAACAACGAAGACTCAACGCGCACACGCAATTGACGATTGACCTACATTGGCAAAATTTTAGGTCTGTGCAGGAAGTGCGTAGCTATAAGCTCGCGGCATTGTCTTTGCAATTCGTCAAAGACAAGCGCTCAATTAAAGTGCCAGTCAAGGCGGCTTCCATTATTGTTTCACCGGTCATTCCTACCGTATTGGATGCTGCACATCTCAAACCAAGAGCAGACGCCAAGCCCCCTGTGATGGGCTATATGACTGAGATGGTGATCTTCATCATCAGTGCGGCCCTTTTGCTCGCTACTTTGTTATATCTAGCTTGGCAGCAAGACTGGCTAGGGTTTAATGCTAAGCGGGGCAAACCGTTTCGTTTGGCGTATCGTCAGTTGCGTAGCCTGCGCAATGATTTGAGTGAATCCGCATCTTTTAGTGCTGTAAAAGCTATTAGAAATGCCTTTGATAGCACCATGCAATCCAGCATGAGTTCTGAACAATTGCCGAAATTGTTTAAGCAACACCAAAGCCTTGCAGTGTTAGAAAACGAGATACGTCATTTCTATCAAGTGTCTGATGTGTTTCTGTTTTCGAATCAACCACTTGATATGTCAGTCAAGCAGCTGACGGGCTTTACCAAAAAATTAATGCAGTTGGAACAGCGCTAATGTTGGGTTTAATCAATGAACTCAGATGTCATGAGGTTTGGCCACTGTATTTTGTGCCGCTTGCCTTATTGCCTTGGTGGATTAAAGCCGATGCCCAGTTTCAATACCCCTCGATTTCTATGATTCCACATGACCCATTTTCTATTTGGGTGGAGCGTGTTTGGCGCATCAGTGCAGCACTACTGATCACAAGTTTGCTGCTGGCGATGTGCAAGCCTTACTTGGCTGAGCAGAAAATGGATCGTTACGGCAATGGTGCGCACATCATGGTGGTGCTCGATAGAAGTGGCAGCATGAATGATGATTTTGCAGATCGACCAGAGCAGGGGAGTGCATCAAAAATGGCTGCAGCAAGACGTGTGCTGACAGAATTTACTGAGAATAGCCGTCAAGATTTGATCGGCATGATTACGTTTAGCACATCACCGATGTTAGTGGCTGCCTTGGGTAATGATAGAAAGGCTGTTTTGTCTGGCTTGAGCGCGACAGAAGCGGGCGGGATGGGTTTCACAGCGGTGGATAAAGGCTTGGCGATGGCGCTGGATTTTTTTGAAGGTAAACCAGTGACAGGTTCGAGGGTGGTGTTGTTAGTGTCGGACGGTGCCGCACATTTAGATGCCAAAACACAAGACTTTTTACGCAATGGGTTTGTGCGCCAACAAGCGTCATTGTTTTGGATTTATCTGCGCTCTAAAAATGGTGCAAGCTTAAGTGAAAAATTAGCAGAAGATGATGACCAAGCAGCGCCAGAATATGCGTTGAACCAATACTTTCAAACTTTGGGCGTGCCTTATCAAGCCTATATGGCAGAGGACCCTGCGCAGGTAAACGCGGCGATGCAGAGTATTGCCAAGCTCAAAAATAAACCCGTGAAGTATCAGGAAGTGATTGCAAGAAAAGACATGGGTTATCTGTGTTACATGACTGCATTACTCGCTACCGTTGTCATGTTTAGTTTGTATCTAACGGAGGTTCGCACATGGCGCATCAATTCAATTGGAAAATAATCGCTGTGTTGATGCTGGCTTTACTTGGCATGACTGTGTCTGCCATCCGTCTGTACCAGCATCATCAATACAACCAAATGTTGAATACGCCCAAGCAAAGTGCGCAGAAAACAGCCCCATATTTGATGATGAATGCTTGGAAATTAAGCCAAACACTGGCCTATGAGCAGAAGGCATTAGATTTATATAGCCAAGTATTGATTAGTACACAACCAGACCTCAAAAAAAGGGCGTATTACAACAGTGCCAATATTCGCTTAAAGCAGGCATTGCGACTGTTAGATACACAAGGCTATGGGGCATGGGATCAAGTCACTCCGTTGCTAGCGCTTGCTAAAGATGGCTATCGAAATGCGCTCAGCTTAGACCCCAATTGGCTAGAGGCAAAGTACAACATGGAATTGGCGTTGAGGCTTGCGCCAGATATTAAATCGTCACAACGTAAAAGCAAGCAAGACGAAGAAGAGCCCGAAGGCTTGCCACAAAAAGGGTGGCCGAGTATTCCAGGCTTTCCAAGAGGCATGCCTTGAGCTTCAACCATCTAAAAGCATCCTTACGTGATTACCGTGGAGTATTGCTGCTGGCAATATTGACCATGTTACTTATCACCATGTTTAAGCCGACGGCGCGCTTGCCATCACCTGTGCAGCGTTGGCTGATTGTGGTCGATATTACGCAAAGTATGAACGTGAGTGATTATTGGATTAATGAAAAATCAGTCAGCCGATTAGAGTTCTCTAAACGCGCCATCAGACAAGCGTTGAGCCATTTGCCATGTGGTTCAGAAGTGGCGCTAGGGGTGTTTACCGAGCGTTCAATCGTCACAGTATTAAAACCATTGGAAGTGTGCGAACACTTTAATGCCTTGGATGAAACGGTTGCCCAGCTCGATTGGCGTATGGCATGGGCGGCAGATTCTTTTGTGGCACATGGGCTATACGATGCGATTTACAAGGTAAAAAAAATCAATCAAGACCTCAGATTGGCATTTATTACCGACGGTCATCAAGCGCCTCCTTTGAGTGAAGGCAATACTCCGCAGTTTGAAGGTAAGGCGGGGCAGGTATTTGGCACCATCTTAGGTGTGGGCGGAAGCAAACCTGCCCCCATTCCTAAGTTTGATGAAAAAAATAATGTCACTGGGTATTGGGATAAAGAAGAAGTGATGCGGTTTGCCACTTTTGGCGTCAACAGAAAAACACAGTCGGTATTAGAGATGGAAGAAGGCTATCACGGTCGTAATGCGCCACATGGTCACAATCCCGCAGAAGCTGAAGAAGCCCATTTATCTGCACTGGATGCAACGCATCTAGCCGCCTTAGCGAATCAGACAGGCTTGGCGTACAGCACATTGCATCAGCTAGACACGCTGTCAGCCAAACTCAATGCATCGCAATTTGCGACATGGCAACCTTCTACTATTGATTTGCGGCCTTGGCTGGCCATCATTTGTTTCATCATGACACTGCTCTATTTAATTCCACAGCGGATATTTAGGCATGTCGGTCGTTTGGTTTTATTGAGGAGAAAAAATGAAGTATCTAATTAGCGTGTTATCTATTGTTTCCACCACAACCTTAGCACATGGCCCCACCCCGCAAAAAACGGATGAATCCATATTGGTCAATTTGGCGCCTGAGTTGGTATGGAAAAAGTTGAGTGAGCCTTGTGCCATTCAACAATGGCACCCATCAGTCACAGCATGCGAATCTACTGAGCAAAATAAGCGAGTGCTCACCCTTAAAACTGGAGGGAAGGTGTATGAGGAATTTGATGAGGTGCTGGCGAGTGAAATGAAAATTTCGTATCGACTCGGTGCAAATAGCGATACGAAAGCTTTGCCAGTCAGCTCACTCAATGGTCGCATCAGCATTCAACCAGAAGGTGCTGGTTCTCGTGTGTCTTGGATGGCGCGTTACTACCGTGTGGATACCACCAATGAACCACCTAAGGGGATGGATGATGAGTCTGCACGCAATGCCGTGAATGAGTATGTGAAACAAGGCCTTGCCAATTTAGAGGTAAGCCCATCAAAAAAGTAAGCAACGCTAACTCGGCGAGTGTCACGCGTAAGCCCGCACACTGGTGGGGCAGGTTCGTGAACCTATTTAAATAGAGTTAGCAGAGAGACACGTGTTTGCAATCAAGGCTGTGACGCCAAACGTTAAATACACGTTGCGTCTCATGTCTTACATGAAGAAAAGTCGTATGGTGAACAATATTACTGTAGAAGTGAAGGCAGTCTCGCGCGTTTACCAAGCGCGTAAAGTAGTTAATGCGCTAAGCCTGAAACTTGAGCAAGGGAAAATACTGGGTTTGCTAGGTGCCAATGGTGCTGGCAAAACCACCACAATGAAAATGATGGCTGGGCATTTAATGCCAACCGCAGGGGATATTTATATTTGCGGTATGGATATCACACAAAACCCCAAGGAAGCCAAAGCCTTGATAGGTTACTTGCCTGAACATCGTCCACTGTATAAAGAACTCACCGTGGATGAGTATTTAGAGATTGCCGCGCGGTTTCACAAACTGTCGTCACACCGTATCAAGCAATCTATTGCATTTGTGAAAGAACGTTGCGGCTTAGCGGATGTGGGTAAGCGCGTGATAGAACAATTATCTAATGGCTACCAACAGCGCGTGGGTATTGCCCAAGCGCTTATTCACGCACCTATGGTGGTGATATTGGATGAGCCAACGGTGGGTTTAGACCCGATTCAAATCAGGCAGGTAAGAAGTTTAATGCGTGAAATTGCACAAGACGCCAGTGTGATTTTTTCTACGCATTTATTACCAGAAGTAGAAATGATTTGTGACGATGTGCATATTCTTGATCAAGGCCATACTGTTTATCAGGCGGATATCCATACCTTGCAACACCACATGCAAACACGTTCACTGGTCGCTGCATTTAAACGACCAACCAATCTCCAAGCCCTTTACCAGTTGCCCAATGTGCTTGGTATGTATCATCAAAATGAACACACGGTGGTGGTTCAGTATCAACACGCTTCACCCGCAGAAGCGCTGGTGACGATGGCTGTGCAACAGGACTGGGGTTTGTATTTGTTGAATGAGCAGCAGTCAACGTTAGAAGATGTATTTATTCAATTAGCCCAGTCGTCTTGAGAGGTGCTCATGTTATTTCAAGTAATTAGAAAAGAAATCAAGGTGTTGTTTGCAAGCTACATTGGTTGGGGCATGCTGGCGATGTTTGCACTGGTGATGGGGGTGCTCTACACACAATCACTCAGCGAATACATGCAAGTGATGCTAGGGCATGTGCCGACAGTAGAACAAATTGGCCTGACAAAGTACATAGGCGCCAATCTATTTGGCACCGCCTCATTAATAATGCTGGTGTTTATTCCGCTACTTTCCATGCGTTTGTTGGCAGAGGAGCAAAAAAATCTCACCATGGCGTTTATGTTGAGTGCACCTATCTCGCTGGGTGAGATTGTGCTGGGCAAGTTTTTAAGTTTGATCGGTTTTTTGATGCTGATGTTGGTCTATTTGGTGTTGATTATATGCATTCTCAATCTATGGACAGACATGGATTTCGGCTATATTTTTGCTAATGTATTGGGCCTTGCTTTATTAGTGAGCAGCTTTTCTGCCATCAGTTTGTTTATTTCCAGCTTAACGCGCCAACCCATTCTTGCCGCTACACTTTCATTTCTCGCATTGATACTGTGCCTATTTTTAGATCAACTATTTGAGCAGCAGCCGAACACCATTTGGGTTCAGCTATCCATGATGCAGCGCTACAAATCTTTTGCAGTCGGCTTGTTGAATACAGCGGATATTGCGTTCTATCTACTGGTGTCTGGGGCTTTTATTTTTTTCACCATTCGCACACTAGAACACCAACGAGTGTTCGGTTAATTGTCAGTCAACATCCATAAGGTCTAGGTATGAAGTTAAGTCAACAAAGCATGATGGGCTGGGTCATGCATACCAAGTTGTTTCTGGTGATGATGCTATGTCTGTGTCTATTGTTAGGCTATGTAGCCAACCAGTATTTTTGGCGGGTAGATTTAACACAAAACAGTCGTAATAGCTTGTCGCAGGCGAGCGTTGAGTTGCTAGCGCGCATGCCAAGTACCATCCAAGTGACGGTATTTGCCTCTAAAGATGATGTGACCAATGGTGACAAGTTTCGCCAAAGTATGTTGGATTTTATGGCGCGCTATCAACGCGTTAAGCCTAACATCACATTGCGAATATTGAGTGCGCAGGAAAACCCCACCTTAGCGCGAGAAGAAAATATCACCGTGGATGGCGAGATGGTGGTGAACTACCAACAACAATCCATGCATATTGTTCCACCGCTCAATGAGGAAAGATTTACCAATCTGCTTCTAACATTATCGCGTGCGGAAAGCCGCTACGTTGGCGTATTGCCAAGCCTTACACAGGTTGACCAGCATAGTAACGAAGGACGAGGCTTGTTGATTAAAACGCTCAATCGCCAAGGGTATACTGTAAAAAAAATCGCTGACAACAAGAGGCTTTTGAGTGCAGCCAATCTTGGTACTCTGATTCTCGACGCATCCATGGCATTAGATAACAATGAAACTGCATTCGTACAACAACACGTTGCGCGTGGCGGTAATCTGTTGTGGCTGGTCGATCATCAAAGTGCTGACAACCTTGCAGTACTCACTGAACAGTTAGGGCTTAAAGTCTCAGGCAGCATCATCAAGCAACAGGCTTCAGTCACAGAGGATGGTGCGCATAGCCAAGTGTATGCTAACTATTATGCGCAGCATGCGATTACCCAACAGTTTTCAATGAAAACAGTATTTAGCGCAGCGCATGAAATCACAGGCAAACCGCCGTTGCAACATGGCTGGAAAGTAACGCCTTTGGTATTGGTTGCATCTGCCCACGCAGATGCATCACAGCAAGCTTTTCATAAGACAAGTGTGTCAGAGCCAGTAATCGTGCCTCATCAAGTTGTGTTGGCCTATGAGCGTCAAGTCAAAGAAAAAATGCAACGCATTGTGGTGGTCGGCGATACGCGGTTCTTAGATCAGCCGTCTTTGAATCACGTAGCCAACAAACAGTTGGTGGCCAATATCATGCAGTGGCTAACGTTTGATGCCATCAAGTTGACGATTAAACCCAAGCGCCTTAACGATGTGAATATGATTGTGCCCGAACAATCTATTCTGCCAAAACTCGTTGGATACACAGTGCAATATCTCATTCCAGCAGTGCTGATGTTTTTAACATTCTATGTATTACATAGACGCAGAAAGTCTTAATTCACTCACATGTTAAGTGATTAAAACGCTGCACGAATGCTCGTGGAAATTGACAATGCAGCAAGGGTGTAGGCTTGTGGCAGTGAATAACTCGGGAATTTTTCCCAAGGCCTTCACTGCAAGTAACTATAATATGTCTATGTCTATTTGAATGTGTCTCCATGAGTCTCCAGCTAAAACTAAATTTAATGATTACTGGCTTATTGCTGTCGTTATTGGCGCTCAGCTTTTATTCCATTACCCATAATGCTAGGGAAGATGTTCGTGCGGAAATTGAATCTACTTCTAATTTAGTGCTCCATCTTTTGGATGCAGAGATTATTCACTACAGTTCAGATTTTGGCTGGTTAAATCGTGGTTCAGATGGCCCTGCAACCATTTTTAGATTGAAGAGCTTGGGCAATATTCGCCACCTGAGAATTGATTTTTATGACGTCAATGGTCGGTTGCGCGAAACAAACAAAAGTGTCATTGCGGATAGTGAGATTAGCCATCCACCACAATGGTTTGTCAGTGCAATGGACTTATCTAAACTGGCCGTTGCAGAAACACGAAAAAATATTATTTTAAATGGTCGTTTCCTGGGCGAGCTTGTCATTACGCCTGATCCAAGCTATGAAATTGCAGAGGTCTGGGAGGACACGATAGGGTTGCTGACCTTAGTGGCTATTTTCTTTGTACTGATGAATCTGTTTGCTTACTTTGCTGTGAAATATACCTTCACACCTGTTAAACAAATTATTTCGGCATTAACGAATATTGAAAAAGGGAACTTTGAAAGCCGATTGCCGGAGTTTAAGCAAGTGGAGCTAAAGGAAATTGGCGCTAAATTTAACTTGATGGCGCATAACCTGCAACAAAGTACAGAAAATAATCATCGCTTGACGCAGCAGATTATTAATTTGCAAGAAGATGAGCGTAAGCGATTGGCACAAGATATCCACGATGAAATTGGCCAATATTTAACAGCGATTCATGTCGATGCCAGTGCAATCGCTGCCGCTAAAAAGTTAGCCAGTGCCAAAGAGAGTGCCATAGCGATAGGCGCAGTCACCAGACAAATGATGTATACCATTCATGATTTGCTGCAAAGGCTACGCCCACGCGTACTTGATGAGCTGGGTCTAAGTTTGGCGCTTGCTGAACTGGCACATCATTGGCGAGAACGTAACAGCAATACCATTCTTATTCATAACATCGCCAATAAACTGGGTGATGTAGATGAAACCTCTGCCGTCACAGCCTATAGGATTATGCAAGAGTGTTTAACCAATGTGAGCAAGCACGCAAATGCACGCAGGCTCAATATCGACATCAAACACGATGAAAAAAACATCTATATGGAAATAGTCGATGACGGTAATGGTTTTGATGTGAATCAGCATACAAGGGGCTACGGACTGGCTGGCATGCAAGAACGCGTGCAAGGGCTACGTGGCAGTATGGTAGTCGAAAGCACCATCGGAAAAGGTACGAAAATCAAAGTGAGCTTGCCCAAGCAATCGCAATACATAGAGGATAAAGAATAGTCATGGGACGCCTAAAAATATTGCTGGTAGATGATCATGCGGTTGTGCGGTCAGAGTTAAGAAGGCTGTTGGAAATGAACAACAGCATGGATGTGGTCGCCGAAGCGGATTCTGGAGAGATTGCCTATCAGCTGTATGGGGAAATGAACCCAGATATTGTCATCATGGATATTTCTATGCCAGGTATGGGGGGGATAGAGTCAGCGAAGCGCATTTTGCAGCGATACAGCCACGCAAAAATCATTATATTTTCGATGCATGAGGCGGTTTCATTTGCTTCCCAAGCCCTCAAAACGGGTGTGAAAGGCTTTGTCACCAAAAATGGAATGGCAGAAGATTTACTACATGCGGTGCTCGACGTGTCTAAAGGAAAAACTTTTCTGAGTGCAGGCATTGCGCAAAAAATTGCATTACAAACGTTGATTGGTGATGACGACCCGATGCATCAACTCTCTACTAGAGAGTTTGAAGTATTTCGCTTGTTGGCGGAAGGCAGGCGCGTAGAAGAAGTGGCGGATATGCTCAAAATTAGTCAGAAAACAGTGGCCAACTACTACACCATCATTAAGCAAAAACTCGGAGTATCCAGCCCCGTAGAGATGGTGCGGCTGGCAATGAAGCATGGCTTAATCATTGATAACTGATCAATCAATACCAATAAAAAATACCATTAAAAAGGATAAGTATGAAAAAAGTGATGTACGTAATCGCAATGGTGTATTCGATGGCGGCTAGCATGCCGTGCATAGCAGGATTTGATGAAGGCAAAGCGGCATTTATGGCAAAAGATTTTACCAAAGCTTATAAAGAATTTGAACCGCTAGCCAACAAGGGCGACGTTAAATCACAACACTTGCTAGGCATGATGTACGACGAAGGGCAAGGGGTGCCACAAAATTACACTAAGGCCGCCGAATGGTATATGAAGGCTGCTAAGTTAGGGCATCAAGACTCGCAATATAATCTTGGCGTGATGTACGCCCAAGGACAAGGCGTGTTGCAGGATGATGCGAAATCTGCGGACTGGTTTTTGAAAGCGGCACAGCAAGGTCATGTGCTGTCACAGTTTGCATTAGGGCGTTTGTATATTTTGGGTAGAGGTGTAAAGGCCGATGGCAAACTTGCCAACGATTGGTATAGAAAAGCCGCTGAGCAGCATCACTTCAAAGCGCAACTTGCCTTGGGTAAAAATTATTTGGATGGCAATGGCATAAAGAAGGATTTGCCATTGGCGGAGAAATGGATACGCCAATCCGCTGAGCAAGGACACCATAAAGCGCAATATGAATTGGGCTTGATGTACAAAGATGGGCTAGGCTTGAAAAAAGATGCGAAGTTGTCTTACATGTGGCTAGAACTGGCGGCTAGACAAGAACATCAAGGGGCCATACTGGCAAGAGATGCTTTGGCCAAAACCATGAAAGCCGAAGATATCGCGGCGGCAAAATTACAAGCATCCGCTTGGACACCCGTTATCTTGGATAAAAAGCCAGCTACCTAGACGCAATATTCAGTAACTAAAGTAGTAATGAGATACTTATCTAATGAGGATAGGTACATAAAGACAGTGCAGTACATAAAGATAGTGCTTAAGAATAGCAACATCAAAAAAGTAAAAAGCCACGCAATGCAAGGTGCGTGGCTTTTTTGCTTTTGCTAACCTAGACCAAATCAGCTAAGCCGTCATTTGGAGATAACGTGAGCTCATATTAAACAAACTAGCACGGCGTAGTAATGGGAGGACCTCATTAGATGAATGGGATTATTTCCTGACTGTTAATTTAACTTTTGATACACATGTGTTACAGCATTGTGCCAGTCTTGTACTCTAATCAATCTATAAGCTCATTTTTTGTTTTATTCCGGCGTATCCATTACAAAATTCACGCGCATTTGGGATTTATTCCCAATGCATTGAGTGAATTATTTATTCAATGAATTGAATCATCCCGCCCATAATTTCTAGAGTTTATGTGGAGAACAAGGGAGCGATGATGAACGTGAATAAAAAAATAATTGCATTAGTGGTTGCAAGTGTATTCTGCCAGTTAGCAATTGCAGAAGAAAACGTGGACGATAAAAGTATTGCGCTAGAATCAATCGTAGTAAAGGGTATCTTGCCTGAAAAGTTGGAATCAGTGCCAGGCTCTTATTCAATTGTGGATGAGAAGGAGCTTGAAGCGAGAAGACCGTTTTCAATCAAAGAAGCATTAAGTTCAGTACCAGGTCTCAATATCATTCAAAATGAAGATCCGCTTGGACTCGCACAAAACATTGGTTTACGCGGAATGGATCCAAGGCGTAGTGCAAGAACACTGCTGATGGAAGATGGTCTGCCACTTTATTTAGCACCATACGGAGATCCGTCTTCTCACTACATTCCTATGCTAGAACGTGTACAACGTATAGAGGTGGTGAAAGGGTCAGGTCAGGTGCTGTACGGCCCACAAACTGTAGGCGGCATGATTAATTTTGTTACACGTCCAATCCCAAAAGATGGTATCCATGGGACGGTATCAGGCATGGTTGGAAATAACGATTTTACAGGCGTGTATGCCAACATAGGCGCTGGTGGTGAAATGGGTGGCGTCATGTTAGATATCTCTAACAAAAAAGGCGATGGTATTCGCGATAACCATGACTTTGAAGTGACTGATATCACACTAAAAGGGCAGCTAAACATCAATGACCAACATACTCTAGTGGCAAAAGTGGGTACTTACCAAGAGCACTCCAATGTATCTGAAACAGGCTTGGGTGCTATCGATTATGCGCGTGATAAATTCCAAGCGCCTTCTGGCAAAAACGATGCTTTTGAACATGACCGTAAATTTGCGCAGTTGCAACACATCTTTGATATTAACGATAACGCAAGATTAACCACACAAGCTTATTATGTGCATGCTTACCGTAGCTCATTTCGTCAAACGGATGCGCCTGGCGGATATGATGATGAGGAGGTGGGCCAGTCTACAGGTGTCACCATTATGGACCGCTGCTCTGGCTTAGTGCTTACTGAGGAAACGGCTGATACCTGTGGTGGTCGCCATCGTCCGAGAAGTTACAACTATTACGGTTTTGAACCGCGCCTAGACTTTAAACATAGTTGGTTTGGGGTAGAAAGCGACGCCGTGGTTGGCTTTAGGCTACATCAAGAAGACATCAAACGTCAGCAATACAGAAGCGCAAATCCGTTAGCGCAGAATTTGGCTTGGGCAAAAGCCAATGGTCAGTTTAGAGAAGATATTCGTATTGAAGTCGAAACAAAATCGTACTATGCGCAAAACACACTTCATATCGGAGATTTTGATATTACTCCAGGGGTGCGTGTGGAAGACATGGAGTTTAGAACTAGGGTCAATCAAGCGGGTGGTGATCCTCAAAATGCAAATGTCACCAATAACCAGACAGAAGTGTTGCCCGGCTTTGGTGTGGCTTGGAATGGCATCGCTAATACGACTGTATTCGCTGGTGTGCATAAAGGATTTTCTCCACCACGCCCAGATCGTGATTTACGCGCTGATGGACCAAACACGGCTGAGGTCGATAAAACTTCACCCGAAACCAGTATTAATTGGGAATTTGGCTTACGTTCTAAATTCTTCAAGGGTGTTGCGTTTGAATCTACTTTATTCCACACCAAGTTTGAAGATATTGTAGTGAGAACGACTTCCGGTTCTTTTGATAATGCGGGTAAAGCCGTGATGACAGGTATTGAGTTTGCTGGACGTGTTGATTTTGGGCAGATTTTTGACACAGCGCATAATTTCTATGCAATGGCGAATTACACCAACCTATGGACAGCGAAATTTGACAGCACCAGCGTCAATGCATTTTCTACAGTGAATGGATTGGGTGAAATTGAAACTGCGGGTGATGGGGTCATTAGCGGTAAACGTTTACCATATGCGCCAAAACATATGGCGTCTATTAGCTTTGGCTACCAACATCCTGTAGGTTTAGATGCCCGAGTTGGCTTGGACTATATCAGCAACCAAGAGGTGGATGGACCATTCCGTGACTATGTATTAAATGCAGCTGACCCAACAGGTGCAGACGCAACACTGTCTGGCTTGTCTGGGGATATCCCTTCTTACACTTTGTTTAATGCGTCTGTTAACTTTAAGCCAGTAGGCTCAAAAATGACTTATTTCTTAAGTGGACATAACTTAACCGACAAAGAGTATTTGGCTAGTCGGGTGGATGGGATGTCTGCTGGTCGTGGACGCCAAGTATTTGGTGGAGTTCGATTTGACTTCTAATCATTAGTATTGAATTACCTAGGTTTTAAAGGGGCGTAAGCCCCTTTTTTTATTGAACATTATGGAAAGTTATGAAGCAGGCGCCAAGTATAGGTGCAACTGCAACTGCAACTGCAAGTGCAATTTGTGCTGAATGTTAAACCTGTAAGATGTTTAATTTAATCGCTGCCAGTACCAATTGCGAGCCGTTTTCTACATTGAGTTTCTGGCGCAAGCGCGTTTGCGTGTTGGCAATGGTCTTGTAATCAAGGTGCAAAGTCTTCGCAATATCTTCTAATGTTAAGCCTTTTGCCAATAACTGAAATACCTCGAACTCTCGTGCACTCAAGTCATTAGTGATTGTATGTTCATCCGCTTGATTGATGGCAATTTGTTGTGCAATATCTGGGCTGATATAACGCTTTCCTTTTGCCACCGAAATAATAGCCTCAACCAATACCTCAGGTGCGCTGGCTTTGCTGACATAGCCTTTCGCGCCAGTTTGTAGCGCTCTCGATGAATATACTGGGCTGTCATGCATGCTGAATATGACAATATTTGCTTTGGTATCCCTACTCACAATTCTACGTAAAGTCTCTAGGCCGCCAATACCAGTCATTGATAAATCCATAATCACGACATCTGGTTTGAGTTCAAAATACGCTTGATAGCCATGTTCTCCGCTACTTGATTCACCTACCACAGCGATATCTGCGCTCTCTAGTAAGTGGCGATACCCTTGCCTCACGACTGCATGATCATCTACCAGTAATACGGAGATTTGTTTTCTTGTCATCATGTACCCACCATTAGAATGACGATAGATAACTGACAGCCATGACCAGCTTTAGTACTTAAGTTGAAACTGCCTAGATGATTCTCAACTCGCTCGCGCATGCCTGCAATGCCTAGGCCTTTGCTGGTGAGATGAGGGTTAAAGCCAATGCCATCGTCGACGATGCGCAGAGTTAATTGCTTGTTAGCTGCTTCAATATCGATGTCGATTTTGCTTGCCTTTGCATGCCTAGCCGCATTGGTTAGGCACTCTTGCACAATGCGATACACGTCAATCGCTAAATCTTCTTGCATTTGGTCGATATTGCCAGTGACATGTAATGTATAAATAGTTTTGTTGTTTGATTCCGTGTGCGTAGCGGTTTGCCATGTGGAAACTAAATGGTTCAAGGCTGCATGGAGTCCTAAATCATCTAAGGCAACAGGTCTTAATCGATACATCAACTGCTTTGCCATTTGATACGCATGCGATGCATGTTCGGAAATCCTGCTTGCGATGGCTTGTATTTTTTCATCGCACTTTGATACAGATTTTAACGAGGCGGATTCTAATCGGATAGCATTCAAATACTGTCCCAGTTCGTCGTGTAAGTCTTGCGCAATTTTTCGACGCTCATTTTCTTGCATGCGCGTGGCGTGTTGAAGCAGGCTATGGTTGTGCGTTAGAAGCGATCGAATCTCCATCCACCTTCTCCATGAAAACCATACGGTTGCCACCAGCATGGCCAAGGTTGCCAATGGCAACTCATCAATATTCAGTGTGCTTTCATGATGCGCTGCCCACTCAATGTATTGCTCGGAAAAATTAAAAAAAGAGGAGATCAAGAACACCACAAAGAAAGTGGTGGGAATGAGTAATGCATCCCAAATAAATGAAGATTTAAGTGTGGTCTGGCAGGCAGGATTTTGTGATGCAAACAGCATGCGCACAATGTAATGGAAAGATACCCAACCCACTATCGTCTTTCGTCCCGTATTAATTAGGAAAAATTCCCAAAAGTAGACAGCGCACAACCATAAAAAGTAGAAAAGCGCACGATGAAGTCTTGGTCGCGCATGCATTTATATATTCCCAAATTCGCTGTGAATTTTTCCCATCGTTCAACGGGAGCTATTCTCAATCTACAAAGAGTACATGGGCATATAGTGGCGTCGAGGTGCAATTGTAATAAATTGTAACTTAACCCCTGAATAAATTTTATAACTAAGGAGAGTGTGAATGAAGCAACATTGGACATTTAAGGCCATGTTTGCTGCATTGGGTACGGTAGCCGCATTGGGCATGAGTATTCAAGCATCCGCAAACGAAGAAATCATCAAGCGCAGTAAAGACCACAATATGTGGGCGGCGCCTGGTCAAAATTTAGCATTACATCGTCATAGCCAACTCAAAGATATTAATACTGGCAACGTTAAGAACTTACAAATGATTTGGTCTCAATCTTCAGGCACGCTGCGCGGTCATGAAGGTCAGCCAGTGGTGGTGGAACACAATGGTAAACCTATGATGTATATGGTTTCAGGTTGGCCAAATATCGTACAAGCGTTGGATTTATCGAATCCTGATCAACCAAAACAAATTTGGAATTACACCAAAAAATCTGACCGTGATGAATCTGCTGTGCCACGTGCATGTTGCGATACGATTAACCGCGGTTTGAACTACGCAGACGGCAAAGTGGTGTTCCATACACTAGATGGCTTTTTGATTGCGCTTGATGCAACCACTGGTAAAGAAGTTTGGGTGACTAAACATGCATTCCCAGAAAAAGGTGAGACACACTCAGGCCCAGCAATGGTAGCGGAAGGTTTGGTGGTAGCTGGCTTTGGTGGTGATGAATTTGCTGCCCGCGGCCGTACTGTTGCTTATGACCTTAAAACAGGTAAAGAGGTTTGGAAATGTCATAGTACTGGTTCAGACAAAGACCTTTGCTTAACACCAGACACCAATAAAGCGAATCCACACTATGGTTTGTATGGCCAAAACACTGGCTTAACATACCCAGGTGATGAATGGAAAATTGGCGGCGGCGCACCTTGGGCATGGTTCAGCTATGATCCAAAATTACGTGTGATGTACGCAGGTACAGGTAACCCTGGCCACTGGTCACCAGCGTATCGTTGCGGTGAAACAGGTGCAAATCTTACACACGAAAAATGTAATACCGTTGATCCAAAAACAAATGTTGGTAAGTTTGATAATAAATGGTCCATGACAATTATGGCCCGTAAAATCGACACGGGTGAAATGGTTTGGGCTTATCAAAAAACACCATTCGACCAATGGGATTATGACGGTGTAAACGAAAACATCTTGGTCGATGGTTTAAAAGTGGATGGTAAATCATACGATGCACTCGTGAACTTTGACCGTAACGGTTTTGCTTATGTGCTTGATCGTAAAGATGGTACTTTGTTGCGCGCTCACAAGTTTGTGACAGTGAACTGGGCAGAAAAAGTAGATTTAAAATCTGGTCGTCCACTCAAAGTTAAAGAGCACTCACCATTTGCGCGTGATGTGAATACGCAAGCTTGTCCATCTGCAATGGGTGGTAAAGATCAGCAACCTGCGGCAGTAGATCCAAAAGAGCCAAACGTATTCTATGTGCCAACCAATAACTGGTGTATGGAAGATGAACCACAAGAGCGTACACATACACAACAAGGTACTGTTTACGTGTTTGCTAACGTGTATATGTACCCAGAAAAACCAGGTGTGACTGGTAAGTTGAAAAAATTCGACGTAGTGACTGGTAAAACAATCTGGGAAGTATCTGATCCATATCCAAACTGGAGTGGTGTGTTGGTAACAGACGGTGGCTTGGCATTCTACGGTTCATTGGGTGGTGATTTCCGCGCAGTCGATCGTAAATCAGGCAAAGTGTTGTGGAGCCGTAAATTAGCTTCAGGCATTATCGGCAACCCTATCACTTACAAAATCAAAGGCAAACAATATGTGTCTGTATGGACAGGTATTGGCGGCTGGATTGGTCTACCTGTAACAGCAGGCTTAGACATGGATGATAAATACGGTGCGATTGGTGCTACTGCCATGGCCAAAGCCACAGGTCTCGATAAGATTCCTCAAGGCGGCACACTGTTCACATTCCGTGTGGACTAATTAGACATAAGTTGATGTAGTCAATGTCATTGAATCGAGGGTGGTGCTCAGGCATCACCTTCGATTTTTTATTGGAATGTGCATGATTGATTGTGCGTGCATATTGCAATAAAAGTATCTAACTGTTGTTAAATTGTTATTAAAGTTAGCTAAATGTGAAGGTTAAAGATTTATTTTTGGTGAATACATTTGATGTGAATGGAGTTTTTTCTATGCGTGAAAATAAGACAGTAAGCCGTGCTTTGCTAATGGTATTGGGAACATTATTTTCTTTGGCTGGATATGCCAGCGATGAAAGCAATGTGACAGAGAAATATGTCACCGAGAAAAAAATGGAAGCCTTACGTGTGTGTGCAGACCCAGGCAATATGCCGATGTCGAATGATAAAGGGGAAGGCTATGCGAACAAGATCGCCAATATTATTGCAGAGGGCTTAGGTATGCACGTGACCTACTTTTATCGTCCTTATTTGAATAGAGGTCTGACACGTCAAACCTTTGATAACAATGAGTGCGATATTTTAATGGACATGACGCCAGACGATGAACGCATGCTTACCACCAGGCCGCTCTATAAAAGTACGTTTGTATTGGCTTATCGCAGTGATAAGGGCATTGATATTAAAAGTTTGTATGATCCCAAATTACTCAAAGATTACAAAGTGGGGGTGTTCCAACACTCTGCGATACGCACAGTATTACAAGAGCGTGGTATTAAACGTGAAAACACGGTGGTGAGAACGATTGCGCATGATGCTGACTTGCGCCTTGAACGACAACCCCATATGGATGTACAAAATATGATAGATGGACAGTTAGATGTGGCGGCGATTTGGGGCCCGATGGCGGGTTGGTATAAAACAATTAAACACGAGCCTATTACCATCGTGCCTGTAAACAGACTTGAAGACGTCACGCCTATGGAGTTTCCATTGGCGATTGGTATGCGCAGAAATGCCAAAGACCTTAAAGCTAGGATAGAAGCGGTGATGCTAAAAGACAAAGATAAGATCCAAAAAGTGTTCGACGACTATGGCGTTCCTTTGGTGCAGTGCGAAGAGTGTGTTATTTCAGGCACGCTTCCCTCGCATGGCCCATACAAAAAGGTAGCGCGAAAAGCGCATGTGCCAGATCAATCGGACATCGCTACCTTGCCAGCCAAGGTGGACGAAGCGCTCAAACAAGGTTCTACCTTGGAACAGGAATTACATAACGCAACCATCGCACGAGACTCCACGCGCATTGAATATCTGCTTAAACGTGGGGCGAAGGTCAATGCCAAAGACAATGAGGGACAAACACCGTTGATGGTGGCTGTGAAAAGTGGGGATATTAGCGTCATCAATGGCTTGCTTGCTTATGAGGCCGACCCGAACATGCAAGACAACGATGGCTGGACAGCCGCGATGCATGCTGTGCGTTCCAATGAACCAAAAATCTTCAGATTGCTTGGTAAATATAAAGCGGATTTTAATTTGGTCAATCATGATGAATTAACTGCGCTTGCGATGGCGGTCATCGACAACAAAGCCAACGCTGCCGTGGCAATGTTGGACTACAACGCAAATCCAGATTATGCAATGGGCTTAGCTAAATACAATGCATTGATGCTGGCGGTTACTAAAAATAACCAGCAAATGGCGCAAACCTTATTGCAGTACAAAGCCAACCCGAATGCACAGAATATTTCTGGCGTTACGCCGTTAATGGCAGCAGCACAAGCCAACTTAGACATGATGGTAAGCTTGCTGGTAAAAGCAGGCGCCAATGTGAATGCTAAGAATGCAGAAGGTAAGACAGCCTTAGCATTAGCCAAAGAGCATGATGCTGAAAAAGCCATCGAACTTCTACAAAAATCCCTGTAAATACACACAACTTCAAATTAGGAAATTATCCCAGCGATAGTTGGGATAATTTCTGCCAACAATAATAACTGCAGGGCGTTTAATCTCGTGTTGCTGTTATTACGCAATTTATATTTTGAAAGGTCACGCGATGAATAAACGTTTTATAGGGGTCACTACTTTGTTGTTGAGTTTGGTAGCACATTCTGCATTTGCGGACGATGTTACAAGCTTAAAGTCTAAAAAATTAGCACTGAATCAAACCCAGATGTCACATCTCATGATGTTGGCCGCAGCGGATGTGCCTGCTGAGGAGCCTGCTGTAGGTGCGGATGGTTTTAGATTGCCACCCCAAAAAGTAAAGTCAACGGCTGCAGCAATTGCGCCATTGGGGTCAGATAAATCTCCACATGAAGTGGCGATGGCCGCAGAAAAAGGGACATTGAAAAATCCATACTCTTACACGTTAATGAATCCTGATTTGGTCGAAGCGGGTAGAAAAAAATACATGGGCGTGAGCTGTAACGGCTGTCATGGTGGCAACGGTGGTGGCGGTATGTGTCCACCGTTATCAAACGAAACATGGGTATACGGCGCAGATGATGACACCTTATTTAGATTGATTGCCTTGGGGAGTGATGAGTTACAAAAGCAAGGCTATACGCGTAAAGGTCGTGAAAATGTAGTGGGGCCAATGCCACCGCATGGCAACATCGTGAAAACCGAAGATGATTTATGGCGCATTATTTATTTCATTCGCGGTAATTTCCGCGGCGATCCAAAAAATATCAAATGGTAAGCTGCTGTGCAGTGTAAACATCTCACCAAGCTGGTATCTGCGCTGTGTTTATCTGGCGCTACACTCATGAACGCATTGCTTGCAGTGTCTGCCCCTTTTGCCTACGTCACCAATCAAGGTGACCACACGGTGAGTATCGTTGATGTTGAAAGTAATCGCGTGATTCAGCGGGTGCCAGTAGGTAAATCCCCCGTGGGTGTGGCCATCGATACCATATCGAATCGCGCTTACTTTTCTAATGTTGAAAGCCGTTCAGTCAGTGTCGTAGACATCAACACCAATCAAGTCATCCATAGCATTCAATTGACCATTGCCCCAGTAGGGCTGGTGTTAAACAAAACAGGTGGTCAGTTATATGTGGCCGATTGGTTTCACGACCAAATCTTGGTGTTTGACACAACGCAGTATACGCAAGTGGCGACTATCGCCATGGGTAAAGCCCCTGCAGGCATGGTGCTAAGTAGGGAAGGTGCTAGCTTGTATGTTGCTAATCGTGACAGCAATGATGTGGGTGTGATTGATACACGCACGCACAAGATTGTGAACAAAATCAATGTGGGTAAACATCCATTTGGTGTGGCACTGTCTGGTAATGGCCAGTTTGTGTATGTGGTCAATGTCGAAAGTAATTCAGTTTCTGTCATTGATGTAAAACGGGATGTCGTCATCGCCACCATTCCTGTCGGTGAGCACCCTTATTGTGTTACCAGCAATTCGGACGGCACAACGCTCTACGTGACCAACACCCATGAAGACACCGTTTCTGTAATTGACGCCAAAACATATCAAGTGAAACACGTCATCAAAGTAGGCGGCACGCCAGAAGGTATTGCGTTTGACCATCAACATCAGCGTGTGTACGTCGCCAGTTGGATGGATAACGCACTGACCGTGATAGATGCCAAAACAAATCAAGTCATTAAAAGCATAGCAACGGGATCACAACCACGTGCTTTTGGTGCTTTTATTGCAACACCTTCAATTCAATAATTTTCTCAAGTATTTAAAAAAATAGGAGTCTGTATGCGTATTTTTTCTCAATTATTACTAGCCGTTTGTTTTTTACCTTTAACCCTTTCAGCAGCCAATGCGCCAAGCCAACAAAAGGTGATTCGTGAAGTAGTGATTAAAGCAGATGCCGCCAAAGTGTGGGCTGTGGTGAAGGATTTTGGTGGCATTCACCAATGGCATCCGGCGGTAGAAAGTGCTACCACAGAAACCAAAGCAGATGAGACTGGCGCAGTATTGCTACATCGCACGCTCACGCTCAAGGGGGGCGGCACCTTATTAGAAAAGCAGACTATTAACTCTGACGAAGAAATGAAGTTGGAATATCGGATTGTAGAGGGGGTGCTTCCTGTCAGTGGTTACCGCTCTAATATGGTGGTAAAAGCTGGTCCAAATACTGACGAAACAACGGTGACTTGGACAGGCCGTTTCTACAATAAAGCAAACAAAGTGGATGCCCCTGCTGGTGAAGACAATGCCACAGCTGTGAAGGCGATTGAAGGTGTTTATGATGCCGGCTTGCCTAACCTTAAAAAAATCATAGAGGCTCAGTAAGCCGCTATGGGTTGTAGGCATTAAGAATTGCGTCGGGATAAATATAGGAACTAAGTATGAAAAAATTATGGGTAAGTTTAGCCATGTTGATGATGGTGCCGCTCAGCGCTGTCGCACATGGGCCAAGTGGCCAAAAGGTAGTGAAAGAATTTGAAGTGAACGCAGCGCCAGCAAAAGTGTGGACTTTAATAAAAGACTTTGGCTCGATTCAACAGTGGCATCCAGATGTGGTGAGTGTGAAGGTGGAAACCAAAGCCGATGCGGACAGTGGTAAGGAGTTGTTGCATCGGTTAGTGACGCTCAAAGACGGCACGGCTTTTTTGGAAAAGCTGCGCGAGGTCAATGATGCAGAGATGAAGTTGGACTACAAAATGGTAGATGCGCCAGAAAGCACGATTGCTGTCAGTAATTATCGAACAGTGGTGTACGTGAAACAAGGCGCTACACCCAACCAATCAATTGTCAGTTTGACCGCACGTTTTTATAACAAGGCAAACACTATGGAGGCACCACCAGGTGCAGATAATCCTGCTGCGAATAAAGCTATTAATGCTTTGTACGATGCAGCAGCGATTGGTCTTAAAAAAGCACTGGAGTGAGGATAGGTATTCGGGAATAAGTCCCACTCATTTCTGTGAGTTTTGGAGTATCAATCACGGGAGAAACGTTTGATACTAAAGGTGCTCAATCGAGATCAAAACAATATCGAGATTAAAACAATAAAGTTCGCAAACACTAAAACTAGGCATGCTATCCGCCTAGTTTTTTTTTAGCACCACTATTCGTGTCACTAGGAGATATATGAATAAAACATTTTTACCATTGGCTATTTCAGCCTTAGTATCCAGCGCGTTTGTTTCAACGTTGTATGCTGCACCGTTAGCTTATGTGCCTAATGAGAAAGATGGCAATGTGTCAGTGATTGATACTGAGACAGATAAAGTGATTTACCAACTGCCTAAAAAGGGACAGTTCGGTAAAAAAATTCAGGCTGTTGCTATTCAGCCCGATGGTAAAAAACTGTACGTGGTGGTGAGAGATAAAAACGCAGTCGCCATTGTTAATTTAGACACACACAAACAAGAAAGTCTGGTGAAAGTGGGGGATGAGCCTGAGGGTATTAGCATTTCACCCGATGGTAAAACACTAGCCGCTTGTTTAGAGGAAGAAAATGCGGTGTCATTTGTGGATTTAGCTACAGCAAAATTAGCCCACACTGCAAAAACGCAAGGACGTAATCCTGAGCACTGTGAGTATTCACCAGAAGGCAAGTGGTTGTTGGCAAGTAATGAAGAGAGTGGAGATGTGGATGTGATTGACGTTGCAACCCATCAATCTGTGCATTTGATCAAAGCCACTAAGCACCCAAGAGGCATTGGTTTTTCACCTGATGGAAAATTAGCCTATATTGCTAACGAAGCAGCCAACTTGGTTGAGGTTGTGTCCGTGGGTGATTGGGCTATCTTGCACCGCATTCCCGTTGGTTTGCGCTCCAATGGTATCAAGGTATCGCATGATGGTAGCCGTGTGTATGTGAGTAATGGTGGCGACCATAATATCAGCGTGATTGATACTGCCAGCAATGCTGTTACAAACACAATTCCGGTAGGTAAACGCCCATGGAATATGGCGCTTACACCAGATGGCAAAAAGTTATACGTCGCAAATGGTCGAAGCAATAGCGTATCTGCTATCGACACCACCACACTGAAAGTCATCAAAGAAATCCCTGTAGGTCAATTGCCTTGGGGGGTGGTGATTAAGTAACTGCTATCGCTGAGGTGGGGCAGAGGTACTGCAGCGCATTACTTCTGTTCTGCTGTTTAAATGGCGATTAGGTCAAAATCAAATGCTTAAGTTATGTAATGTGTTTAAGTGTTATGTGATTGCGCTCATCTATTTTTCACATATTCCTGCGGCAATTGCTGCACCTGTTATTGATCATTGGTCTGTGATTCAAGCGGCATTTTTTGCTGGAAAAACAGTTCAACTTAATCCAGCCTATATTCAAATTGAGGCGCCTATTCAGGCAGAAGATGCAGCTATCGTCCCAGTGGCGATGCAAGTGCATATTCCCGATGCACACATCGCACGTGTGTATCTTTTTACAGATGCAAATCCAATCGTTCACACCGCCACTTTTATTCCACAGCAACCCGTCAGCCAGTTCAAACTGTCTACACGTATCCGTTTGGAAAGTAACAGCTATTTCCGTGTGATTGTAGAAGATAGTCGGGGGCATTTATTCATGCACGCGGTACCCATCAAAACGCCAGGCGGTGGCTGTGGTGGTGGAATAACAGCAGATGAGGCAGTGTTGCGTGCAAGCTCTGGTGAGATGAAGGTACAACCGCACTGGCTAACGTCGCCTGCTTTACCCGAGATATCTTTTTATATTAAACACCCCATGCGCACGGGTTTTGAAAGAACCACACAAGGCTATTATGCCAAAGCTTGGTTTATCAATTACCTAGCATTTCAAGTAGATCAAGTGGATTTTATGCAGGCTGAATTAGGGCCAGGCATCAGTGCCAACCCTTACTTGCGCTTTTCGTTATTAAACGGACATTCGGAACAGCTGATGGTCGAGGCTAAAGATAACGAAGGCAAGGTATTTCATCAGCAATTTGCGATTACCAAGGCGCCTTAATCAGGCATTGCAATCGGGATATTTTCCCTATTCGACCATTCAAAAAATCTGTTCAATACAGCTTTGTATACCTCACCCATTCAACATCTATGACCATGAATTCAGATCAAGTGTTAATCGATTGGCGCAACCGTGCGCTGATGCTGGAAAAAGAACTCAATCAAATCATCTTAGGGTTATCTCCAGCGATTCGCCTGCTATTGATTGCCATGTTCTCTAAAGGGCATGTGTTGCTGGAGGGCAATGTTGGGGTGGGCAAAACAACCTTGCTCAGAGCTGCAGCAAGAGGGCTGGGAGGTGGTTACCAGCGTGTGGAAGGCACGATAGATTTAATGCCGCAAGATTTGATTTATCACACCTACATTGATACTGAAGGCAAACCTAAAGTGGAAGCCGGTCCGATCGTGGCACAGGGCGAAAACTTATCCGTATTCTTTTTTAATGAGATTAACCGCGCCAGGCCGCAAGTGCATTCCTTGTTGTTGCGTGTGATGGCGGAGCGCAGTGTGAGTGCGTTTAATCAAGAGCATTATTTTCCGCATTTACAAGTATTTGCAGACAGAAATGCAGTAGAGCGTGATGAAACATTCGAGTTGCCAGGCGCAGCACGTGATCGCTTTTTAATGGAAATAGAAATTGCACCATCGAATGACAGTGAGATACACAAAGCATTGACATTTGATGCGCGCTTTCACGATACAGATACGCTGATTAGTGGGGTGAGTGCAGGATTGTTGGACTTTAGAGCGCTCACCGCATTTGCCAGTCAACTGCAGCAGCGCGTCACAGCAAACGCAGCGGTGCAAGACTATGTTGAACATTTGCGCAAAGCCACTCACCGACCTCAGGATAATGGTGTTGTGTTGCCTGAAGTGGACATGGATGATTTGATGCTGGCAGGTATGGGGCCTAGAGGCTGCAGTATGCTGGTGCGCGCGGCCAAAGTGTCAGCTTGGCTAGATGGGCGTTTAAATTTAACACCAGAAGACATTGCAGCCGTATTTCATCCAGTGGTTGCACATCGTGTATTTTTCTCGCCTATTTACGAGTTACAAAGAAACTGGCTAGCCAAAGCCTATACGCAAGCCATTTTAAAGCAAGTGCCCACGGCATAATTTAAGCCAATCATATGAAGCAACAGTGGATTGACTACCGCATTCAATGGAAGCCAACGGGGCATCAATCCGGTGCAATGCGTGGATTATCTGCGGGTATTGGCGATCATCTGCGTGCTCTGGCGCTTTTGCGAGATTATCCTGACCCAAGACGCCTCGATTTAAGAGCAAGTTTGCGCGACCCGTTTGAGCGCTTGTTTGTGAGAGATACCTATTTAAACACCGCACTTAAATTGATTGTGCTGGTGGATGCCACCGCCTCTATGGGCTATGTGGGGGCAGTGAATCGCTGGCAAGTCGCGCAAGAAATAGCTGCGCAATTGGCATTGTCTGCTTATCGCAGTGGCGATGCCTTTGGCCTCTATGTTGCCAATCAAGCATTGATACGAGAAGGCACATTACCCCCTAGGCTTAATCGTTCAGCCTGGTTGTGGATTCAGCAACACTTGCATCGCGTCAAACCGCAAGGTAATCGGATGGATGGTTTAATCAAGGTGACATCGCAACTCCCTAGAAAGCGCAGTTTGGTTTTTTTGGTGTCTGATTTTAGATGGTCGGAAAGCGACACCAACATGATGTTTAAAAAACTCAATCATCATGACGTGATTCCTATCGTGTTAGAAGATCCGTTTGAGGTATCGCAAGCGCCTAAGCAAGGCATGGCTATTTTGCAAGATGCGGAAACTGGGCAATCCAAATTTGTATGGATGCGTGCAGGGCTCATCCAATCGCTACAAAATAAAAGATTGCAGCATACGCAAATGCTGCATCAACTGAGTCGTCGATACGGCTATAAGCCATTTTTGGTACACGGAAGTTTTAATCCAATGGCCTTGACGCATTACTTCATGGAGCGCCAGACATGAAGTGCTTGTATTACTTTATTCTGATGTTATGTTTGCCAGTTACCGTACTAGGGAGTGCCGCTCCACCGATTAATGTGGAAGTGGCGATGCGCGATAGTGGTTATCGCTTGGGCGATTTTATTCATCAGACAATCACCCTCACTTTACCAAAGCACACCACGCTAGATGAAGAAAGTTTACCGCTCACAGGTTACGTCAAACCTTGGCTAGATTTATCAACCTTAGCTTACAAACAACAGAATGAAACAGTACGGTTGTCATTGACTTGGCAGATTTTTGCTACCGTGGAGATTGCACAAACGCTTAAAACGCCTGCACTGGTGTTAAAAACGAAAGAAAAACCTGTGCAAGAGATTATGATTCCCGCGCAGCCCTTTTACTATTCCCCAGTTTTGCCTTATCCCTTGGCAGAAACAAAAAGACACGCGGATTTGTTGCCTATCCCATTCAATGAGCAGACACCATTATTGGGCTTGGTATTGTTTAGCACGATAGGCGTGATATTGATGCTGTATTGGATGTGGTTAAAAGACTGGCTACCTTGGCCAAAAAATCCTGGCCCGATTGCAAAGTTGGCAAAGTCAATGCGCCACAAAACGGCACAGACTATACAAACCACAGATTTACAAGCCATATTGCAAGCCTTAAGTGCAAGCGCTGGCGAAAGTTTGTTTCCATCCAGCCTGCATCGTCTATTCAACACAGCACCATTTTTGCGACCTTTCCAAGCCGAGATTGAACAATGCTTTGCAGTTGCATGGCGCACTTTATATGACGAACATCCATTTAGTATTCGTCAGAGCGCAACTGTATTGACTTCAGCGCAACCGATTAACATAGATTGGATTGCGCAGGCTGCAGTGGCGGAACGCTTATATTTAAGATACGCTACACCTACGTCAGCGAAACATGCGCAAACGTCGAAATGAGTCATTTACATTTTTTAAAACCAGAGTTGTTATGGTTATTGCCTTTGGCGCTATTGCCGCTACTCTCGCATGGTGTTAAACAATTTAGCTACCCAAGTTTGGCGGATTGGCCCAAAGATTTAACCTCACTCAATGTGCGCTGGGCAATTCGCGTGTTAGCTGCATTGGTCATCATCAGTCTTGTCATTGCAGCAGCGGCACCGTTTACAGAGGGCGGCACAGAAAGTCGTGTGGGGCTAGGCGCGGAAATTGTGGTGGTGTTAGACCGTAGCGGCAGTATGTCAGAAGGTTTAAAGGGGCGTGATTACAATCGGCAGTCGGCAGAGGCGGGCGAGTCAGATACGCATTTTTTGAGCAAGATTGAAGCAGCACGCGCAGTATTGCTAAAGTTCATGCAACAGCGACCAGCCGATACGTTTGGCATGGTGGTGTTCAATGCGTCACCCATCAGCGTTGCACCGTTGTCCTCAGACCGTGCATTGGCAGAAGCTGCGTTATTAAGTGCGCAAAGCCAAAGCACTGGGTTTACTGCACTTGGCCGCGCCTTAGCGCTTGCCCTTGATTATTTTGAAGATCGCCCCTACACCGCGTCTAGATTGATTTTGTTGGTATCGGACGGCGATGCTGTGATTGAAGGGGAAGATCAAGAAGTATTAAAGCAAGCTTTTATTCGTCAGCGTGCTCAGCTCATGTGGATTTATGTAAGGGGGGAGCGGGAGCAAAGTATATTAGACACGGTCATCGCAGGCGATAATGAAATTATCACAGCACAAGATACCGCTTACGCCACGCAGCAGCAAACGGCCTCTATGCATCAAGTATTTTCACAATTGGGTATGCCGTATCAAGCATTTGAGGTTGATAGCGAGCAAGGCCTTAACAACGCAATTCAAGCTGTAAGCAGCGCCACCAATAAACCAACGCGTTACGAATACCGTCTGCCAAGAAAACACTACGCACATTATTTTTATGGAATAGCGATTGTACTCATGGGTTTGCTGTTCTGGATTAAGCAACAAGAAATAGTCGTTTGGCAACCCTCATCCTTCAGCAAGTCTAGGTGACCTCATGCATATCACGCTAAATCAACAACGATATTGGATTAAGTATTCGCAGGCCTTGGTGGTCAGTGCAAGTTTGCTTAGCTTTTTAGGGGCTATATTTTGTGCCCATGCATGGTGGCAAGCGCGTCAACTGAATATTGCCTATCAAAATAACACCCTCATCAAACAGTCTATAGCACTGCATGAAGCACAAAAAGCCTACAGCATTGGTTATCTGCAAGCCAAAAATGGTCAACCTAAGCTTGCCATGCAATCATTGATGATTGCAGAAGCTTCAAAAGATCTAGATATTAGGGCGCGTGCTAAATTTGCACTGGGCAATTTGTATTTTGATAGTGCGATTGCCGCTATGAATATCGCCAATGGCGGTGCTCACCAGCAGGCAGTGGCACATATTGAATTAGCAAGAGAAGCCTATAAAGGAGCGCTGCGCATCAAGCCAGATATGCAAGTAGCAAGGTTTAATTTGGAGTTGTTAGATAGATTGAGCCCAGAAAAGCGAACACAGGGTTGGGAGGCTGAGACCGATGGTGTGACGTTACAGCCATTTAAGCGTAATGGCACTGCGATGATGCGAGATAACAAACGCAGGGGCTTGCCATAATGAGTTTGACCATCCAACCACTCAAGCATTGGTCATGGCGAAAAGCCTTGGTGCATATTCGTCGCTGGCTACATCAATCTTGGCGAAATGGCAGCCTGTGTTTGATTATCGCTGCCATCGTATTATTGCCTGTTTGGTTTTCACCCACCACGCAAATGCAAAGTCGGGTGCAAGACACCTTATTTGTCATTGATATCAGCGAGAGCATGAATGTGCAAGATGTTGACTATCCACGCCCACATACATCGCGTCTGCACTTGGCAAAAGAAGTGGTGAGGGAGTCAATGGCTAGTTTGCCTTGTGGCTCTAGAGTATCCATTGCGTTATTTGCTGGGGATGAGTCGATTGTGCTGTTTGAGCCATTGGAAGTTTGCCGACATTTCCCCGCGATTGAGCAAGTCGTCGCCAGACTGCAAACCAAAATGCGCTGGGTTGGCGATTCTTGGGTAGTCAGAGCGTTAGTAATGAGCATTAAAGAAGCGCATAAGCGGCAGTTAAATGTGGTGATGGTGACCGATGGTGATGAAATGCCACATCATAGTGCTCCGCGACTCACTGACTTGCTAAGTCTCAAGGACAAAGCAAAAGGTTTGCTAGTAGGGGTAGGGGGCGAAGCATTGCAACCCGTGCCTAAGCTTGATGATCAGCAACAGATTGTTGGCTATTGGACACCAGAGGAAGCAGTGATGGAAGGTAACCATCCTAATTTATTAGCCTATGTTAAAGCCCTTCAACCTGGAGAGCGTGCTGCCGTTGGCGCGTTGGATGAAGTGGGTGAGCATTTGTCTGCACTCAATAAACCCTTGCTAAAAGCTGTAGCAGAGGCGAGTAAATTTGACTTTGTACATATTCAACAGCCACAGCAAGCAGTAAGCGCACTGAATAATGCTGACCTACAGAAAACTTCACTTGCAGAGCGCGATGCCAGTTGGATATTTGCACTAACTAGTATCATACTGTTTTTAACAGCTTGGTTTTGGCATCGTATTTTTTCGCAGGCTTAATCGTTTTGCACTCGAAGACGCTCAACCAACACAATCTCACAGGCACCATCGCCACTATCACTGCGCACTCGTGATGTTGCCCAAATAAAACCGTCTTCATCTTTAATATCGACTAAATAGCCTACCAACTCGACTACATCACCTTTTTTTAGGTTGGCTAACGCCTTGGCTATCTCTTCGGTATTTGGCACTAAGTGCAAGTTTGTACTGTTAAGTTCCAACTCTTTGCGTGGAATGGGAAACTCGCTGACATTCCAGTAATAAAAACGATTGTTTTGCCTGACATTGATATCTTTAATGATATTAGGATCAGACATTGGTCCCCAGCCCACCACCATGTCGTATGGCGAAATGTCGGCACGCTCATCCCCAATGTAGTGGCGCTTAGACAGTACTAATCCAGTAATCTTAAACTCATCAGAATAGCCAATTTCATAGTTATTTCTTTTATGCCAAACGTACTCAGTTAAAGCTTTTTGATATGGGATGTCATGGACTCTAATGCCTCTGCGCATAGCAGAAAAGGTAGCATAGTGGCTTTGGTTTTTGCGTGCGTCAATTTGTAAACTAAAATCAACAGACTCTGGAGAGGGCGCGGCTGGTTTCGTATCAAGCGTGTCTGCATGTACTTTGGTGATGCAAGCTAGTACCAGTGGAATGCAACGATATTTCAATGCATGGCTCCTACGATAACACTATTGAATAAGCTTAAAAGGGCCTACGCAATCATTAATGTCTTCTGTATCGCAAGAGACATATTGATTTCCAGAAGGGTGAAACATCACAAATTTGTTGTACTCATCCCCAGTGTTGTCCTCGTAGCTTTCGCCACAATCTTTACCACCGTTGTCTTTCACAATAGTCAGCTTTACCTTGTAAAATCCATTGTCGGTGGGTTTGTCAGCAATTTCATAACGTGCGATAGACGTTTCTTCTCCGCTAGTGATATGGCCCGATTGCTCAATGCCAAAGATATATATTTCCACACAACTGTTTTTGATGTTGACCCATTCCCAGGTGCCTTGCAGTGGATTGGTATTAGCCTCGTTAGCAAGCGTGCTGCTTAAGCCTAAGCACATTGCAACGAACACTTTGAAACAAAATTGTAAGCCGCGTAATAGCATCATATTGTCGTCCGTGTCTAATTGTCATTGAAGATGCTATTAATTAATTATCAATGTAGATAAATCAAGCACTTTCGAAAATCAGGGAAAAAATCCCTAATTTTGTTGGGATAACTCATTCTGTTGGATGAGTAGATGTCTGCGGATATATATGTGACAGGGTTGAGGCAGATGAAGTCGGGCTAGATCAAGCTGGCATAAATGAAGCTGGCTTATGTGAGTCCAAACGTATTACATCGCAAATGTATTAAGCTGTTGCTGAGCGCTAGCCTAATCTAGATTTTAGTTACAGGCCCTAGTGCTATTAGGGCGATTAGCCTCGTAAAAATGGCCATCAATGTTAATCTGTAAACTTTGCCAGTCTTGTAATTGTGCCTCTGCTTGTGGCTGATTAATACCATAAGTGCGTTGAATAATTCGGCGTAAGCGCTCTCGGTTACCTTCGACCATATCTAACTGTTCGTTACTAATTTCAGTCCAGTTTTGCTTAATCTTACCTTTAAAAACATCCCAGTTATTTTCTACTTGTTCCCAATCCATTTGGCCTCTAATCTTTGTAAACGCATGATTTAATTCAGTATATAGAGATTGAATGGTATTGGCATCATTAAGTTCTAGATTAAATTGAAACAAAGTGTATCAATATGTAAGGCAATTTTTACGGCATAGAGCATAGCTGGATTTAATATTCTATTTGGTAATATAAATATTACTATAAAGTATTTTTAATTATTAAATGTGTTTGATAAAGTGCCATCATACTTTCGACGCTACACAATTCCAATGAACTTAATTGATTCTAAATTAATAGAAAAAGAACAAGATGTTTTAGACGCTATTGCGAATACAATCGCCTTAATACAAAACGAAACTGGCTATGGATCAATTGATGTGACGATTCACAATCGACGTGTGACGCAAATTGAGCGTAGAGAAAAAGTAAGGTTTGAGCATAAGCCAAACCTTTTAAAGAAATAGCTACCAGCAGCTGGCGCTACAACATTTTTTTACAAACCCCTGACCAGACCACTGGAAGACGTATTAGGAGTTTATTTCAATGCAATACAAAACAATCATTCGCGCATTAGCGCTTTCAGGAGTCATTCTTGCCCCTAACATTACTTGGGCGGATGTTTCATACAATAACGAGGGATGGGATTCGTTTAATAATAATCAACCTGTGCAAGTAGCAGATGTGACAGAAGATGTCCCTGTAAATAAAGTGGCAGAAGAACAAGATGCAAAGGTAAAAGCACGCCTTGCAGAAATTGTAGAAGAAGAAAAAGCAGCCAAACGTGCGGCCACCGGTTATTACGTTGAGCGTAAAAGTTACGGTACAGGTCGTGAAACAGAACCTCCGCGGTATGTAAAGCAACTGAATAAAACTTGGCTGAAAGATTACGACACATTTGCCGATGTGGATTGGTTAGATATTGGTCTAGATTATCGTGTGCGTTATGAGTATCGCGACAACGACTTTAGACGCGGACGTGACACCATTGATGAGCCTATTTTATTACGCACGCGTGGGTTTGTCGCCATTAAAAACATTTTAGATCCTCTACGTTTTACTTTGGAAGTGGAAGATGCGCGTCGCAATCACAGCCAATTTACACGTGAGTTTGATACGCGTGATGTGAATTATGCTGAGCCTATTCAAGCCTATGCAGAGCTTTACTTTAAAGAAACACCACTAGGTAAAGATGATCTAGGCAATGAGCGCCCCATTAGCGTGCGTACTGGTCGCCATGCGTTTGAATATACAGACCGCCGTTTGCTTGCTAGAAACGAATGGCGCAACACCACCAATAACTTTCAAGGCGTACGGACCATTATTGGTCAACAAAAAAATGACTGGCAGTTAGATTTGCTGGCGCTCAAGCCTGTGCAGCGTTTTACCAATCAACTAGATGAAGTAGATCATGCCCAAGATTTCTATGGGGTGATTGGTGATTGGCGTCGCTGGTCCGAAGTGGTGACCTTACAGCCCTATTACTACTTGCTAAAACAAGATGGCAACAAAGTTGAATATGACGCCAATGGTAGAGCGGCTGCTGCCAATACCAAAATCGATCGTGAAATTCACACCGCAGGTATTCGCGCTTATGGCGTGGTGGGTAAAACTGGCTGGGATTACGATGTGAGCTATGCAAAACAATGGGGCAATCAAGATCGCTTAAGCAATGCTGGTGCTTTCATCTCTGAACTTGACCACGATGCTTATGCCTACAACGCTGAAATTGGCTACAGCTTTAACCATCCATGGAAACCAAGACTAAGTGCCTTCTATGGGGTTGCCAGTGGTGATAAAAACCCAACCGATGGCAAAAATAATCGCTTTGAAAGACTGTTCGGCTTTGCGCGTCCTTGGTCCAACAACGATTACTTTCAAATGGAAAACCTAGTAGCACCTAAAGTGCGAGTGGAATTTGATCCAAAAGTATCGTGGTTAGAAGGCTTAAAGGTAGATGCTGGTTATAGCTGGTATCGCTTAGATCAAGAGCGTGACCGTTGGAACGGGGCAGGCTTGCGCGATAACACTGGTCGCAGTGGTAAAGATGTGGGTGAAGAAGTCGATATTCGCGTACGTTTCCCTATCAATAAGTACATTGCAGCCAACTTAGGTTATGCCCATTTCTGGGCGGGTGACTTTACTAAAGAAACAACAGCCATAGCAGGCGCGCCGACTGGTGGCACCAATCAAGCAGATCCTGACCGCCGCGATCACTCCAATTTCTTTTACACGGAAATTTCAGTAAGCGCTTTTTAGTAAATATCTAGGGATTAAAACAGATATTAAATTAAATGCATTGATTATGAAATTATATTATATATAATAGTATAATGTTTTTCAGATTAAGATTAAAAACGCTTAGCTTAGTAGCGCTGAGTATTATTACATTTGCGACCATAGCGCCATTTTTGGCCTCGGTCATTTCTCCTACATCAGCTAAATCTTTTGTTCAAGAAATCTGTAGTAAAAATGGTGAGAGATTCCTACTGAATGTAGTGACTACCAAGGGTAATTCAATCTCTACATTAATTGATGTGAAAGATGAGAAAAAACACACATCCCTCACACATCAGTTTGACCATTGTCCATTTTGCGCATTCGGTACAGAGCATATGGCTATCACAGCCATTAACTTTCCGTATATTCACTTTCAAAAAGTGCAATCAAACTTTCTGCTCACGCAGCGCAATTTAGCTAGACCAAAACTATCCTTTTACAGCCCCCATCCTACGCGTGCCCCACCTCTAGCTTAAGTGCTTTGTGTTATCTATCCAAGTGTTATTAGTAAATGACGCTGCTGGACACATACATAGAAAACATTAAGCACAATAACTTCTCTTAATGTCATTGATTTGACAATTCCTTCTGGGTGATTAGATCGTTGCCGAATGGTAATGTGAATAGGCCCAAATTTAATGAGTCACTTAAGTATTTACATTTGCTTAAGCAGGGAGTTTTTATGCAATCAAAACTATATATAGCTATCTTAGCGGTATTGCCATGTCTGGTACGTGCCGAGCACTTAGGGCTGGATACCATTCATGTGGTATCGGAAAAAGAAACAAAACATGCAGAATTCATGGGGTCGAACATTGCAGGTGATACTGCAAAACTACTATCTCAAGAACTGGGCATTAATATATTCAGCGCTGGGGGTGTTTCTAGCATACCCATCATGCAAGGTCTGAGCGCAGATAGAGTGCGAATTAAAGTAGATGGAATGGATTTGATTTCATCGTGCGCGAATAATATGAATCCACCACTATCGTATATTGACCCCGCTGCTGTTGGTTCTATCAAGTCGATTGCTGGCATCACCCCTGTGAGTGCAGGTGGTGATCATATTGCTGGTGTGATTCAGGTTGATTCAATCTTGCCGATATTTGCGACAAACAATGAAACACTGCTCAATACACGAATCAATACTTTTTATAAAAGTAATAACGATGCCCGTGGTATTAATCTTCAAACATCCTATGCTACTGAATCCTTTTCAGCAAGGTACACAGGGTCATACGTTGAAGCTAATAATATGATGGCTGGTGATGCTTTTAAAGCTGCGGGGAAAGCGGCTATTGATAAAGGCAATCTTGATGCCGATGAAATCGGATCTACTGCTTATCGCTCTGAAAACCATAAATTAGGTTTCGCATTTAAACAGGATAATCAGCTGTTTGATTTTAAAGTAGGGCTACAAAGTATTCCTCAACAAGGTTTTGTGAATCAGCGTATGGATATGACGGATAACAACAGCCGTCAAGTTAGCCTAAAAAATGTGGGTAGCTACAATTGGGGCAAACTTACGCTAAACGCATATCACGAGTATTTGCGCCATCAAATGAATTTTGGTGAGGACAAGCAGTTTTTTTACGGAGCTGGGTTGAACGTTCCTGGAATGCCAATGGACACAGAAAGTAGAACACTTGGATTGTTAGCGAAAGCAGACATTGCCGTGAATGCGCAAGATAGGCTTACCATTGGATCTGAAATTCAACAATATCGTTTGGACGACTATTGGCCGCCAGCATCACCAAACTCAATGGTTATGTGGCCCAATACGTTTCTCAATATCAATAACGGACAGCGTGATCGCTATGCACTATTTGGTGAGTATGAGCATCACTTGAACGATCAAGCATACACTGTTACAGGTGTGCGCTATGAGCAAGTGAAATCATCTGTGGATGAAGTGGGGGGCTATAACAATGCTCAATATGGTTCCGCAGCAACCGCATTTAATAATTCAGACAGAAATAAGACAGATCATAATTGGAACGCCACGTTTCAAATGGTTATGTTGCCTGATGCCAATACGAAATATGCATTTGGCTACGCCATGAAAACACGCTCACCAAATCTTTATGAGCGCTACACATGGGCGAGTGGATTAAGTGGTGTGCCATTGGTAAACCATGCAATCACCATGGCCATGAACATGAACAATTGGTTTGGTGATGGCAATGGTTATGTGGGTAATCAGAACTTAAAGCCTGAGATTGCACATACGATAAGTGTTTCAGGTGATTGGCATGACGACGCACAAGAGAAGTGGCAGTTAAAGGTAATGCCCTATTTGACTTATGTGCAAGATTATATTGATGCGGTTTCATGTGTAGAAGTAGGTAAAGCATGTCCAGCACGTTTTTTAAGCCCTGCTAATCAAACGCAAACAGATGGTTTTTCAAATTTGAGTTTAGACAACCAAAGTGCGCGTATTTATGGTTTTGATGCCATTGCCAACTACAAGCTGGTATCGGCTAGCGCATGGGGTAGTTTTAATATCAGTGGTCGATTAAATTACACACGTGGCAAGAATACTTCTACGGGAGATGATTTGTACAACATCATGCCACTTAATACAACGCTTAACTTGGAGCAAATAGTTGGTGGTTGGCACAACACAATGCAGCTAAGGTTTGTGGATGCTAAAGACAATGTCCAAACTGTAAGAAATGAAATTCAGACATCAGGATTTGCATTGATGAATCTTTATACAAGTTATCACTGGAAGAACGTCAGATTAGATGTGGGAATCGAAAATGTGTTTGATCGATACTATGAAAATCCGCTGGGCGGCGTGTATCTTGGTCAAGGCCAAACCATGCATCAAGCTATCACTTACGGATTAGCCGTGCCTGGTATGGGACGGTCTATCAATGTTGGGGTCACATTAAACTTATAGCTATTTGTGGATACTAATTGTTCGTTGTATACAAACTAAAGTAAATGATTAGTCATAATCGTCGGCATCCTTCATGGTTGCCGACGTATTAGCGCTTAAGCACTCAAACCCTGCTTTCTCCATCTGCACACGGTATTCGCAGGTGGGGGAGTGCCCCTCTAAATTGCCATTGATAGCAGTCGTTTCTTGCTTGCAAAATACGCAACGATAACGATGCGCCTGACCTTCAATATGTTCTTGTGGATAATCAATGTAGTAACTTCTTTTCATACGTTGCTCCTTAATTACGCACCAGTATTAACAGACGCAAAACCCATCGTCTTGTTGTTCAATTATCCCCCAATCCTACATCATTTCAACATGTGATGACTAATGCGCGCGGGGTTAAATCATGATAATATGCGCACTTTGCTGATTCAGGTGAATCCTGTTTAAGTGGTTGTTTGAAAATTAGTTTTTAACAAAAACTATGACATGATATCCAACCATTACTTCATGTACTCCAGTGCCCATTTGTTGAAGGCTTGCTTATGAAATCAGCTCCATTAAAACACCTAATTTATTGACGCATCAGTGGCTTTACAATCATTTCAAATTAACATCGCAAACGATATGAAGGCAGTGGATACAGTGATTCGTCACTCATTGCATTCAGAAGTCCCGCTGATCAATCAAGTTTCAGAGTACATCATCCATAGCGGTGGCAAACGCTTGCGTCCAGCATTGGTGTTGTTGTCTGCCAATTTGTTTCAAGGCGTGCAGGCCACACATCATCAACTAGCGGCTATCGTAGAGTTCATTCATACCGCGACACTATTGCATGATGATGTCGTCGACGAGTCTGATTTACGTCGTGGAAAGTCTACTGCTAACCATGTATTTGGCAATGCAGCCAGCGTGCTGGTGGGCGATTTTTTATATTCTCGCGCTTTCCAAATGATGGTGACCCTGCAAAATATGCGGGTGATGGAGATATTGGCGGAAGCGACGAATACCATTTCTGAAGGTGAAGTGCTGCAATTGCTGAACGTGCGTAAAGTAGATGTCACTGAAGAAGCCTATTTAAAAGTGATTCACTTTAAAACGGCTAAATTGTTTGAGGCTGCTACGCGTTTAGGCGCAGTGATGAGCAACGCAGATGCAGAACAAGAGCAAGGCTTGGCGGCCTATGGTATGCATTTAGGCACAGCATTTCAATTGATTGATGATGTGCTAGATTTAAGCGGTGACCCAGCGCAAATCGGTAAAAAATTAGGCAACGATTTAGCGGAAGGCAAACCTACATTGCCGTTGTTGTATGCCATGCAACATGGCACAGAGTCAGAGGCTGCGCTGATTAAAGCTGCCATTACGCAAGGCGATTTGGCGCAATTAGAGGCGGTATTGGCAACGTTGGCATCCACAGGTGCTTTGGAGTATGTGCGTAAAGTGGCGAGAAAAGAGGCAGACTTAGCGTGTCAGGCAATCTCCTCATTTGCACACCATCTACATCATCAAGCGTTGACAGATTTGGCCGACTTTGCAGTGACACGCCAATATTAACCCTATAAATTTGATCCAAAAAAAACGGCCTATTGCATCGCTAATAGGCCGTGTCTTGTGCTTTCAATTCGTAAATTAATTCAAAATAATTTGCTCACCCGTTGCGTGATAGTAGCTTAAGTGGGCGCATTCACTGGTGCCAGTTGTCAGTGAGCCATCAAACAAAGCCTCACCGTCCACATCTACCACTGCATAACCATTATGGTAAAGCGTGACTTCCGCTTGCTTAGGGCTCATTGTTTTACGTGGCTGATGCTCGGCAGACTGTTTTTGGCGCATCATAAAACTAATGCAAGTCTCTTCTTCATCCTCGCCGTAAATTTCCCATGAACGATCACCCGTCAATTGTGCTAACCAACCAGGCAAATCCACTTCCACGCGACAAATGATCGGTTCATCCCAAGCGGGGTGGTCAAATTGATTTAATTCAACTTGTGTTTTGTCAACTTGCGTTCTGTCGAATACTTTATTGTCGTTTGTCATCATCTGTCCTTTGCCTCAATTACATCTATTATGTGGTGACTATTCAATACTATTCAAGAGCCTTGCAATATTGATCTAGCAATTTCTACACCAAAATCATTTTCGATATTGCACACATATATTAACGGTGCGATGATTGCAAAAGTTTACATCCATGTACAAGGTTATTATGTTTGATTTTTTCGCACCATTGTCAGAATTATTACACAGTGAACCTACATTATTTATTACCCTCTCTGTGATTTTTGGCCTTTTGGTGGGCAGTTTTCTCAATGTGGTGATTCACCGTATGCCTATTATGATGGAGCGAGAATGGCATGCTAACTGCCTTGAATTACAAGGCAAAGATGTCCCTGAAAATACCACCTATAATTTGGTGACACCGCGTTCTGCTTGCCCTAAGTGCCAGCACAACATCACAGCCTTAGAGAATATTCCAGTGATTAGCTATCTGTTTTTAAAGGGAAAATGCAGTGGATGCCAATCGCCTATCAGTGCACGCTACCCCATCATCGAGGCAGTCACAGGCTTGCTCATAGGGGCTGTCGCAGTGAAGTTTGGGTATAGCACGACCACCTTTTTTGCGTGGGTGTTTGTGTTTGCTTTAATTACTCTGACATGCATTGATTTTGATACACAATTACTGCCCGATGACATTACATTACCCCTGCTGTGGCTGGGCTTGTTGTTCAATTTAAACAACGGTTTCGTCAGCTTATCGTCAGCTGTGATTGGTGCTATGGCGGGCTATTTGATTCTTTGGTCAATCTATTGGCTATTCAAATTAGTGACGGGTAAAGAAGGCATGGGCTATGGTGACTTTAAACTACTAGCAGCCATAGGCGCTTGGTTTGGTTGGCAATTGTTGCCTGCGGTGATTTTGTTAAGTTCAGTCATCGGTGCAGTGATTGGCATTGCCATGATTGTATTCAAAAATAAAGATAGGCAGACGGCCATTCCATTTGGTCCATTTTTAGCATTAGGGGGCATGGCTGCATTATTTTATGGCCAACAACTTGCTGCTTTTTACTTAGTCCGATAAATATATTGGTGCATTAATGAATGTGGTTGCACTGACAGGAGGCATCGGTAGCGGTAAATCAGAAGCTACAAGCATATTTAAAGCGCTAGGTGTGCCAGTGGTCGATGTGGACGATATTGCCCATGCGTTAACCGCTGCAGGAGCTCCCTTAATGGCTGAAATTACAACTGTATTTGGTGCTGAATATGCCACGAAAGAGGGGGCGCTGAACCGTCCGCTGATGCGAACACTGGTGTTTAATCAGCCAAAAGCCAGAGAAACATTAAATGCCATCATGCATCCTGCAATTTTTGAAGAAGCCAAGCGTCAATTACAAGCCTTAGCCTCATCTCCTTATGCTGTGTTGGCGATTCCATTATTACAAGAGAGTCCGCGGTATTTGCCATATATTCAACATGTATTGGTTGTCGATTGCGACCCGATATTGCAACTCAACCGTGTGATGCAACGCAGTGGGCTCACTGAACAGGAGGCTTCTAAAATGATAGCGGCACAAGCTTCACGTGAGCGTCGGTTAGCGATGGCAAATACTGTGATCAGTAACAACGAAGATTTGCCTGCGCTGCAAGAAAAAATTGCGCTATTTCACAAAAATTACATTAATACTTGCATAGTTAGCAAATAAATCTGATAATTCACTGCAATTTACAACCATAAGTAAGCTGACTTAATACCCTAATCGTGTCTAGCTACGAATTTCCATTTAATGAGCGCATCAGAACCTATCTTCGGTTGGAAGATTTGTTCACTAAAGTGCTGCATCATGTCAACGTAGGGCACGAATTTAATCATCACGCTGCACTCATTTCCATCCTGCAAATGCTCGATATTATTGATCGCGCTGACCTCAAAATGGATCTACTACAAGAGCTTGAGCGTCAAAAATCCCATCTGCAACATTTACGCGGCAATCCAAATATCTCCGAAGATGCGCTGAATACTACCATTGCCAGCTTAGAGAAAAGCGCTTTGGCTTTGCGTGGCGACACACTTAAATTGGGCCAAGCATTGCGTGAAAACGATTGGCTGATGAGCATCAAGCAACGTGCCAATATTCCTGGTGGTGTATGTGAGTTTGATCTGCCTTCATACCATCATTGGCTGTATTTGGGCGAAGAACGCAGACGCAAAGACTTTGATACGTGGTTATCTCGCTTAATGCCTATGCACCAAGCTATTCAGACTATTCTTCAGATTTTAAGAGGTAGTGGGGAGTTAGTGAAGCTGGTGGCGCGCCAAGGTGCATTTCAACAATTATTGGGTGGTGTCAGGCCGGCGCAGTTACTAAGAATTGAAATCGAGGATTCACCATGTTTTCCCGAAGTCAGTGCCAATAAATATGCCATAAACATTCGCTTTAATAGTTTAGATTTTGTGCAAAAACCTAAACAATGTGACCATGATGTTGAATTCTCTATGGTGATTTGTAATTTCTAAACTAAGGTTAGTTGTCGTGTCAGAAATTTCCAAAAAACGTTTAGTCAATTGTCCTCAATGCGGACAACCTGCAGAGTTTAGTTCTGAAAATCCATTTCGTCCATTTTGCTCAAAGCGTTGTCAATTGGTTGACCTTGGCGATTGGGCCAATGAGCGATTCCGTATTCCCGACACTACGCCACCTACACTGGATGACGAACAATCCAATTGAATTATGTCTGGGATTGATAGTCACTATGACTACGTAATCAGATTTAAGCAATCACTCAGTTAAACCCATTAAGGTCTTATTATCATGAACGTTATATTCCGTAATTCATTCGCAGCCATCATGCTGATGCTACTCAGTAGCCTAGCGCATGCCGAAGTCACGATCTCTGATGCTTGGGTGCGTGCCACGGCGCCGGGACAAAAAGTGGGTGCTGCCTATATGACTTTGCAAAGCCCTCAGGCGGTGAAGTTGGTGTACGCAGAAAGCAGGAGCGCGGATGAAGTTGAAATTCATAGCATGAGTATGACCAATGGCATTATGAAGATGCGCAAGCTTGAGGCGCTCAGTTTATTGCCGAACAAGCCAGAAAAGCTTGCTCCCGGAGGATTTCATCTCATGTTGTTTGGCTTGAAAGCGCCACTCAAAGCGGGAGAAAAGGTGACTTTAACGCTGTGTTTTAAAGATGATAAAGATCAGATTACGCATCAGGATATTACAGTGCCCATTAAAGAGCCTAATTAATAGGTTTCGCCAGTATTAGGTTTCATTAGCCTGCCATGCACCACGTTGCATGGCAATGCCCCTCGCCCCACAGCGCAATGCCAAAGGTAAGTGCTGAGATTGCATGCCACCCAGTGCATAAATGGGGATATGGTAGTTCTGTATCGTTTCTGCAAAAGTTTCCCAGCCTAGAGGTGTAGCATCTGGATGACTCTCTGTGCGCAACACAGGGGATAGCACCGCAAAATCTAAGCCCAGTTGTTCTGCGTGGTTGAGTTCGGCCTTGTGATGGCAAGATGCGCCGACAATCAAATCGTCTGGTTTTCTATCAAGCTGCATCAGCGCATGGCTGTTTAAATGTACACCATGCACACCCAGCGTATTTGCCAAGTCAATGTCTGCACTCAGCATCACCTTTGTGCCAAAGGGTGCGCACAACGTTAACACCTCATGTGTAAGCGCTGAGAGGGCATCCACATTCAAGTGCTTTTCTCGAATTTGGATGAGCTGTAAACCTTGATCTAAAGCTTTTGCCAATGCTGCTAAAAACTGCGCTTTACCCATTTCAGCCACATGGCTGATGGCATATAGGTTAGGTAAGGCTAATGCATGCATAATCGGTGCGTTGGCTGGCAGAATAGGGCTCACATCAACGTGGCTTGGTGCTTGCCAAGCAAGCGCTTGACCTTCTAATGCTGAGACTTCACCTTGCCATGCAAATACAAAGAAAAAATGGAGTAATACCGTCTTGGCTTCTGCATCGTGTGTGGCCGGGTAATCGTAGCGTCGAGTAAGCCAAGGCTGAATATCCGTGGGTGTCACACCTAGCTCTTCTTGTAGCTCCCGTGTAAGTGCGTGCTCAGGCGCCTCTCCAACTTCTATTTTGCCACCTGGAAACTCCCACCAACCTGCCCAGCCTTTGCCCTGTGGACGACTCGCCAACAAAAACTCACCATTTTGTTTTTGCAGTATCGCAACCGCTACTTGCACAACCTTACTCATGAGCGGGAGATAATTTAAGTTTGCCTGCGTAATCGCGTGCAAATTGATAGGCGACTCGGCCACTTCGTGCGCCACGCGACAGTGAAAAGTCTAATGCCGCTTTGCGCGCTAGATCATCGAATGCAATATCAAAAGTCTTTAACCAGCTTGCAGCAATCAGCAAATATTCGTCTTGGTCAAATGCATAAAAACTGAGCCATAAGCCAAAGCGTTCCGCCAGTGCGGTTTTTTCTTCGATGGTATCTCCTGGGCGAATTTCGCCATCAGCATGTGTTGTCGGTAGATTATCGGCAAACATTTCAGGCATTAAATTTTTTCGATTAGAAGTGGCATAGACCAGCACATTGTCAGAGGTATTGGCAATAGAACCATCTAAGACCACCTTGAGTGCTTTGTAGCCTTCGTCATTGACTTCAAAGGTGAGGTCATCGCAGAAGATAATAAACTTTTCTGGACGGTGGCGAATTAGGCTGACAATCTCTGCTAAATGTATCAAGTCATGACGCTCTACTTCAATCATGCGTAGACCTTGTGCTGAAAACTGAGTGAGCAGGGCTTTGACTAGCGTAGACTTACCCGTCCCGCGCGCGCCAGTGAGCAGCACGTTATTGGCGGGTAACCCTTGTAAAAACTGGCGGGTGTTGCGCACCACCTCTGCTTTTTGTCGGTCGGCAAACAAAATACTGCTCAATTGAATGGCATGAGGGTGCGTAATGGCTTGTAATTCACCTTTGCCAAATTTTGCCACCCAGCGCCAAGCGATGGCTGACCAATCAATTGGCGCATTGGTGACAGGCAAGAGTGTCTCCAGCTTATTGATTAAGCGTTCAGCGCGATTGATTAAGTTTTCTAGTGAGCTCATATTTGTATTAGTCTGGCTTAAATTTCTATTAAATTCATAACGTTAGTTTGTGATGTAAGGCTAGACAGATGCAAGCAACCATCACTGGAAAATGCTCAGGCAAGATGAAGTACGCGGCACGAAAGACAAATTAAATGCAGGCAGTACAGATAGTACGGCAAGTTTAATTTATCTTGAAGTAACAAAGTAATTCACCTGTATGTGCATTTTATGAACGGTAGTCAGCATTAATTTTGACGTATTCATACGAAAAATCACACGTCCAAATCGTCACATCTGCTTTGCCTCGATTGAGCACTACACGCACTAAAATATCTGACTCCTTCATGATAGCGGCCCCTTGTGCTTCTTCATAACTCGTCGCTCTGCCACCTTTTTCCGCAACCAATACATCACCTAAATAGAGTTCCATATTGTTCACATCTAAGTCATCAATGCCAGCATAACCAATCGCCGCCAAAATACGACCTAAGTTAGGGTCAGAGGCAAAAAATGCGGTTTTAATCAGTGGGGAATGCGCAATGGCATAGGCCACTTTGCGGCATTCAGCTTCATCTTTGCCACCTTCCACTTTCACAGTCATGAATTTAGTCGCGCCTTCACCATCACGCACAATCGCTTGTGCTAGCTCAATAGCAACATGGGTAAGCGCATCGCGTAGCGCAACAAAGTCAGCACTTTGTTCAGTCACCATTCTGTTTCCAGCTAGGTGAGTTGCCATCATAATCAGGCTGTCATTAGTAGACGTATCGCCATCCACGGTGATGCAGTTAAACGATTTATTCACTGCATATTGGATGATGTTTTCCAAAGCCGTTTGGCTGATGGCTGCATCCGTTGCAATATAACCCAACATGGTGGCCATATTGGGGTGAATCATGCCAGAGCCTTTGCTGATGCCAGTGATGGTCATGGTTTTTCCGTCAATCTGCAGTTGACGGGAAGTGCCTTTGGCCACAATGTCGGTGGTCATAATGGCTTCTGCCGCATTCAGCCAGTTGTCTTCTTTCAGGTTTGCGATGGCAGCTGGTATGCCTGCAATGACTTTATCCACAGGCAATGGCTCTAAAATCACGCCGGTAGAAAAAGGCAACACTTGGTTGGCTTGAACATTAAGTTGTTTGCTTAACGCTTCGCAGCTTTGTTGTGCTCTCAACAAGCCATCTTCGCCTGTGCCTGCATTAGCGCAACCCGTGTTCACTAATAAAGCGCGTATGCCGCTGGCTTGCGACAAATGGGATTTACAAAGCGTCACAGGAGCCGCGCAAAAGCGATTCTGTGTGAATACGCCAGCGACGGCGCTGTGTTCTGCCAATGTCATCACCAGTACATCTTTGCGGTTAGGCTTGCGTACATGGGCTACTGCATAGCCTAGTTGAACGCCTTTTACAGGTAATAGAGATTCCGCTTTGGGTGCGCTTAATTTGACAGGCATTGCAATCATTCCACAAAATTTAAAGAGGTTTATTTTAACGTATTCAGCTGAGATAAGCGCGTTAATTGGACATGTAATCGGCTTCAAGTAATAAGTTGCTAGATTTCTGCTATGTGGTTGATACGCTTGCACTTAATGCTAGTTAAATGCATATTGTGATACACTAAAAAGCTAAAAATAATTATACAAACAACATCTAAATGTTGACCCAGGGCGGGATGTCAAAAATGATGGAATCCAAACAAACGCATATCCATATTGAGAAGATTAAGCTGCTGTATATGCATAGCTTGATTCCAATTGTCTTAAGCGCGGTTGCAGGGCTGTTTTTAGTAGCCGCTTTATGGAAGCTCGCAGACCGTCAACATTTGCTCATCTGGTTTGGCATTACCCTGTTGCTTGCGTTAGTACGCATCGTCATTATTTCAAAGTTTAAGCAAACTCACCCGCAGGGGCAC
>ENA-UOXP01000050-UOXP01000050.1-mixed-culture-metagenome-genome-assembly--contig:-NODE-50-length-84602-cov-24.197346_pt1 | contig 84602 bp, 94 predicted proteins | sample MGYA00238161_ERZ761639 | MGnify/ENA primary metagenome ERZ761639 (study PRJEB28913, sample SAMN08776760) | mixed culture metagenome | isolation source: Freshwater growth medium | place: USA...
GCCTGAACATGATCCACGAAGGCACGCACGGCATCCAGGCCATGGACCTGCTGGGGCGCAAGGTGCTGATGGAAGGCGGCAAGGGCCTAAGCCTGCTGGCCGGGCGCATCAACGCCACCATCCAGCGCGCTGTTACCGTGCCCGAGTTCGCGGCACACGCCAACGCGCTGGGGCAGGCACTCGCGCAGGTGGGTGCGGCCACCAAAGCCGCCTGGGCCACCGGCGAGCCCACCGACGCTTTGGCAAACGCCGTGCCGTATCTGCAGGCCTTTGGCCACACGGTGCTGGCCTGGGTCTGGCTGGACGTGGCATTGGCCGCGCACGCCGCGCCCGAATCGAACGCGCGCACCGGGCGCCTGGCCGCCATGCGCTTCTTCTTCCACTACGAGCTGCCCAAGATCGGTGCCTGGTTGCAGGTGGTGAGCAACCGAGACCAGACCTGTGCAACCCTGCCCGAAGAGGCGTTCTGATGCTGCACCACATCGTCATGTGGAAGATCAAGGACCTGGGCACCGAGGGCGACAAGGCCAGCAACGTTGCGCAGGCCAAGGCCTTGCTCGACGCCTGTGCACAGCTGGTGCCCGGCATTGAACGCTTCGACGTGGCCACCGCACAGCCCGGCCTGGAGAGCACCTACGACCTCGTGCTCAACAGCACGTTCACCGACCGCGCCGCACTGGCGGCCTACCAGACGCACCCGTCGCACGTGGCGCTCAAGCCCTTCATGAGAAGAGTGGTTCTTGAACGCCAGTGCATGGACTACGAGACCTGACGGATCTGCCCCCACCCCAACCCTCCCCCAGCGGGGGAGGGAGCAACACACCACAAGGAGACACACATGACCCGCACCGTTCCTCAACTTTTTGACCTCAAGGGCAAGACCGCCCTGATCACCGGTGGCTCGCGTGGCCTGGGCCTGCAGATGGCCCATGCGCTGGGCGAAGCCGGCGCCCGCGTGCTGGTGAGCTCGCGCAAGGCCGAAGACCTCGAGGCCGCCACGGCCGAGCTGAAGGCGGCCGGTATCGACGCCAGCTGGATCGCCGCCGACTGCTCGAAGGAAGAGGAAATTCAGCGCCTGGCCGACGAGAGCCTGCAGCGCCTGGGCCACATCGACATCCTGGTCAACAACGCCGGTGCCGCCTGGGGCGCGCCGGCCGAAGACCACCCGGTGGAAGCCTGGGACAAGGTGATGAACCTCAACGTGCGCAGCTACTTCATCCTGAGCCAGATCGTGGCCAAGCGCAGCATGATCGGGCGCAAGAGCGGCCGCATCATCAACACCGCCTCCATCGCCGGCCTGGGTGGCAACCCGTCGGGCATGAACACCATCGCCTACAACACCTCCAAGGGTGCGGTGATCAACTTCACCCGCGCGCTGGCCGCCGAGTGGGGCAAGTACGGCATCACGGTGAACGCCATCTGCCCGGGCTTTTTCCCGAGCAAGATGACGGTGGGCACGCTCAAGGCCATGGGCGAAGAGAAGCTGGCTTCGCACGCTCCCCTGCGTCGGCTGGGCGACGACGAAGACCTGAAGGGCCTGACCGTGTTGTACGCATCGGATGCCGGCAAGCACATCACGGGTCAGTGGCTGGCTGTCGATGGCGGCGTCAGTGTCATCACGGGCGGGTGAGCATGGAGTTTTCCGTCCGCATCCCCTTCGTCGAACTGCTCGGCTTTGAACTGCACAAGTTCGAGAGTGGTGAGGCGGAGATCACGTTCAAGCCCTCCGACGACCACTTGAATTCCTTCGACGTGGTGCACGGCGGCGCGAGCATGACGCTGCTCGACGTGGTGATGGCGCACGCCGCGCGCTCGGTCGAAGTCGACATGGGCTGCGTGACCATCGAGATGAAGACCAGTTTCATGCGCGCAGCCAAGGGGCCGCTCACCGCCAAAGGCAAGCTGCTGCACCGCACCGCCACCATGGCCTTCACCGAAGGCAGCATTTTCGACGCAGCGGGCAAGCTCTGCGCGCACGCCACTGGCACCTTCAAGTTCGTCGCCCGGCTGCCCGTGGGCGCGGGCAGCGTTCAGGCCTTCAACCGCATTTCCACTGACTGACCTTTCAGGAGACACACCATGCCCACCAACCAACAGATCGTGCTCGACAACCGCCCACAGGGCGAAGCCACCGTCGACAACTTCAAGCTCGTGTCCACCGACACGCCCGCCCTCACCGAGAACCAGGTGCTGGTGCGCCACCATTTCCTGAGCCTGGACCCGTACATGCGCGGCCGCATGAACGACAGCAAGAGCTACGCGGCCTCGCAGCCCCTGGGCGAGGTGATGATCGGCGGCACCGTGGGCGAGGTGGTCGAATCGAAGCACCCCAAGTTCCAGCCCGGCGACAAGGTCGTGGGCATGGGCGGCTGGCAGCAGTTCAGCGTGGTCGACGCCGCGCAGCCCGGCGCGCTGCGCAAGGTCGACACCACGCACGTGCCGCTGTCCTACTACCTGGGCGCAGTCGGCATGCCCGGCGTGACCGCCTGGTACGGCCTGGTGAAAATCATCAACCCCAAGGCCGGCGACACCGTGGTGGTGAGCGCGGCCACGGGTGCCGTGGGCAGTGCATTTGGCGCGCTGGCCAAGGCGCGTGGCTGCCGCGCGGTGGGCATCGCCGGCGGCCCCGACAAGTGCAAGTACGCGGTGGAAGAACTCGGCTTCGACGCCTGCATCGACTACAAGCTGCACAAGGACGCGTACTCGCTCGCCAAGGCGCTCAAGGACGTGTGCCCCAAAGGCATCGACGGTTATTTTGAAAACGTCGGTGGCATGGTGCTGGACGCGGTTCTGCTGCGCATGAACGCGTTTGGCCGCATCGCGGTGTGCGGCATGATCGCCGGCTACGACGGCCAGCCACTGCCGTTGGCGAACCCCGCGCTGATCCTGGTGAACCGCCTCAAGATCGAAGGCTTCATCGTCAGCGAGCATATGGAAGTCTGGCCCGAGGCCTTGACCGAACTGGGTACGCTGGTGGCCACTGGCAAGCTGCGCCCGCGTGAGACCGTGGCAGAGGGTTTGGCCGCTGCACCCGAAGCCTTCATGGGTTTGCTCAAGGGCAAAAACTTCGGCAAGCAACTGGTCAAACTGATCTGACCACCCGGAGGCCGGCATGGTGACCACGCATGAAGTGTTCAACCAGCCCGCGCCGCTGGTCGACACCAACCTGTTCAGCGCCAACCGGGCCATGCAGGCCGCGCTGGCGTTCAATGCACCCGCGCTTGACACGGCGCCGCTGCACGCGCTGGGCGCTGTGGTGGGCAGCGGCGAGATGCAGACGCATGCGCGGCTGGCCAACGTGCACACGCCGCAGCTCAAGACGCACAACCGCTTTGGGCAGCGCATCGACCAGGTGGAGTTTCACCCGAGTTACCACGCGCTGATGACCGAGGCGGTGGCAGCAGGTCTGCACGGCACAGCGTTTTCCGCCGAGCAGCAGGCCACCGGCCATGCCCACCAGTTGCGCGCCGCCGGCTTCATGCTCTTCACCGAGCTCGAACCTTCCATGCTGTGCCCCATCTCCATGAGCTATGCGGTGGCCCCCGCGCTCAAGGACAACCCGGCCATCTACAAGGACTGGGAAGCGGGCCTCACCAGCCGCGCCTACGACCCGCAACTCAAGGTCTGGCTCGACAAGACCGGGCTGACCATGGGCATGGGCATGACGGAGAAGCAGGGCGGCTCCGACGTGCGCGCGAACACCACGCGCGCCGAACCCGCCGGCACGGACGCCTGGGGCCAGCGCTTCAGCGTCACCGGCCACAAGTGGTTTTTCTCGGCCCCCATGTGCGACGCCTTCCTGATCCTGGCGCAAACCGCCAGCGGCCTGAGCTGCCTGTTTTTGCCGCGCGTGCTGCCCGACGGGTCGACGAACCGGCTCTTCATCCAGCGCCTGAAAGACAAGCTGGGCAACAAGGCCAACGCGAGTTCGGAGGTGGAGTTCGCCGGTGCCAGTGCGTGGCTGGTGGGCGAGGAGGGCCGGGGCATCCCGCAGATCCTGGCCATGGGCACCCTGACGCGGCTCGACTGCGCCTTGGGCACCAGCGGCCTGATGCGCCAGGCGCTGAGCATCGCGCTCCACCACACTGCTCAGCGCAAGGCCTTCGGCAAGACCCTCATCGACCAGCCGCTGATGAAAAACGTGGTGGCCGACCTGGCCCTGGAGTCCGAAGCCGCCACCGCGCTGGCGTTGCGCCTGGCGCGCAGCTTCGACCGGGCGGACGACGCCCACGAGCAGGTGATGAACCGACTGCTCACGCCGGTGGCCAAGTTCTGGATCTGCAAGCGCGGCAGCCACTTCGCCCAGGAGGCCATGGAGTGCCTGGGTGGCAACGGCTACGTGGAAGAGGGCGGTGAAGGGGTGATGGCGCGCATTTACCGCGAAATGCCGCTCAACAGCATCTGGGAAGGCGCGGGCAACATCATGGCCATCGACCTGCTGCGCGCCCTGCGCAAGGCCGATGCCGCCGCTGCGCTGGCCCAGGAGCTCGCACCCGCCCGGGGCATGCACGCCGCGCTCGACCGGCTTGCCGCGCAACTGCCCATCCGCGTGGAGGAGATGGCCAGCGAGATGGAAGCGCGCCGCCTCGCGCAAGACGTGGCGCTGGCCGTGCAGGCCGCGCTGCTGGCGCAAACCGCGCCAGCCGCTGTGTTCGCCGCGTTCTGCGATTCGCGCATCGGCGGCGCGTGGGGCCACAGCTTCGGCTCGCTGGGCGCCGGGGTGGACCACGACGCCATACTCGAACGCGCCATGCCGCACTGAACAACGACACTGGAGACACCATGCCCGACCTCATCCTGCACCACTACCCCACGTCCCCGTTCTCGGAAAAAGTGCGCCTGATCCTGGGCCACAAGCAGCTCAGCTGGCAGAGCGTGAACATCCCGCGCATCATGCCCAAGCCCGACGTGATCGCGCTCACCGGCGGTTACCGCCGCACGCCGTTCCTGCAGATCGGCGCCGACATCTACTGCGACACCGCGCTCATCTGCGATGTGCTCGAACACCGCCAGCCCGAGCCCACGCTCTACCCCGAGCACCTCAAAGGCGCGGCGCGCGTGCTCGCGCAGTGGGCCGACAGCACCTTGTTCTGGGCCGCCATGGGTCACAACCTCAGCCCCAAAGGCGCAGCCGCGCTGTTCGCTGGTCAGCCACCCGAAGCGGCCCAGGCCTTTGCGGCCGACCGCGGCGCCATGCGGACGGGCATGACCAGCTTGCGCCCGGGCGACGCCACCGCCGCCTACAAGAGCTATTTGCGCCGCCTCTCGACCATGGTGGACATGCACCCGTTTTTGCTGGGCGACGCGCCCTGCGTGGCCGACTTTGCGGCCTACCACCCGCTGTGGTTCAGCCGCGTGGTCAACCCGGCCATGGCGGGCATCCTGGACGCCACGCCCAACGTGATCGAGTGGATGGACCGCATGGCCGCCATCGGTCACGGCCACTCGAGCAAGCTCACGGCCACCGAGGCCATTGCCATCGCAGCCGCGGCTCAGCCCGCGCCGCACACCGACGACACCTTCCAGGACGACCACGGCATCGCGCTGGGCAGCCGCGTCACCATCAGCGCCGAGACTTTTGGCCAGGAACCCACCGAAGGTATCCTGCGCGCCGCCACCCGAACCCGCTACACCCTGGAGCGCACCGACGAGCGTGCGGGCTTGCTGCATGTGCACTTTCCGCGCATCGGTTTTGTGCTGAGGGAAGCGCGCGCTTGAGACCCGAAGGACCCACGCACTGGCGCTGCCTGCCGTTTGATGCGCTCGCTGCCCACACCCTCTACCGTCTGCTGGCCCTGCGCAGCCAGGTGTTCGTGGTGGAGCAGCGCTGCGTGTTTCAGGACATGGACGGCGCCGACGCGCAGTGCATGCATGTGCTCGCCGAATGCCACCGGCCCGACGGCGTCGAGTTGATGGCCTACGCTCGATTGGCGCCCGCGGGGCTGAAATACGCCGAGGCCAGCATTGGCCGGGTGGTGACGAATCCGGTCACGCGCGGCAGCGGGATCGGCCATGCGCTGATCCGCCAGTCGGTGCACATGCTGCACGGCCTGTGGGGTGCACAACCCATCCGCATCGGCGCGCAGGCGCACCTGCAACCTTTCTACGGCCAGCACGGCTTCGAGCCGGTCGGGCCGATCTACCTTGAGGACGGCATCGACCACATCGAGATGGTGCGGGCCGCCTGAACTTTTCACACACAGGAGACAACCATGATTCAGGACTTCAAAGGCAAAACCGCCGTGCTCACCGGCGCAGGCTCGGGCTTCGGCCTGGAGTGCGCGCGCATCGGTGCGAGGCTCGGCATGAACCTCGTGCTGGTCGACGTGCAGCAAGACGCGCTGGACGCGGCCACCGCGGAAATCGAGGCCACCGGCGTCCAGGTGCTCTCGCGCCAGGTCGACGTGTCGAGCACCGAGCAGATGGAGGCACTCGCCGCCGACGTGGAGAAGACGTTCGGCGCACCGCACTTCGTGTTCAACAACGCGGGCGTGGGTTCGGGTGGTCTGATCTGGGAAAACTCGGTCAAGGACTGGGAGTGGGTGCTGGGCGTGAACCTCTGGGGCGTGGTGCACGGCGTGCGCCTGTTCACCCCCATGATGCTGGCCGCCGCGAAAAAAGACCCGGCCTGGCGCGGCCACATCGTGAACACCGCCAGCATGGCCGGCCTGCTCACGCCGCCCAACATGGGCATCTACAACGTGAGCAAACACGCGGTGGTGAGCCTCACCGAAACGCTGTACCAGGACCTGAAGCTGGTGAGCGACCAGGTGAGTGCGAGCGTGCTGTGTCCGTACTTCGTGCCCACCGGCATCAGCCAGAGCCACCGCAACAAGCCGGCCGAACTGGCCGACGAGAAGGCCACGCAAAGCCAGCTGATCGGCCAGGCCCAGAGCGACAAGGCTGTGAGCTCCGGCAAGGTCACCGCCGCGCAGGTGGCGCAGCTGGTGTTCGACGCCATCACCGCCGACCAGTTCTACATCTTCAGCCACCCGCGTGCACTGGGCAATGTGCGTGCGCGCATGGAAGGCATCGTGAACATCACCAACCCGGCCGACCCGTTTCATGAGCGGCCGGAAATCGGCGTGGCCTTGCGCGCGGCGCTGCGCGCAGCCTGAACCTGCGATGGGTGAGGGCGGTCACGCGCTGTTCGACACCGCCCTCGGTGTCTGCGGCATCGCGTGGGGGCTGGGTGGCGTGGTGGCGGTGCAGCTGCCCGAATCCGATGACCGGCGCACGCGCGCCCGCTTGCTGACCGGCTTGCCGTTGCTGCCCGAGGTGGCCATGCCGCCCCCAGCGGTGCAAGCCGCCATCGACGGCGTGCAGGCATTGCTCAAAGGCGAATCACGCGACCTGTGCGAGGTGGCACTCGACATGTCGCGCCTCACCCCGTTCCAGCGCGAGGTTTACGCCCTGGCCCGAGCCATTCCACCCGGCCGGACCCGCACCTACGGTGAACTTGCGCGCGAACTGGGCGATGTGGGCTTGTCGCGCGCCGTGGGTCAGGCGCTGGGCCACAACCCGTTCGCGCCCATCGTTCCCTGCCACCGCGTGCTCGCGGCGGGCAACCGGCCGGGCGGTTTCTCGGCCAGTGGGGGTGCGATCACCAAGCTGCGCATGCTGGCAATCGAGGGCGCGCGGCCTTCGGGCACGGCGTCGTTGTTCGACGACACCTGAGCGGTCAGGCCGGGTCCTGGGCCGTCTGGTGCGCGGCGGCCTTCTTCACCTGGTTGCCCAGCACCAGCGCGCGACCGGCAAACAGACCACCCGCGGCTTCCATGTCCATGCGTTCGGCGTCGCGCCGACGCAAATGCTCCATCACCTCGTCGGCTTCTTCCTCCGCGGCACCCAGCGTCAACACAGCCTGGCGCCCCATGGCCATGGCGGACTCGAAGGTTTCGCGCACGAGGTAGCCCACATCGGCCTTGCGCAACTCCAGCACGTGCTCGCGGTCGAAGGCGCGCACCAGCAGTTCGGCCTGGGGGAAATCGGTTCTGGCCAGTTCGGCGATGCGGGTGGCGGCTTCCTTGCTGTCCAGGCAGACCAGGATGGCGCTGGCCGAGTGCGCGCCTGCGGCGTGCAACACATCGGCGCGGCAACCGTCACCGTAATAGACCTTGAAGCCATAGGCCTCGGCGTCGCGGATCATCTGCACGTTGTTGTCGATGATGGTGATGCTGGCGCCGCGCGCGATCACGCCCTGGCTGGCGATCTGGCCGAAACGGCCGAAGCCGATCACCAGCACGCTGGCGGCCTGGCCATTCACCGCCTCGATGCCCTCCATGGACACGCCGGGCTTCGTGGCCAGGCGCCGGTGCACCAGCACCACCAGCGGCGTGAGCGCCATGGACAGCACCACGATGGCGGTCATGTTGGCGTTGACCACCGGGTCGATCACTTTCGCGCCCAAGGCCGCTGCAAACAGCACAAATGCGAACTCGCCGCCCTGCGCCATGAGCACGGCTCGGTCCAGCGCGTCGGCGTGTGAGCTTTTCGCGAAGCGCGCCACACCGTAGATGCACAGCGCCTTGACCACCATCATGGCCACCACACCGGCCACGATCAGCGGCCAGTTGCTGGCCACGGCGGCGAGGTCCAGCGACATGCCCACGCTCAGGAAGAACAGACCCAGCAAGAGCCCGCGGAAGGGCTCGATGTCGGCTTCGAGTTGGTGGCGGAAGGTCGATTCCGACAACAGCACACCGGCCAGAAACGCACCCATGGCCATGGACAGGCCACCCACCTGCATGAGCAGTGCCGCGCCCAGCACCACCAGCAGGGCGGCGGCGGTCATGACCTCGCGCGCCTTGGCGTTGGCCAACACACGGAAGAGGGGGTTGAGCAGCCACACGCCCGCAGCCACGAGCGCAACCAGCGAACCCAGCGCCAGGCCGATGGTGGCCCAGCGCGACGAGGTGGCGGCGACCGTGCCCGCCAGATCGGGCGGCGCCATGAAGGTCACCACGGCGAGCAGCGGCACGATCAGCAGGTCTTCAAACAGCAGGATGGCCACGATCTTCTGCCCGCGCGGCTGTGCCATGTCGCCGCGTTCACCCAACAGCTGCATCACCACGGCCGTGGAGGTGAGCACAAAGCCCATGGCACTCACGAACGACACCGGCAGCGAGAAGCCGAAGGCCAGACCCACGCCGGTGAGCAGCAGGCCGCACACCACCACCTGCAGGCTGCCCAGGCCGAAGATCGCGCGGCGCAGGCTCCACAGGTGCGAAGGCTGCATTTCCAGCCCGATGACAAACAGGTACATGACCACGCCCAGCTCGGCCGTGTGCAGGATGGTCGCGGGGTCGCTGATGAGTGCAAGGCCGAACGGTCCGATGGCCAGGCCTGCGGCCAGGTAACCCAGCACCGAGCCCAGGCCCAGGCGTTTGAACAGGGGCACGGCCACCACGGCAGCGCCGAGCAGGGTCACAACTTTGAGCAGATCGCCTGCACTGCCTTCAACGGCCATGGGGAACTCCGGGTGGGTGGTTCGACGAAAAGCGAAATTGTGACGCACGCGCCCGCCGCCTGCACCAGAGCGTGCCGCCCGTGCACAGGCAATGCCATCGGCCGGCAGAGACAATACGTGGCTATGTTCATTTCCCGCTACCTCAAGATGGCCCTGATCCTGGGCCTGCTCTCCGCCATTGGTCCCTTTGCGATCGACATGTACCTGCCCGCGCTGCCCGACATCGGGCGCAGCCTGGGGGCCGACGTCGGTCCGGTTCAATTCAGCCTGACGGCCTTTTTCCTGGCCCTCGGCGTGGGCCAGTTGCTCTACGGCCCGGTCTCCGACATGGTGGGCCGCAAGCCGCCGCTGTACTTTGGTCTGGGCCTGTTCACGCTGGCCAGCATCGGCTGCGCGCTGGCCACCGACATTGAAACCCTGGTGTTTCTTCGTTTTCTGCAAGGGCTCGGCGCGGCCGCCGGCATGGCGATTCCGCGCGCCGTCGTGCGCGACCTGCACACCGGGGCCGACGCTGCGCGCCTCATGTCGCTGCTGATGCTGGTGTTCAGCGTCTCACCCATCCTGGCGCCGCTGGTGGGCAGCGGGGTGATTGCGCTGACCGGCTGGCGCGGGGTGTTCTGGGCCGTGGCCCTGGCCTCGGTGGCCGGGTTGGCGCTGGTGCATGGCGCTCTGCAGGAAACCCGCAGCGCTGCCGACCGTGTGGAGAGCAGCCTGGGCAGCGCCTTGCGTGCCTATGGTCTGCTGCTGCGCGACTGGCATTACCTGGGCCTTGTGGGCATCGGCAGCACCGCCATGGCGGGCTTCTTTGTCTACCTGGCGGGTTCGCCGTTTGTGCTCATCCACCACTACGGCCTCACGCCCGTGCAGTACAGCCTGGCGTTTTCGTTCAACGCCATGGCCTTCATCGGCGCATCGCAGTTCACCGGGCTGCTGGGCCGGCGCTTTGGACTGGTGCGGCTGGTCAAGGCCGCGGCCAGCGCCTCTGGGCTGGCCATGTCGTTGCTGCTGGTGTACTACCTCGCCGGAGGTGACCAGCTCGCCGTGTTGATTGCCTTGTACTTCGTGGCCAGCGGCTTCATGGGCCTGGTCATTCCCACCACCTCGGTGCTCGCACTGGAAAAACACGGCGCCATCGCCGGCACCGCTTCGGCCTTGCTGGGCACGCTGCAGATGCTGGGCGGCGCAGCGGCCATGGCCATCGTGAGCCTGTTCGCCAACGGCAAGCCCCTGCCCATGGTGGTGGGCATGGCTTCGGGCGCGCTGATCGGTGTGGCGCTGACCTGGATCACGCTGGGTGGTGACGTCCGGTCGCACCTGGCGGCCGAGGCGCGCGGGTGAACCTGCAAGACGGTCTGTCACAACCCCAGCGCGGGCGGGCCGTGCTGGTGATCGTGTCGGGCATCGCCATGGCGGTGATGGACGGCAGCATCGTCAACCTGGCCCTGCCGGGCATCGCGCGCGAACTCAGCGCCCCCGCCTCGCAGGCGATCTGGGTGGTCAATGCCTACCAGATCGCATCACTCGTGATGCTGCTGCCATTGGCCGCGCTGGGCGACCGTTTGGGCTACCGGCGTGTCTACCTGGTGGGCATGCTGCTGTTCGTGCTGTCGTCGGTGCTGGCCATGCTGGCCGACTCGCTGTTGATGTTGACCGCTGCACGCGCACTGCAGGGGCTGGGTGCCGCCGGCATCATGAGCGTGAACACCGCGCTGGTTCGCCTGATCTACCCGAGCGCGCGGCTGGGGCGCGGCATGGCGCTCAATTCCATGGTGGTGGCCACCTCGGCCATGGCCGGGCCGGCGGTGGCCGCGGCCATCCTGTCGGTCGGCTCCTGGCCGTGGCTGTTTGCCCTGAACCTGCCGCTCGGCCTGCTCACGCTGTGGATGGGCCGCCGTGACTTGCCCGCCAACCCGCCGCGCACCGAAGCGGCTCCGCAGTTCTCCTTGATCGACGTGCTGCTCAATGTGCTCATGTTCACACTGGTGTTCATCGGCGCCGAGCAGCTGGGCGTGCGCGGGGCCGCGGCACAGAGCGCGGCGCCGCTGGGCTGGGCTTTGTTGGTGGCCGGGGTGGCGGTGGGGGTGGTTTACCTGCGCCGGCAGTGGCACCTGGCCGCGCCGCTGTTTCCGCTGGACCTGCTGCGCATTCCCGTGTTCGCGTTGTCCATGGGTTCGTCGCTGGGCGCGTTCTGTGCGCAGATGTTGGCGTTTTTGAGTCTGCCGTTTCTGCTGCTCGAAGTGCAGGGCCGCACCCACATGGCGGCCGGCCTGATCCTCACGGCGTGGCCGCTGGCCACCGTGCTGGTGGCGCCCATCGCGGGGCGGCTGATCGGGCGCTACCCGGCCGGCTGGCTGGGCGGCATCGGCATGGTGGTGTTTGCCTGTGGCCTGCTGCTCGTGGGTCTGCGGCCCGAGCACGCCACCAGCCTGGACATGGCCTGGCGCCTGGCGCTGTGCGGCGCCGGTTTTGCGCTCTTCCAGTCGCCCAACAACCACACCATCGTGACCAGCGCACCCCTGCAGCGCAGCGGCGCGGCCAGCGGCATGCTGGGCACGGCCCGGCTCACCGGGCAGACCCTGGGGGCGGTGATGCTGGCGGCGATTTACGCGGTGTGGAACCAGCACGACGGGCGGGGCGAAACGATTGCGTTGTTTCTTGCCGCGGCTTGTGCCTTGCTCGCCGGGGTGAGCAGTTCCCTGCGGGTGCGCGCGGGTCGCTGAGACCGGCGCGCACCCGGGTCTGGACGCTCAGCCGAACAGGCGTTGCAGCCAGGAGCGCGCGCCGGAGATCGGCTTTCGCGCGGCGGTGGGTATCTGGCTCGAAGCCGATGCGAAGTCCAGCTCGAAGTCGAGGTCCTCCGACACCTGCGCCTGGTGGCGTGAGGCGCGCTCGGGCATCGCCAGCAACTGCCGGTGCCGGGTCAAGGCAGAGCGCAGCGTGCGGTTCAAGTACTCGGGACCGGCCGGTTTGGCGATGAAACGGTAGATCTGGCCCTCGTTGATCAGGCGGCCAATGACCACGCTGTCGCGCTCCTGGCTGTAGACCAGCACCACCACTTGCGGCTGGTTGCGGCGCACGGCTCGGATCAGGTCCATCTGCTGCGATTGCGCACCCTGGATGTCGGTGATCAGCACGGCCACCTTCTGACGCGTCAGGTGGCTGACGGCCTCGCCGATGTCGTTCGTGCACAGCAGCTTGCCGGCACCCTTGACCGAGGCCTGCCATTGCGCGCCTGCACTGGCGTCGTTGTCGAACACCAGGACACTTTCATGAAACGCTTCGGAGCCGTCGGCGCTCACGGTGTCCTGGAAATCGACCCAGGACGCCTGCGTCATGCGGACCACTTTGGCCGCATCACCCACGGTCTCCAGCAGCTTCTGGTTGTCCCAGGGTTTGGCCACGAAGCGGAAAACCTCGCTGTCGTTGACCGAGCTCAGCACCGCGTTGAAGTCGGAATAGCCCGTGAGCAAGAGCCGGATGCTGCGCGGCGACACCTCTCTGGCACGCTCCAGAAATTCGGTACCTGTCATGCCGGGCATGCGTTGATCGCTGATGACCACGTCGAAGTCCTCCGCGCTCAGCAGGGCCAAGCCGTCGAACCCGCTGCTGGCCACGGCCACCTCGTACTGGCCGCGCAACAACCAGCGCAGTGAGCGCAGCAGACCGGGTTCGTCGTCGACGCACAGCACCTTGGGAAGTGAAACCTGATTCATGGTCATGCCACCTTGTCCAGAGGCAATCGGACCCGGAACTCGGTGCCGACACCCACTTCGCTGCTGACCTCGATGTCACCGCCGTGCTCGCGCACGATGTCGCGTGCGATCGCCAATCCCAGGCCGGTGCCTTCGCCGACGGCTTTGGTGGTGAAGTAGGCCTCGAAGATGTGGGGCAGCACATCGGCCGAAATGCCGGAGCCCGTGTCACGGATGCTCACGGTGATGAAGCGAGCGTCGGCCCGCGTGGCCACGGTGATCGATCCGGTGTCCTGGATGGCCTGAGCAGCGTTGTTGATCAGGTTGAGGAACACCTGGTTGAGTTGCGACACGTTGCACTCGATGGCGGGCAGGGGCTCGAAGGCCTGCTCCAGACGCACCTTGGTCGAGATCACCGTCTTGGCGATGTAGCACACCGTGCCCAGCGCGGTGTTGAGGTTCACCGACGCGGTCTGGGCCCGGTCCAGGCGGGTGAAGCTGCGCAGGTTGTCCACCAGTTCGTTCATCTGACCCATGCCCATGAGCACGTCGTTCAGCATCTCGCGCGCTTCACGCACTTCCAGCATGGCGCCGGCAAGGCCTTGCGCCACCTGGGCGTCGCTGGCGGAGTCGGTCACGGCGTCCGATCCGACGTGCAAGGCCTCGGCCCGGTAGCTGGAATGGCGGATCTGCCGGTGGACAGCGCCTTCGAGCTGGTCCAGCGCCTGGATCGACATCTGCACGTTGTTCTTGGAGAACGCCAGCGGGGTGTTCAACTGGTGGGCCACACCCGCCACCATCTGCCCCAGCGAGGTCATTTTTTCCGACTGGGCCAGTCGTTGTTTGGTGGCATCGCTTTCGCGGGCCTGGCGCTCGATGACGGTCTGTGCGCGCTGCACGATGCTCAACAGAACGATGTAGAGCAAGGCGAGCAAGCCTGCCACGATCAGCAATTGCCGGTTGGAGCTGCTTTGCACCTGTTGCTGGTCGGAGGCAGCCTGATGGGCAAGTCGGCTCTCGTTGTTGAGTGCCACCAGCTTGAATTCTTCCGATGTGGCCTGGATCTGACTCAGGAACGGCGTCACGTCCGCGTACACCTCGAAAACCCCGACCACCGACTGGCTGCCGGGTTCGATCACCGGCAAATAACTGGCGATCAGGTTGCGGTTTTCCACCACACCCTGCAGTGCGCTGAACTTGTCGCGAAAGGTGAGCTCGCTGATCGCCTTGCCGTCGCGTGCGCTTTTCCAACCCGCGCTGCCCGACTTGTCTTCGCCGATCTGTGCCAACTCGGTCGAATAAACGGTGATGCCGCTCAGGTCGTACACCTTGATCTTGAAGATGGTGCCGCCCTGCATGGCTTCGCGCACCCGCGCATCCAGCGATGCAAACGTCGCCAAGGCCTGCAACTGGCCACCGGCGCTCTTGAAGCAGTCCTTCTTTTCAGGGGTGGCACTGGCTTTGCCCTGCGCATCCACAACATCCGGCATGGCCTTGCAAGTCGAAAAGTCGACCGTGCCGGTCTCGGCCAGGTAAGGGGAGATGTCGCTGGCCCACAAGGCGTTGGAGAACAGGCGCGTCAGGTTGACGTTGCCCTGTTCGTTCACGGCGAGCAGGTCGCGCCGAGCCACGGCATCGGCTCGGGTCACGAAGTCGCTCTGAATGCCGGTGAGCATCTGTGCTCCGCTGGTCTGCACGTTCTGGAAAAAACTGGACTGGCGGTGCTCGAAATACATCAGTGTGGCGGCAACCACACCAAAGGCCACCAGGCTGGTGGCGGTGAAATAACGGGTCAGGCGAAAGTAATGGGTCATGGGATCTCCAGCGGGAACGTTGAAACCGGGGCCAACGTACAAAGGGGGCCAGGAGGGCTCGCAGGCCGACGGCGTCGTTGGGCTGGGAGGGATGCTAGGTAGGGGTATCAAAACGGCCCATACTGCAGCTGGAGTATTTCGTGAGGGAACCCCGAGAGTTCGGTGACATATGTCATGACCGGCTGACATACGTGTGGCGCTGGAGGCCGGCGTTGCGGCCCGAGGGGCGCTGGCGCCATGTGGCACACTCCCCCCGCCTTTTTCAACCCCCAGACCAGACGCCCCAGAGGCGAACAGAGCTCAGATGCAGAACATCGTTGCGCAAATCGCGCAGGAAATCCGGGTGGGTGTCCACCAGGTTCAGGCAGCCGTCGACCTCATCGACGGCGGCGCCACCGTGCCCTTCATCGCGCGTTACCGCAAGGAAGCCACCGGCGGGCTGGACGACATTCAACTGCGCGAACTGGCGTTTCGCCTGGAATACCTGCGTGAACTCGAAGCCCGCCGCGAGACCATCCTCAAGAGCATCGACGAGCAGGGCAAGCTGACCCCCGAACTGCGTGCCGCCGTGCTGCTGGCCGCCACCAAGCAGGAACTGGAAGACCTGTACCTGCCGTTCAAACAGCGCCGGCGCACCAAAGGCCTGATCGCGCGCGAGTTCGGCATCGAACCCCTGGCCGACAAGCTCTGGGCCGATCCCACGCTGGACCCCGCCGCCGAGGCCGCCGCGTTCACGCGCCCGCCCGAGGTGCTGGACGACGGCAAACCGGGCGCCGACTTCTCGACCGTGCCGGCCGTGCTGGACGGTGTGCGCGACATCCTGAGCGAGCGCTGGGCCGAAGACGCCGCGCTGCTGCAGAACCTGCGCGAATGGCTCTGGGCCGAAGGCTTGCTCAAGAGCACGTTGGTGGCGGGCAAGGACGAGAACGCACCCGAGGTGGCGAAGTTTCGCGACTACTTCGACTACGACGAGCCGATCGCACGCGTGCCGTCGCACCGCGCGCTGGCGGTGTTCCGCGGTCGTTCGCTGGAATTACTGGACGCGAAGCTGGTGTTGCCGGAGCCTGTGGACACGCCGGCTTCGACGGGCTCAGCCCGAACGGTGGTGCCGTCGCTCGCCGAAGGCCGCATCGCCCTGCACCTGGGCTGGAGCCACAAGGGCCGCGCGGCCGACGACCTGCTGCGCAAGTGCGTGGCCTGGACCTGGCGCGTCAAGCTCTCGCTTTCCAGCGAGCGCGACCTGTTCGCCCGCCTGCGCGAAAGCGCCGAGGCGGTGGCGATCAAGGTGTTCGCCGACAACCTGCGCGACCTGCTGCTGGCCGCACCTGCCGGCCCCAAGGTGGTGATGGGCCTGGACCCGGGCATCCGCACCGGCGTGAAGGTGGCGGTGGTCGACGCCACCGGCAAGCTGGTCGACACCGCCACGGTCTACCCGCACGAACCCCGGCGCGACTGGGACGGCGCCTTGCACACGCTGCGCCTGCTGAGTGAAAAACACGGCGTGAACCTGATCGCCATCGGCAACGGCACCGCGAGCCGCGAGACCGACAAGCTGGCGGCCGACCTGATGAAGCAGCTGGCCCGGCCCGAGATCCAGAAGGTGGTGGTGAGCGAGGCAGGTGCTTCGGTCTACTCCGCCAGCGAATTCGCCTCACTGGAAATGCCCGACGTGGACGTGAGCCTGCGTGGCGCGGCGAGCATTGCGCGCCGCCTGCAGGATCCGCTGGCCGAGCTGGTGAAGATCGACCCCAAGAGCATCGGCGTGGGGCAGTACCAGCACGACGTGAACCAGAGCGAACTCGCGCGCACGCTGGACGCGGTGGTGGAGGACTGCGTGAACGGTGTGGGTGTGGACCTCAACACCGCCAGCGTGCCCTTGCTTTCCAAGGTGTCGGGCCTCTCGGGCAGCGTGGCCAAGGCCGTGGTGCGCTGGCGCGAGGCGCACGGCGCTTTCAAAAGCCGCCAGCAGCTCATGGAGGTGGCGGGCCTGGGCGCCAAGACCTTCGAGCAGAGCGCGGGCTTCCTGCGCATCCGCGGTGGCGACAACCCGCTGGACATGACCGGCGTGCACCCCGAGACCTACCCGGTGGTCGAGCAGATCATGAAGACCACCGGCAAACCGGTGGCCGAGCTCATGGGCCGCGCCGACATGCTCAAGACCTTGCGCCCGGAGCTGTTTGCCAACGAGCGCTTCGGTGTGATCACGGTCAAGGACATCCTGGGCGAACTGGAAAAGCCGGGCCGCGACCCGCGCCCGGATTTCCAGGTGGCGCGCTTCAACGACGGCGTGGACGACATCAGCGACCTGCGCGAGGGCATGATCCTGGAGGGGACGGTGAGCAACGTGGCCCAGTTCGGCGCCTTCATCGACCTGGGCGTGCACCAGGACGGCCTGGTGCACGTGAGCCAGCTGGCGCACAAGTTCGTGAACGATGCGCGCGAGATCGTCAAGACCGGCGACATCGTCAAGGTCAAGGTGATGGAAGTGGATGTGGCGCGCAAACGCATCGGCCTGTCGATGAAACTGGGCGATGCGCCTGGGCGCGGTGCAGGGCAGGGTGCCGGAGCGCGCGACAACCGGTTCGAGCCGGTGCGCACCGGACGCTCCGACACCCGGAGTGCGCCTGGTGGCTCGGGGGCAGCCGCCCCTTCGGCCATGGCGTCCGCGTTTGCCCGGCTGCAGGGTTCGGGCAAAGACCGCAAGGGTTGAAACCGGCCGGTTGAAACCGACCAGTTCGGAGCCGGGAAGGGGCTCAAGTTGGGAGCATGGGTGCCGATACACCATGGGACGGGCAATCATCAGGTCATTGCCCGCAACGACCATCTGCCGCCACCGGACTTCACCTTATGCAACTCGAAGCCCTGCTGAACTTCCCCCGCGCGCTGCCCGCCATGTCGCGCACCGTGTCCGACCTGCTGGCGGAGATGAACAAGGACGACCCGAACCCCAAGCGGGTGTCCGACCTGATCTCCCAGGACCCGTCGCTCACCACCCGGGTGCTGCGCCTGTCCAACTCGGCTTTTTTCCGGGTCAGCCGCAAGATCGGCAGCGCCGAAGAGGCCGTGGCCATGCTGGGCATGACCCATGTGCGCTCGTTGGTGATGGCCGCGGCCCTGGGATCGAGCTTCAAGAACGTGCCCGGTGTCAACCTGCCGCAGTTCTGGCGCTACAGCCTGCGGGTGGCGGACATTTCCAAGTCGCTGGCGGGTGTGCTGCGCCAGAACGAGAGCAACGCCTTCACCGCCGGCCTCATCCACGCCATCGGCGACCTGATCATGCACATTGCCATGCCCGACCTGATTGGTCCGCTGGACATGGGCACACCTCCGCTGGACCTGAACCGGGCGAAGGCCGAAATGTCGGTGTTCGGCTATACCTACGCCCAAGTGGGTGCAGGCATGGCGGAAAAGTGGCAGTTCCCCACCAACATCGTCTCGGCCCTCAACAACCAGATCAGCCCCTTTGAAGGCGAGGCCTACGACCCGCTGGGTGGGGTGCTGCACATCGCCTCGTGGCGCGCACGCGCCGAAGAGATCCAGCTGGATGAAAACGGGCTGGTCGCCACCTTCCCCGACCTGGTCGGTCTTTCGCTCGGCCTGGACCTGGACAGCGTGCTCGGCAAGGACCCCTCGGAGTGGTCGTTCAGCCAGGCGCTGGGCGCTTTCATTGACTGAAAAGACCTCAAGTGCGCAAGCTTTCAGGCGATACAAAAGGCAGCAGACCCGATTCGGGTGGGCGCACAAGGCGGGGAAAAGACATGCAACTCGAAAAGCTCCTGAAACGGCCCGATGCCCTGCCGTCCGCCCCCAAGGTGGTGCGCAAACTGATCGAAACCTTCGACCAGGAAGACGTCGACGCGATGCAGGCTGCGTCCTACATCGAAGACGACCCGGTGCTCACCGCCAAGCTGCTCAAGACCGCCAACTCGGCCTTCTTCGGCCTGCACCGCTCGGTGTCCAACGCGCGTGAAGCGATCCAGGTGCTGGGGCTCATCAAGGTGCGGGCGCTGGTGATTGCCGCCTCGCTGGGCGAAGGTTTTCACGCCGTGGGTGGCGTCAACCTCAACCAGTTCTGGCGCTACAGCCTCAACACCGCCAACCTCTCGCGCTACATCGCGCTGCCGATCCGCATTGACGAGAACACGGCCTTCACCGCCGGTCTGATCCACGGCATTGGTGAGCTGGTGATGCACGTGGGCATGCCCGAAGCCATGATCGATCTGGACCGCAGCGTGCCGATGCTCGACCTCAAGCGCTCGGTCGCCGAGCGCGGTCTGTTTGGCTACAGCTACGCCGAGGTGGGGGCGGCCCTGGCGCGCGAGTGGAATTTCCCCAAACGGATGATCAACGCGATCGAGCATCAGACGGCGCCGTTCGAGAACGAGGTTTACGAGCCCATCGCCGGCGTGATCCACATCGGCTCCTGGCGCGCCCGGGCGGAAGAGCAGGCCATGCGCTCCGAACTGCTCATCAACACCTACCCCGACCCGGTGGGCCTGGTGCTGGGCATTGACCCGGACACCGTGGTGGCCGAAGAGATTCCCTCCATCTCGCGCCACACCGAGATCACCGAAGCCGAGGAGACCCCGGGCGACCAGGTCACGTCGTGAAGGCTGGCTGCGACACAATCGCAGCCCATGAAAGCCCTCCGTCTTTACGCCGGCCCCCGCGCCCGGCAACACATCGCGCAACACGGCCTGCGCCCGCAGGACGTGGGTGTGATCCCCGCAGCCGCCGGCGGACCCAAAGGCCTGATCCTGGGACCACTGGACCGTTTCCTGTTTGGCCAGTGGTTGCCGCAAAGTGCGCAGCCCGTGCACCTGGTGGGTGCCTCCATCGGCGCCTGGCGCATGGCCACGGCCTGCCTTGAGACGCCTGCGGTCGCCTTTGAAAGGCTGGAGCGCGACTACATCGCCCAGCACTACGCCTTGCCCCCCGGCCAGAAGCGCCCCACGCCCGAGCAGGTCAGCGAGCAGTTCGCGGGCAACCTGCAGCTCTTCTACGGCGGTCGCATGGCCGAGGTGCTCAGGCACCCGCGATACCGCTTGCACATCGTCACATCGCGCGGGCGCCACTTGCTGGGGCGCGATGGCCGCGTGCGCACGCCCCTGGGCTACCTGGGCGCCTTTGCCGCCAACGCGCTGCACCGCAAGGCACTGGGTGCGTGGCTCGAACGCGTGGTGTTCTCCACCGCGCCCGATCTGCCGTTCGGCACCGACGATTTCCGCACCCGCCAGGTCCCGCTGAGTGAAGCCAACTTCATGGACGCACTGCAGGCCAGCTGCTCCATTCCGTTTGTGCTGCGCCCGGTGCACGGCATTGCCGGCGCGCCCCCGGGCGCCTACTGGGACGGCGGCATCACCGACTACCACCTGCACCTGCGCTACCAGCCGCCCGCCACCGCGCCCATCGTGCTGTACCCGCATTTCCAGCAAGCGGTGGTGCCGGGCTGGCTCGACAAGGCCTGGAAGGGCCGGCACCGCAGCAGCGCGGCGCTGGACAACATGCTGGTGCTCGCGCCCGATCCCGCCTGGGTGAAGACCTTGCCCAACGCCCGCTTGCCGGACCGCCAGGACTTCACCCGCTATGGCCCCGACCTGGCCGGGCGCATGAAGGCGTGGAACGGTGCGACCGCGGCCAGCCAGCAGCTGTCCGACGAGTTCGCGCAGTGGCTGCGGCAGCCCGACCCGGCCCGGTTGCAACCGCTGTGAAGGGGGCGGGGCAGGGGGATAATTGCGGCCATGTCCGCCGAGCCTTCCGTCCCCATGTACCTCACCGCCGCCCTCTACCAGTTTGTCGATCTGCCCGACTTCGCCGACCTGTGCGCACCGCTGCAGGCGTGCTGCGAGTCGAATGGCGTGAAAGGCACGCTGCTGATCGCGCGCGAAGGCATCAACGGCACCATCGCCGGGCCAGAAGCGGGTGTGCGCGCCGTGCTGGCGCACCTGCGGGCCGATGCGCGTCTGGCCCGCCTGCCCCACAAGGAATCGTGGAGCGATCACCCACCGTTTCACCGCATGAAGGTGCGGCTCAAGAACGAGATCGTCACCCTGCGCGTGCCCGGTCTGGACCCGAACAAGACCGTGGGCCAATACGTGAAACCGCAAGACTGGAACGCCTTGCTGGCCGACCCGGACGTGCTGGTGATCGACACCCGCAACGACTACGAGGTGGCCATTGGCACCTTTGCCGGCGCGGTCAACCCGAACATCAAGACCTTCACCGAACTGCCTGCCTGGCTGGACGCGCAGCCGGCTTTGCAGGATGGCAAGAAGCCCAAGGTGGCGATGTTCTGCACCGGCGGCATCCGCTGCGAAAAATCCACCGCGCTCATGAAGATGCGTGGCTTCGACGAGGTCTACCACCTTGAAGGCGGCATCCTCAAGTACCTCGAAGAGATTGCGCCGGAGCAAAGCACCTGGCAGGGCGACTGTTTCGTGTTTGACGAGCGTGTGAGCGTGGGCCACGGTTTGCAGCCCGGGCCCCACGAGCTGTGCCGCTCGTGCCGCTGGCCGCTGAGTGCCGCGGAGAAGGCATCACCGCACTACGTCAAAGGCGTGAGCTGCCCCCATTGCCACGACCAGCGCAGCGAGCAGGAAAAAGACCGACTCGCCGAGCGCCAGCGGCAGGTGGAGTTGGCCGAGTCACGCGGGCAGCTGCACGTGGGCGCGCGCCAGGTCCGACCCGTCGACGGTCCGCAAGAGCCGGCTTAGCTCCAGGCAGTCCACCGTTCCCCGGCGCAGGCGGGCCGGCTCGGCCCAACCCGCGGCCCGGAAGCCTGCGCGCCGCAGCAGGTGCAGGGACACCAGGTTGTCGATGGCCACCTGGGCGACCAGTTTGGGTGCACCCAACTGTCCCGCCTCCCGGATCAGCTCTTTCACCAGCCGGGTCGCCACGCCGCGCCTCCAGTGCAGCCGGTCGGTCTGGTAGTCCAGCAGTGCGTGCGTCTCGCTGCCAGCGCCGTGCACCGTCAGGCTGCCCTTGGCAAGCCAGCCTGCCTCGCCGCTGGCGACCACCACCCGGGTGAGCACCGCGCCTCCCGGCTGTTCTTCCCTGAGTCTGTCGAACGCCCGCGCGATGCCCGCCTGGGTGTAGTGGGCGCTGTGTCTGGGTTCGTTGAACGCTTCAAAAGCCTGGCGGTTGGCACGTTCAAAGTTGGCCAGCGCCGCGCGGTCGGCCGCGCCCACGGGTCGGGTTTCGAGCGTGCCCATCAGACCGGCATCGGCAGGTGGGTGGCGTAGTGTCCGCCGCGGATGCCCTGCGCCTCCGCCACCTCGTGCGACAGCAATTCGGAGGCCGTGCCCACGCGGGCGGTTTCCCGGTGCTGCGCCAGCGCCCAGTAGGGCTTGTGGATCAGCATCGAGCGGAGGTAGCGGCCTTCCAGCGTGCACTCGACCCACTGACCGGCGGGTGCCAGATGGCCCAGAGACGGATTGCGGCCATCGATCAAGGTGAGCCAGGTGTGGCCCAGCAGCAGGATGCTGGCCATGACGGTGTCGCGGGCCAGTCGCCGCGTCTGCTCAAAATGTGCGAGAGCCTTGCCTGCATTGCCTTGCGCGTACTCGAGCATGCCTTGTGCCGCCAACGCGGTGCACTGGCGCAGCGGCTGGCCACCATGCTCCTGCCTCGCCTGCAAGCGCTGCACAATGGCCTGAGCCGCGCCGCGGCTGTTCGCCACCAATGCGACCTGCAGCACGAACAGCCAGTGGTCTTCAGGCCACCAGAGGGCCAAATCCGCGAGATCGGCCATGGCCTGTTCGGCCAGAGTCAAGGCCGATCTGGCGTCGCCCTGCAGGTGCAACTGCCGCGCTCGCAACCAGCGCCACACCGCCATGCCGAGTGGCGTCTGGCGCTCGTCACCCAGGGCAAGGCCTGCGACGCAGGCCTCCAGCCCGGTCTGGTCGCCACACCGGGCCAGAAAGGTGCCCCACTGGAGTCGGGCATGCAGGCGGGCCAGCGGGGCGCCCGCCTGATCGGCCGTCCGCACAGCCGCTTCAAGATGGCTGCGGCACGCATCGAATCCCCCGCGAGCACAGGCCTGCAGACCGCAAAAAATCCGGACCCACGCCCCCATGGGGGTCATGCCCAGCAGCCGGGAGACTTCCAACGCCTCGGCGTGGCCATCATCTTCAGGGAATCGGCCGCCAGCGCCAGGGTCTTGATCTGCGTGCGGTTGTAGTCGATCGGGCTCTCCACATTGGCGTTGACGATCTGCATCTTGGCGCGCAGGGGCTGCAGTTTGAGCTCCTGTTCCAGCCGGACCGTGGCGTAGGCGGTGGCGGCCTTGTCGACATCAACGCCCACTTCCTGGACCTTCTTCAACAGGTCCTTGGGGTCCAGGCCCATGTTGATGAGTTCCTGCACCGTCATCTCCAGGCTGCGCTTCATGGAGATGAAGGAGTTGAGCGTTTCCTGCGCGGCGTCGATGGGGGTCTGTGCAGCCGAGATGGCCAGCAGGTTGTCCATGACAGCGGGTTCGACGATGCTGCCCAGCACAAGGGAGGGCGAGTAGGGAATGGTGGTCGACATGGGGACTCCTGAATGACGGGGGGGAGGTTGGGGTGAGGGTCAGAACTTGCTGCCCATGGCCGCCTGCGGCGCATCACCGGCGTGCAGCGTGGCCCGGCAGGAGGCCAGTTGCGCGCCGTTGTGCGCACCCAGCTTGCGGCGCAGGTTGTCGCGATGCGTGTTCACGGTGTAGGGGCTGATGTTGAGTTCACGGGCGATCTGTTTGGAGGTGAATCCGCGCGCGATGAAGTCGAGGATTTCGCTCTCGCGCGCGGTCAATGGGGTGTCGGAAGCGTGGAACACATTGGAGAGAGTCATGGGCATCCCTGGTTGAAAGTGGTCTGGGCTGAAGCTCACGCGACCCATCCGGGAGACCTTCCGTGCGGAGGTTGATTCCGGTCGTTGGAGGCAGCAAATTCAGTGGGGCCAGTCTGGTGGAATCACCCGTTGGAGGATTGATGAACGGGTTATGAAACGCTCATGAATCGATGACTGCAGACGTGAACCAAAAGGGAGCGCACGCGCGGTTCGAAAAGGGGCTTTCCAAACGCCGACGGCCCCGGACGCTTGGTGCGTCCGGGGCCGGAAAAAGACCCGAAGAAAGGGGTGCGAGGCCCGTGGGGCCCGGGCTTACAAGGCGGCCTGCAGCATCGCGCGGTAGTCCTCGGCGCTGGCCAGGCGGGGGTTGGTCTTGTGGCAGTGGTCGGCCATCGCGCCTTCAATGACCTTGTCGAACAGGTCGGGCGTCACACCCATGGCGGCCAGGCCGGTGGGCAGGCCCAGCCGGGCGTTCATGTCGGTCACGGCTTCGGCCACATCACTCCCGCTGCCCAGTCCCATGGCGTGGGCCATGCGCTGCAGGCGCTTGTCCTTCTTCATCGACTCGGCCTCGGCGTTGAAGCGGATCACGGCGGGCAGGAACACCGCGTTGAGCGTGCCGTGGTGCAGGCGCGGGTTGACGCCGCCCAGGCTGTGGCTGAGCGAATGCACGCAGCCCAGGCCCTTTTGAAACGCCATGGCGCCCTGCATGCTGGCGCTCATCATGTTCAGGCGCGCGTCGCGGTCCTGGCCGTCTTTGGTGGCGCGCTCGATGTGCGCCCAGCCACGCGCCAGGCCATCGAGACCAATGCCGTCGGCCGGTGGGTTGAACGGCGGCGCCATGAAGGTTTCCATGCAGTGGGCGATGGCGTCCATGCCGGTGGCCGCGGTGAGCATGGGCGGCAGGCCGAGCGTGAGTTCGGGGTCGAGCAGGGCGGTTTTCGGCACGAGGTGCCAGCTGTGGAAACCGAGCTTGCGGCCGTCGTCCACGATCACGATGGCACCGCGTGCCACCTCGCTGCCGGTGCCCGCCGTCGTGGGCACGGCAATCAGCGGAGGGACCCGGTCGGTGATCTTGAGAGAGCCGCCTTCGATGGTGGCGTAGGTCTTGAGCGGGCCTTCGTGGGTGCAGGCAATCGCCACACCTTTGGCGCAGTCGATGGCGCTGCCGCCACCCAGGGCGATGAGCCCGTCACAACCCTGCGACTGGTACACCGCCACGGCAGCGCGCACGGCCGCCTCGGTCGGGTTCGACGGCGTCTGGTCGAACACCGCGGGCTGCAAGCCGGGCAGGGCGGCGGTGGCCTTGTCCAGCAAACCCGCGGCCTTCACGCCGGCATCGGTGACGATCAGCGGGCGGCGGATGCCCACGCGCTCGCACTCGGCCTGCAACTGCGAAAGCACCCCGAAGTCGATCAGGATGTTGGTGATGTAGAGGATCTGGGCCAAGGCGGTCTCCGTGGTGGTTTTTCTGCGTCCAAAAACTATACGGCCGGGCCCCCAATCCACCTATGGCGTCAACCCGCGGGCCGTCACCCACAAGACAGGCCGTTCGGTTTGCGATGTGCCATCCGGCAGCGAGCCCCGCGACAATCGGGGGGTCCATGTCTCACCACCCCGATCCCCGCTCGCTGCTCACGCCGGCCATGCGCCATGTGCTGGAGCGCATCGCGCGCGCCGGTCATGTGCCCCTGCACGCACTGACACCCGCCCAGGCCAGGCTGGCCTACGAGGCCGGGGCCAGTGTGCTGGAGATCCCGTCGCATAAGCTGGCCCGTGTGGAAGACCTGCGTTTCACGGCGCGCGATGGTGCCGAGCTCGGTGCGCAGCTGTTTGCACCCGCCAGCGAGGTCGCTCTGCCGGTGCTGCTGTATTTCCACGGCGGCGGTTTCACGGTGGGCAGCGTGGCCACCCACGCGGCGCTGTGCCGGCACCTGGCGCACCTGGCCCATTGCGCGGTGGTGTCGGTGGACTACCGACTGGCACCCGACTGGAAATTTCCGACCGCGGTGTTTGATGCCTGGGACAGCCTGCAGGGCCTGCGCGCGCAGTGCCAGGCGCTCGGACTGGACCCGAAGCGCATCGCCGTCGGTGGCGACAGCGCCGGCGGCACCCTGGCCGCGGTGACAGCGATCGCCGCGCGAGACGCGGGCGTGCCGCTGGCGATGCAGTTGCTCTACTACCCCGGTTGCGTGGGGCATCAAGACACGGCGTCGCACACCGCGTTCGCCGAGGGCTTCCTGCTGGAGGAGCCCCACATCCGCTATTTCTTTGGCCACTACCTGCGCAGCGCCGCCGACCGAGACGATTGGCGTTTCGCGCCACTCGATGGCGTGGACGAACAAGGCCATGTGCGCGAGCTCGACGACGTGGCGCCGGCGTGGATCGGCCTGGCCGAATGCGATCCGCTCACCGACGAAGGCGTGATGTACGCCGACCGCCTGCGGCACGCCGGCGTCCCGGTGGACATCGAGATCTACGCCGGTGTGGTGCACGGTTTCATCAACTTCGGTCGGGCCATTCCCCAGGCCCTGACCGCCCACAACGACGCAGCCCGGGCCCTGCGCCAAGCCTTCCAGGACACATGACATGAGCTTGAAACGCACCGATTTCCGCTTCTTTCACCGCCTGCGTGTGCGCTGGGCCGAGGTGGACATGCAGAAGATCGTCTTCAACGCGCATTACCTGATGTACTTCGACACCGCCATCACCGACTACTGGCGCGCGTTGGGCCTGCCGTACCAGGAAAGCATGGCGCAGCTCGGCGGCGACCTGTATGTGGTGAAGGCCACGGTGGAGTTCCACGCCTCGGCGCGGGCGGACGACCAGATCGAGGTGGCCATGAAGTGCAGCCGCATCGGCAACTCGTCCATCACCTTCACCGGCGCGATCTTTCGGGGTGACGAACACCTGATCAGCAGCGAGATCGTCTACGTGTTTGCCGATCCGGCCACACAAACCTCGCGCCCGGTGCCCGCAGCGCTGCGCAACATCCTGACAGGCTACGAGGCGGGTCAGGCCGTGACCGAGGTGCGCGTGGGCCCCTGGAGCGAACTGGGGCCGGACGCCCAGCGCCTGCGCACCGCGGTGTTTGTGGAAGAGCAGCGCATTCCGAAAGAACTGGAGTGGGACACCGCCGACACCACGGCCGTGCACGCCGTGGCCTACAACCGCCTGGGCCGCCCGCTGGCCACCGGCCGGCTGCTGCCGTACGAGCCCGGCAGTTCCAAGGTGGGGCGCATGGCGGTGGACCGCACCGTGCGCGGTGGGCGCCTGGGGCGCGATGTGTTGTACGCGCTGATGGACGCCGCCCGCGAACGCGGTGACGCCGAGGTCGTGCTGCACGCGCAGCGCAGCGCCGAAGGCTTCTACGACCGGCTGGGTTTCACCGTGCTGGGCGAGCCGTTCGAAGAAGCCGGCATCCCGCACGTGACCATGTTCAAACGCCTCTGAGGTTCACCACACCAGGGTCTCGACGCGGGCGCGTTCGGGCGCCAGGCCGGACACCAGCGCGGCCGGATCGTGCGTCCATTCGTGCATGGTCACGGCAAAGCCTTGCGCGGCGGCGCGCACGCTGACCACCTGGCTGGTGCGTGTGCCGTAGGCGCGGTCCGCCATGCGCACGAAGGGGCTGGACAGCGCCCGCTCCAGATCGACCGGCACGCCGGTGTGCGGCAGGTCGGGCTCGGGCACGGGCTGGTCGTGGACCAGGGCGCGCGACAAGGGTGAAAGCCAGTCCGAGCTGCTGGACAGCGATTCGCCGACCGCCGCCTTGAGCCGTTGCGTCTTGGGCCATGGCGTGTCCAGGCTCGCATTGGACAGGCCGTGGATGCCGGCGCCCAGTGGTCGCTGGTGCAGCACGCTGGCCGAGGTGCTGTGCGGTGCCTCGGGGTCGCGGTTGCCCAGCCAGTGCCAGGCACCGGCATGAAAGTCGCCCACCACCAGATTGAACGCGCCGTACTCGGCCGGGGCGATGCCGGCGCCAAACCGCTTGGCGTCACCGTCGCTTTGCAGCCAGCGCGTGACCAGTTCGCCGCGGCTGCGTGCAGCGGGTTCCTGCGTCGGCTGTCGCACGTTGGTCAACATGGCCACGCGGCCTCGCGGGCTGAGGCCGAGCCAGGTGCCGCGGTCGCGCAGGTCGCGCCCGCCGAGCACCTCGGTACCGTCGTCCAGCCGCCAGCGGTGCAGCGGCGCGGTGGGCCGATCAAAAAACTCGTCGCGATTGGCAGCAATCAGCAACGGGCAGGCCGGATCGGCGTTCAGCGCAAAGGCAATCAGGCACATGGCCAGGCCCTGGTCAGATGTCGTCGAGCAAGGGGTAGGGCAGGGGCAGCAGATGGAGCGAAGGGCCGCTGGCGCTGCCGGCGTGCAGGCTGCCATCCAGGGCCGCGCTGGTCTGCATGGAGACGATGGCGTCGAATCCAGCGTCTGGATGGGCGGCGGTTTGCACCACGGTGCCGCAAGGCTGTTCGGCGTCGCTGCTGTGGAACACCTCCTGGCCAACCGTCAAAGGCGCGTCGCTGTGCACAACATAGGCACGGCGCTTGAGCGTGCCGCGGAACTGGCTGCGCGCCACCACCTCCTGGCCGGGGTAGCAACCCTTCTTGAAGTTCACACCGCCGACCGATTCGTAGTTGACCATCTGCGGCACGAAGGCCTCGAACACCGGCTGGCTGAGTGTGGCCACGCCACTCCTCACGTCCAGCCAGTGCCACAGGTCTTCGGCCATGGCGTCACCGGCTGGCGCCGTGGCATTGATGGGGGCCACCCACAAGGCTCGCGGGGTTCCGTTGGCCGGGTACAGACGCACCACACTGGCATCGCCCTCGCGCGCCTGCGACCACGGCGCGGCCGGCAGGGAGCCGGGCACGTCGTTGCCGGCCAGACCCCGGAGGGCGTAGTTGTCGCTGGCGTCGCTCAGTTTGGCTTTGGCGCGCAACACAAACATCGACAAGCGCTTGAGCGTGGCGGGCAGCAGGTCGCGGCTGCAGACCAGCAGGATCTGGTCGTGGCTGCGCTTGAAGCCGACGAAGCTGGCCTGCATGCGGCCCTTGGCCGAACAGAACGCGGCCAGGCGCGCTTCGGACAAACCCAGCAGCGAAAAGTCGTGCGTGAGCTGGCCGTGAAGGAATTTCGCCGCGTCTTCCCCGTCCACCTGGATCACGCCGAGGTGGGTCAGGCGGGCGACGCCGTGGATGGCCGGGGTGGCGACGGGTGTTGCAAGTGCGGTCATGGGTCAGAAGGAAGTGTTCATGTCGGGCGCCGCAGAGGATGCAAGGCGCCGGTGGGCGAGCGAGCGGCGGGCAGTCCTTGAAGAGTGCCCGATTATCATCGTCTGCACCCCGCCGGACGCACCGTCTGCCCCTTCACCCTGCTGAGCACATTCCCTTGCTGCGTCTTCTCAAACTCCTGTTCGTGCTGCCCCTGGTCGCCCTGCTGATCACGGCCGCCTTCGGTGTGTGGTGGGTCGATCAACCCCTGCGTTTTCCCGCCCGCGTGAGCGAACAGCAACCGCTCGACGTCGAAATCCCATCGGGCCAATCGGCACGTGGCGTGGCCGAAAAACTGTCGGCCTCCGGCGTGCAGACACCCTGGGTCTTGCTCTATGGCTGGTTCCGCATCTCCGGCGGCGCGCGCGACATCAAGGCGGGCAGCTACGAATTCGCGCCCGGCACCACGCCGCGCTCGCTGCTGTCCAAGCTCGTTCGGGGCGAGCAGGCGGTTCGCAGCGTCACGCTGCTCGAAGGCTGGAACCACCGTCAGGTCTTTGAATTGCTGCGCGCCTCGCCCGACCTCACGCAAGACCTGGAAGGCCTGAGTTCGGCCGACATCATGGCGCTCATCGGCTACCCCGGGCGCCACCCCGAAGGCCGCTTTTTCCCCGACACCTACCGCGTGGCCAAACGCGCCACCGCCTCCAGCGTGCTGCGCCAGGCGGCGCAGGCCATGGACAAACGTGTGAACGATGCCTGGGCCCAGCGCGACAGCAACGTGCCGCTGCGCACGCCCGAAGAGGCCCTGATCCTGGCCAGCATCATCGAGAAGGAAACGGGCCTGGAGAGCGACCGCCGGCGCATCGGTGGTGTGTTCACCAACCGCCTGCGCATCGGCATGCGCCTGCAGACCGACCCGTCGGTCATCTACGGCCTGGGGGAAAAATTTGACGGCAACCTGCGCCGCGGCGACTTGCAGAACGACACGCCTTACAACACCTACACCCGCGCCGGGCTGCCGCCCACTCCGATCGCCATGCCGGGTGCCGCGTCGTTGCGCGCAGCCGTGCAGCCGGGCGAGACCAACGCCATCTACTTTGTCGCCCGTGGTGACGGTTCCAGCCAGTTCAGCGCCACGCTCGAAGAGCACAATGCCGCGGTGCGGCGCTACATCCTGGGCCGCTGAACCTCGCCGACCTTCATCACCCTTCATGCAGACCGCCGGACTTTTCATCACCTTTGAAGGCATCGACGGCGCGGGCAAATCCACCCACATCGCCGGCCTCGCGGAGGCCTTTCGCGCTCAGGGCCGCGCTGTTGCGCTCACCCGCGAGCCCGGTGGCACGCCGCTGGCGGAAAAGCTGCGTGAACTCGTGCTCAACGACCCCATGGACCCGCTGTGCGAAGCGCTGCTGATGTTTGCCGCGCGGCGCGACCACCTGCAGCAGGTGATCGAACCCGCGCTGGCGCGGGGCGACGTGGTGCTGTGCGACCGCTTCACCGACGCCACCTTCGCCTACCAGGGCGCGGGACGTGGTTTTGATCTGGACGTGCTGGGCCAGCTCGAACGCTGGGTGCAAGCCATGCCGGAGCAGGGCGGCCGGCTGCGCCAGCCCGATCTGACGGTGTGGTTCGATCTGCCGCCTGCGGTGGCCGCCGAACGCCTGGCCGGCGCCCGTTTGCCGGACCGTTTCGAGTCCCAACCATTGGCCTTTTTTGAACGGGTGGCCACGGGTTACGCCGATCGCATGCGCCAGGAACCGGCGCGGTTCGCCCGTGTGCCGTCCGATCAGGCCAAAGACGCGGTGTGGCGCGATGTGCGCCAGGCCTTCGAGCAACGCGGCTGGCTGCGCGCCGGGGTGGGCGCATGAGCGCCCGGGCGCTCGCGCCGTGGCTGCAAGCCCAGCTGGTCGGCCTGCTGGCCCAGCGTGGTCATGCGCTGCTGCTCGCCGGGCCCTCCGGGCTCGGCCAGTACGACCTGGCCCTGGCGCTGGCGCGCGCCTGGTTGTGCGAGCGGCCCACCGGGCAGGGCGCCTGCGGTGAATGCGCGAGCTGCCACGCCGTTGACGTGCGCACCCACGCCGACCTGTGCGCGCTCATGCCCGAGGTGCTCAGCCTGGAGTTGGGCTGGCCGCTGGATGAGGGCGCGCAAAAAGAGATCGACGACAAGAAGCGCAAGCCCAGCAAGCTGATCCGGGTGGAAGCCGCGCGCGACGCGGTGGCGTTCACCCAGACCACCCGCTCGCGCGGCAACACCAAGGTGATCCTGGTGTACCCGGCCGAGCGCATGAACATGGAGTCGGCCAACACCTTGCTCAAAACGCTGGAAGAGCCGGTGGGCGAGGTGCGCTTCATCCTCGCCAGCGAGTCGGCCCACCTGCTGTTGCCCACCATCCGCAGCCGTTGCCAGACGCACGCCATGGTCTGGCCCCGGGAGCAGGAGGCTCTGGCCTGGTTGGTGGACGAGGTGAGCGCCGCGCAGGCGACCGGCAAGTCGGCAACAACGGCTCCCACGCCGGCTCAGGCGGCTGTCTGGCTGCAGGCAGCCGGTGGACGCCCCGACGACGCACTAGCCTGGGCGGCGAGTGGTTTGAACGCCCAGGCCTGGTCGGGTCTGCCCAAGGCGCTGGCGCGGGGCGACTGGTCGGTGCTGTCCGACTGGCCGGCCGCCCAACAGCTGGCGGTGCTGCAAAAGCTCTGCCACGACCTGATGGCCCACGCCTGCGGTGCGCCGGCCCGTTTTTTTCCGGTCGCTGAACTGCCTGCCGCGCCACGCTGGACCGCGTTGGCTGCCTGGTCCCGCGAACTGATGCAGGCCGCGCGCTCGGTGGAGCATCCCTACAACGCGGGCCTCATGCAGGAAGCCTGGGCGGCGCGCACCCGCCAGGTTCTGGCGGCGCGGCCGCAGTGAGTTCGGTGCCACAGGCGGCCAAAGCCCCGCCATACCGGCGTTTGCAGTGCTGCAACAAGGCGCCCATCGCGGGTGAATGCCGCTAAACTCGACCCGATGAGCACCAACCCTTCTCCCTCGGCAGCCGCAGCGCGCCCGAGCGTGATCCAGCTCTCCATCAAGGAGAAGGCTGCGCTCTATGCGGCCTACATTCCCTTGTTCGCCGACGGAGGCATCTTCATCCCGTCCTCGCGCGAATACCGTCTCGGTGATGACGTGTACGTGCTGCTCAGCCTGCCCGACGATCCACAACGCTATCCCGTCGCGGGCAAGGTGGCCTGGGTCACGCCCGCCAAGGCTTCGGGTGGTCGTACCCAGGGCGTCGGTATCCGTTTCCCGGCCGACGAAAAGTCGCGCATGCTCAAGCTGAAGATCGAAGAAATCCTCGGTGCCAACCTCGGCTCCGATCGCGCCACCCAGACGCTCTGAGTCGGCCTCTCCCGCACGACGTTTGAACTGGCCATTGCAGGCCTTCAAGCCGTTGCCCCCATTCCAGGGTCCGCATGTTCACCGATTCCCACTGCCACCTGAGTTTTGCCGAGCTGAAAAGCCGCTTGCCCGAGATCTTGAGCGCCATGGCCGAAGCGCAGGTGGACCGGGCCCTGTGCATCTGCACCACCCTGGAGGAGTTCGAGGAGGTCCACAGCCTCGCGCGTGACCACGCCAACCTCTGGTCGACCGTGGGCGTGCACCCCGACAACGAAGGCGTGCAGGAACCCACACTGGACGATTTGCTGGAGCGGGCTGCCCGGGCCAAGGTGGTGGGCATCGGCGAAACCGGGCTCGACTACTACCGCCTGGGCGAGCGCAGCGTGGCCGACATGGAATGGCAACGCACCCGCTACCGCACACACATCGAGGCTGCGCGCAGGACCGATCTGCCCCTGGTCATCCACACGCGCAGTGCGTCCGACGACACCCTGGCCATCTTGCGGGAGGCGGGTGGCTTCAAGGGGGACAGTGCCTCGCGGCCAGTGGCCCGCGGCGTGTTTCACTGCTTCACCGAAACGGCCGAAGTGGCGCGCGCCGCGCTGGACCTGGGGTTTTACATCTCGTTCTCGGGCATCCTCACTTTCCGCAGCGCCGGCGACATCCGCGAAGTGGCCGCCTTTGTGCCGCTGGACCGCATGTTGATCGAGACCGACAGCCCTTATCTGGCGCCGGTGCCCCACCGCGGCAAAACCAACTCTCCGGCATACGTGCCCTGGGTGGCCGAGCAGATCGCCCAGATCAAAGGCCTGCCGGTGACCGATGTGGCGCAGGCCACCAGTGACAATTTCGACACCTTGTTCAACCGTGTGGTGTCACCGGCGGCCACAAGTATTGAGAAAACACATGAGAAAACCTAAAAAACACATTGTTTTAAAAGGATTCATGGCATTTTTGCTGGTGGTCTCGACCGCCACATGGGCCGACTCGTTTGACGACTTCTTTTCGGCCGTCAAGCGCGACGACGTGAGGACAGTGCGCCAGCTGGTACAGCGTGGGTTTGACCTGAACACGCGCAACGAAGCGGGCGAACACGCGCTGTTCCTCGCGTTGCGGGACGATGCACCCGAGGTTTCCAGCTTCCTGATCGGGCAGGACACGGTGCAGATCGAAGCGCGCACCGTCCAGGACGAAAGCCCATTGATGATGGCCGCGCTCAAAGGCCGGCTGGGCGTGGCCAAGCGCCTGATCGAACGCAAGGCCGAGGTGAACAAGCCCGGCTGGACGCCGCTGCACTACGCCGCCACGAATGCCGATGCCCAGAGCGTGTCCATGGTGCGCCTGCTGCTGGAGCACCACGCCTACATCGACGCCGAGTCACCCAACGGCAGCACGCCCTTGATGATGGCGGCGCACTATGGCCACCCCACGGTGGTGAAGCTGCTGCTGGAAGAGGGCGCCGATCCCATGCTGAAGAATCAGCAGGGCCTGTCGGCGATCGACTTTGCCAACCGTGCCCAGCGAGCCGAATCGGCCGAGATCATTGCCTCGTTTGTGCGGGCCCGACAACCCAAAGGCCGCTGGTAACGGTGTCGCGCAGGGGATCGAAAGTACCCGCCAAGCCCATCTTGTAGGTGTAACCCACATGGGGCGATTGCCTTGACCGGATCAGAATCGCGACACCCAATATTTGGAGGAGACACTGTGAAGCTGGCAAGTCAAAAAGACTTTTTCTCTGGTTTGATGTTCACCATCGTGGGCGTGTCGTTCGCCGTGGGTGCAACGAACTTCGACGTGGGCAGTGCGGCCCGCATGGGCCCCGGCTATTTCCCGTTGCTGCTGGGCATCCTGCTCTCGGCCCTCGGCATTTTGATCACGGTCCAGTCTTTTCGCAGCAAGGCACCCGACGGTGACCCGATCGGAAAGATCGCCTGGCGCCCGCTGTGCTTCGTGCTCGGTGCCAACCTGGCTTTCGGCGCACTGCTGGTGGGCTTGCCCTCGCTGGGCATTCCGGCCATGGGATTCATCGTAGCCATCTTCGGCCTGGTGATCATTGCCGGCTATGCCCGCCCGAAGTGCGACATCAAGGAATCCCTGATCCTGGCGACCTTGCTCGCAATCGGCAGCTACGGAGCCTTCGTCTACATGCTCAATCTGCAGTTCCCGGTGTGGCCTGCCTTCCTGACCGCCTGACCGGAGACAACCCCCATGGACCTTTTTGACAACCTCGCACTGGGCTTCAGTGTCGCGTTCACTCTCCAGAACCTGATCTACGCATTTGTGGGCTGCCTGCTCGGCACGCTCATCGGCGTGTTGCCGGGTATCGGCCCATTGGCCACCATCGCCATGTTGCTGCCTGTGACCTACGGCCTTGAGCCCGTGGCAGCGCTCATCATGCTGGCCGGCATCTACTACGGCGCGCAGTACGGTGGCTCCACCACCGCCATTCTGGTGAACCTGCCCGGTGAATCCTCGTCGGTGGTGACCGTGATCGACGGCTACCAGATGGCGCGCAAGGGCAGGGCAGGGCCTGCACTCGCCGCCGCTGGCATGGGCTCGTTCTTTGCGGGCTGCGTCGGCACGTTGGTGCTGGCCGCGTTTGCGCCGCCGCTGACCGAAGTGGCGTTGAGCTTCGGTCCTTCCGAGTACTTTGCGCTGATGGTGCTGGGCCTCATCGGTGCCGTGGTGCTGGCCTCGGGCTCGCTGCTCAAGGCGCTGGCCATGATCGTGCTGGGCCTGTTGATCGGCCTGGTCGGCACCGACGTGAACTCCGGCGTGGCCCGCTTCAGTTTCGACATCCCCGAATTGACCGACGGCATCAACTTCGTCGTCATCGCCATGGGCATCTTTGGCTATGGCGAAATCATCAGCAACCTGTCGCAAGACGAGAGCAAGCGCGAGGTGTTCACTGGCAAGGTGCATGGCCTCATGCCCACGAAGGAAGACTTCAAGCGCATGTTGCCTGCCGTCATGCGCGGGACGGCACTGGGATCGGTGCTCGGCATCCTGCCCGGTGGCGGTGCGCTGCTGTCATCGTTCGCGGCGTACACCATCGAGAAAAAGACCAAGCTCAAGCCGGGCGAAGTGCCTTTCGGTCAGGGCAACATACGCGGCGTGGCGGCCCCCGAATCGGCCAACAACGCGGGTTCACAAACCTCGTTCATCCCGCTGCTCACGCTCGGCATTCCCCCCAATGCCGTGATGGCGCTGATGGTCGGTGCCATGACCATCCACAACATCCAGCCCGGCCCGCAGGTCATGACGTCCAACCCCGAACTGTTCTGGGGACTGATTGCCTCGATGTGGATCGGCAACTTGATGCTGATCGTTCTGAACCTGCCGCTGATTGGCGTCTGGGTCAAACTCCTGTCGGTGCCCTACCGTTGGCTCTTCCCGGCCATTCTGATGTTCTGCGCGATCGGTGTTTATTCGACCAACAACAACAGCTTTGACGTCTGGATGGTCGCCGTGTTCGGCCTGATCGGATACAGCTTCATCAAGCTCGGTTGCGAGCCAGCACCTTTGTTGTTGGGACTCATCCTCGGCCCCATGATGGAAGAGTATCTGCGCCGCGCCTTGCTGATCTCGCGCGGTGACTGGTCGGTGTTCGTGACCCGTCCAATTTCCGCCTCATTGCTTGCGGCTGCGTTGCTGCTGCTGGCCATCGTTTTCTTGCCATCGATCAAGAAGAAGCGTGAGGAAGCGTTCGTCGAGGACTGACCGCTGTCCAGACAGCCCGCCATGAAAGCCCGACCGTGAGTCGGGTTTTCCTTTTCTGCCGTGACACATCCACTTCATGACATTCTACGATGTATATTATGTAAACAAACTGATTGCCGCTTTCCGTGCAATTGTTCGCTTCCTCAAGTATTCCCGACAAGGCAAATTGACAGGCCAAAAACAATCAGGGAGTTTTGATGTTCCGCGCGCCTGGTCAGCTGCCCCCGCTCTCGCTTTTGCTTGATGAATTGACCACCAGGTGCCCGCAGCGAATTGCAGGGCACCTGGGCATCACACCCCAGACATTGAAACGCTACCTGGCACGCGATGAGGCACCGCGCGCCGTGCAGCTCGCGCTGTTCTGGGAGTCACGTTGGGGACAGTCCACCCTGGATTGCGAGATCTTCAACCGCGACAAGGTGCAGCGCGGCCAGATCGACGCCCTGCAGCGTGAGGGCCACCAGCTGCGCGCGCAGATCTCGCGCCTGGTGCAGCTGGTGGACTCGGGCGACTACGGCGCAGCCAATGCGCCTTTGTGGTCGCCCTCAGGGGATGCAGATTGTGGAAGAGCGCCCGGGGGTCCGCTGGCGATACAGCGGCGGGGGTTAGATCACGCTGTCATCGCAGCTGCAGCCACCGGCGCCACTGGCCGGCGTGCCGCGCGTGTTTTCCGAGATCCACCGGCGCAGCTCGGGCAGCTGCGACAGGATCAGCGCGGCCAGGATCGCCCCGCCGATCAGCACCAAGCTCTCGCGTAGCACCTCGGGGGCGCTGGGCAGTACGGCTTTCATGACAGGGTCTCCGGGTTGCGGCGCCGGCGCTCGGTGTCGGCCTCGCGCAGGGCTTCAAGGCGGGTGACTCGGTTCTCGATGCGCATCACGTAGCCAAGGACAGGGATCAGCAGCACGTTGAGGTAGGGCAAAAGGTCGGCCAGGCTCATTGTTTGAGGGTGGTCTTGATGTGGAAAAGGGTGCGATCGCCGAAGAGGTAGAAGCCCACGGCAGCGGCCATGTTCGCCACGTCTTGGGTCACCTCGCCCGTGCTGCTCTGCCAGGCCCACACACTGAGCACGGCGGCGGCGAACACGGGGCGCTGCAGGCTGCGGACAGCGGCCACCCAGGGGTAGCTGGCTTCACCGCCCTGCATGGCCTTGAACTGCTCCACGTCGAGCTGGCGCAGCTGCAGCAGCTCGGCGAAGGTGCCGGGCTTGACGGACTCAGGGGCCAGCCACTTCTGGATGGCGTATTTGCCGGCGTCGATGCCCAGGGGCAAGAGGGCTGCGAGGATCGTGATGGGGTCCATGGGGTGCTCACCAGGTAGCGCCGCTGTACATGCGGTATTCCTCAGGGCTCATGCCCTGGAACGGGTCCAGATCGACGCGGCGGGGGTCGGTCAGGGCGAACTGTGCTCGAGCTCGAGCGGCTTCAATGGCCCGGGCGTCGTCGCTCTCGCTGCCCCAGATCACGGTGGATCCAAACGCGGATCCGGCAGCGTTGTTGATGAAGGTGCCGGCGGGGCACGAGAAGGATGCGTCCAGCCAGCGCCCGGCGGCCATGTCTGCCTGGCAGGCGGTCTTGTTCGTGTCGGGGATGCCCACCATGGAGCCGATGCCCTTCACGGTGCCCACGGCGGCACCCTCCACCGCGCGGATCGCGCCGGCGGCCAGGCTCTCAGCTGCGCCACCGATGCCGCCCATGTTGTTCACCTGGCGCGAGATCCACCACAGCGCGCCGGCGCCGGCCAGCACGGCCAGCGCGATCAGCTTGGCGTCGCCGCTGGCTTTCATGCCAGGCTCCCGCCGGCGTTGAGGTAGGCAGTCACCATCTGGCCGCTGGTGCGCATGCCTTGCCCTGCGTAGCCGGCGCCTGGCAGGCTCGCCCAGGTGCGGCGCGCGGCGGACAGGGCGCCGGTTAGGTCACCCCGGCGGATGAGATCCAGCGCGCCCACCTGGCGCAGCAGCTCACGCGCGGCGGCGTCCTGGCTGGCCGGGGAGAAGTCGCGCAGCTTGAGCTGGGACTTGAGCGGGCGCCACGTGCTCACCGTGATCTGGTATTTGCCAGCCGCGGTGGACTTGCAACCGGGGTTCAGGCCGGCGCCGCGGCACTGCTCGGCGGTCAGCACCACGCCGGGCCACTCGCCCAGCTCGTAGGGATGGTCTGCAAAGCTCCGGATGGTGTGGCTGTAGGCGTAGCACACGCGGTAGGGGTCGGCCTGCTGCGCGGTGCCCTCGGCCCAGCTGATGGCGTCCAGCAGGGCGCGCACGTTGCGCTCGGGATCAATGGGGTTCATGGCTGCGTCCTTTTGAGCGGTCTCGGTGGCGTTGGCTTGGGTCCAGTCGATCGGCGCGCCTGGTGATGCTGGCGTGCCACCTGGTAGCCACGTCCAGGCGTCCAGGGCCGGCCAGTCGAAGCCACCGCCCTGCCCTGCGTCCGCCGGCGCGCCTGGTGCCGCTGCAGGCCGGCGCGTGCCGGCGTACGCAGCAGCGCCACCGCCGAGCAGCAGCAGGAAGATGGCCAGGCGTTGAACACGGGTCACAGCAGCGTGTACGAGGCGTTGCGGCCAAAACCTGCCGTGCCTGCGGTGTTTTGAATCCAGTAGAGACCCAGCCCAGGTGCCAGCCTGAAAGGGCGCTGCAGCTGCGCCTTGTACGCCGTGTTTGTGGTGGACACGATGGCGTCAATAAACATCTTTGCAACCACGATGCCGTCCACGTGGCTTGCAGGCGCCGACGCCTTCGCAATGAAGCCACCGTTGCAGGTGGGCACGCTCAAATAATCGTTGCTTTCAGCCGTCCACACGATGGCCCCATTCACGTTCGCTGCAGGCGTAAACACCGTCAGCGGCGTGCCCGAACCCGCCGACGAATCCACCCAGTAGCCGGTCGCCAGCTCGGGCCGATTCAAGGCGTCCACATCGGCCTGCACCAGGTCCACCGGCACCGTGCCCACGATGGACACCGCACCCGCTGCGCGGCGCGTGCCGGCCTCGCCGGTGCCGTAGGCAAAGCGGATCGTCTGCGCGCTGGCGCTGGTGATCTGGATCACCCCGAACTCGGTGCCCTTGAGGTTGAAGGAAGCCTCGGCGGACTTCATCAGGCCGCGCTGTGCGCCATAGAAATCCGAGAGCGTGACGTCCACCGGGAAGGTCGCGTCGATGATCTCGAAATACTGGCCGGTGAGGGCAAACAGGCGAGACTCGCCGGCGGCGAACGTGGCCGTGACGATCTCGATGAAGCTGGCGCGGTTGTTCATGTCACTTGGCTCGCAAAAGGGTGAAGGCCACAAAGCCGGCGGCGGCGGCGATGGCGGCCACCTGCAGCGTGTTCTGCTGGGCGTTGTCGGTGGGCTGGAATTTGTCGATCGCGCTCGTGCCCAGCTCGGTGCTCTTGTCGATCAGCTTGTCCACCAGGGCGGCGCCGGCGGTGACTGTCTTGTCCCACGCGGTCACGTTGGCGTCGATGCTCGATTGGTTGAGCTCGACCACGGCAGCACCGGTGCGTGCGATGGTCTCGGCGCCCATGGCGGCGATCGCCTTCACCGCGTCCGAGCTGTTGTAGACCACGGTGTTGCCCGAAGAGCCGGACAGGCCCACGCCGTCCTGCACGGCAACGCGCTGGTCGGTGTTGGTCGACGTGGTGTCGCTGCTGCTGGTGGACTCGCCACCCTCACCGCCTCCGCCACACACCAGGCGGCCACATGGCGCGCGGTGCGTGACGCACCCGCCCAGGGGTTCACCCAGGGCGTAGAGCTGTCGTTTCGTGATGTTCATGCCAGGCCTTTTTTCATGATCCAGCCGGCCACCTGGTAGCCGGCGCGTTCTGTTTTTTTCACCAGGCCGGCCCGTGCGGTTTGAAACGCCAACGAGCTGCAGCCGCACTGCCGCGCCGTCTCTTCGATCAGTTGCACGCCGATCTCGGTCAAGTCCTCGACGGCCTTGCCAGCGGCTGCGGTCACCCACAGCACATCGCCCTTTTTCTCCAGGACGAACACGCCACCGCCACCGGTGGGCGTGACCAGCTCGAAGGGCACGCCGGCGGCGGTGATGCTCTCGGGGGTGGAGAAGCCGCGCGGATCCGGCGCCGGCGTCTCGGTCAACGCCTGCACCGCCCGCTCGCGGCTCACTTCGCGGACGATCTCATGCGCCATACCACCGCCCCCGCCAACGCGGCCCACACCCACCAGGGGATGGCGCCGCCGATCCCGGACACCAGGCCTGCACCGCCGGACTTGTCCTGCGCGCTGCTGGCGCTCTGCACCCCGGAAAAATTGATGTTCCAGCCGCTGTTGTCCGCACCGGAGCCGTAGCTGGCGCCCTCGGCGCTGCTGGGCCCGGCACTGCCACCGGCGCCGCCGGTGAGGCTGGGGATGGGCGTGGCCGGTGCGACCATCGCTCAGCGCAGCACGAAGAGCGCAGCCACGCCGGCCAGCAGCAGCGGCAGCATGGGGCCCAGGCCGCCGGCACCAGACAGGGGCGAACCCACCTGGCTATAGGTCTGGCCGTTCTGGCCGGCGAAGGTGGCCGGCTGGCTGGTCTTGTTGCTCTGGGTCGGGCCGAAGTGGTTGTCGATGGCGCGCGTGACGCCGTACTCGGCAACGCGGTCCCACCAGGGGCGCGTGTCGCCAGCGGGCGCGGCAACGTAGGCGTCCACCTTTGCGCTCTCGCGTGCATCGGTCCAGTAGCCCTGGCTCCGAAAATAGTCGCCGTCTGCTTCCACCTTGGACACGATGGTGCCCAGGGTGTTCGCTGCGAACGTGGTGCCGCTGTCATCGGTCTCGATCCAGCTGCCATCGTCAAAGTACTGTCGGCCCATGGGCTGCTCCTGGTTGAATCACACACCCCGCCGGCGCTCGAGGCCGGCGGGGGACTGCTTCGCTTCGGGGGGTTATTCCGTTACGGGCGGTCGTTGGTCGTGATCGACTCGGTGTAGATGTTCCAGGTGCCGCCGGCGTTGACGTTGAGGCGAATGTCCAGGTTCTGGATCACCTTGGGCTTGCCATCGGCGCCGATGATCGACGCGGTGTTGAGCATGTGGCCCATCAGATCGTGCTCGGTGAAGTCCACCACGAAGAGGCCGGCCTGCGGCACCTTCTGGTAGCTCTTCTGGAAGAACTCGGCCTGCGCCTGCGTGATCGACTCGAACTCATCGGCGCCCTCGCGGCGAACGCGCACAAAGTTGAGCTGCGCCAGCGTGCCGAAAAAGTACATGCGCTTGATCTGCTCACCGTTCATGCCGGAGGGCAGGATGATCTGCTCTTCGGTGGCGCCACCCAGCACGCGCTGGGTGAAGCGGTTGCGCACGATCAGGCGGTTCGCGCTGGGCACATCCACCTCGGCCACGGCCTTCACGGTGCTCGCTGCGGTCACCGTGTAGGTGCCCAGGTCGAACTCGAGCACCAGGTCCTGGACGCCGGCCTCGGCGGTGGCGGCGTAGGCGCCCAGGGTCATCGCGGCTTCATCCTTGGCGCGCGGCTCGATGAAGTTGAACTCCAGGGCCTGCGGATCGGAGGCCAGCAGGCGGTTGTAGCCGTTGGCGGCCACCATCTGGGCGGCGGTGTTCCAGCGGATGCGCTCAGCGCCATTGAGGCGCCAGACGATGTTGGTGATGAGCGCGGTGTTGATGTTGCCACCCAGGAACAAGACGATCTTGTTGTAGGTGAGGCCCAGCGGCACGCGGATGGTGACCCGCTGATTCGGGCCGACGTTTTGGATCAGGGGGAGTTGAACTTTGCGGGTCACGATGGTGGTCCTGGTGGGTTGCGAAAAAGCCGCCGGCACAAGGCGGGCGGCTCACTCGGTGGAGCGCTGGCGATCAGCCCTGCAGCGCTTTCTGCACAAACGTGCGGGTCACGCTGATCTGGTTCAAACCGTAGATCACGCCCAGCACCACGGCGGTGGTCATGAGGGCGTCTTTGATTTTTGCTGCGGACATTTCGGGTTCTCCTGAGGGGAAGTGTTGAGGGGTTGGAGCCACCATTCAAGGGGTAAATCCGGCACGTAGCAATGCCCACGGCCCGTACGTAGGGCCTACGTAGGACCCCCCCGTTTCTTCTTCAAAACGATGGTTTTTTTGCCACTTTGGCCGGTGCGCCAGTCCCGCTCCAGGCAGTTGATGGTGGTCACGGTGTGGGTCGCGGTCTGGGTTTCCACCGTGCTGAGCGCGGCGATCTCGGCATACGGCACGTCGAACAGATCGGCCATCACCGCCTTGTCCTGGCGAAAGCGCAGCGTGAACACCCGGCAGTAGGTGAGCCCTGAGAAAAAATCCTTGTCGCAGTCGGCGGGGCGCTGGGTGCCGGCACTCAGCCTGATCGCCTTGTGCCGGCCCTGCTTGGTGATGCGACGCCACGGCTGCGGCGCCCAGCTCGCGCGCGTCACGCCGTTGAGCTCTTCCACGTGGAAGGCCAGATCGCCGGCCTCGAACACGGCCCGACACACCAGGTCGAATTTCGCGGCGTGAGTGGACTGGTCCTCGCCCGGGTCAAACGCCACCGCGAAGCGCTTGGCCTTGAGCGCCTTGCACAGCTCGGGGATGGTGCGCACGGTGCGCCCGTACCCACCGTATTCCTGCAGCGGATCCCAGGCCACGAAGCGCGCCGGCTTGGTCTCCTGCAGGTACTCACGGATCGACACACCCTTGCCGGATCCGGTGGCGCCGATGTAGGCGCGCAGCTCGGGGCGGTTACTGTTGTCCATCGGTGCGCTGCGCCATCGGCGGCGGCGGTGGGGTGGTCACCAGCTTCAACGTGGTCAGCGCAGGCAGGCCCAGCGCCATCGCCAGCTTGAACCAGTGCCCGTGTTTGCCGTACCACTCGGTGACCGTGATGCCACTCGCACGGCAGCACTCGACGATGGCTTTGCCGATTTCCAGAAGCTGCTTGTCCGACCACACCAGCAACAGCGGATCGTGCACGTGGGGCGGTGCGAAAGGCACGGCAGCTTCGCGCAAAAATGCCAGCGCGCCGGCGATCTCTTCCGCTTCGCTGGCGAGCACCTGCTGCTGTGCCTTTTGGTCGGCGGGCTTCGGTTCGTCCAGCTTGGCGCCATCTGCAGCGATCGCATCCAGGCCGGAGAAGTCGCCGGCCTGGTCAGCTTCACCAGGCGCACCTGGTGGGGTGGATTTTTCGACTTTCACGACCATGACAGGAAGCTCTTTCGACGTTCGGGTTCGGGGGATGGAGCTGGTGCCGGCGCCGGCGTGGGTGCCGGTACCGGATCCGCACCAGGTGCAGGATCAGCCGCAGGGGCCTTGGGGATCAGGTCGCGCAGCAGCTCATCGCTGCGCTCGCTGCGGGCGAAGCCCTGAAAGTTGCACCCGTTGCAGGTGATGACGCACAGCTGCTTCGCGCTGAGCGTGTACCGGGCCTTCGGTGATCGGCAGACAGGGCACGTGCCCTGCCCCAGCTTGACGGACTCGCCCATGGTCAGGCGGCGGCGTCGGATGCTTTGGCGGCCAGCTGCTGGTGCACCGCGATGTGGTGGGCGCGGTCGCAGTCGGGCAGCGCGGCCCAGTCGGCAAGCGACAGGCCAGACTTCTGAAACGCGATCGCTTCCGACCCATTGCCCACGTAGATCCGTGCGGCGGCGGTCGCCTCGGCATCGGAGCCGACCACGGGGGGAAACGCCAGGTCATCCACCTCGAAGGCGCCCAGCTGATCGGCACGGGACATGAGCGCGCCCATGTCCAGATCCGGCAGGGTCTCAACGTCGCCCACGATGAACGCCAGCACCGGCGCCAGGTAGTCGCTCTTGAACTCGGCGGGGGCGCCCTTGCACATCTGCTCGACGGCGGCGGCGATCGCCTCGTTTGTGCGCTGCAGGCTGTCGGCACGAACGGCCAGCAGCTCGGCCAGCTCGGCGACCGACTTGGCGGGGTCGGGGGAAAGTGCGACGGCGGCGGCGAAGTTGCGCAGCGCGGCGGCGAAGGCTTTGGGGGACATGGGATGGGCTCCAGGTGGAGCCGGCCCCTTGCAAGTGATCGGATTATGGCCCTTTTGGGGCGTTTTTTCGTACGGGTTGAGGCCCTGCCCTTACCCGGGGTCCGTTCGTGGCGTGGCGCCCTGTTTGCGTGCCCGGGTTTCGTACGCGGTATCGGCGGTCGAGTCCCAAAAACCTCCCCCGCGTTCCTGATAGGCGGCTGTTGGGGAGCCGGACCGAAGGCCGGCGGGGCGAAGCCCCCCTCTCCCCGGGGGCGCAGCCCTGCCCCCTCTGGGGGCCTGTTGATGGTCCCCCTACGGTGTGGGTTATCCACAAAAAGTTGTTCACCGAAGGGGTAGGGGTTTAAAGGTGTCTCTCTCTCTCAACACCCTGCTCAAAAGTCCGTACGTATATCGACCCCGTACGGCTGGAACCCGCGCCGTTCCTAGCGAAAACTATCCACAGCCCTGCTCAAAAGCCTGCTCACTAATCGGCTGGACGTGCCTTTGTTTTCAACGGCTTTGTGCGTGGTCTGATCTGCAGATGGAGCATCCCCTGGGCGGCGTTTTTCTCGGCGTTGCGCTTCACGATGCCCTCGCCGATCAGGGCGTCCACCGCGCGGCGCACCTGGATGAGCGAAGGGCCTGCAGGTCGGCGGCCACGCTCGGGCTGTGGGGCCGTGCACAGCTCGATGAGCCGGGCATAGCTCACCAGCGCCCAGCCGGTCTTGAAGTCGGCCTGGCTCACCAGGATGAGATAGATCTGCGTGGCGAGCGGGCTGCGCAGCACGTTGAGCAGCGCCTGCAGCTCGTGGCGCTGCAGGCGTACGAACTCGGGGGCAAAGATGGTGGCGGCGTAGGGCATCAGGCCGGCTCCACCAGGTAGCAGCGGGCGAACTCGTCAGACTCTTCGAACAGATCGCGCGGGGGGTAGGCCCTCGCGTACAGATCCACCAGCTCGCGGATCTGTTGGTCGGTCAGCACCGTGGCCTGGTCGCGTGTGCCCCAGAAGTAGTGCCAGTCAGTGAGGCCTCGCCAGCCGCACAGAAACTCTGTGCGCGCGCTTCCGGCGCACCGGGCGCGGAGAACAAAGCCGGGCATCAGCCGGTGAACTTGCGCATCCGAGCTGCGGCGAGCTGCAGCGCGGCGGCCAGCTTCTCCAGCGACTCAGGGGCATCGAAATACTCCTGCAGGGTGCTGGGGAAGATCTCGGAGCTGATGAAGAACGAAGCGCGGTTGCGGCCCTCACACAGCGCCTGGTCACCGCCGGCGATGCGGATGTGTACGCCCTCGGCTTCCTCTTCAACCTCCCAGCCGGTGCGCTTCACCGGGGCCATGGTGAGGCACAGGCCGGCGCAATCACCCTCGGGGTAGTTGCACCCGCTGACGGCGTGTTCGCAGCGCCTGGCGGGGATCTGGGGGCCTGGGCGGGGCCATGACGGAATCGGGCCACGGTAGGGGGTCACAACGTGCACCAGCTCGCGCCACTCCCACCACAGAAACCGGCGTATGCGGTGTGTCACGCCGGGGCACTGCGTGGTGACCGATCCATCCGCGTTCACCCAGCGCTGGGCCATCACAACGGTGGGCTTCATCGCACACCCACCAGGTTGCCGAAATCATCCACCACGCACTTGACTGCCAGGCGATCGACGAATCCTGCCGGCACCCATCCGTCCACATAGCAGATCCACGTGCCGATCTGTTCGCGGTACAGCTCAGAAATCAGGGAGTCCACTTCCGGGAAGGCCATGCCGTAGACCCGGTGGGTGTGGATTTGCAGCTGTGTGAACTTGCTCATGTCTGCACCTGAAGCGCGCTGATGAGCCGGGCTTCCTCGCTGTCGAAATCGGGGGTGTGGTAGCTCAGCTGCAGCCGGGCTTCGGCCTCGGCGCTGCGCTGGGTGACCGCCCGTACGAAACACCGGTACGGCTTGCCGTGGGCACTGAACTCAAGCTCCCAGCCCGGCAGCGACGATTTGTCGGCCGGAAACAGGCGGTGGGTCAGGTGGGGAAGGTGCGGCACGGCCGCGAACTGAACCGGAGTGCGCCGGTCGCGTGGGAAGTTGCCCATTTGATGGTCCTCTCGCCTGCGCCTGCACCCTTCGGCTTGCTCTCGAAGGTGCCCCCCTGGCGGATCATCTTGCAAGGCGCCGGTCTTTTGGAACACGGAAACCAGGGGGGCGAGCGGACTATAGCGTAAGGGGTGTGACTATGGGAAGGTGGTTACGCCTTGCCACAGCACAGGGCTTGCCCTACCCTTCCCGGGTCACATCAACCTTGCAAGGTGCCGAATGGAATACGAAATCAATGGTCTATTGGACCAAATCAAGGCCGACTATCACATTGGCTCTGATTACAAGCTGGCTCAATTCCTCGGAATCGTTAATGGCTCAATTCGTCATTACCGTCACGGTAGATCGTTGCCCGATTTGCGAGTGACTGAACGAATTGCCTTCCAGCTCAAGCTGGACCCGGATGTGCTTTGGGCTCACTTCCAGGCGCAGCGGTCAACCGATGCACACGCCGCTGAAACGTGGACCCGGATCGCCCGCAGGTTGCGCGAAGCCGGCCACGCCGCCGTGATGACGCTGGTGGGCATGGCTGTTTTGATGGGCTTCATCACCACCCCGCCGAACGCTCACGCAGTGGTGACCGACCATGCGCCAGCGAACCAGTCTGTATATTATGTATAGTTAAGTGATCGCATTTGAAACCGCCTTTCGGGCTTGAAGCTTGCTTTGCATCATCTGCCCTTATGGAGGCACTGCCTCCTTGCTATGCGGGGAAACACCAGCAGCCCGGTTTCGGTGCACCCCGAGGCGTCAACCTACAATTCACACGCTTGTCTCAACCTGTTTGGCGATCAACGAGCCGCCATTGAAAGATGTCCATGAAAAACCTCCTTTTGTCCCTGAGCCTGATTGGTGCCGCCGCCTTGGTGGGCTGCGGAAAAACCGAAACCCCGGCTCCGGAAGCCGCACCCGCTGCAGCCCCGGTGGCCGCTCCCGCAGCCGCACCTGCACCGGCCGAACTGCCCGAGCTCAAGGTTGCGATCGACCCCACCTACGAGCCGTTCACCTTCAAGACCGCCGACGGCAAGCCCACCGGGTTTGATGTGGACATCGCCGAAGCGCTGTGCAACGAAATCAAGCGCAAGTGCGTGTATGTGGAACAAGTCTGGGACAGCATGATCCCCGGACTGCAGGCCAAAAAATACGACGTGATCATCAGCTCGATGTCCGTCACCGAAGAACGTCAGCAAGTGGTGGATTTCTCCGACAAGTACTACTTCACACCCAGTCGCATCGTGGTGAAAACCGGCACGGCGTTCACCGACCTGGCCTCCCTCAAGGGCAAGAAGCTTGGCGTGCTCAAGGGCAGCACCCAAGAGAAATACGCCATGGGTGAACTCAAAACTGTCGGCGTGAACGTGGTTCCTTACGAAGCGCAAGACCAGGTTTATCTGGACATCAAATCGGGCCGTCTGGACGGCACTGTGGCCGACCAGGTCGAAGTCAACGGTGGCTTTCTGAGCAAGCCCGAAGGCGCTGGCTACGGCTTCGTAGGCCCGGTGCTGGCCGATGCCAAGTACTTCGGCACGGGCGTGGGTGTGGCGTTGCGCAAGGACGAAACGGCGCTCAAGGAACAGCTGAACGCGGCCATCAAGGCCATCCGCTCCAACGGCGTTTACGAGACGGTCAGCAAGAAGTACTTCGACTTCGACGTGTACGGCAACTGAGCTGCCGCGTTTTGTCCGGCTACTTCAGCTCGATCCTGCAGGGCGCCCTCCTCACGGTGGGCGTATCACTGGCCGCCTTGATGGTGGCCGTGCTGCTGGGTCTGCTGGGTGCTGTGGCCAAACTGTCCGGCCGCCCCATCCTGGTGGGGCTGGCCACGGTTTACACCACGCTGGTGCGGGGTGTGCCCGAGCTGGTGCTCATGCTGCTCATCTATTACGGCGGCACGATCGGCCTGAACAACCTGCTCGAAGCGATGGGCAGCAAGGCTTCGGTCGACATCAACCCGTTTCTCGCCGGCGTGCTCACCATCGGCTTCATTTATGGCGCCTACATGACCGAGACTTTCCGCGGCGCCATCCTCTCGATCCCCAAAGGCCAGATGGAAGCAGCCTGGGCCTTCGGCATGGGACCTGTGCGCACGTTTCTGCGCATCACCGCACCGCAGATGGTCCGTTATGCCCTCCCCGGCTTCACCAACAACTGGCTGGTCCTGATCAAGGCCACCGCGCTCGTCAGCCTGATCGGCCTGCAGGAAATGACCTACCTGGCCAAGCAGGCGAGTGCTGCCACGCGCGAGCCCTTCACCTTCTTCCTCTTCGCCGCGGCGCTGTTCCTGGTCTACACCTCGGTGTCGCTGTGGGCGCTGCGCTGGCTGGACCGACGCTTCAGCCTCGGCGTGAAACGCGCCAACGCCTGAGCCGCTGCACATGAAGTGGGAAGTCATTTTTCGCCCCAGCACCTTGGCCATGTACGGCGAAGGGCTAATCACCACCTTGTGGCTTCTGCTCTCGTCGCTGGGCGTGGGTACGGTGCTCGCCGTGCTGTTTGCGCTGGCCTTGACGAGCCCGATCAAACCCCTGCGCTGGCTCGTCGGCGCCTACACCTACGTCATCCGCGGCACGCCACTGCTGATCCAGCTCTACCTCATTTACTACGGCCTGGCGCAACTGGACTGGATCCAGGACCGCTGGAACGATGTGTGGCCCTGGACGCATTTCAAAGAGCCGTTTTTCTGCGCGCTGCTGGCCTTCAGCCTGAACACCGCGGGCTACACCGCCGAGATGCTGGCCGGAGCCATCCGGGAAACCTCGGCGGGTGAAATTGAAGCCGCACAGGCCATGGGCATGAGTCCGGCCACCGCCATGCGCCGCATCGTGCTGCCGAGCGCCATCCGGCGCACCTTGCCGGCCTACAGCAACGAGGTGGTGATGATGCTGCACGCCACCAGCCTGGCCAGCACCGTGCCCGCCATGCTGGACGTGACCGCTGCGGCCAGCCGCATCTATTCCGACTTCTACCTGCCCTTCGAGGCCTACATCTTTGCCGCCGCGATCTACCTGACCATCACCTTCAGCCTGGTGGGCTTGTTCAAGCTCGCCGAGCGGCGTTTCCTGGCCCATCTGGCACCGCGCGGCCATTGAGGCGCGTGGCTTCCGTCGAACCATGCAACGCACCGAATACCCTCTGCTGAGCCCGAGCCTGGGCAGCCAGAAAGCCCTGGTGGCTTTTCACTTCGGTACGCCCGGCGCACGGCCCAAGGTCTACATCCAGGCCAGCCTGCACGCCGAAGAGTTGCCCGGCATGCTGGTCGCGCACCACCTGCGTCAGCGGCTGGAGGCGGCCGACGCCGCAGGCCTGCTGCGCGGCGAGGTGATCCTGGTGCCTGCGGCCAATCCGATCGGTCTGAGCCAACGCCTGGACCACCGCGCCATGGGCCGGTTCGAATTCGACACCGCACAAAACTTCAACCGCCACTACCCGGACATGGCTGAAGCGGTGCTGGCCGATGCCCGCTCCCGGCTGGGTCCCGACGCCCAAGCCAATCTGGCCACGGTGCGCCAACTGGTCGGCCAGTGGCTGACCCAGTGGCAACCGGCCAGCGAACTCGACAGCCTGCGCCGGCAGTTGCTGCTGCTCTCGCACGACGCTGACCTCGTGCTTGACCTGCATTGCGACAACGACGCGGTGATGCACCTCTACAGCGAAGACGCCTGCTGGCCTCCGCTTGAACCGCTGGCGCGCCTGCTGGGCTGCCAGGCCGTGCTGCTGGCGCGCGAGTCGGGTGGCGGGCCTTTTGACGAACGCCTCTCGGGCCTGTGGTGGCAGTTGGCCGCCGCCCTGCGCGCATCGGGTGTCAACGCTCCCCTGCCCCAAGGCTGCGCCAGTGCCACGGTGGAACTGCGTGGCGAGGGCGATGTGTCGCACGACCTGGCGCGCAAAGACGCCCAAGCCATCTTCTCGTTCCTGGAACATGCAGGCGCCCTGGCCGCTGCCGCAACACCCTCTTTGCCCCCCTTGGCCTGCAAGCCCACGCCGCTGGCGGGTTCGCAGACCTTGCGCTCGCCGGTGCCGGGTGTGCTGGTGTTTCTGGTGAGACCCGGCGGTCGTGTGGACGTGGGTGACGTGGTGGCCGAGGTGATCGACCCCACAGCCGCGGGGCAGGCCCGGGTGCATGAGGTGCGCGCCGAGGTTCCGGGCGTGCTGTACGCCACCGTGCGCGAACGCTACATCGTTGCAGGCGGCGAGGTCGGCAAGATCGCCGGCGCCACACCGTTCCGCTCCGGCGACCTGCTGGGCGCCTGAGTTTTCATTCCATCGGGCATCGACCATGACTGCAGAAACCACCGCCACCCGAACGCCCGGCCGCCCCTTGCTGGAGGTGCACGACATCCACAAGCGCTTTGGCGCCAACGAAGTGCTCAAGGGTGTGTCGCTGCAGGCGCGCGCCGGCGACGTGATCAGCCTCATCGGCAGTTCCGGCTCGGGCAAGAGCACGCTGCTGCGCTGCATCAACCTGCTGGAGAACCCCAACACCGGTCGCATCGTCCTGGACGGCGAGGAGCTGCAGCTCAAGGCGGACAAACACGGCGAGTTGCGGGCGGTCAACGCCGCGCAACTGCAGCGCCTGCGCACCAAACTCGCCATGGTGTTCCAGCACTTCAACCTCTGGGCCCACATGACGGTGCTGCAGAACATCATCGAAGCGCCGGTGAATGTGTTGGGCATCCCGAAAGACAAGGCGGTGGAGACCGCGCGGCGCTATCTGGAGCGCGTGGGCCTGCGCGGTGTGGAAGACCGCTACCCCTCGCACATGAGTGGCGGTCAGCAGCAGCGTGTGGCCATCGCCCGCGCGTTGGCCGTGGAACCCGACGTGATGCTGTTCGACGAACCCACCAGCGCGCTCGACCCGGAACTGGTGGGCGAGGTGCTGCGCGTGATGAAGCTGCTGGCCGAAGAAGGCCGCACCATGGTGGTGGTCACGCACGAAATGGGCTTTGCGCGCGAGGTGTCATCGCACCTGATCTTCCTGCACAAGGGCTGCATCGAAGAACAAGGTGTGCCCGCCGAGGTGCTGGCCCGTCCCAAGAGCGAGCGCCTGGCCCAGTTCCTCTCAGGCAACCTGAAGTAAGCCCCTCAGGGCACGAGCTCCAGCGTCGAGGCCCACTCGCCGGGCTTCATCGAGAGGGCGCGGTATTCCACCGCGCCCCAGGTCTTGCTCATGTCGCGGTAGCGGCCTGAAAACACGTTGCCGCTCTGCCCGGTCTGGTAGATGAAGCGCGAGTTGTCCATGTCGGCCAGGTCGTAGATGGCGCGCAGGCTGGCCGCATGCCGGTTGGCGAATGGCGCATCGGCCTTGTCCAGGTGGTACTGGCCTACGTTGACCGTGAACGGATCGCCGCCTGTGGGCGTGCGCACCTCAAAGAACGGCGCCAGCGCTTTCACATTGCTCAGGGGCCGGTGGATGGAGATCGCCGGGTGGGCCTCGGCCCAGCGCCAGGCGGTCACGTCGTCGCCGTGCTTCTGCCTCAATTGGTCGAGTGCACGGTCCAAGGCCCGCGTGCTGGCTGCCTCGCAGCCGGCAGCACCGCACCACGATGCGTCGTTGCGCTCCAGGATGCCTTCGACCGCGTTGCGAAACAGCCGTTTGCCGTACAGCGTCTCGAAGCGCGCCTGCCCCAGGCGCTCGCCCACCACCTGGCGCGTGAAGGCATCGACCCAGGCCGTGTAGATCAATGGAGCCGCCAGGCTGCCCCGCATCTCGCCGCTGAAGTCCTTGAGCTGTGCTTGCGCGGCCGCAGCGAGCGCATGGCTCGACGGTGTCTTCCGCAGGTACGGCAGCAGGCGCACGGTGGCGGCCGATTGCAGGTCGCCGTGCATGGCCTGGAACGACGCCACCGTGTGTTGCGGCGTGGCTTCCAGCAACGCTTCGATGCGTTCCTGGCGGTACGGCGCGGCCCAGTCCTGCGTGATGAAGTGGGGGTAGTCGGCGGCGTGGATGCGCTGGTTGGCGGTGGCGATCCAGCCGCGTTCGCCCGCGTCCTGCGGCGTGTCTTCATAGGGGAGCCAGCCCACCCAGTCGTAGCGCGCTTCCCAGCCCGGCGCAGGCGCCACGCCGCGGATGTCGTTGTCGGCCAATCGCAGCGGCACCCGGCCCACCGCCTTGTAGGCAATCACGCCACTGCGGTCGGCCATCAGCACGTTCTGCATGGGCGAGTGGAAATCGGCAAAGGCTTTGGTGAGATCGGCCACCGACTGCGCGCGGTTCGATTCGAGCGTGGCCACCACGTTGCGGTTGTCGGCGTCCAGGGCCGTCCAGCGCAAGGCCAGCACAAACTTGCCGGTGTCGATGACCTCGCCATGGCGCGCCTGCGCGTCGCTGATCACCGGGCCGTGGCGCGTGCTGCGCACCATGTGGCTCACGTCGGGCTGGTTCTTCACGCGGATGGTTTCCATGCGCAGGCTGAAGTCGGCCCAGACAGGCTCGGCAGTGCTGCCCGGCACACGGTACTGCGCCGGGTTGGCCGGGTTGATCTGTTCGATGTAAAGGTCCTGCACGTCGGGGCCGGTGTTGGTGAAACCCCAGGCCACCTGCGCAGTGCGGCCCAGCACCACGAATGGCGTGCCCGGCAGCGTGGCGCCGATCACGTCCATGCCCTTGACGCCGTCTGCGTCGGGCGCCTGCAAGCGCGCGAAGTACCAGATGGCGGGTGCGCTCAAACCCAGGTGCGGGTCGTTGGCCAGCAAGGGCATGCCGGTCTTGCTGCGCGCGCCCGACACCACCCAGTTGTTCGATCCTTTGCCTTCGATGTTGCCCAGCTCCCGGGTCCAGCGCTCCATGTCGCGGCCGATCAGCGCGGCCATGGTCTTGGGTTCGGGTGTGTGGCTGGATGTGCTCACCGGCGCCGGCCGGTACAGGCCGAGGCCGCGGTAAAGACCGGCCAGGTCGGCCGTGGCCGCGGGTGTTTCGCCGGGGTACGGCGGGAACAGTTCCCACAGTGCCGGCGTGTCGATGGATTGCAGCGCCGTGAGGCGCGCAAACTCGTTGCCCCAGTTGCCGCCCAGGTCCAGCGCCATCATGATGGACCAGCCTACGCTGTCCAGCGGATCCCAGTAGCGCCCGGCGCGGGCCTCGGGCCCCGGGTCAGTGCCGAGCAACACGAACTCGGGCGACAGCGCTTGCGAGCTGTGGGCAAAGAAGGCGTTGATCCCGTCGCTGTACGCCTGCAGGGCCAGGCGCGCATCGGGCGGCAGTCCCTCCCACTGCCGTCTGGCGGCTTCGCGGATGCCCAGTGTGCGCATGAGCTTGTCGGTCTCCAGCGTGGCCGGACCCAGCACTTCCGAGAGAGCGCCGCGCATCACGCGGCGATTGAACTCCAGTTGCCAGCCACGCTCCTGCGCATGCACATGGCCCAGGGCTTTCCAGGCATCGGTTGCACGGCTGGCCAGGATGTGCGTGACGTCGCTGGCATCCCGGTGCACCGCCACAGGCGCGGCCAGGCCGCCGAGCTGCAACCGCCCGTCCATCTTCGGCAGGCTGCGTTGTGCGTAAAACGCAGCGGCGGCCACGGCCGCCACGAGCAACACCACCAGCAGCTTGAAAAAACGTTTGATCCAGCGCATGGCGTCTCCTGCGTGTTTTGGGAAAGCGGTTCATCGCCCGCGTTGACAGCGCGGCGGCGCGGCGGGACGCCGTCAGTTTCGAAGCGGCGTGCGCCCCAGCACCATGTTGCCGTTGACCAGCTTGAAGCTCACGGTGGGCGCGCTGAAATCGGTGAAGGGCGCACCCAACGCGATCTCACCATCGCTGTGCAACATGCACTCCTGGCGGCGCAGCGCAATCACGTTGTCGCCACCGGCAAAACGCACCCAGGTGCCGTAGCTGCTGATGTCTTCGAGCACGTAATTGCCCGAGCGCATGTCGATGCGGGTGTGCATGCGCGAGACGCGCGGGTCGCTCACCACAAAGTCGGCCTCGGGCACCCGGCCGATCTTCAGGGGAAGTTCGGTCAGGCCAAAGCTGCGGGTGCTGTCGAGCCAGGCCAGTTCGATGCCACCCATGCCCACGTCTTTCGGTGGCGTCAGCGAATGCAGGTCGGCAGGCAGCGTGAGGAACTCGGAGAGCATTTCCTGCTGCCATTCGATGCGGAACACCTCGCAAGGCTCGGTGCGGCCCTTGATGCGGATGGGACCCAGGCTGCGGCTGCGAACCGGGGTGCGGGGACCGAGCTCCCGCACGACGTTGTCGGTGGCCAGGATCTGTTCGCCACCGGCCAGATCGCTCAGGCGAGAAGCCAGATTGACAGCGTCACCAAAGCAGTCGCCGTCGACCACCACGACCTGGCCGCGGGCCATGCCGATCTGCATCATGAGCTTGAGGCGGTTGGGCCACTGGACCACCCGTTTGGCGTGCTCCTGCTGGATCTGGACCATGGCTTCCACGGCAAGGCGGTTGCTGGTGAACGAGAGCAACACCCCGTCGCCCAACATCTTGACGACGACCCCGCCGTGCTCCATGCCGGTGGCCCCGATCCACTGGGTGAGCTTGGTCACCACCATCGTGGCGCGGTCGTTACCCAGTGTTTCAAACACCGAGACGCTGCCGGTCAGATCCACGAAAGCAATTGTCAGTTCGGCCATAAAGCTGATGAATATCGGCTGGATTAGAGCACACGGTCCAGGGTGCTCTTTGTCACCAGAAAACACGGCTGCAATGACCCGGTTGCCGGGTGTCGCACGCGCGTCAACCCGCCGCCGATCGGGTATTAATCCCCGACACCTCCGGACACCAAAAATGGACTCAAAGGTATTACATACCTCAAGCATGAGATAAAAACACCGCCGTAAACCTTTGATTTCTTTGTTGTTTTTCCACGCTCAAACGACGTGCGGGATTGCACGGTCACGGTAAGAGAACGTATCCTTTGCCTGGATTCATAAAAAGTCGTTGAGGACACACCATGCGCTGGTTCAAACCGAGTATTCGAAACAGCATTTCCGCTTTGCTCAGTCCGGAGGTTCACAAGGACCCCGGTCAGGCCTTGGAGCCTGTGCGAAAAGCGATGCTGGATGTGCTTGGCGACGACGGCGCCCAGATCAATCCTCAATTGGTGCGTCGCCTCAAATACCTGCACGACCCCCACGCCCTGTGGTTCGCACGTGCCGAGATGGTCGCCGTGTTGAGCCAGTTGCATGGCGAAGCGCTCGCGGTGCACCGGGTTCAAAGCCTTTCCCCCGTGTTTGCCGGCCTGGTGCCCAAAAGCCTGATCGACTCTTCGCGCCTGCGCACCCGCTGAGCCGCACCCGGCAACCCGGCGGCGCCGTGCCGCCCGGATTGCCTCAACCCCAGTAAATCAGGGCGTCGCGCCCTTCCACCATCAGGTCGACCTTTTGCCCCACGGGCAACAGCACCTTGGTGGCCACATGCCCGAACGGCAGGCCGGTGAACACCGGGGTCCTGGTCTTCGTGCGCAACCAGTCCACCACCGTTTGCAGTTTGAAGCCACGGTCGTAACCGGGCACCAGCTTGAAGCGGTTGAACGATCCCAGCAGCACCGCCTTCTGGCGCCCGAGGATGCCCGCGTTGAGCAGCTGCGTGAGCTGGCGCTCGATGCGGTAGGGGTGCTCGTGGGTGTCTTCGAGAAACAGGATGCCGCCGGTGATGGCGGGCAGGTGGGGCGTTCCGACCAGCGAGCAGATCACGTTGAGGTTGCCACCCCACAGGGTTGCCGAACGCACCCGCAGCTCGGGCTGCGCGTCTGCTTTGGCAGGCTTCATGAACGGCAGGTCGGAAGCCGGCAGCCGCCAGCCCGCGCCTTCGCCATGCCCGGCCAGCAAGTCGTCAAAACACGCTTCCATGATGTCGTCCGGCGCCTCGGCACCGAAGTCTTCGCCCAAGGCCGGCCCCGCCCAGGTGCAGGCGCCGGTCTTGGCCAGCAGGGCCATCTGCAAGGCGGTGAAGTCGCTCAGACCCACGAACTGCGTGCCACCCTCAATGGCTTTGGTGAGCTTCTTGAATGGCAGCTCGCCCAGGATGCGGGTGAGCCCGTAACCACCGCGCGAAATGAGCGCCACATGGGCGCCACTGGCTGCGGCACGGCCGATGGCCGCGAGCCGGGTCTCGTCGTCACCGGCAAAACGCATGTGGCTGGTGAGCGCCGCTTCGTCGATTTCGACTTCGTGCCCCAGGGCCTTGAGCCGCGCCACACCTCGGCGGTACGCGGCCTTGTCGCGCACAGCGCTGGAGGGGGAGTAGATGTAGATGTGGCTCATGGGTTCGGGTGCGACAAAAGAGCTCGATTATCGAGGCGCTGCGGCGCCGAAATGGCGCACGGCGGCCTGTGCAATGGCTTCGCCGTGTTCCTGCAAAAAATGCCCGGCCTGCGGCAGCAACATCGGCTCGGGGCAGTGGCGGATCGACCGTTGCAAGGCGCGCATCACCGGCTCTCCCAGCACCGGGTCTTGCTGACCGATGGCCATGAAACTCTGCCCCGTCCACTGGCTGGACCAGAAGTCCTGCGCCTGGCGGCTGATGGCCGCACCGTCGTCGTCCAGGTGCTCGGGAACCAAGGCGGGAAATGCCCGCAGGGCCGCGCGGTGCCCTTTGTCGGGAAACGGTGCGTTGTAGGCGGCGCATTCGTCAGCGCCCATCTGCGGATTGCCACGCGCGAACAGGCGTGCCACGTCGAACGCCGGGTTCTGCGCGCACATGGTTCGCCAGGCCAGAAAACCTGGCGACAAAGGCGTCTCGCCAGTGGCCAGGGTGGTGTTCATCACCAGCAGGCCGCGGTAGCGCTCGGGTGCTTCCATGGGCAGCGTGAGGCCCAGCAGGCCACCCCAGTCCTGCACCACCAGCACCACGTTGCGCAGGTCAAGCCGTGCGATGAATTCGAGCAGCACCTGCCGGTGCCAGCTGAAGCTGTGTGCGCTCTCCTTCTTGGGTTTGTCGCTGCGACCAAAACCGATCATGTCGGGCGCCACCACACGGCCGCCGCTGGCCAGCAGCACCGGGATCATCTTGCGGTAGAGGTAACTCCAGGCCGGGTTGCCGTGCAGGCACAGCCAGGTCAGCGGCGCGTCTGGTGGACCTTCGTCCAGGTAGTGCATGCGCCAGCCGTTCAACGTCGGCAGATCGCTCAGGTAATGGGGTTGCCAGGGGTAGCCGGGGAGATCCTGAAAGCAGGCGTCCGGCGCGCGCAGCGCGTCTTCGCGCAGGGGATGCTGGTTCACACGTCGCTCCTTGAAAAATCCGCGCAGCAGTTCCGCTGCCTCGTCGGCGAGCACGCCGCCTTGCACAACGGTCTGGTGGTTGAGTTGTTCGTGTGCAAAGAGGTTGAGCACCGAACCCGCGGCCCCGGTCTTGGGGTCCGCCGCGCCGAACACCACGCGCGCCAGCCGCGCATGCAGCATGGCGCCACTGCACATGGCGCAGGGCTCCAGCGTCACATACAGGGTGCAACCTTCCAGCCTGTAATTGCCCAGTGCCTGCGCTGCAGAGCGCAGGGCCACGACTTCGGCGTGCGCCGTGGGGTCATGGCCTTCGATCGGGGCGTTGCGGCCGATGGCGATCACCTGACCGTCTTTCACCACCACCGCACCCACCGGCACCTCACCGTCGGCCGCTGCCGCCTTGGCCTGGGCCAGCGCCAGGCGCATGAAATCTTCGTCGGTCGGCGTGAGTGCGGGCATGCCGGCGAGTGTAGGACAGCGCCCCTTTGCACCTGGAGACGGCCGTCCCTCTGGCATCATCGCGGGTTGTTCTGGTTTTCCCTATGTCCACGCCCCTCCTCCACCCCTCCAACCGCCGCTGGGAGCTCGACGCCCTGCGGGGTTTGATGCTCGTGCTGATGACGCTGACCCACATGCCGACGAGTTTCTCGTTGCCGTCGGGCCAGCCCTTCGGCTTCGTATCGGCGGCTGAAGGGTTTGTGTTCCTCTCCGCCTACATGGCCGGTCGTGTCTATGGCAAGCGCGCCCGGCGCGACGGTGTGGTGGCCATGCAGAGCGCGTTCCATGAGCGTGCGCTCAAGCTCTACCTGTGCCAGCTGGCCTTGTTGCTGCTCGCCTTCACGGTGATCGCCTGGCTGGGCGTGCACAACCGCCAGGGCGGTGTGACGGGCCTGCTCGAGTTCTTCTTCATCGATCCACAAGCCGCGGTGGTGGGAGCGGCGCTGCTGCTCTACAACCCGCCGCTGCTGGACATCCTGCCGCTGTACATCGCCCTGATGCTGCTGAGCCCCTGGCTGTTGCGCCGTGGTTTGCGCACGGGTTGGCAAGGCGTGCTCATGGTCAGCGCCCTGCTCTGGCTGGCCGAGCAGTGGGGCCTGGGCCAGGTGTTGTACGAACTTGCCGTGAGCGCCACCGGCCTGCCCATCCCCTACAAGGACATGGGCGCTTTCCATTGGCTGGCCTGGCAGGCGCTGTGGGTGGCGGGCCTGTGGCTGGGCGCCCGCGACAAACCGTTGCCGCGTTTCCCGCTGTGGGTGGTGATCCCGGCCGCGGTGTACGCGGCGGGCATGCTGCTGTGGCGTCAGACCGTGGGCCAGGACCCGATGCCCGGCGTGCCGGCGATTGCGATGTTGCTCGACAAATGGACACTGGGCCCGTTGCGCGTGCTCAATTTCGCCAGTGTCTTCGTGCTGCTGGTGACATTTGGCCCGTGGTTGAAACAGGTGCTTCCGCGGCCTCTGCCGCTGGAGCTGCTGGGCCGGCATTCGCTGTCGGTGTTCTGCGCCCACATCGTGATCGCCTTGTTCACGCTGGCCTTTTTCGGCTCCACCCAGGTGGTGCGACCCTGGAGCGCCGACGTGGCGCTGTTGGCCGGTGCATTCGCCGGGCTCTTTGCCGTGGCGATGGCGCTGGAAGCACAGGCGCAAAGCGGTTGGCGCCAGGTGCTCGCGCGGCGTTCAGGGCCGCAGGTGCGCTGAGACGATCTGGCGCCACAGGCCGTAGCCCTCGGCGCTCAGGTGCAGCTGGTCGCGCACGAACAATTCGGGCCGGGGACGGCCGTCGTTGTCCAGCATGGCGGTGTGCACGTCGATGTAGTCCAGGTTGTCGTGCTGCAGCACATGGGTCTGGATGAGCAGGTTGGCTTCGCGCATGGTGGCCATGAACGCCACGCGTGAAGGGCTGGGTTTGATCGCCATGAAGGCCACGCGCGTGGACGGCAAGGCGCCTTGCACCTGCTGCACGAAACGCTGGAAGTGCCCCAGCAGTTCCAGTGGCGTGCTGCCCTCGTGAATGTCGTTTTCCCCCGCGTACAGCACCACCAGGCGAGGCTGGTAGGGCAACACCAGCCGGTGCACCAGGTCGGCACTCTCGGACAGGCGCGAGCCACCAAAGCCGCGCTTGATCACCACGGCCTGGTCGGCGAAGGTGGTTTCCAGAGCGGTCCAGAAACGGATCGACGAGCTGCCGACAAACAACACGCCACCGGGCGGCGGCATCTGCTGGCGGTCTGCCGCGGCAAAGGCGTCAAGTTCCTTTTTCCAGCGCTGTTCGGTCGCCGAGCTCTGGGCCCACAACGACGCCGGCAGCAGCGCCGCCGCCAGCAGCAATGCACGGCGTTTCACGCGCCCTGCCCTGTCAGGCCCAGGCGGCGCATCCAGCCGGCCAGGGCACGCTCGTTTTCATGGCCGGCTTCGTAGGCCGCGACCATCGCGGCATGAGACTCCGGCCGGTGCTGGTTGAGCTTGACCTTGCACTGCAGATCGACCACGCGCAGTTCGAATGCGTGGATGCCGCCCATCATCTTGTGCTGCCAGTCCTCGGGCAGCGCGCGCCACTGCGCGGCGTAGGCCGGGTCGTGGTCGTGGATGAGGTGCTTGAGCAAGCGATCCTTGTCCTCGAACGACTCAATGAAGCTCACCTGCACCCGGGCATGCACCGCCAGGTAGCTCCAGGTCGGCACGCGGATGAGGTCGGGGTAGACGCGCGGTGTCATGTAGGCCTGCGGGCCCTGGAACACCACCAGGGCGGTGCTGCGCTGGCGCAGAAAGCCCGCGTGTGGATTGGGACGCGCCACATGCCCCAACAAGGTCAGGCCAGCGTCTTCTTCCACCAGGTGCAGCGGCAGTGGCGTGACGAACGGGAACCCCTCGTCGTCGGTGGACACCAGGCTGGCGAAGGGGTGCGCGCGCATGAGTTCGCGGGCAATGGCGGGGTCTTTGGCGGCGAACTGCGGGGGCAGGTACATGGCGGCCTCTTTCGGGCGGTGGACGGACAAGTTTCTGGCGGAGCCGCAGTGTATTCCCGCACTGCAAAGCCGTGCCGCGGTGGGATGATGCGCGCATGTCATTCCTGTACCACCCCGCGTTCCAGAGCCTGGTGCTGCCCTTCGTGCTGGCGCTGGCCATCAGCGCGCTGATGCGTCCCCTGGGCCTGCGCTGGGCCGCGCTGGGTGCAGCGATCGGCCTCGTGCTGACCATGGCCGCCTGGCCCGGGTTCGACTGGCCAGCCACTTCGCGCGTGCAGATGCTGCCCTGGCTTGCCCTCGCCAGCACGCTGCTGGCCGCCCTGGCCATTGCGCTGAAGGCGCCGGGCACCCGCGCCGTCGGACGTCGCCATGGTCTGGTGGTCACCGTGCTGCTCACGCTCGCTGCGATGGCGCTGGCCGGCTGGGGTGCACTGGGTGGCTCGCTGCTGCTGGCCCAGCTGGCCTTGATGCTGGCCTCCGTTTGCGCCGTGGCGGTGTTGTGGGCCTGGCGCGCGGCTTCCGTTTCGCCTGTGTCGTTGCTGCCCTTGTTGCTCACCGGCTTCGGCATCGCGCTGTGCCTGGCCTGGCTGCCGGTGGGAGGCGCTGCTGCTTCGGAAGGGGTCGATGCCGACGATCCGTACTACACGCCCAGCTGGAAGTAGACCTCGCACGGGCGCGGCGTCAAGTCGAGGGCTATTCCGGGCTTTGGCCGGATTCTGGCGCCTTGGCGGGGGCTCGATGCGATGATGTTTCGATGCTGACCACCGTGCAAAACCCCACCTCAACGGCCAGTGATCTTGTCCTGGACGTTCCGCAGGACTGGCCGGGCTTGTGGCTGCAGCTGCTGCGGGCACGCGACGGTGCACCCTCCCCGCAACTGACCCACAGCCCCGAGCACGGCTGGGCGATCGATGGATCCATCGGCGCGCGCGCCTCGGCCCTGTTCGGCCTGTACAAACCCCTGCTCGATGCACGTGCGCGCCAGCGCGGGGTACGCAGTCCGAACCCCTGGGTGGTGGCCCAGCTCGGCCAGAGCCTGGACGGTTTTGTTGCCACGCTCACCGGCGACTCCTACTACGTCAACGGCGCGCACTGCCTCCTGCACCTGCACCGCCTGCGCGCGCTGTGTGACGCGGTGCTGGTGGGTGCCGGCACGGTGGCCACCGACAACCCGCAGCTCACCACACGGCGCGTGCCCGGGCCGCAACCGGTGCGCGTGGTGATGGACCCCGCTGCGCGGCTGGACGGCCTTTCTCGTGTGTTCCGCGACGGCCAGGCATCCACGCTGTGGGTCTGCGACAGCCGCCACGCGGCGCAGGCCCGCTCGCGCCTGGGGTCATCGCCTGCGCGCGCCGAGGTGCTGGCGGTGGACGGCTTGCTGGCCACCGAGCCCACCGCGTGTTACCACCCGCAACGTGCCGTGGCTGCGCTGGCCGCACGCGGATTGAACCTCCTGTTCGTCGAGGGCGGCGGCATCACCGTCTCGCGTTTTTTCACCGCCGGCGCGCTGGACCGCCTGCACCTCGTGGTCGCACCGGTGCTGATCGGCAACGGGCGCCGGGGCCTGCAGGCACCCGCCCACGCGGTGATGGCCGACTGCCCGCGCCCCACGGTGCACACCCTGCCTCTCGGGCAGGACATGCTCTGGGATCTGGAGTTGCGTTCGCCTGTTGCCTAAGCGGGCAGCGCCAGCAGGTCGAGGTGACCCACGCGCAGTTGGCTGTGGGCTGCGATGGCGAGGCGGCGTTTACGCCAGGCTTCGATGGAAGCTGTCGTTGCAGGGCTCTGCTCGCAGGCCGCCGCCAGGCCTTCGATCAAAGCGCATTGCATGGACAGCGCCTGCGGGCAAGTGCGGCCATCCACCCACCAGTCGCTGGCGGCCGTGAACACGCGGTAGCCCGCCGCCTCCAGGGACTGCTTCAGTGCGGCCACCGCTCCGGCGCCCAGCGCCGGACCCAGGCCCTTGTCTTGCCGCTGGTGCTCGCCAAACAAACGATCCACCGTCGCGTCCGCCGGGTCCTCGGGCGCCCACACGTGGCGGCCGTCCACATTCAAGCTCATGAGCAAGGCCACGCCGGATGCGGCACTGGCCGACACCAGCCGGTGCAGCCAGGTGGAGCCCACCAGGTCCAACAAGGCCGAGGCGGTGACGAGGTCGGCCGCGTGCCAGGGCAAGCTTTCAAGCCGAGCCATCAGGTCGATCTGTTGCCGCACGATGTCGGCGTCAAACCCCGGACCGGAAAAGGAAAGCGGTTGATGCAGGCCCTTGTCGGGGCCCGTGTGTGTGCCCTCCACCGCGTTCAAGCGTTCGGGCCAGCAGCGCAGCAGATCCGCATCGTGGTCCACCACCAGCCACTGCTGTGCACCGCCCAGCCGGGGCGCGAGCCAGCGCAGGTTGGCGCCGGTGCCACAGGCCAGGTCGATCACACGCAGGGGTTGTGACGCACCCGCCCGCAACGAGGCCAGCCGACGCACCAACTGGAGCTCATCCGCGGCTGCATCGCGCGCTGTTGCGTCAAACGGCTCGCGCAGTTGCAGCCAGTCGGCGCTGAAGGTGGCGGTGCACACCGGCGTAGCTTCGCCCTGCGGGCTGTGGTGCTCGCCTGATTGGGAACGGCCCGGCGCTGCGTTCATTCCACGCCCTCCAGCACGGTTGCGAATTGCGCGGCCTGCATGGGCCAGGTCGGCAAGCCTGCGGCAGCGGCGCGTGCACCGGCAGCCAGGCGCGCTCGCAGCGCGGCGTCGGACAGCACCTGCGCCAGCGCGGCCTGCAGCGGAGCCACCTCCCCGGCCGGCACGTGCAAGCCGGCGTCGACCGGCAGCGTTTGCGCCAGAGCCCCGGCGTCGCTGGCCACCACCGGCAGCCCGTGCGCGAGGGCCTCGGTGACCACCATGCCGAAGCCCTCGTGCAAGGAGGCCAGGACGAACACGTCGGCCGCGGCAAATTGTTCGCTCAGTGCCCGCGCGTCCAACTCGCCGTGCCACTGCACGCGTTCACCCAGTGGCGCGGCCTGGGCCTGCAGTTGGGTCGCGGTGTCGGGGTCGCGCGTGGCGCTGCCCACGTTGTGCAGCGTCCAGTCCAGATGCGTCAATCCTGCCAGCGCCTGCAGCAGCAGCGCGTGGCCTTTGCGGGCGGTGAGCGTGGCCACGCACAGCAGGCGCACCGGACCTGGCTTGTGCGACCTTGTCGAGGGCAGCGGGACGGGATCGGTGCCGGGTTGAACCACGTCGATCCTGGCCTGCGGCACGCCCATGGCCGCCACGTCGGCCGCGGTGCTGGTGCTGGTCACCACGACCCGACGCACATGCCTGAGCGCTTGCGTTTCGCCAGCGAGCAGGTGCTGGCGAACGCTGTCGGACAAGCCGGTTTCCAGGTGCAGGGGGTGGTGCACCAGCGCCACCCAGCGCAGGCGCTCGGCGTGTTGCGCAGCCAGCTCATGGAGCGCACCGAAGCCCAGGCCATCGGCCACCACCAGCGTGTCATCGGGCAGCGAGGCGACCATCTCGCCGGCCGCCGCCAGCGCGGCCGGGTCCGGGTGCGGCCAGGTGCCGGTGAGCGACAGCACGTCGACCCACCAGCCACTCTCGCGCAAGGCCAGCACCAGCCGGCGGTCGTAGGTGTAGCCGCCGGTGGGCAGGTTCCAGTCGCCCGGGATCAGAAAGCAACAGGCGCGCGGGCCGGGCATGGCGCTCACGCGGTGGCGCGCACGGGCACGGCACCTTCGTACGAGGCCCAGGCCACGTGCGATTCGTTGAGCGTCACGCGGATGTGTTGCACACCCGCCGAACCGGCGGACGGCAAGGCGTTGGCGCCCAGCGCGCCCGCGGCCATGCGCGCGGCCACGCGGTCGAAGATCAGGCGGGCCAGAAACTCGGTGGTGGTGTTGCGGCCATTGAACTGGGGCTCTTCGTCGAGGTTGCGGAAATTGAGCGCAGCGAGCTCTTCACGCAGCACCTGGGTGGCCAGGCCGATGTCGACCACGATGCCGTCGGCGTCCAGCGCCTCGCGGCGCAGCTCCAGGTCGACCACATAGGTGGCGCCGTGCATGCGCTGCGCGGGGCCGAACACAGCGCCCTGGAAGCTGTGGGCGATCATGAAATGGTCTCTGACGTTGACGGCGTACATGGGTGGGTTCTCTTTTCTTCAAGCGGGGTAATCGATGCGGTGGCAGAGGGTGTCGCCACCCCCGGTGGCCAGGCGCTCCAGCACGGTCGGCAATTCGTGAAACGGTGCACTGTGCGTGATGAGGCAGTCCAGCGCCGGATCGGTGAGCAGCGACAGCGCGAGCTCAAGGCGGCGGCGGTGGCTCCAGCGACCGCGCTGCGCTGTGGCCACATGCCCGACCTGCGAACTCTTGAGCGTGAGGCGCTGCGAGTGGAACGCCTCGCCCAGCGGCACGCTCACCGCGCGGTTGCCGTACCAGCTGAGTTCCAGCACGGTGGCCTCGAAGGCGGCGAGCCGCAGCGCGGTCGCCAGTCCCGCGCCCTGCCCGCTAGTGTGCACCACCAGGTCGGCGTCAGGTCGCGCATCCGCCGGCAGCGCGAAGCTGGCGCCGAGAGCCTGGGCCACGTCGGCGCGGCCCGCTTCGGTGTCGACCACCTGCACCTCGCAGCCCGGCAGCCGCGCCGCGAGCCAGGCCACCAGCAGGCCCAGTGTTCCGCCGCCCACCACCGCGATGCGCTCGCCCAGGCGCGGTGATGCGTCCCACAGCGCGTTGATGGCGGTTTCCAGGTTGGCGGCGAGCACGGCGCGAGCGGGTGGAACCCCGGCCGGCAGCGGCAGCACGGCGTCGGCCGGCACCTGGAACACGGTCTGGTGCGGGTACAGGCAGAACACAGTCCGCCCCAATAGCTCGGCGGGCCCTGCCTCGACCACGCCCACGTTCACGTAGCCGTATTTCACCGGGCCTGGAAAGTCGCCTTGCTGGAACGGCGCGCGCATGCGCTGCGCCTCGCTGGCCGGCACCTCACCGCGAAACACCAGTCCCTCGGTGCCCCGGCTCACGCCGGTGTGCAGGGTGCGCACGCGCACCTCGCCATCGGCCAGGGCCGGCAAGGCTTGGTTGCGGACCTCGGCCCGGCCGGGCGCCACGGTCCAGCAGGCCTGGGCCGGTGTGTTCGGTGGGGAAGGAGGAGATGCCATGAACGAAAAGGGATATGCCGTGTCAGAGGGTGAGTGCGTGCCATGATCACCGCGACCGCACGGCCATCTTATGTTGCAGACGATGAAAACCGCAGGCAGCCCACCCTTTACGCCCCAGCCCCGTCAGGACATCGCAGACCGCCAGGGCCTCGCACGCGACGCCGCGCGCGACCTCGCGGCGGTGGCTGCGCTGGTGCTGCTTGCGGCCCTGGGTTTGGCCGGTGTGGCGGGCCTGGGTCTCGACTACACCGCCAAGGCACTGTTGGTGCTTGCGGCGGCTGCATGGCTGCTCTGGCGTGGCCTTGGCGCCCATCCGCATGCGCGCTTTGGCCCCGCCAACCGGGTGACGCTCGTCCGCTTGGGGGCCATGGCCTTGATGGCCGCGCTGGTCGGTGAAGCCCTGCCCCGCGCGCCGCTGGGCGCCATGCCCACTGCCGCGTGGTGGCTGGTGGTCGCAGCCACGTTGACGGCGCTGCTCGACGCGGTGGACGGCGCACTGGCGCGGCGCAGCGGCATGGCGAGCGCCTTCGGCGCGCGATTCGACATGGAGACCGACGCCGCTTTCACCCTGGTGCTGTGTGCGCTGGTGGTGCAGGCGGGTCAGGCCGGTCCGTGGATCCTGGCCAGCGGACTCATGCGCTATGGCTTCGTGGCGGCGGCCTCGGCCTGGCCCTGGTTGGACGGACCCTTGCCGCCGAGCAAACGCCGCCAGACCGTGTGCGTGGTTCAGATCACGACGCTCATCGTCTGCCTCGGGCCCACCGTGCCGCCGATGTTGGCCACCGGCCTGGCCGCGGCCAGCCTGGCCTTGTTGACCCTGTCTTTCGCCACCGATGTGCGAACCCTGGCGCGGCAGCGCCCCACCCCACTGGAGACGTGAACCATGCGTGCCAACCCCCTGAAAACCGCCCTCGTCTGGGCCGCCATCGCGGCCAGTTCCCCACTGTGGATGAGCACGGCCCACGCCCAGGCCGCGCGCTACGAACTCGACCCCGACCACATCACCGTGGCCTTTCTGGTCGACCACATCGGCTACGCCAAGGTGCTCGGGATGTTCCGCTCGGCGCGCGGCAGCTACCGTTTTGACGAAGCCACGGCCACGCTCTCCGAGGTGCGCATCGAGGTGGAAACGGGCAGCGTGTTCACCAACCAGCGCAAGCGCGATGACCACCTCAAGGGACCGGATTTTCTGAACAGCGGCGAGTTTCCCCGGATGGTGTTCACTGCCAGCGGTGCCAAACGCACGGGCGACAAGACGTTCGACATCAGCGGCCAGCTGGAACTGCTGGGCAAGTCGCAGCCGCTCACGCTGCAGGCCACCTGGAACAAGAGTGCCGAGTCCCCGCTGGGCGGCCCGCTGGGCAAGCCCTATGTGATGGGCGTGTCGGCGCGCGGCAGCTTCAAGCGCAGCACCTACGGCATGAACTACGCAGTGGCCAACGGCTGGGTCGGCGACGAGGTGCCGCTCATCATTGAATTCGAGGCCGTGCGCAAGTGAGGTCGGCGCCGCCACCGGCGCTGGGCTGGCTGCTGCGGTTTGTCCTGGCCTTCGGGCTGCTCAACACGCTGCTGACGTTTGAGAACCGCTGGCCCGGTTTCGGCGTGGCCTACATGCCGCGTCTGTCGTTCGAGCTCTGCCTGGCCGTGGTGGCGTTGATGGCCTGGGTGGCGTGGCGAGGCGGCCTTTCCCGGCGGGGAGCCTGGGCGTGGACCGCGGGCTTCCTGGTCCTGGTGGTGGTGCGCTACGCCAACGTCACCGCGCCCGCCGTGATGGGTCGACCGGTCAATGTGTATTGGGACGGGCGCCATGCGGGGGAATTGTTCAAGGTCGCGGTGCAGGCCATGCCGGGCTGGCAGCTGGCTGCAGCGATCGGCGCTGCGGTGGTCGGCGTGCTGCTGCTCACGCTGCTCGTCCGCTGGGTCGTCGGTGCGCTCGCGCTGTCCGTGGCCTGGCCAGCCCCCCGCCCCTGGTTGCTGGCGGGCGCAGGCGCCTGCACCTTGAGCTTCGCCGCCTACGTGCCGGACCAGCGCGACACACGCTGGTTTTTCTCGCTGCCGATCACGCCCACCCTGCTGCTGCAGGGTCAGCTGCTGGCGCGTGTGTGGCTGCCCGGTGAGTCGCGTGCGGCGCTTGGTGCTGGCCCGGGTTTCAACGGCGACCTGTCAGGTCTGGTGGGCGTCAACGGTCCAGCCGATGTGCTGCTGGTGTTCGCCGAGTCCTACGGAAGCATCACCTTCGACGACCCGGCGCAAGCCGCCGCTCTGGCCGGGCCACGCGCCGAACTGGCACAGGCCATCGAAAACGGTGGCCGGTTCGTGGTGTCGGCGCGCGTGACCGCCCCCACCTTCGGCGGCTCGTCGTGGCTCTCACACGCTGCGCTGCTCGCCGGCGTGGACACCCGCGACCCGGCCGACCACGACCTGCTGCTGGCCAGTGACCGGCCCACGCTGGTGCGCCACTTCGCGCGCCACGGCTACCGCACGGTGGGCTGGATGCCCGGTCTCAAACGTCCCTGGCCCGAAGGTGCGTTCTACGGCTTCGACCGCCTGGCCGACGACGCCGGCATCGGTTACCAGGGTCCGGACTTCGGCTACTGGCGCATTCCCGACCAGGCCGCCATGGCGCTGCTGCAGGCGCAGGAGCTTGATCGGACACGCGCCCGAGCACCGCGCTTTGCCGTGTTTGCCACCACCAGCACCCATGCGCCCTTTCACCCGATCGCGCCGTTCGTGAGCGACTGGGCTTCGTTGACAGGCCCCCACGCGTATGCAGGGGTCGCCACAGCTCACACCGACAGGTCGTTGGCACAGGCCATCCCGCAGTACCTCGAAGGCATGCGCTACCAGCATGCGTGGATGACCGACCACCTGCGGCGCCAGGCGTCCCGGCCCGTGGTGATGATCGTGGTGGGCGACCACCAGCCGCCCGGCTTGGTGAGTGGCAGCGGTGCGACCTGGGAGGTGCCCGTGCATGTGGTCAGCGACGATCCCGCGCTGTTGCAACGGTTGCTGGGCAGCGGCTTTGTCCCCGGCCTCACGCCGACCTCAAAAACGCTGGGCAGCATGCCTGCACTGACCTCGGTGTTGCTCAACGCCTTCGACGCGCCGGGTGCTCATGAGACGCTGGGCGAAGCGCATGTCGTCACCCCTCCCGATCCGGCCGGCTCACACCATCGAACGCCGCCGGGCTCCTGAACTCAGCGTGTCAACCACGCGTGCACGTCGCCCGACGGGCCATCGGGCGGCATGGCCCGCAGCCAGGCGCGCATGGCGTCGGCCGACTCACCGTCCGGTTTCAACAAACTCAGCCGTTCGCCCAGCGACACGGCGTAGCGGTAGCGCCCTTCCCCGGCCAGGACTTCCAGCCGGTCGATGCAGCCCAGGGCCACATCGCGCACGGCCGGCAGGAACTCGAACGACACGGCGCCAACCGGCTGGCTCAGGCCCATGAGCACCTCCAGTTCGAAGCCCTCCACATCGATCTTCACGAAGTCGGGCTTGCCGTGCGCGGCGATCAAGGCGTCCAGCGTGGTCACGTCCACCAGCGGGCCGTCTTGCCAATGCACGCCGCGAAACGAAGGCGCCGCGCCGGCGCGCTGGACAAAGTCGGTCGAGAGCGTGGCGACCGTGGGCGTGCGTGGGCTGGACATCAAACGCGCCTGTCCCGGTGCGCGACCGAGCGCCTGAGGCAGCAAGGTCACTTGAGCATCTGCACCGAAGCGGCGTTGCAGCAGCCGAATGAAAGCAGGTTGGGGCTCCAGCGCCACCACCCGTGCCCCCAACTGGCGAAATGCCGCCGTCCGGTTGCCGGCGTGCGCGCCGACATCAAACGCGAGCCCGCCAGCGGGCACGAAGCGCCGGTAAAAGCGCCGCAGCTGTGCGCCCCGCCAGGGAATGCCGCGGTAGACCAGCAGCGAGCGCAGCAGGCCGAACTGGCGATCGAACTGCTCGCCCATGAGGCGGACACCTCACTCCAACTCGATTGTCAATAACTCAGCGCTCTTCGCTCTGTACAGAGGAGAAAACCGAGCCTCGGCGAACGCGAATACTGTCATGTTTACCGCCATTTCTAGAAGTCTCGTGTTGTGGGTCGCCGGGCGCAGCGCGCTCAATGCGGTTGACTCTACTGCAGGTGCCTGCAAGCATCAGCTGACGGTAAAAACTGGGGCGATCTGGCTGGAAGTGACGGTAAATGTGGACTGCTCCTCGGCTGGGACGGCCGTTTGGCCGGGTTCTTCGAGCACGAGGATGGGCGCTCGGCGGGGATCATCTGCGCCATCGACTCGATGTACTGGGCGAAGCGGCCCGGCGACATGTGGTTCAGCAACCCCTCGCGCAGAAGATCTTGCTGGGCGTCGTCGAAGCCGGCCCCGAGGAGCGACACCCAGCCGATGGACTAAAGCTTTTGGGCGCTGTTCTGGCTCGCTTCCGCTCTCGAATTGACTATTCTCAACGCTTCACTTGTTTGTCCTGCAAAAATCAATTCGCATCAATATTAGATACCGGAGGCTTTATGTGGCGACTTGCTGGCAAATTTGTCTTTATCGCGGTGCTCCATTGCGTCGGTGGTGGTGTCGCTGCGGCACCAGTGACTTACAGCTTTTCCACGAGTGCAAGCCCATTTGGGACAACTTCAATTGCAGGTCTTTTTAGCTCCGACGCGGTAATCTCAGGAACATTCGACTTCGATTCAGCCGCTCCTTTCATACAAGATGTTGGAACCGGACTTTCTTACGGCGGCCATAACGCCACAACCGGCAATGCCGCTAGCTTTAGTGAACTGTCCGGTTCCGTATCAGGCTTGTCCTTCTCGGACAAACGAGGCGTTGTCATCGTGGGCAATGACAGATCACCCGCTCCCGGCGCGGTTCCCGTTGATTCATTGGCGCTTTCTGCCGACCCTTCACTCACCAGCACCAGTCCACGTAACCTCGTCGGATTCACAATTGGGGACTACACGCTGGTGAATGTGAGATTGTTTTGGCTGGAGGATCAGAGTGTGCCCGACCTAATTACGGATTTCCTCGACAACGAAGCCCTTCCAGCCACACTGCCAACTTTTGACGGAAGGATGGCGCTCGACTTCGTTCGGACGGGCACGACAACCACATCGCTCGCAGGTTCTGTGTTTTTCGACGGGTTGAACGTTGATGCGTCAACACCTGTCTCAGAACCCGAGACACTCGCGCTGCTGCTGACCGGCCTTGGCTCGATGGTCTTTTGCTCCCGGCGCAAAAGACTTACGGTCATCAAAGCGCATAGCAACGTCCGACTGTCTCAGTAAGTCGTGACGTCTCCCCCGAATTCCGGACTTTTCAAAACTAGGGGGTACGGTTGCTTTCCGGCAAGCCCGAAGGGGCGCAAGGAGAAGCAATGAAGAGGTCGAGATTTTCTGAGGAACAAATCGCCTACGCGCTGCGACTGGCTGGGTCAGGCACACCGGTGGTCGACGTGTGCCGCCAAATCGGAGTGTCCGAGGCGACGTACTACACATGGAAGATGAAGTTCGGGGACCTGACTGCGGAAGTGGATTCTGCGACGTCGGTGGTGGTTTCAAACAGCATGACGGCTCCTTTTTGCGCACGCCCGATACCGTCAGAACAGCCTGACGGTACTTTCTCGGGCGGTGTCGAGGCGCCGCAAATTTACCGACTGTTTTACCGTCAGCCTAATTTTGTACCTGTTGAACGATCTTGATCGACACAGACAGATAAGTTGTTGATTCTTTTGAAGAATCGCCGGTTTGCAGAACGTACTTGAATGGTGCAAACCGATCTTCTTTCATTCCCACTCGATGGTGGCGGGGGGCTTGGAGCTCACGTCGTAGGTCACGCGGTTGATGCCGCGCACTTCGTTGATGATGCGGCTGCTGACCTTCTTGAGCAGCGCGTAAGGCAGCTCGGCCCAGTCGGCGGTCATGAAGTCGCTGGTCTGCACGGCGCGCAGCGCCACCACGTAGTCATAGGTGCGGCCGTCGCCCATCACGCCCACGCTCTTGACCGGCAGGAACACGGTGAAGGCCTGGCTGGTGAGGTCGTACCAGCTCTTGCCACTGGGGTGGTCGATGGTGGAGCGCAGTTCTTCAATGAAGATCGCGTCGGCCCGGCGCAGCAGATCTGCGTACTCCTTCTTCACCTCGCCCAGAATCCGCACGCCCAGCCCGGGGCCGGGGAAGGGGTGGCGGTAGACCATGTCGTGCGGCAGACCGAGCGCCACGCCGAGTTCGCGCACCTCGTCCTTGAACAGATCGCGCAGCGGCTCCAGCAGTTTCAGGCCCAGCTGCTCAGGCAGGCCACCCACGTTGTGGTGGCTCTTGATGGTCACGGCCTTCTTGCTCTTGGCGCCGCCGGATTCGATCACGTCCGGATAAATAGTGCCTTGCGCCAACCACTTGGCGCCTTTTGTTGATGCACCACTTGAAATGAGTTTGGCGGCCTCGGCCTTGAAGACCTCGACGAATTCGCGGCCGATGATCTTGCGTTTGGCCTCCGGCTCGCTCACGCCGGCCAAGTGCCCGAGGAACTGGTTGGCCGCGTCCACCCGGATCACCTTGGCGTGCAGCTTGCCCACAAACATGTCCATCACCATGTCGCCTTCGTTCAGGCGCAGCAGACCGTGGTCGACGAACACACAGGTCAGCTGGTCGCCGATGGCGCGGTGGATCAGCGCCGCCGCGACCGACGAATCGACACCGCCCGACAGGCCGAGGATGACTTCTTCGTCACCCACCTGCTCGCGGATTTTCTGCACCGCTTCTTCGATGTGGTCGCGCATCACCCAGTCGGCCCGCGTGGCACAGATGTCGAGCACAAAGCGCTCCAGCAGCGCCCGGCCCTGCACCGTGTGCGTGACTTCGGGGTGGAACTGCACCGCGTAAAAGTGGCGCGCTTCGTCGGCCATGCCGGCGATGGGGCAGCTGTCGGTGCTGGCCATGAGCTTGAAGCCGGGCGGCAGCTCGGTGACCTTGTCGCCGTGGCTCATCCAGACCTTGAGCATGCCGTGGCCTTCGGGTGTGTGGAAGTCGGCAATGTCCTTGAGCAGCGCGGTGTGACCGCGCGCGCGCACCTCGGCGTAGCCGAACTCGCGCGAGTTCGAACCTTCGACCTTGCCGCCAAGATGCTGTGCCATGGTCTGCATGCCGTAGCAAATGCCCAGAACCGGAATGCCCAACTCGTAGACCACATCAGGCGCCTTGTCGTCCACCTCGTACACGCTGGCGTGGCTGCCGGACAGGATCACGCCCTTGAGCTGGCCATCGGCGGCGAACTCACGAATCCAGTCGCTGCTGACATCGCACGGATGCACTTCGCAGTACACATGCGCTTCGCGCACGCGGCGGGCAATCAGCTGGGTGACCTGTGAACCGAAATCGAGGATGAGGATTTTCTGGTGTTGCATGGCGTTGTCTGGCGGGACTGTTCAGAAAGCAAAAAGGCCGTCCATCAGGACGGCCACTGGCGCATGGGCGCTTATTCAGCTCTGTAGTTCGGGGCTTCCTTGGTGATCTGCACGTCGTGCACATGGCTCTCGCGGATGCCGGCCGAGGTGATCTCGACGAACTCCGCCTTGTGGCGCATGTGCTCGATGCTCGGGCAGCCGCAGTAGCCCATGGCCGCGCGCAGGCCGCCGGCCATCTGGAAAATGATGGAGACGACCGAACCTTTGTAGGGCACACGGCCTTCAATGCCTTCGGGCACCAGCTTGTCGGCGTTGGGGTTGCCGGTGCTGCTTTCCTGGAAGTAGCGGTCGGCGCTGCCCTGTTGCATGGCGCCGATGGAGCCCATGCCGCGGTAACCCTTGTAGCTGCGACCCTGGAACAGCACGATCTCACCCGGTGATTCTTCAGTGCCGGCGAACATGCCGCCCATCATCACGGTGTGAGCGCCCGCGGCGATGGCCTTGGCGATGTCACCGCTGTAGCGGATGCCACCGTCGGCGATCATCGGCACGCCCGTGCCCTGCAACGCGGTGGCCACGCTGTCGATGGCCATGATCTGAGGCACGCCCACGCCGGCCACGATGCGGGTGGTGCAGATGGAGCCCGGGCCGATGCCGACCTTGACCGCATCGGCACCCGCTTCGGCCAGCGCCAGGGCGGCGGCGCCGGTGGCGATGTTGCCGCCGATCACGTCGATCTGCGGGTAGTTCTGCTTGACCCAGCGCACGCGGTCGATCACGCCTTTGCTGTGGCCGTGCGCGGTGTCGACCACGATGGCGTCCACACCGGCCTTGACCAGTGCTTCCACGCGCTCTTCGGTGCCTTCACCCACGCCCACGGCGGCGCCCACGCGCAGGCGGCCCGACGGATCGCGCGCGGCGTTGGGGAAGTTGAGCTGTTTGGTGATGTCTTTCACCGTGATCAGGCCCTTGAGCTCAAAGCCGTCGTTCACCAGCAGCAGGCGCTCCAGCTTGTGCTTGTTGAGCAGGGTCTTGGCCTCGGCCGGCGTGGTGCCGTCGGGCATGGTGATCAGGCGCTCGCGCGGCGTCATGATCTCGCTGACCGGCAGGTCGTAGCGGGTCTCGAAGCGCAGGTCGCGCCCGGTGACGATGCCGACCACGCGGCCTGCTTCGACCACCGGGAAGCCGGAGATGCCCAGCTCGTCCGAGAGCTTCATGACCTGGCGGATGGTGGTCTGCGGCGAGATCACCACCGGGTCGCGCAGCACGCCCGATTCGTAGCGCTTGACCTTGGCCACCTGGGCCGCCTGCTCTTGCGGTGTGAGGTTCTTGTGGATGATGCCGATGCCGCCTTCCTGGGCGATGGCGATCGCCAGACGGGCTTCAGTGACCGTGTCCATGGCCGCGGAGACCAAGGGCAGGTTGAGCTGGATGTTGCGGGAAAACTGGGTGGCGAGAGAGGTGTCCTTGGGCAGGACCTGGGAGTACGCTGGCACCAGCAACACGTCGTCGAAGGTGAGCGCTTTGCCGAGTAGGCGCATGGGAAAGCTCCAAAAGCGTCGATTGTAGCCGCCCGCCCTGCGGGCAAACCCGCAGGTGGGAACGCACCGGTTTGACCGCTCAGTGCGGAAAAACCACCGCTGCGTCTGCTGGTGCGCCGCCCTGCGTGCATGGAGTGAGGCAGCCTGGGAACTCAGGGCTAAACTCGCGAAATGTCACAAGTCACCACCTCCCAACTGCCCTGGCGCGCGCCCCTGTTGACGGTCTTGCTGCTCGCCTGCAGCTCTGTTGCCATGGCGCAGTGGCAATGGGTCGACAGCACCGGGCGCAAGGTGTTCAGCGACACCCCGCCACCAGCCAGCATCCCGGACAAGAGCATCCTCAAGAAGCCCGGTTCGGGCATGGCCCCGCCGGCAGTGACCGCAGAGCCGGCTGCAACCGCCGCGGCCACCGCCGCACCGGCCGCTCCACAGATCCCCGCCCGCGACACCGAACTCGAAGCGAAGAAGAAGCAGGCCGAGCAGGCCGAAGAGGCCAGGAAGAAGGCCGAAGCAGAGCACGTGGCCAAAGCGCGCGCCGACAACTGCGAACGTGCGCGCAAAGCCAAGATCACGATGGACTCCGGCGTGCGTCTGGCGACCACGAACGCCAAGGGCGAGCGCGAGATCATGGACGACAAGGCCAAGGCCGCTGAGACCCAGCGCATGGAAGGCATCATCCGCAACGACTGCGGGCCCCTGCCCAAACAGTGATCCGCCTCAGCGCGGCAAGTCTTCAGTAGCCGGCCTTGGAGCCGGCTTTTCTTCGCGCGAACAAGCCTGTTCCCCGCGCGCCCTGCCCCACAAAACGCTCCCGGCGAGCCACCTTCGGGTCCACGCGCAACGCCCGGTAGACCTCCAGCCGATCGCCATTGCGCAGAGCATGTTCACGACCCACACGCCGACCCCACACGCCCAGCGTGAGTGCGGGCGTTGCGAGTTCGGGGAAAGCCTTGAGCCATCCCGCCAGTTCCAGCGCCCCATGGGCCGTGCATCCCTCCGGCACGTGCAGATCTAGCTCCAGCACCTCACGCGGTGCCGGCGAAAACATCAGGGTGATGTGCATGCCGGGCTCAGTCCGCGCCGTAGACCTGGTCGGCACGTTTGACGAACGCATCCACCAGGTTGCCGGCGATCTTGTCAAACACCGGGCCGACCAGCGCGGCCAGGGCAGAACTGGAGAAACCGTAGCTCAGTGTGAACTCCACCTTGCAGGCACGCAGCGTGCCGTCACCAAGAGGCGTGAATGCCCAGACGCCATCCAGCTGTGAGAAGGGTCCATCGACCAGCTCCATGAGCACCTTGCGGTCGGTCTCGTGGGTGTTGCGGGTGGTGAAGCTCTGACGCAGCCCGCTGATGGCCATGCCCACGCGAGCGACCATGCCATCGTCGACTTGCTCGATCACCTCGCCGTGATCGCACCAAGGCAGAAACTGCGGGTAGTGTTCGATGTTGGTGACCAGCGCAAACATTTCGGGAGCGCTGTGCCACAGCAGGACGGACTTGTGAATCGTTTTCATACAATCAACCGCATTGTATTGGCCTGAAACGGCCGCACCTCGCGCGTCATGGCCACCAAAAACAGCAAAGCAACCCCCACCAAAGGCCTCGACAGCCGCATCGCCGACAACAAGAAGGCGTTCTTCAATTACGCCATCGAGGAACGTTTTGAAGCCGGCATGGTGCTCGAAGGGTGGGAGGTGAAGGCCCTGCGCGAAGGCAAGGTGCAGCTCACCGACGGTTATGTGGTCATCCGCAGCGGCGAATTGTTCCTGATCGGCTGCCAGATCAACGCGCTGTACACCGCCTCCACCCATGTCAGCCCGGACTCGGTGCGCACCAAGAAACTGCTGCTGCACAAGGACGAGATACGCCGTCTCATCGGCAAGGTCGAGCAGAAGGGCTACACGCTGGTGCCACTCAACCTGCACTGGAAGAACGGCAAGGTCAAATGTGAACTGGCGCTCGCCAAGGGCAAGGCCGAACACGACAAGCGCGACACCATCAAGGACCGCGAAGGCAAGCGCGAGGTCGATCGCGCCATGAAGTCACGCAACCGCTGAGGCGCAGCAGCGTCTTCTGCGCGGGCGTGTTCAGCGAAGGTGCGCGAGCGGGTGAACCTCCGCAGCCCACGGGCTCTCGAAGAACGCGGCCACCTGCCCTCTTCCCACTTCTTCAATGCGTTCGGGGTTCCATCGCGGCTGGTGGTCCTTGTCCACCGCCAGCGCGCGGATGCCTTCCACGGTTTCGCTGGCCGCGCCCGGGCGCAGGTGGAAGCAGCGGTACACCATGCCGCGCTCCATGCGCAGGTTGTCGGCCAGGCCGAGTCCACGCGCACGGCGCACCTGCTCCAGCACCACATGCAGCATCAGCGGTGAGCGGTGGCGCAGCGTGGCGGCCGTGGCCTTGGCCCATTCGCTGTCGTCCGACTCCAGCGTGGAAATGATGGCGTGCACGTCGGGCAAACCGAACACCCGGTCGATCTCTTTGGCAGGCCAACTGCCCGCGGCCACCGTGATGCTCAGGTGGCTGGCGCACCAGCGCTCCACCGCTGCCCCGTTCTCGAACGGCGTTTGAGCCAGTGAATTCCACAAGCCGACCAGGCGGCCCGAATCGATGAAGCCGTCGGCCAGGCCAGCGGCCATGGCGTCGCGCCCGCCGAGCACCTGGCCGGTGAGTGCGAGGTACTCGCCCAGGCGGCCCGGGCAGCGGCTCAGGAAGTAGCCGCCGCCCACATCGGGAAACAGGCCGATGTGGGTCTCGGGCATGGCGAGCTTGCTGCGTTCGGTGACGATGCGCAGGCTCGCGCCCTGGCTGATGCCCATGCCGCCGCCCATGACGATGCCGTCCATGAAGGCGATGTAGGGCTTGCGGTAGGTGTGGATCAGGTGGTTGAGTGCGTACTCTTCGGTGAAAAAGTCCTCCAGCGACGCGTCCCCCGAAAGTGCCGCCTGGTGGAAATAACGGATGTCGCCACCGGCGCAGAAGCTGCCGAACGGGCCTTCCTTGTTGACGCCGCGGATCGCCACAGCCAGCACCGCGTCGTCGTCTCTCCAGCGCTCCAATGCCTTTGCGATGCTGCGGATCATATCGAGCGACAAGGCGTTGAGGGCCTTGGGCCGGTTGAGCGTGATGCAGCCGACGCGGCCCATCACTTCGGCAATGACGTGGGTTTCAGGCACAGGGACGTTCATCGTTGTTCTTCCGGAAAATCGTTCATTGGGGTGGCTGGTCGACGGTCTGGATGCGCGGTGTTCCCGCACGAGAACGCCAGCCCAGCAGCTCGTTGATCACCAGGGCGCCGATCACCAGGCTGCCACCGCGAAACACCTCGTCGCCCGGCACTTCGTGGGCCCAGACCCAGGCCAGCAGGATGCCAAAAATCACCTCCAGCAAAGCCAGGAGCGAGACCTCGGGCGCCTTGAGCACGCGCGCGCACACCACCGACAGCGCGCAGGGAATCGCCAGTTGCACGAGACCCAACATGGCCAGCCACGCCACGTCACTCGCGGTGGCTGCAAAAGGCAGCGCGAACGGCAGCGTGAGCAGGGAGGAGATCACGGCACCGAGCAGCACCGAGGGCACGAGATCGATCTTTTCGCCGTGGGTCTGGCTGCGTTGCACCACCGTCCAGTTGATGGCGCCGGCGACGGGCACGCACAAGGCGGTGAGCGAACCCAGCACCAGTCCACCGGTGTCGATCTCGGGATGGGCCAGCGCCTGCACGAACTGGCTGCCGTACATGTAGGCGATGCCGGCGCCGGCGGCCAGGATGGCCAACCAGGTGCGCGCGGCCAGCTGTTGGCCGATGAAGATACGCGCCACCAGCGCGGTGAAGAGCGGCCCCACCGACATGATCACCAGCACGTTGGCCACGCTGGTGAAGGTCAGGGCCAGCATGAAGGCGGTGAACATCACCGACCAGCACACGCCCGAGATCCAGAAGGCCGACGATTCGGGAATCAGGCCCCAATGGTGTTTGAGCCAAATCCGCAGCGAGGGTGCGTCTGTTGACGCAACCAGGTGACCTTGGCGTCGGTCGGCCTGCCGCCAGACGGGCAGGATGACCAGCAAGGACAGCGCGGTGAAGGCGCTGCGCCAGAACGTGACCTCGAACCGCGCCGCCGATTCCAGCTGGCGCGACACCACACCGGCGATCGACCACATCAGTGTGACCGCCAGCATGAGAAAAACCGCCTGGGTGTGCGTCAGGCGGTTGAGGGCTTGAAAAGGCATGGCCAGTTCAGGTCGCAGCAGCCGCAGCACAGAGCCGCGGCCCGCCCGGCTCAGCTTTTGGAGGCTCGCTTGCGGTCGCTTTCCTTCAGGAAGCGCTTGCGCAGACGCACGCTCTTGGGCGTGATTTCGACCAGTTCGTCGTCTTCGATGAATTCCACACCGTACTCGAGGTTGAGGTCAACGGGCGGCGTGATCTTGATAGCGTCTTCCTTGCCGCTGACGCGGAAGTTGGTCAGCTGCTTGGTGCGGGTGGCGTTGACGATCAGGTCGTTGTCGCGGTTGTGGATGCCCACGATCATGCCTTCGTACACCGGGTCACCGGCGCGCACGAACATGCGGCCGCGGTCGTCGAGCTTGCCCAGGGCGTAGGTGAAGATTTCACCATCGTCCATGGAGATCAGCACGCCGTTCTTGCGACTGGCGATGTCGCCCTTGTGCGGCTCGTAACCGTCGAAGATGTTGGCGATCAGGCCGGAACCGCGCGTCAGGTTCAGGAACTCGTTGGTGAAACCGATCAGGCCACGCGCCGGAATGCGGTACTCCAGACGCACGCGGCCACGGCCATCGGGTTCCATGTTGGCCAGTTCGCCCTTGCGCTCGCCCAGTGCCTGCATCACGCCGCCCTGGTGCTGTTCTTCGATGTCGGCCGTCACCATCTCGATGGGCTCGTGGCGCACACCGTCGATGTCGCGGAACACCACGCGTGGCTTGGACACCGCGAGTTCGTAGCCTTCGCGGCGCATGTTTTCCAGCAGGATGGTCAGGTGCAATTCACCGCGGCCCATCACTTCGAAGATGCCGTCTTCGTCGGTTTCCTTCACGCGCAGCGCCACGTTGTGCTGCAGTTCTTTCTGCAGGCGGTCCCAGATCTGGCGGCTGGTCACGTACTTGCCTTCGCGGCCAGCCAGTGGGCTGGTGTTCACGCAGAAGTTCATCGTCAGTGTCGGCTCGTCGATCTTCAGCATCGGCAGCGGTGCGGGGTTCAGCGGGTCGGTCACGGTCACGCCGATGCCGATGTCGGGGATGCCGTTGATCAAGACGATGTCGCCCGGGCCGGCTTCGGTCACCTGCACGCGGTCCAGGCCCTGGAACTTCAGCACCTGGTTGACGCGACCCTTGACGACCTTGCCGTCCACGCCTTCCATCACGACCACGTCCATGTTGGGCTTGATCGTGCCCTGGCTGATGCGGCCCACGCCGATGCGGCCAACGAAGGTGGAAAAGTCGAGTGCGGAAACCTGCAACTGCAGTGGCGCTGCCGGGTCACCGTCCTGCGGCTTCACGTGCTTGAGCACGGTGTTGAACAGGGCCGACATGTCGGGTCCCCACTGCTCGCCCGGTGCGCCTTCGACCAGCGAGGTCCAGCCGTTGATGCCCGAGGCGTACACCACGGGGAAGTCGAGCTGTTCGTCGTTGGCACCGAGCTTGTCGAACAGATCGAACGCGGCGTTGATCACGGCGTCCGGGCGCGCGCCCGGCTTGTCGACCTTGTTAACCACCACGATGGGCTTCAGACCCAGGGCCAGCGCCTTCTTGGTCACGAAGCGCGTCTGCGGCATCGGGCCTTCCTGCGCGTCGATCAGAAGCACCACACCGTCCACCATGGACAGGGCGCGCTCGACTTCACCGCCGAAGTCCGCGTGGCCGGGGGTGTCGACGATGTTGATGTGCGTGCCTTCCCAGCTCACGGCGCAGTTCTTGGCCAGGATGGTGATGCCGCGCTCGCGTTCGATGGCGTTGTTGTCCATCACCGTGTCCACGATCTTTTCGTGTTCGGCGAAGGTGCCCGACTGGCGAAGCAGCTGGTCCACCATGGTGGTTTTGCCATGGTCAACGTGGGCAATGATGGCGATGTTGCGGATTTGTTTGCTCATGATGCGAGTTCCGGTGAGGTTTCCAGGATTTGCTGTATTTCGATGGGGCTCAGCAGCCGCCCCGGGATCAGTTCACCCGCTTGGGTGTGCGCGCTGCCCAGCAGCACGGCTTCTTGTGAAAACGAATCGTCGCCCGAGGGCACGGGGCCGAACACAGCCACACGGTCCTGGTCGATCCAGGCGCCGCGGCGACGCACGCCACTGAGGAAGCGCCCCGCATCCTCGGCGTCCAGCGTGACGGTCTCGTGTCCGCCCAGCAAGGCCTGCACCGGCCACAAAAGCGACATGCGCTCTTGTTCGTCCAGGGCTTCCAGTGCGTCGAGCGTGATGCACTGCGACGCGTCGAACGGACCGGTCTCGGTGCGGCGCAGCATGCTCAGGTGACCGCCGCAGCCCAAGGCCTCGGCGATGTCTTCACCCAGTGTTCGGATGTAGGTGCCCTTGCTGCAACGCACGCGCAGGCGCAGAAACGGCGCGTCCCCCTGCAATTGCATGTCCAGCAGGTCCAGGTCGTGAATGATCACGTGGCGCGCCTCGCGCTCCACCGTCTCACCCTGGCGGGCGTATTCGTACAGCGGCTTGCCGTCCTTCTTCAAGGCGCTGTGCATGGGTGGCACCTGGGCGATCGGACCCATGAACCCGTCGAGCACCTCGACCACCTGCCCCGGCGTGCAAACCACATCGCGGGTCTGGATCACCTCGCCTTCGGCATCTGCGGTGCTGGTCTTCACGCCCAGGCGCACCACGGTCTCGTAGGTTTTGTCGGCGTCGAGGTGGATCTGGCTGAACTTGGTGGCCGCACCGAAACACAGCGGCAGCACACCGCTGGCCAATGGATCGAGCGTGCCGGTGTGACCCGCCTTTTCGGCGCGCAGCAACCACTTCGCTTTTTGCAAAGCCTGGTTGCTGGAGAGACCCAGCGGTTTGTCGAGCAACAGCACCCCATGCACAGGGCGCCGTTGCACCCTCGTGCGTGGCGCGTGCATGTTCACTCTTCCTTTGAACGAGAGGAAACCGCCTTGGAAATCAAGGCGTTCATGTCGGCCGCGCGCTCGGTGGTGCGGTCGAACACGAAGTGCAGCGTGGGCACGGTGTGGATGTGCAGGCGCTTGAACAGGCCGCTGCGCAGGAATCCCGCGGCTGCGTTGAGACCTTCCAGCGTTTCCGCGGGGTCACCGGTGAGCAGGCTGAAGAAGACCTTGGCGTGTGCGTAGTCGGGCGTGACCTCGACCGCATTGATCGTGACCATGCCCACCCGCCGGTCTTTCAACTCGCGCGCGATCAGCTCGGCCAGATCGCGCTGGATCTGGTCGGCCACTCGGAAACCGCGGTTGGGGACGGATGAAGCTTTGCGAGGCATGGTTTACAGCGTCCGCGCCACTTCCTTGACCTCGAAGAATTCGAGCTGGTCGCCTTCTTTGATGTCGTTGTAGTTCTTCAGCTTGATACCGCACTCGAAGCCTTCCTTGACTTCGCGCACGTCGTCCTTGAGCCGCTTGAGGGTGTCGATCTCGCCGGTGTAGATGACCACGTTGTCGCGCAGCAGGCGGAAATGCGCGCTGCGGGTGACTTGGCCGGCCGTGACCATACAGCCCGCAATGGTGCCGATCTTGGTGGCCACGAACACGGTGCGGATCTCGGCCGAGCCGATGACTTCTTCGCGCTTCTCGGGCGCCAGCATGCCGGACATGGCCGCTTTCAACTCATCGACGGCGTCGTAAATGATGTTGTAGTAGCGCAGGTCCACGTCGTTGCCTTCGGCGAGCTTGCGGGCTCCCACGTCGGCACGCACGTTGAAGCCGATGATCACCGCCTTGGAGGCAATGGCCAGGTTCACGTCGGACTCGCTGATGCCGCCGACCCCGGCGAACACCAGTTGCACCTTGACCTCGTCGGTCGAGAGCTTGAGCAGCGACTGGGCCAGCGCTTCCTGCGAACCCTGCACGTCGGACTTGACAATGATGGGCAGCAGCTTGACTTCGCCAGCCGACATGTCGGAGAACATGTTCTCCAGCTTGGCGGCCTGCTGGCGCGCCAGCTTGGTGTTGCGGAACTTGCCGGCACGGTAGGTGGCGATCTCGCGCGCACGGCGCTCGTCGGTCATCACCATGAAGTCGTCGCCGGCCTGGGGCACTTCCGACAGACCTTGAATTTCAACCGGGATGGACGGCCCGGCGGCCTTGATCGGCTTGCCGTTTTCGTCCAGCATGGCACGCACACGACCAGAGGTCTGTCCGACCAGCACCACGTCACCGGTCTTGAGCGTGCCGCTCTGCACCAGCACCGTGGCCACGGCACCGCGGCCTTTGTCCAGACGGGCTTCGATCACCAGGCCCTTGGCCATGGCATCCACAGGCGCCTTCAGTTCCAGCACTTCGGCCTGCAACAACACCTGCTCCAGCAGCGCGTCGATGCCCTGGCCGGTCTTGGCGGACACACCCACGAAGGGCACGTCACCACCGAACTCTTCGGGCACGACTTCTTCGGCCACGAGTTCGGAGCGAACCTTCTCCAGGTTGATGCCGGGCTTGTCGATCTTGGTCAACGCCACGACGATGGGAACGCCCGCCGCCTTGGCGTGTTTGATGGCTTCCTTGGTCTGCGGCATCACGCCGTCGTCTGCCGCGCAGACGAGGATGACGATGTCGGTGGCCTGGGCACCACGGGCACGCATGGCGGTGAAGGCCTCGTGACCGGGGGTGTCGAGGAATGAAATCATGCCGCGCTCGGTCTCGACGTGGTACGCCCCGATGTGCTGCGTGATGCCGCCGGCTTCGCCCGCAGCCACCTTGGCACGGCGGATGTAATCCAGCAGCGAGGTCTTGCCATGGTCCACGTGGCCCATGACGGTGACCACCGGTGCACGCGGCAGCAACTCGTGTTCCTGCTGCGAGGTTTCGTCGTCGGCAAAAGCTTCCGGATCATCCAGCGCCGCCACCACAGCCTTGTGGCCGAGTTCTTCCACCACGATCATGGCGGTGTCCTGGTCCAGCGGCTGGTTGATGGTGACCATCTGGCCCAGCTTCATCAATTGCTTGATGACCTCGGACGATTTCAGGCTCATCTTGTGAGCCAGTTCAGCCACCGTGATGGTCTCCGGCACGTGGACTTCAATGACCTTGACTTCGGTCGGCGCCACGAAGTTGCTCTGACCCGTGTCGCGCGAATCGCGCGAGTCGCGGCGACCGCGCGGGCCTCCGCGCCAGTTGGTCGAACGCCCGGCGCTGGTGTCGCCACGTGTCTTGATTTCTTTTTTCTTGGCCGCGTCGTCTTTCCAGGTGGACGACAGGTTCTCCGACTTGATCTCTTTCTTGCCGGCCACTCCGACGGCGGCAGCACCAGCGGCGGTGGTGGCGGGCTTGCCGGGTGTGCCGGCGGGCTTGTGCAGCGTGCCCTTGATGCCAGCCTTCGGGTCGACAGGCGCTGGCTCGGGCTTCTTGGCCACCATGGTCTTGGCGGGTGCCGACATCATGGCGCGGATGTTTGCAGCTTCGGCCTCGGCCTTGCGGCGGCGCTCCACCAGATCCTGCGCACGCAGGTCGTCCGCACGTTTGCTCTCGGCGTTGCGGTCGGCGATCACACGGGCGGCTGAATCGCGTTCGAGCGAATCGGTCTTGGCCTTGGCGTCCTTGGCGGTGCGGGCTGCAATGGCTTCGGCGATGCCTTCGGGCGAAGCGGCTTCAGCGGCTGCGCGGGCGGCTGCCTCAGCCGCGTCGGCGGCTGCTGCAGCGGCACGTTCCTGCTCGACAACCGCTTGTGCCAGGCGGGCTTCTTCTGCTTCGCGGGCCTGGCGCTTCTCGTTGAACTCTTCTTCCTGGCGGCGCAGCAGCTCGGCCTGGCGGCGCGCGTCTTCCTCGCGGCGGGCCAGTTCTTCGGTGTCGATCACCGGCGCCGCAGCAACCGGCTCCTCAACCACCTCGGGCACGGCCACCTCGTCGTCGCGCTTGATGAAGGTGCGCTTCTTGCGCACTTCCACCTGGATCGTGCGGGCTCGGCCAGTGGAGTCGGCCTGCTTGATCTCGGAGGTCGATTTCTTCACCAGGGTGATCTTCTTGCGCTCACCGCCGGCCGTGCCATGGCTGGCTTTGAGGTGGCCCAGCAACGATTGCTTGTCGGACTCGGTGACCGGATCGGTCCCGGACGACTTGGGCACGCCCGCTGCGGAGAGTTGCT
>ENA-UOXP01000058-UOXP01000058.1-mixed-culture-metagenome-genome-assembly--contig:-NODE-58-length-76311-cov-6.013560_pt1 | contig 76311 bp, 73 predicted proteins | sample MGYA00238161_ERZ761639 | MGnify/ENA primary metagenome ERZ761639 (study PRJEB28913, sample SAMN08776760) | mixed culture metagenome | isolation source: Freshwater growth medium | place: USA...
AAAGATATTGGTGTTATCGGCTCATGAAGATTCTGTGCATCCCAAGCGCGTGCTCAACGCGGGTGCGATGGGCTATTTAACCAAACGTAGCGCGGCCGAAGAGCTTATCAAAGCGATTCGCAGTGTGGCGAGTGGCAAGAAATATATTGAAGCAAGTGTGGCGCAACAAATGGCTATACAGCAGTTATCGGGTGAACAAAATCCAGTGGACGTGCTGAGTGAGCGTGAGTTTGAAGTGTTTATGTCGCTGGCCAAAGGCAAAACCACCAATGAAATTGCTGAAACCTTGTTTTTAAGCCCAAGGACGGTAGGCACGCATTTGTATAATATCAAGCAGAAATTAAATGCCAATAACTCCGCTGAAATTGCACTGATTGCTATGCGCAGTGGTTTGATTGATCCTTGATCCTTGATCTTTCCTTAACGACTAATGCGACCTATAGCGAGCAATGCTTATATCACCAGTGGAAGCGAGTTCTACAGTAGCAACGCTGCCGCTAGGTAATTTCCCAAAATCAGGGGGTAGCAAAAACACAATCAACTCGGATGCTTGAGTCTCAGTTGATTGTAGTCTGCCAGTTGCCACTTGCCAATCATGCCATTCGGATTTATCAGGCACATTCAGTGACCCTTGCAATCTCGCTTTTTCTAATACTGCCAACTTTTCTTCGCCAATCAATAAATTGAATAATTCAACTTGTACCAATGGATTGGTTTTTAGAATCACAATCGGCGTTTCTTCTGGTTCGGTTGGATAATCCGGTAATGGTTCAGAAATCGCTTTGAGTGGTGCGAATTCCATGTTCAACATGGCAGTGCGGTAAGGGTCCGGAGTTGGGTTGTATAACAACGCGTTTACACTTGGCTGTCTGGCTTGTGCATTTTTTTCACCCACGTCTAATGCATTGCCAACCGCTTTATCTGCAATGCTGGTAGCAATTGTTCGCGCAATTTGCTGTGCCACAGTGCCGCCTAGGCAGCCCGTCATCATCAGCGCTACCGCAAAAGTTAAGGCTAATCGAAATGAATGCATACACATATACATCAATTCATTAGAAGGTGAAAGTTAAAGTAGGATATTAAGAGTAAACTTCTGTGATGCAAAAGTCTACCTATTTGTACGTGTAGCAATAGATAGCCGCTTAATTTTTTTGTGGTGTGCTATTTACGCTAATCATGCTGCCTAAAATGATGATGCCAATCGCAATATATTCACTTGTACTGAGAGCTTCTTGCCAAAAGTAAGCGCCAAGCAAAGTGGCAAAAATCACGGTGGTATAGGCCAAGCTAGCCACTATCAACGTATTGCCAGTTCTGTAGGCACGTGTCATCGCTAATTGCCCAATTGTGGCAGAAACACCAAGCCCAGCTAACATGGGCAGGTCTTGCCAGGCCAAGGCTGCAAAATGATCAAACAACATCCATGCGCCGCTTACTATGGTGGAGATACAGGTGAAGTAAAACACGGTGCGCCAGTCTGGTTCATTTAATTTACCCAATTGTTTTACATGCACATAGGCCAATGCAGCACCAAAGCCTGAAAGTAAGCCCATCGCGCCAGCAAGCGCATTTGCACTAGTGAAGCTAGGTCTCAATAATAGGGCGACACCTATAAACCCAAGTAGTACAGCACCCAGAAGAATCGGTTTGGGCTTTTCATGTAACAAAAATGGCATGAGTGCCGACAAAAATAATGCGGAGGTGTAATTAAGTGTAATGGCTGTTGCAAGGTGTAAATGTGCAATCGCGTAAAAGAACAGGACTAGCGATATGAGCCCAACAAGTGCGCGACTGATTTGCATCCCCAACACAGGTGAGGATAGAGGCAGTTTGTAGTATGCAATATAAGCGTAGATACTGACTAGACCGAACGATGATCGATAAAACACTAGTTCAGCACTGGTGAATTTAGCAGATCCTAATTTTACCAATGCGCCCATCACGCCAAATCCCAAAGCAGCCACCAGCATCCACAAGCTGCCGAGGTTGGGCAGGCGCGATTGATTGGATTTCATCGAGCGCTGTTAGTAGGTAAAAATGGTGTGAGTTGTTGGCGATACCAATCATGAAAATGCTGTAACCCAGCTTCTAATGGCTGCTGATAAGGTCCGCGTTCATCAATCCCTTGAAGATATAGCGCTTTGCGACCATTGTGCATGCGCTGGCAAATTTCATTGTCTTCGATAGCAGTTTCTTCATAAGCCGCTTGTTGTGCTTGGATAAATTCACGTTCAAATAAAGCAATGTCTTCAGGGTAATAAAACTCAACCACATTGGTGCAGCTTTCTACACCTGTAGGAATGATGTGCGATACCACCAATACATTTGGATACCACTCCACCATTAAAAATGGATAATACACAAACCATATCGCGCCATATGCTGGCTGTTGATTGCCATGATATTGCTCTACAGCGTTTTGCCATTGACGATAAATAGGCGAGGTATGGCGTTCAGGACTCGGCTTATAGCCTACAGTCTGAACGCTGTAATGCTGTCCGAACTCCCAACTCAAATCATCGCAATTCACAAACTGATTTAAACCAGGGTGAAAAGGCCCGACATGGTAGTCTTCCAAGTAGGTCTCAATGAATGTTTTCCAATTAAATTGGTAATGCTCAATGCTGACTTTATCTAGGTGATAGTTGGTGAAATCGAACGCTTGTTTGCAGCCCAAATTTGCAAGCTCTTCGGCAATGCGATGAGTTTGATGGCTAGTGTCAAATAGCAAGCCTTGCCAGGATTGCAAACGTGATTGTGCTAGATGCAAACAGGGGTTTTCTTTGAAATGCGGTGCGCCCATCAATTTGCCAGATAAGTCGTAGGTCCAGCGATGTAAAGGACACACGATATTTGTATTGTTGCCGCGGCCAGTCAGCATGATGGCTTGTCGGTGCCGGCAAATATTACTTAGTAGCTGTATTTCTCCGTGTTTATTCACCAGCGTTTTGGCGTCTCCCATCCATTCCAGCGCGTAATAGTCGCCAGCATTGGGCACCATACATTGATGGCCAACGTACTTGGGTGCATGATTGAACAGATGCTTTACTTCTAAATTGTAAATATCTGGATTCAAGTACCAGTCGACTGGTAGTTGGCTAAAGTGTTCTTGACGAGACCCTTTAGGAAGTGGAGTAACAGATGCCATAACCCTTAAACAGAACGGATGCTACAAAAAGTAGAATTTTGCCTTAATCTCATTGAATTGAAAAGGTTTTTAAACCATCACCTACACCAGCGCGGATTAAATTGAGGCTTAAACGGGCGACGACTTTTTGTAGCGGGTTAAACAGGAGTAAATGTCAAAAACCCTTTTGAATTCCTAACCTTAAACAGAATATTTACGCCAACATTCTTGCTAAAAATTCGGTTTTAGGCTAATCTCAAACCTCATAAAAACAACTAATTTCACAAGAGGGAGCATGCCATGAAGAATCCGTTGGAGTCAGTTGCAGGAACCATTATTTCAGGTGTGATATTGACTGTCGTATTGGTCGTTTTTCTCAAAAACTTTTTAGTTGCGGGGGTGTAATATGGATTGGATGCCCGCAATTGCACGTTGGATTCATTTTCTGGCCGGGATTACTTGGATTGGCCTACTGTACTATTTTAATTTTGTGCAGATGGCCGCGCTGAAAGACGCAGCTGCTGATGGCACTGCGGCAGGGATTAGCAAGCACGTGGCGCCAAGAGCGTTGCTCTGGTTTAGATGGTCAGCTGTGGTGACTTGGTTGGCTGGCGCTGCTCTATTAGGTGCAAATATCAGTGATGCATTTTTATTGCGTAACGGTTACGAGGCAATTGGTTTAGGTGCTTGGTTAGGAACGATTATGCTGTTTAATGTTTGGGTGCTTATTTGGCCAAATCAGCAAAAGATTTTGGGTATGGTGCCTGCAGATGACACCGCGAAAGCAAAAGCACGACGCGTTGCCATGTTGGCGTCACGTACGAACGTCATGCTGTCAATTCCTATGCTGTTTTTTATGGCAAATGGATTGAGTCATCGCGCCGTGTTAGGGTTTTAAGCAATTTTAAGGCAATAACGGCGGCCTTAGCCGCCGTTTTGCTTTTTTAGTATTCACTTTTTTGGGTTTGAGTTATGTCTGAGCATTTAATGAACACTTATGGTAGGCAACCAGTCACGTTCGAGAAGGGTGTTGGCGTCTGGTTGTATGACGCACAAGGTAACGCTTATCTAGACGCATTGTCAGGCGTTGCAGTGAATGGTTTGGGCCACGCCCATCCTAAGTTTGTGGCGACTGTGAGTGCGCAAATTGGGCGCTTGGTACATGTGTCGAACATCTACCAAATTGCAGAACAAGCACGCTTGGCTGATAAATTGGCTGAAATTTCAGGCATGGATAAAGTGTTCTTTTGTAATTCAGGTTGCGAAGCCAATGAAGCTGCAATCAAGCTCGCGCGCCTATATGGACACAATAAAGGCATTGAAAACCCAGAAATCATTGTCATGGAACGTGCGTTTCATGGACGCACCATGGCGACGCTGTCAGCAACAGGGAATCGCAAAGCGCAAGCAGGTTTTGAGCCCTTGGTTAGCGGCTTTGTGCGTGTGCCATATGATGATTTAGAGGCGGTGCAGCAAGTTGCTAAACGTAAAAACAATGTCGTTGCCGTATTGGTGGAGCCTGTGCAAGGAGAGGGCGGCATTCATATCCCTGCAGACATGGCTGCGTATTTCCAAGGCTTGCGTCAAGTCTGCGATGACAACGGTTGGTTGCTTATGCTGGATGAGGTGCAGAGTGGCATTGGCCGCACAGGCACTTGGTTTGCATTTCAACACACAGGCATCATGCCCGATGTCATGAGCTTGGCAAAAGGCTTGGGTTCTGGCGTGCCAATTGGCGCATGTTTAGCCAAAGGCGCAGCGGCTGATGTGTTTACACCAGGTAAGCATGGCTCTACCTTCGGGGGTAATCCACTGGCTGCTACAGCAGGAATCAGTACGCTGGACATTATTGCTGATGAAAAGCTGCGCGAAAATGCAGAAGCCATGGGTGATTTTTTGAATGCGCAATTTACTGAAGCATTTAAAGATAATAAAGCGGTGGTCAATATTCGCAATGCAGGATTAATGATTGGGATTGAACTAGACAGGCCTTGTAGTGATTTGGTCAAGACAGCACTAGCGCATCAGCTGCTAATTAACGTGACTGCGGACAAAGTGATTCGCTTGTTGCCACCCTTAATTATTAGTAAACAAGAAGCACAAGAATTAGTAAACCGTCTTGTTCCGATCGTGAAGTCATTTTTGGAAGTAACATCGAAATAAGAGAAATTGGCCTATGAGTATCAAGCATTTTTTACAGTTTAATGATTTAACACGTGATGAGATTGAATATATCTTTGCGCGTGCGGCTTGGATCAAAAAGCAATTTAAATCGTATCAGCAATACTGGCCTTTATCAGACCGTACATTGGTCATGATCTTTGAAAAGGCCAGTACGCGTACACGTTTGTCATTTGAAGCTGGCATGCAGCAACTGGGCGGTTCAGCCATCTACTTGAATACGCGTGATTCTCAACTTGGCCGTGGTGAGCCCGTAGAAGATGCTGCGCAGGTGATCTCTCGCATGAGCGATATTGTGATGATTCGTACCTTTGAGCAAAGCATCATTGAGCGTTTTGCGGCAAATTCACGCGTGCCCGTGATTAACGGCTTAACCAACGAATATCACCCTTGTCAGATTTTGGCGGATATTTTTACCTTCATTGAGCATCGAGGCTCGATACAAGGCAAAACAGTGGCATGGATTGGTGACTCAAATAACGTCTGTAATACTTGGTTGCAAGCGGCAGAAGTGCTGGACTTTAATGTACATGTGTCAACGCCACCAGAATATGAAGTGGAGCCTGAACGCGCTAACCTTTATGGCACAGATCATTTTGAAGAGTTTGTGGACCCAATGATGGCGGCAAAAGATGCCGATTTAGTCACTACCGATGTATGGACGAGCATGGGTTTTGAGGCTGAAAATGAAGAGCGTCGTAAAGACTTTGCTGATTGGCAGGTCGATGCAGACATGATGCGTGTAGCTAAGGCAGATGCGCTGTTCATGCACTGTTTACCAGCACATCGAGGTGAAGAGGTAGCTGCCGAAGTGATTGATGGTCCGCACTCTGTGGTGTGGGATGAGGCGGAAAATAGGTTGCACGTGCAAAAGGCGCTGATGGAATATTTGTTGTTAGGTAAAGTTTAAGTTCAATATTGAAGGTTTAGGTAAAGCGAATGAGTGAAATTAAAAAAGCCGTATTGGCTTATTCTGGCGGTTTAGATACCTCTGTGATTTTGAAATGGTTGCAAGACGAGTATCAATGTGAAGTAGTCACCTTTACAGCTGATTTAGGTCAGGGTGAAGAGTTGGAGCCGGCACGTGCCAAGGCTAAAGCAGCGGGCGTAAAAGAGATTTACATTGATGATGTGCGCGAAGAGTTTGTGCGTGATTTTGTGTTTCCAATGTTTCGCGCTAATACCGTGTACGAAGGTGAATACTTATTAGGGACATCCATCGCACGTCCTTTAATTGCTAAACGCTTAATCGAAATTGCAGCAGAAACTAAAGCCGATGCGATTTCTCATGGCGCAACAGGCAAAGGGAATGACCAAGTGCGTTTTGAGTTGGGTGCATATGCATTGAATCCTAATATCAAAATCATTGCGCCTTGGCGTGAGTGGGACTTGTTGAGCCGTGAAAAATTAATGAATTATGCTGAAAAGCATGGTATCCCAGTCGATATGAAGCACAAGCAAGGTGGCAGTCCATATTCGATGGATGCGAACTTGCTACACATTTCATACGAAGGGCGTCACTTAGAAGACCCAGCTGCAGAAGCAGAGGAGTCAATGTGGCGTTGGACTGTGTCCCCAGAAAAAGCCCCTGATGCTGCTGAGTATGTTGACATTGAGTACGTGAATGGTGACCCTGTATCGCTGAATGGTGAGGCTTTGAAAGCACATGAAATTTTAGCGCACCTCAATATTTTGGGTGGTAAACATGGGATTGGGCGCCTAGATTTGGTGGAAAACCGCTATGTGGGTATGAAGTCCCGTGGTTGTTATGAAACGCCGGGCGGTACCATCATGTTGAAAGCACATCGTGCGATTGAAAGTATTACACTAGATCGTGAAGTGGCACATTTGAAAGATGACCTCATGCCACGCTACGCCAGCCTAATTTATAACGGTTATTGGTGGAGCCCAGAGCGCCTGGCTTTGCAAACATTGATTGATCACACCCAACACAGTGTAAATGGCTGGGTAAGGCTGAAGTTGTATAAAGGCAATGTAATTGTGGTCGGTCGTGACAGTAAAACCAATTCATTATTTGATTCAACCATTGCGACTTTTGAAGATGACAAGGGTGCTTATGATCAAAAAGATGCGGGTGGATTTATTAAATTGAATGCACTCAGAATGCGTATTGCAGCGAACTTGAAAAATAGAAAATAAGATTGAGGAGACGGGGATGGCCCAGTTTGACAATGTAAGTGTAAAGAAAAAAGCCAATATTTATTTTGATGGCAAATGTGTCAGTCATACCGTGATGTTCCAAAATGGAACGCGCAGCACAATCGGCGTGATTTTCCCAAGTGTATTAACGTTTAACACAGTGGCGCCAGAGTTGATGGAAATTAATTTGGGTGTGTGTAAAGTGCGTTTACAAGGTGAGCCTGATTGGAAAACTTACGGCGCGGGTGAAAAATTTACTGTGCCAGGTAATTCTTCGTTTGAGATTGAGACGGTGGAAACCCTGGACTACGTTTGCCACTTTGAATGATGAATGCTTAGCGCTGCGTTGTTGTTGCGCTTGCCGTACTATAGTACTGTCTGCGCGCTACTCGCCTAGCAGCACTTGCGCCTAATGTTTCATAGGAGTTTATATGCCAAGTTTTGATATCAGTTCGGAAGTCGATAAAGTTGCATTGAAAAATGCAATCGATACGGCTGGAAAACAAATTACGAATCGTTACGATTTCAAGGGCACTAGCGCCAATATTGATTACAACGAGAAAGACAATATCATCACTATCATGGGGGATAATGACTTTCAGTTAGATCAAGTGAAAGATATTTTACTACCCGCAATGGAAAAGAAGGAGCCTGATTCTACTAAGCGTTTGGAACATAAAGATGTACAAAAAGTGGGTGGTAATAAGGTGAAACAAGAGCTCAAAATCCGTGCGGGCATTGATAGCGATTTAGCTAAACGCATCGTCAAGCTAATTAAGGATTCTGGCTTGAAAGTGCAGGCAAGTATTCAAGGCGATGAAGTGCGAGTCAATGGGGCAAAACGTGATTTACTCCAAGAAGCCATTGCATTTTGCAAAAAGAATGTCACGGATTTCCCGTTGCAATTTGGTAATTTTAGAGACTAACAGTGATGGCAAAAACGCTTTACGATAAATTGTTTGATTCCCATGTGGTCCGTGAAGAAAACGGTACAGCATTGCTGTATATCGACCGCCATTTGGTGCATGAAGTCACAAGCCCACAAGCATTTGAAGGTCTGAAGCTTGCTGGACGCAAGTTATGGCGCATTAACTCTGTGTTGGCTGTGCCAGATCATAATGTACCTACAACGAATAGAAGCACTGGCGTGGCTGGTATTTCAGACCCCATTTCTCGTTTGCAAGTACAAACATTAGACGCTAACTGCACCGAATTTGGTGTGACAGAATTTAAAATGGACGATAAGCGCCAAGGGATTGTGCATGTGATTGGCCCTGAACAAGGGGCTACTTTGCCTGGCATGACAGTGGTATGTGGTGATTCTCATACCAGTACGCATGGTGCATTTGGTGCCTTAGCCCATGGCATAGGCACTTCTGAGGTAGAGCATGTGATGGCCACGCAATGTTTAGTGCAAAAACGTTCTAAATCTATGTTGGTGGAAGTGAACGGCGCTTTAGGTAAAGGCATTACGGCAAAAGATGTTGCGTTGGCGGTCATCGGCAAAATTGGCACTGCTGGCGGTAACGGCTATGCAATTGAGTTTGCAGGCTCGGCGATTCGTGGCTTAACCATGGAAGGCCGCATGACTTTATGTAATATGGCAATTGAGGCGGGTGCGAGAGCTGGCATGGTGGCAGTCGACGACACTACGATTAATTATGTAAAAGGTCGTCCTTACTCACCCAAGGCGGAACAGTGGGATGCCGCTGTAGCTTATTGGCGTACATTACACAGCGATATAGGTGCTAAATTTGATGCTGTAGTTCAGCTCAAAGCAGAAGATATCCAACCACAGGTCACGTGGGGTACCTCGCCAGAAATGGTAGTAGGCGTCGATGGTCGAGTGCCAAGTTTAGATTTGGCGAAAAATGATGTGCAGCGCGGAGATTGGGAACGTGCTTACGCCTATATGGGCTTAAAGGCGAATACGCCAATCAATGAAATTCAGATTGATAAGGTATTTATTGGCTCATGCACCAACTCTCGCATTGAAGATCTGCGCGCAGCAGCATCGGTAGCTAAAGGCAAAAAAGTGGCGGCTAATGTGAAGTTGGCTATGGTAGTGCCAGGCTCAGGCTTGGTGAAAGCACAAGCCGAGCAAGAAGGGTTAGACAAGGTATTTATCGAAGCAGGGTTTGAATGGCGTGAGCCAGGCTGCTCCATGTGCTTGGCCATGAACGCGGACCGCTTAGAGCCGGGTGAGCGTTGTGCTTCTACCAGTAACCGTAATTTTGAAGGTCGCCAGGGACAGGGTGGACGTACCCATTTGGTGAGTCCAGAAATGGCGGCTGCGGCAGCTGTGGCTGGACATTTCGTTGATGTAAGGCAATTTGTTTGATTTTAAGTGAGTGACAGGTAGGAATTTAAATGAATAAATTATTGGCGTTGATGGTATTGGGATTTGCTGTTGTATTAACTGGTTGTAATACATGGCATGGATTTGGTAAAGACTTAGAAAAGGTGGGTGATAAAATTCAAAACTCACCCAACAATTAAATGAAAGCTTTCAGCACTTTAAATGGTTTGGTAGCACCGTTAGACCGTGCTAACGTGGATACGGACGCGATTATCCCTAAACAGTTTTTGAAATCCATTAAGCGCTCTGGCTTTGGTCCTAATGCATTTGATGAATGGCGTTACCTAGATCATGGTGAGCCAGGAATGGACAATTCTAAACGTCAATTGAATCCAGAGTTTGTGCTGAATCAAGCACGTTATCAGGGCGCTAGCATACTGCTTACACGCGAGAACTTTGGTTGTGGCTCAAGTCGTGAACACGCACCTTGGGCGCTTGAGGATTATGGCTTTCGGGCTATTATTGCACCTAGCTATGCTGATATTTTCTTTAATAACTGTTTTAAAAATGGCTTATTACCCATCGTGCTGAGTGATGCAGTTGTGGACGCTATGTTTAAAGCGGTAGAAGCAAATAGTGGCTATCAATTAACCATTAATCTTGCTGAGCAAATAGTGAGTACCCCAGATGGTCAATCGTACCCATTTGATGTAGATGCCGTTAGAAAACATAATTTGTTGAATGGCTTGGATGATATTGGTTTAACTTTGCAGCATGTAGAGGCCATCAAGGCTTTTGAAGTAAAACATCAATCTGCACAGCCTTGGCTTTTTAACTAAGCGATAACTAGATAGAAACGAAAGTATTGAAATGAAAATTGCGGTATTGCCCGGTGATGGCATTGGGCCTGAGATAGTTGCACAAGCAGTCAACGTATTAAAAGGCTTGAAGCTTGATTTAGAGATGACAGAGGCACCGATTGGTGGCGCTGGTTATGAAGCGGCAGGAGACCCTCTACCAGACGCAACACTGCAATTAGCGAAAGAAGCAGATGCGGTTTTGCTAGGTGCGGTGGGCGACTGGAAGTACGACAAATTAGAGCGTCATCTGCGTCCTGAGCGCGGCTTGCTACGCATACGCAAAGAATTGAATTTGTTTGCTAATTTGCGCCCAGCGCTACTGTATCCTGAACTAGCTTCGGCTTCAACCCTAAAGCCAGAGGTGGTTTCAGGCTTAGATATTATGATTGTGCGTGAGCTAACGGGCGATATTTACTTTGGTCAGCCGCGTGGTATCAGTACTTTGGAAAATGGCGAGCGTGAGGGAATTAACACCATGCGCTACAACGAATCTGAAATTAAACGCATAGGTCGTGTAGCGTTCGATATTGCGATGAAGCGTAACAAGAAAGTGTGTTCAGTAGACAAAGCCAACGTATTGGAAACGACGGAGTTATGGCGTCAGGTCATGATTGAGTTAAGTAAAGACTACCCAGAAGTGGAATTGAGCCACATGTACGTGGATAACGCCGCGATGCAATTGATACGCGCGCCTAAACAATTTGATGTCATGGTCACCGGTAATATCTTTGGTGATATTTTGTCGGATGAGGCTTCAATGCTCACGGGTTCAATTGGCATGTTGCCGTCCGCTTCCTTAGACGCAAACAACAAAGGTATGTACGAGCCTAGCCATGGCTCTGCACCAGACATTGCAGGTAAAAATATTGCAAATCCGTTGGCGACAATATTATCTGCCGCCATGATGCTGCGTTACACCTTTAACGATGAGACAAATGCGGTGCGTATTGAAAATGCTGTGAAAAAAGCATTGGCGGATGGTTATAGAACGGCTGATATTTACACAGAGGGTACCAAGAAAGTCACTTGTTCTGACATGGGCGCAGCAGTTTTGGCCGCTTTATAAAATTATTTAGGAATAGAAGATGTTAAAAGTAGGGTTCGTAGGCTGGCGTGGAATGGTGGGTTCGGTGCTCATGCAACGCATGATGCAAGAAAATGATTTTGCTGATATTGAGCCTCAATTTTTTACAACATCACAAACTGGTGGTGCTGCACCTAGCATTGGTAAAGATTCCCCTGCATTAAAAGATGCGAAGAATATCACTGAGTTAAAAGTGATGGATGTTATTGTTTCCTGCCAAGGTGGTGACTACACCTCAGAGATATTCCCGCAATTGCGAAGCGCTGGTTGGAATGGCCATTGGATTGATGCAGCCTCTACCTTACGTATGGAAAAAGACGCGGTCATTATTTTAGATCCCGTGAATATGGACGTCATTCAGGATTCGCTACAAACTGGTGGTAAAAACTGGATCGGTGGCAATTGCACGGTATCATTGATGCTCATGGCTTTACACGGTTTGTTCAAAGCTGATTTAGTCGAGTGGGCAACTTCCATGACCTATCAGGCGGCTTCGGGTGCAGGTGCACAAAATATGCGCGAACTGATCAAGCAGATGGGTGTAGTGAATCAATCGGTGAGTCAGTTGTTAGCTGACCCCGCGTCTGCCATTTTAGACATTGACAAAACAGTGGCAGATACCATTCGCTCAGATGCCTATCCAACGCCGCATTTTGGTGTGCCTTTGGCAGGTAGTCTTATCCCTTGGATTGATAAAGACTTAGGCAACGGACAAAGCAAAGAAGAGTGGAAGGGTGGCGTTGAAACCAATAAAATTCTTGGTCGTGAAACTAGCCCGATTATAATCGACGGTTTGTGCGTGCGCATTGGTGCCATGCGTTGCCATTCTCAAGCCTTGACCATTAAATTAAGAAAAGACGTCCCATTAGACGAAATTCAGCAAATGTTGGCAGAGGCGAACCAGTGGGCCAAAGTGATACCGAATGAGCGTGAGACTAGCATGCGCGCACTGACTCCAGCCGCCGTGACTGGAACCTTAACCACGCCTGTAGGGCGTTTGCGCAAATTGGCCATGGGCAATGATTACTTGTCTGCGTTCACTGTGGGCGACCAATTGCTGTGGGGTGCAGCAGAACCTCTGAGACGCATGTTGCGAATATTGGTTACGCAGTAACGCGCGTTTCGTCTCAGAGTTTCGTTGTGAAAATGACACAGCTAGTTTGAAACAAATACATAGCATGTGAACATAATGTTCGTTATGAGCTTGCAACTCTAACTATTTGATGTTATTTTTGTTCTTGCAGAAATTATGTGAAAACAAGGGTGGGATAGTGCATAGTCCAAAATTAAAACATTTAGCGCTTGCCTTATGTCTAGCATTTCTTCCTTCTTCAGTGCTTGCCGCTGGGTTGGGTAAGTTAAATGTGATGTCTGGGTTGGGTGAACCGTTAAAAGCCGATATTGAATTACTTTCAGTAACACCCGAAGAGCTCTCCAGTATCAGTGCTTCGATTGCCTCAACAGAAGCCTATGCAAATCAAGGCATTGAAAAGCCAGCATCACATAACGACATCAAGATACAAGTCACCAAAAATGCACGCGGCGCACCAGTGCTCAAACTGAACAGTGCGCAGCCAATTACAGATGCATTTTTAGATATGTTAATACAAGTAGATTGGTCTTCTGGACGCCTACTTCGTGAATACACTTTATTACTAGATCCACCTGGTTACAGCAGTGAAAGCGCAGCGAGCACATCTCAACTGCCTGCATCTGGCGCTACTGCTAAAACGTTAGAAAATCCCTCAAATACCACCTCAACTTCATCAGTTGGCAGAAATGGATCTGCATCATCCAGTAATGGAGCAACCAAATCAAAGAAGCCTAATGTAGTGAAACCTGAAGCAGTTCAGGCTGATGAAAGCACTACTGTAGAAACATACCTAGAGGAGGGTCAAGAGTACACCACCGAAAAAGGCGACACGCTTGCCAAGATCGCGCAGGAAATGAAGCCTGATGGCGTAAGCTTGGAGCAAATGCTGGTTGGATTGTATCAAGCGAATCCTAAGGCGTTTGACGGTAAAAATATGAACCGCCTGAAGGTAGGGCAGATAATTCGTGCGCCTAGTGCTGAGTCATTAGAATCTACAACAAGAAAGTCAGCAGCTAAAGAAGTGCGCGTGCACAGTGCTAACTGGAATGAATATAAAAATAAGTTGGCAGGAATTGTCGCTGATAGTCAAGGTACAGAAGATGCGTCACCTACCCAGTCAAGTAGTGGTAAGGTCATGGCCGCTGAGGATAAGGCAGCAGCAACTGCTAGTGGTCCAAGGGATGTAGTGAAGCTATCGGGTGCTGACGCAAGCGCTAACGGTAAGGGTGATAAAGCATTACAAGAGAAATTGATTGCTTTGCAGGAAGAAGCAATTGCAAAAGAAGGTGCATTAAAAGAAGCACAAGGTCGTACTGCTGATTTGGAAAAACAAATCGAAGATATGAAAAAACTCATGGCGCTAAAAAGTGATGCCATGGCAAAAATCCAAAGCGATGCCGCTAGTCAGAGTAACGCTGATGCTGCTAACTTACCGTCACAGGATGGCGTCATACAGCCACCTGCATCTGCACTGCCTACTGAAACCAATCCAACTTTAGAGCAACCTGCGCCAGCGGCAGATGTGACTCCGCCAGCTGCAGAGCACACAGAGGTTAAATCAAAACCAATTGCTACGCCAGCACCTGCGCCGATGCAAGTGGAGCAGCCAGGCTTGCTTGATGGTATCGCCCAAAACATGGATTTAAACACTTTGGGTTTTGCTGGTGGTGGTCTAGCGTTATTAGGCGCGGGTTGGCTATACCTAAGAAATAAACGCAAAAAGAATCTTACTAGTTTTGAAGAAGGCATCATGACTTCAGGTGGTCTCAAAGCTAACACAGTGTTTGGCAATACTGCAGGTGGCACGGTGGACACTGGGGACACATCATTCTTGACTGATTTCTCACAAAGTACATCAGGCGGGATGATAGATTCGCATGATGTAGATCCTATTGCTGAAGCTGAAGTGTATATGGCTTATGGCCGTGATGCGCAAGCAGAAGAGATACTCAAAGATGCGATTGTAAAAGAGCCTAAACGTTATGAATTGCATCTTAAATTACTAGAAATTTATCAAGCCAGTGGTAATACCTCTGCGTTTGAGACAATTTCTGGTGAGTTGTACACCACACTAGGGGCAACTGATCCAGTCTGGGCAAAAGTAGCGCAGCTTGGCATTAAAATGGACCCAGACAATCCATTGTACAAAGTTGAAGCCCAACAGGAAGTAGATGTAGCAGAGGGAGACATATCTGCTCAGGAAGATGCCAAAGATGACTTTTTTGCTAGTTTTGGTGAAGAACCTAAAGATAATGACATAGTTGAATCATTCGATCAGTTCTCAAATGAGGACAAACTGGATTTAGCATCAAACAGCACTACCATCAGTAACGCAACCGAGCCAAATCCATTTGATTTAGATCTTGGCGCACTTGATTTCGATATGGATACTCCAGCAGAAAAGCAAGCTGATGACACCCTTGAGTTTGCTGAGGAAGAGGCACCTTTAGAGCCAATCGATACGTCGCGCTCGGAAGATGCAGAATCATTCTCCATTGATAGCGAAACAGCGGATTTCAATCTAGCTGCTGAATCTATCTCGCTAGATGCTGAAGAAAATGACGCAAGCTTTACATTGAACGAAGAGAGTGAAGTGAAGTCACTCGATGTGCCTACAATAGACTTCCCCAACTATAATGCGGAGCCTGACAAGGTCGAGCCAGTAATCAGCGTGAGTGAAGCCAGCTTACCGGATGTCGTTGAGTCAACACAGGATGAATTGCCAGACTTTAAGATTGATTTGGAAGAAACATCAGCAGATGAAGAGCCAAGCGATTTAGGCATTAGCATGGCAGAAGCACCTAATTTTGATTTAACCGATATCAATTTAGATCTTAATGACTATTCTGCAGATACTGCCAGTTCTGGACCATCAGTAGGGGAACCAGAGGAAGTTGAGACTAAGCTGGACTTGGTGATGGCCTATTTGGATATGGAGGATAAAATTGGCGCTAAAGAGTTGCTAGAAGAGGTGCTGAAAGAGGGTGGCGAAAATCAACGTAAACGTGCTTCTGAAATATTAGAAAAGATAGGTTAGTAGGTTTGAAACCACAAAAAAGCCGACATGATGTCGGCTTTTTTTATTAATGCTTAATCTGGCGCGCTGGGTATAATGCGCTATGCATGTCATTGTTAAATTGTTATGTTTGGTGTGGCTGGCTATTTTGCTCACCACTTTATATGCATCCCAACTCGTTTGGTTAGTGATTGCGCTTCTTTTAATCTCAGTCAGTGTGAATCAGTCTGCTTTACTGAATATGTTACGTCGCGTCAGGTGGTTATTGATCGTGCTGGTATTGGTTTATGCTTTTGCTACGCCTGGCGAATATATACAAGTTTGGCGCTTGCAAATAAAGCCCACGTATGAGGGGGTAACACTCGGACTCACGCATGCGCTCAATATTGTATCAATGCTTGCTGCCCTGTCGTTAGTGCTGGCTACGACAAGCAGATCTAACCTCATCGGTGGTATTTACCAGTTGCTTAAGCCATTGAAATATTTGGGCCTTGATGCGGAAAAATTTGCGGTGCGTATATGGCTGACGTTAGATTATGCAGAGGCACGTCAATCATTTACCCTTCAACATTTAAAAGCATTTAGTTTGGATCAGGCTTTGGAGGCACACCTGTCAGAAAGTCAGTCATCGCCTGACCAAATTGCCATTGAAGTGTACCCGTTTAAAATATTCGATTGGATAGTAAGTGTATTGATTGTGCTGGGTCTTACATGGTTAATGGTGAAATAATGCGAGTAGCACTTGGGCTTGAGTATAACGGCAAGGATTTTTGTGGGTGGCAAAGTCAACCTAATGGACTAGGTGTGCAGGACGCGTTGGAAAATGCTATTCAGAAAATTGCAATTGAACCAGTACGTGTGCATGCAGCAGGTAGAACCGACACTGGAGTGCATGCCTTGATGCAGGTGGTGCATTTTGAAACGACGGTGTCAAGGCCCATTACCGCATGGGTAAGAGGGGTGAATGCTCATCTGCCTAGTGCTATACGCGTGTTATGGGCGCACATGGTTGGAGAAGATTTTCATGCACGTTTCTCCGCATTGCAACGCAGTTACCAGTACGTGTTGCTAAATCAACCGCAGTCTTCAGCAATTCAATTTGATAGAGTCGGTTGGTATCATCTTCCATTAGTCCTTGCACCTATGCAACAGGCTGTCGCATATTTGCAGGGCGAGCATGATTTTAGTGCGTTTCGCGCCAGTGAATGCCAAGCTAAATCGCCAGTAAGGCATATGTCTGTCGCAGAAGTAAAGCAAGTGGGTGATTATTTTATATTTGATTTTTCTGCCAATGCCTTCTTGCAACATCAGGTGCGTAATATGGTGGGTGCACTTATTTATGTTGGGGTTGGCAAGCAGCCACCTGAATCTATACAAGCACTATTAAATCAAGGCGACAGAACACAATCTCCACCCACATTCTCACCAAATGGTTTGTATTTGAGCGGCGTGAGCTACGGTACTCAATGGGGTTTGCCAAACACACAGAAGCAACTAACGCTCATTTAAGTGTTCAAAAGCTGTGACTAATACGATGCTTTAAGTTAATCTTTTAATCTATTTATCTATCCTGAGATTTGAATTGCGAACTCGAGTCAAAATATGTGGTATTACCCGGCCAGAAGATGCTGTCGCTGCTGTGAGGCATGGTGCAGATGCTATTGGTCTAGTGTTTTACGGGCCAAGCCCAAGAAATGTCAGCATTGAAATGGCCGCTGAAATTGTGTCTGCTTTGCCTCCTTTTGTGAGTAAAGTAGGCTTGTTTGTGAATGCGTCAGCCAGTGAAATTGAAACTGTGTTGAGGCGAGTCAGTCTGGATTGTTTACAGTTTCATGGTGATGAGTCTGCAACTGATTGCGCGCAAATTAATCTACCTTATTACAAAGCAATACGCGTCAAAGACGACACAAATTTGCTACAATACGCGTCTTATTATGAGCAGGCAAAAGCCTTGCTTTTAGATACCTATTCGGAAGCATCTGTTGGAGGCACAGGCCAAGTGTTCGATTGGAAGTTGATTCCAGAAGATCTTGGTAAACCGCTTATCCTAGCGGGGGGGCTAACAGCACAAAATGTGGCAGCTGCAATATGCCAAGTAAGGCCTTATGCCGTAGATGTGAGCGGGGGCGTCGAGGCAAGTAAAGGCATTAAAGATGAAATTAAAATCGCTTCATTCATGCGTGAAGTCGATCAATTAAGAAGTTAGATTTGGAGCTAAATCATGCAAGTGTATGACATGCCAGATGCACGTGGGCATTTTGGTCAATTTGGCGGTATTTTCGTCGCAGAAACTTTGGTTGAAGCGCTTGAAGAGTTGCGCTTGATGTATGAAAAATACCGTCATGACCCAGAATTCTTGGCTGAATTTGCTTATGATCTTAAGCATTTTGTGGGTCGCCCAAGTCCTATCTACCATGCAAAAAGATTGTCCGATAAAATCGGTGGTGCGCAGATTTATCTCAAGCGTGAAGACTTAAATCACACCGGTGCACACAAGGTCAATAATACGATAGGTCAGGCACTGCTAGCCAAGCGTATGGGTAAGCCACGTGTGATTGCAGAGACAGGTGCAGGTCAACATGGTGTAGCTACTGCTACTATTGCTGCGCGTTTAGGTTTGGAATGTGTTGTCTATATGGGGTCAGAAGACGTGAAGCGTCAGGCACCCAATGTGTTCAGAATGAAGCTGCTGGGTGCAACTGTAGTACCAGTAGAAAGTGGTTCAAAGACGCTTAAAGATGCATTGAACGAAGCAATGCGTGACTGGGTAACGAATATATCAAACACTTTTTATATCATCGGTACCGTAGCTGGACCGCATCCTTATCCAATGATGGTACGTGATTTTCAAGCAGTCATTGGAGTAGAAGCTAAGCGCCAAATGCAGGAAATGATCGGCCGTCAGCCTGACGCTGTTGTGGCATGTGTAGGTGGCGGCTCCAATGCGATGGGTATTTTTTATCCATATATTGATGTGCCAAATGTGCGCTTAATAGGTGTGGAAGCTGCAGGCCATGGCATCGAAACAGGTATGCATGCTGCGCCGCTTACTGCGAATAGTCCTGTTGGTGTTCTGCATGGCAATCGTACCTATTTAATGCAAGATACCGATGGCAATATCATCGAAACACACTCTGTGTCGGCAGGGTTAGATTATCCAGGAGTAGGGCCAGAGCATGCTTGGTTAAAAGATATCAAGCGTGCAGAATACGTAGCAATTACAGACGATGAAGCTATGGCTGCATTCCATAATTTATGTCGTACTGAAGGGATTATTCCTGCCCTTGAATCAAGCCATGCGCTGGCGCATGCAGAGAAGATGGCTAAAACCATGTCGAGAGACCAAGTGATTTTAGTCAATCTGTCTGGACGCGGTGATAAAGACATCAATACCGTTGCAAAACTCTCTAACATTACACTTTAAGCCTCATGTCACGTATTCAATCTACCTTTAACACACTTAAATCCCTACACAAAAAAGCCTTAGTACCCTATATCACAGCTGGTGACCCGCATCCAAAATGGACAGTGCCATTGATGCATGCGATGGTAAAGCATGGCGCGGATATGATTGAATTGGGTGTGCCATTTTCAGATCCCATGGCAGATGGACCTGTGATTCAGCGTGCAAGTGAGCGCGCTTTAGTACATAAGGTGGGTTTACGTAAAGTGTTAGAAATGGTGGCTGAATTTAGAAAAAATGACCAAGCCACACCCGTAGTGCTCATGGGCTATGCTAATCCAATTGAGGCGATGGGTATTGCGCAATTTACAGAGTTATCTAAACAATCTGGTGTAGATGGCGTGTTGACTGTGGACTATCCACCAGAAGAATGCGCTAAATTTACTACTGCTTTAGCAGCGGCAGACATTGACAGTATCTTTTTGTTATCTCCAACGACCGAGCCCGCAAGAACCGATTTAATTGTGCAGCAAGCCACAGGCTTTTTGTATTACGTTTCGCTTAAAGGCGTGACTGGTGCAGCCAATTTAGATATTGAAGAAGTGAAAAAGCGAGTGAAAGAAATTAAAGCTAAAACCGATTTACCAGTTGGGGTGGGTTTTGGCGTAAAAGATGCTGCAACAGCAAGCTCTGTTGCGGCCATTGCAGATGCTGTTGTGGTTGGCAGTAGAACAGTGCTTACGATAGAAGCATCAACAGAAGAGAATTTAATTGAGAATGTTTCGGCGTTAATAAAAGAGTTGCGTTCAGCTATTGACGCGTCTTAAATTGATAACGATAAATCCTTTGGAGTAGCCCATGAGTTGGTTAGACAAAATACCGCAGAAAGTTAAACGTGCTGTTGGTTCAGTACAAAAACGCAATGTGCCAGAAGGCTTATGGAGTAAATGTGACTCATGCCAAACAGTACTATACCGCTCAGATTTAGAGAGTAATGCAGAAGTGTGTCCAAAATGTGGACACCATAACCGAGTAGGTGCACGAGCTAGATTGAACGCATTATTAGACCCTGAAAATCGTGTTGAAGTGGGCGAAGAAGTGAGTCCAGTGGATGCGTTGAAGTTTAAAGACAGCAAGACCTATGCTGATCGCATGAAGTTGGCGCAAAAAGAAGTGGGCGAAAAAGATGCGCTGATTGTAATGAAGGGTGCCATATTAGGTTTGCCAGTGGTAGTGGCGGTGTTTGAGTTTAAATTCATGGGTGGCTCTATGGGCGCTGTAGTAGGTGAACGCTTCGTACGTGGTGTACAGGCTGCGATTGCTCAAAAATCACCATTTATTTGTGTTTCAGCCAGTGGTGGTGCGCGCATGCAAGAAGGACTGTTGTCACTGATGCAAATGGCAAAAACCAGCGCCGCACTTACTAAGTTATCAGAAGCAGGTATGCCTTATGTTTCCATCTTGACGGACCCAACCATGGGTGGCGTCTCTGCCAGCTTTGCCATGCTGGGTGATATTATTATTGCTGAACCGAATGCACTGATTGGTTTTGCTGGCCCTCGCGTCATTGAGCAAACCGTTCGCGAAACACTACCAGAAGGCTTCCAACGTGCAGAGTTCTTGCTCGCGCACGGTGCGATTGATTTAATCATGGACCGTCGAGAAATGCGCCAAAGGCTCTTTAGTATGTTATCCAGTCTACTCAAAATCTCTAAAGCTGCTTAAATCAAGTAGGTTTTGTGACTGCGAATATTACCAAGCCGCAATCTGTAGATGAATGGCTTGCGTACATCGAGGCGCTTCACCCTAAAGCAATCGAGATGGGTTTGGAGCGCGTTTCTGATGTTGCCAAACGCCTTGCCTTGTTTGAGCAATATACACGCCCAACCATCATCACCATAGCCGGTACCAACGGTAAAGGTTCTACTTGTGCCATGCTTGAACGTATTTACAACGAGGCAGGTTATCGCGTTGGTTGCTACACATCACCGCATTTATTGCGATATCAAGAACGCGTGCGCGTGCAATGTAGTGAAGTTTCGGACCAAGCGCTTTGTAACGCTTTTGATGCCGTTGAGTCTGCCAGAGAGGCGGTAGAGCTTACCTATTTTGAGATGGGTACTTTGGCTGCACTTTGGCACTTTTCTCAACAGCCATTAGACATTTTGGTGCTCGAAGTCGGATTGGGTGGGCGTCTGGACGCAGTGAATATTCTGGATGCGGATTGCGCAATTGTCACGAATGTGGATTTAGATCACATGGACTATCTTGGTGATACGCGTGAAAAGATTGGGTTGGAAAAAGCTGGCGTATATCGTCCTAATCAGATTGCAATTTGCGGTGATCGTGATCCACCACAAAGTTTGGTTGAATTTGCGCACAAGGTAGGCGCAGATTTAAGCTGTATTCAGCAGGCATACAGCGTGAAGGTGGAAGAAGAGGGATGGTGCTATCATGACAGTAAAGGGTCGCTGAGCTTTCCAGAGCTGTCGCTGAAGGGCGCCTTTCAAAGAGACAACGCTGCGACAGTTGTTTACGCAATCCGAGCATTATCCAATGTATTGCCAGTCACTGATGATGTAATACAGCGCGTATTGCCGCAAGTTAAACTTACTGGACGTTTCCAATACCTACATCACGGTCCAGATGTGATAGTAGATGTGGCGCATAACCCTCAGGCAGCGCACTCTCTCTCAGAGAATCTAGAAGAGTTGCAACAACATATGCCAAATACTGGTCGTTTGATTGCAGTTTTCGCCATGCTTGCCGATAAAGATATTAGCGCAGTGGTACATATTTTAAAGCATCAAATAGATGTGTGGCACGTTGCAGAAATTAGCCATCCACGAGCTGCTAAGTTGGATGATTTGCTGCAGATATTACATGAAACAAAAGTGGAATCGCCTATACAGGCACATGCAGACATTGCATCAGCATTATCAGTTGCATTTAAAACTATGACAAAAAATGATAAAATCATCGTATTCGGTTCTTTTTTTACTGTGGCTGCAGCGCTTGATCATTGGTGCCCACAGTATCTTCAATCATGAGTAATTTAAGATAAGGCTTTACATGCAAAGAGACTCAGCAGCTGATATTGAGCTTAATCTTAAGAAAAAAGCGCGTCGCCGATTAGTAGGCGCGATCGCGCTGGTGGTGCTGATGGTGATTTTATTGCCGATGTTGTTAGAAGACAGGTCCACGGCAGTGTCGCATGACGAAGTTACAATTTCGATTCAAAATGAAAATGTAGTGAGTTCGAACGCTTTGCCTGCACTGAGTGAGTTTGACTCTAGTGTTGTGCCTGCGGATAGTGAAGACATGGTTGAACAGCCAGGCTCTGCTGGTTCTGACTTATCAAACACACCAGAACAAGCGAAGGCATTTGCAGAGCCAACTAAACCAACATTGGTTGATGATGATCCTGAAGCTGCACCACCATTGCAACAGTCTCCAGCTAAAACACCAAACCCAATCAGCACACCGAAACCTAACACTAATAAAGAACAGTATTTTGTGCAGGTTGGCGTATTTTCAGACTTGAATAATGTGAAACAGATGCAATCTAAGTTAAGTGGCTTAGGTTATAAATCGACTACCGAAAGAATCACGACGCCTAAGGGTGAAAAGATACGACTGCGCTCTCAGGTGTTTGCAAGTCGAAATGAAGCCGCGATCGCATTACAAAACATTAAAGCGTCAGGGCTCACTGGCATGGTAGTGAGCCAATAATAATGGTAATAATGCCTTATGACAGTATTTGACTATACTGTATTGGTCATTGTGGGTATTTCAGTACTCATTAGCTTAATGCGGGGTGCGGTGAGAGAAGTATTGTCATTGCTGGGCTGGGTAATCGCATTTTATGTGGCGCGCACTTACTCTAGCTTGGTTGTGCCGCTGTTGCCTTATGATATTCCATCAGAAAAACTTAAAATGCTGGCTGCATTTGTGATTTTGTTTTTAGCAGTATTGTTGGTCACCAGTTTGATAGCGATTGCATTAGCCACCTTGTTGAAAGATATAGGTTTGGGCTGGCTCAATCGATTGTTAGGTGGCCTTTTTGGATTAATGCGAGGGCTATTGGTTGTGGTCGTGCTGATGCTACTAGCCGGCATGACACAATTGCCAAAAGACGAACGCTGGACCAATGCGATGTTTAGTGCCCCCTTAGAGGCTTTGGTTAGAACTGTGTTGATTTGGTTGCCGAAAAGCATCAGTCAGCATGTGAGCTTTGATTAGGTATAGTTTTTAAATGTTTCAATCACACGGTGAAGGTTAATACATGTGCGGGATAATCGGTATTGTAGGTAAAAATCCAGTCAATCAATTGCTATACGATGGGCTGCTCGTGCTACAACACAGAGGTCAAGATGCGGCAGGTATTGTGACCTGTGATGGCAATACGTTTAACATGCACAAAAATAATGGCTTGGTGAAAGATGTCTTTCAAACCCGGCATATGCGTAGTTTGGTGGGTAATGCGGGCATTGCGCATGTACGTTATCCAACAGCAGGTTCATCCAGTGCTGCAGAAGCGCAGCCGTTTTATGTGAACTCTCCATTCGGTATCGTGCTTGGACATAATGGTAACTTGACGAATTCTGAGCAGTTAAAGTCAGAAATGTTTAGGCAAGATTTACGTCACATTAATACAACTTCTGATTCTGAAGTGTTATTGAATGTGCTTGCACATGAAATTGAAAAAACTTCGCGTAATGCTTTATTGAATACCGATATGGCATTTGATGCAGTCGCTGGCGTGCATAGACGTTGTAAAGGCGCTTATGCGGTTGTCGCCATGATTGCCAATTTTGGTTTATTAGCATTCCGTGATCCGCATGGCATTCGCCCACTCGTGATTGGCAAACAAGACAGTGACAAAGGTGTTGAATATATTGTGGCATCTGAAAGCGTTGCCCTAGACGTGTTGGGCTTCAAGTTGATGCGTGATGTAGCGCCAGGCGAAGCGATTTTTATCGACATGGACGGCAACTTATTTAGTCGCCAATGCGCTGAAGCGCCTAAGTTGACTTCATGTATTTTTGAGTATGTCTATTTAGCTCGGCCAGACTCTGTGATAGATGGTGTTTCTGTATATCAAACGCGTTTAGACATGGGTGTGAGTCTAGCTGAAAAAATTAAACGTGAATGGTCTGACAAGCAGATTGATGTGGTGATACCCATTCCAGATACTAGCCGCCCCAGCGCACTTCAACTTGGTATTGCATTGAATCTAGACTACCGGGAAGGGTTTATCAAAAACCGTTACATAGGTCGAACTTTTATTATGCCTGGTCAAGCACTACGCAAGAAATCAGTGCGTCAAAAATTAAATCCAATTGGAATCGAATTCAAAGGCAAAAATGTATTGCTAGTCGATGATTCAATAGTGCGTGGTACGACTTCACAGCAAATTGTACAAATGGCGCGAGATGCTGGCGCAAACAAAGTGTATTTTGCTTCTGCGGCGCCACCTGTGCGCTTCCCAAATGTATACGGGATTGATATGCCAAGCCGTGAAGAGTTGTTAGCTACTGGGCGAACAGACGAAGAAATATGCCAAGAAATTGGTGCAGATGCGCTTATTTATCAAGACTTAGAGGCGTTAAAACAAAGTATCACCAAATCCAATCCACATTTAACCTCATTTGATAGCAGCTGCTTTGATGGCGTATACGTGACAGGGGATGTAGATGCTGCCTATTTGAACCGCATAGAGGCCGCCCGTAGCGATGTGAATAAAAAGCAAAGACCTCCCAACTCAAGTACACAACTTGACCTGAATTTACTATCTACAGACATGGTGGGTGCTGATTAACGCGCATAGCCTAAATGGGTGATTTCTAAATCAATTAAACTTGATATACTGGTTTCATTATTATAAAAATGATGTACTAAGTAGTCATGATTCCATTTAATAAAATCTATCTCACTGGTAAAGAACTTTCGTATATCCAAACTTCTCACGAGATAGGTAATTTATCTGGTGATGGTGGGTTTACACACAAAGCCTGTGCTTGGCTTGAAGATAAGACGACTTCAAAAAAAGCGCTAATCACACACTCCTGTACTGCCGCCTTAGAAATGGCGGCAATTCTTGCTGATATAGCACCAGGCGATGAAATTATCATGCCGTCCTATACCTTTGTTTCAACTGCTAATGCATTTGTATTACGTGGCGGTATCCCAGTATTCGTAGATATTCGGCCTGACACACTCAATATGGATGAGAAGTTGATAGAGGCGGCCATCACCCCACGAACAAAAGTGATCGTACCAGTACATTACGCTGGCGTGGGTTGTGAGATGGACACCATTATGGCGATTGCAAAGAAATATAATCTCTTGGTGGTGGAAGATGCAGCGCAAGGTGTCATGTCTACGTATAAAGGTCGCGCGCTTGGATCAATCGGCGATATTGGCGCTTATTCGTTTCACGAGACCAAAAATATTATTTCTGGTGAAGGTGGCGCAATTTTAGTTAATCAAGAGTCGCTCATGTCGCGAGCAGAAATTATCCGGGAGAAAGGCACCAATCGCAGTCAGTTTTATCGCGGGCAAGTGGATAAATATACATGGCAGGACATTGGGTCATCTTATTTGCCAGGGGAAGATATTGCTGCTTTTTTATTTGCGCAATTGGAACATGCGGAGGAAATTACACAAAGGCGCATGGCTGTTTGGAACACATACCATCAAGCATTAGAACATTTGGAGCAAAAAGGTGTACTGAGGCGGCCGATTATCCCTCAAGAGTGTCAGCACAATGCGCATATGTATTATATTTTGCTTGAATCATTGGCGCAGCGTTCAGAGTTGATTAAGCGCTTTAAAAAGCAAGATATTCATCCAACATTTCATTACATTCCTTTGCACAATGCACCCGCAGGAAAGAAATATGCCCGCACACATGGCGAGCTGAGCAATACGGAGCAAATTTCAGACTGTTTACTAAGGCTGCCTTTATGGGTGGGGTTAGAGTCACGTCAACAAGAGGTGATTGATGTGATGTTGACGTAAATATTTTCATTTAAATTCTTGACAACAAATTTGATTAAGCGTTAAATGGAATTGCGCTGATTTGAGTGGCCAATCTTAAACAAAGCCTTACTCAGCTTGCGAGCGCATAATAAATACAGCTAAAGCGAGAAAACAAAAACCCGTTTTAGCTTTGGCTTTAGCGGGTTTTTTATTGCCCAGAATGTGATCAATCATGAATAATCAAGACTATCAAATTGAAACCCTTGCAGTACGCGCAGGGTCAGAAACCACGGAATTCGGTGAAAACTCTGAAGCCTTGTTTTTAAACTCCAGCTTTCGTTTTAAAAATGCTGCACAAGCGGCCGCGAGATTTGCAGGCACTGAACCAGGCAATATTTACTCTCGCTTTACCAATCCTACTGTCAGTATGTTTCAAGCAAAGCTGGCGGCTTTAGAAGGCGCTGAGCAATGTGTTGCAACTTCCAGTGGTATGTCCGCCATACTGGCGTGCGTGATGGGTTTGTGTAGTGCTGGTGATCACATTGTAGCGTCCCGAAGTATTTTTGGGACTAGCGTGCAGTTGTTCAGCAATATCTTAAAGCGGTGGGGGTTGGAGGTAACATTTGTTTCCTTAACAGATGTTGATGCATGGCGAAGTGCGGCGCTTGCAAATACCAAGTTATTTTTTGTAGAAACACCCTCTAATCCACTTACCGAAGTGTGTGACATTGCTGCGCTGGCTGAGGTAGCACATGCAGCAGGTGCAAAACTAGTGGTAGACAACTGCTTTTGTACCCCTGCGATTCAACAACCACTAGCGCTTGGTGCCGATATCATAATTCATTCAGCCACCAAGTATATTGATGGTCAAGGCCGTTGTTTAGGTGGTGCTGTGCTCGGCAGTAAAACGTTGATGGAGCCAGTCTATGGCTTTTTGAGAACAGCAGGCGTGACCATGAGTGCGTTTAACGCTTGGGTATTTTTAAAAGGCTTGGAAACTTTACATGTGCGCATGGAAGCGCATGCGCGCAATGCACTTAACCTTGCTACTTGGTTAGAGTCACAGCCACAAGTGGCGCGTGTATATTACCCAGGTTTGACGTCTCATCCTCAGCATGCCTTGGCAATGCGCCAACAAGTCAGTGGTGGCGGTATTGTTAGCTTTGAAATGAAAACAAAAGCAGGGCAATCTGCACAGGAGGCTGCTTGGGCATTGATTGATGCAACACAGTTAATATCAATCACTGCAAACTTAGGTGATGCTAAATCCACCATCACCCATCCAGCGACTACAACACATAGCAGAGTCAGTGCAGAAGCTAGGGCCGAGGCTGGAATTAAAGACAGTTTAGTGCGCATTGCTGTAGGTTTAGAGCATATTGAAGATTTGAAAGACGATCTGGCAATTTTAAGTAAAGTGTAGGCTTTATCTTGCTGTGAAAAACGGGACCAAAAGTCCCGTTTTTTTATGCGCTTAACCACTGTTTTTATTTGCTTGATTTGTAACGTAGTTGAGCTCTATATGCTCAATAAGCCTATGCAGAAACATGAAAAGCCTGAGACTATCGCATGCTTATCATGTTAAAATCTTGGGATAAATTTTAATTAAAAAAGCTAGTCTGACTATGAGCCAACCAACCGACCAATTCGCCAAAGAAACCTTGCCTATCAGTCTTGAAGATGAGATGAGACGCTCTTACCTTGATTACGCGATGAGTGTGATCGTAGGGCGCGCATTACCTGACGTACGTGATGGTTTAAAGCCTGTGCATCGACGTGTGCTATTTGCAATGCATGAGCTCTCAAATGACTATAACAAACCGTATAAAAAATCGGCGCGTATTGTTGGTGATGTGATTGGTAAGTATCACCCGCATGGTGATACTGCGGTGTATGACACCATCGTGCGTATGGCGCAAGATTTCTCCTTGCGCTACATGTTGGTAGACGGACAAGGTAACTTTGGTTCTGTTGATGGTGACAATGCGGCTGCGATGCGTTATACCGAAATTCGTATGTCGAAAATCGCCCATGAGTTATTGGCAGATATTGACAAAGAAACCGTAGATTTTGGCCCTAACTATGATGGCAGTGAGCACGAACCACTCATCATGCCTGCACGCATTCCAAACTTGTTGATTAATGGTAGCTCTGGCATTGCCGTGGGTATGGCAACCAACATTCCGCCACATAACTTAAACGAAGTGTTGTCTGCTTGTTTTGCACTATTAAAGAACCCTGAAACTACGGTCGAAGAGTTGATTGAATTGGTGCCGGCACCTGATTTCCCAACGGCCGGTATTATTTATGGTACGGTCGGCGTGAAAGAAGGCTATCGCACTGGCCGTGGCCGTGTGGTGATGCGTGGCCGTACTCACTTTGAAGACATGGACAAAGGTGGGCGCCAATCCATTATCATTGACGAGTTGCCGTATCAGGTCAACAAGAAGACCCTCATTGAGAAAATCGCTGAATTAGTTAATGAGAAAAAAATCGAAGGCATTTCTGACTTGCGTGACGAATCAGATAAGTCTGGCATGCGCGTGGTGATTGAGCTGAAACGTGGTGAAGTGCCAGAAGTCATTCTGAATAATCTCTACAAACAAACACAGTTACAAGATACCTTTGGCATGAACATGGTGGCCTTATTAGATGGCCAGCCACGTTTGCTCAATCTCAAACAAATGCTAGAAGCGTTCCTACGCCACCGTCGTGAAGTGGTGACGCGCCGTACCGTATATGAATTGCGCAAAGCGCGTGAACGTGGCCATGTGTTAGAAGGTTTAGCAGTGGCATTGGCGAATGTAGACGAAATGATTGCGCTGATTAAATCGGCACCTACACCACCAGAAGCGAAAAAAGATTTGATGGCGCGCACTTGGCAATCGCCAGTGGTGGAAGAAATGCTCAAGCGCGCTGCCATGGAAGCATCTCGTCCAGAAGGACTCTCTGTAGACTTTGGCTTAACGCCAAATGGCTACCGTTTATCAGAAGTACAAGCGCAAGAAATTCTGCAAATGCGTTTACAACGCTTGACGGGTTTAGAGCAAGATAAGATTGTCACAGAATATAAAGAAGTAATGGATGTGATTGCTGACTTGCTTGATATATTGGCGAACGCGCATCGTGTGACTGCGATTATCACTGATGAACTGATGGAAATCCAAAAGCAATTTGGTGACAAGCGTCGTAGTGAAATTGTGGCAAATGCCCAAGATTTATCTTTGGAAGACTTAATCACACCACAAGATGTCGTGGTCACACTCTCACACACTGGGTACATTAAATCACAACCGTTAGAGGAATACCGCGCACAAAAACGTGGTGGGCGTGGCAAACAAGCGGCTGCAACCAAAGAAGATGACTTTATCGATAAAATGTTTGTGGCGAATACCCATGATTACATTTTATGTTTCAGTAGCTTAGGTCAAGTTTATTGGTTGAAAGTCTACGAAGTACCGCAAGGCAGTCGCATCAGTCGCGGTAAACCCATTGTGAACTTGTTCCCGCTAGAAGAGGGCGAAAAAATCAATGCCATCTTGTCTGTCAAAGAGTTTGATGAAAACCACTTTATTTTCATGGCGACGGCAAAAGGCACAGTCAAGAAGACAGCGTTGACTGAATTCGCCAACCCACGTAAATCTGGAATTATCGCAATTAAATTGGATGATGGAGATTACTTAATTGGTGCCGAAATTACCAATGGTAAAAACGACATCGTGTTGGTATCCAATGGCGGTAAAGCGGTTTGGTTTACTGAAGATGATGTGCGCCCAATGGGCCGTGCAACACGTGGTGTACGTGGCATGAAATTAGCAGCTAAACAGCAAGTATTGTCATTGTTGATTGCTGAAAATGATCAACAGTCAGTACTGGTGGCAACAGAAAATGGTTATGGCAAACGTACAGTGTTATCAGAGTTCCGCCATTCTGGTCGTGGTACACAAGGCGTTAAAGCGATTGCAATTAGCGAACGTAACGGCACTGCGATAGCTGCAAAACTAGTGAGCGAGGATGATGAAATTATGCTCATTACGACAGGTGGCGTGTTGATCCGTACGCGTGTGAAAGAAATACGCGATATGGGCCGTGCTGCACAAGGCGTTACGCTGATTAACTTGGGTGAAGGTGAAAAACTTTCAGGACTCGAGAAGATTGTAGAAACTGACGACGTAGAAGAAGAATAGTACGAGAGAGTGGCGTTAGCAATGAAACCGATTTTTAACTTTTCAGCAGGTCCAGCGGTATTACCTAAAGAGGTGTTGTTACGCGCACAAGCAGAAATGCTTGATTGGCATGGCTCAGGCATGAGTGTGATGGAAATGTCACATCGTGGTAAAGAGTTCACTAGCATTCTCGAAAAAACGGAAGCGGATTTTCGTAAACTATTGAACGTACCAAGTCAATATAAAGTGTTGTTTTTGCAAGGTGGTGCGATTGCTGAGAATGCCATGATTCCGTTGAATCTGCTCAATGGTAAAAGTGCCGATTACGTAGTGACTGGTGCTTGGAGCAAACGCAGTGTAGATGATGCACGTGCTTATGGTGAAATACGCATCGCCGCAACGAGTGAAGCAAGTGGCTTTACCGAAGTGCCAGCATTCGAGACATGGCAGCTCAACAAAGACGCCGCATATGTACATATTTGCACCAATGAAACGATTAACGGTGTGGAGTTTGACGGTATCCCCAATACACATGGTGTACCTATAGTGGCTGATATGTCGTCGCATATTTTATCGCGCACTGTGGATGTCTCACGTTATGGCGTGATTTATGGCGGCGCACAAAAAAATATAGGTCCAGCTGGTTTATGTATTGTCGTCGTGCATGAAAGCTTATTGCAGCAAGCATCACAGCTGACACCAGCGGTATTCCACTGGAAAACGCAAGCTGAAAATCAGAGCATGATAAATACGCCTCCAACCTATAGCATATATATTGCAGGCCTGGTATTTGAGTGGTTACTGGCACAAGGTGGGGTGGAAGCGATCGAGAAAAAAAATATTGCTAAAGCCAGCTTGCTGTATGACTATTTAGACAACAGCGATTTCTATTACAACAGCATTCAAGTGGCTAATCGATCCAGAATGAATATTCCATTTAGATTGCGTAATGAACAACTAAATGATGCTTTCTTAAAAGGAGCGGATACACAATGCTTGTTGCAGTTGAAAGGCCACCGTATGGTGGGTGGCATGCGTGCAAGCATTTATAACGCGATGCCTATAGAGGGTGTACAAGCACTGATCGCTTATATGACTGAGTTTGCAAAACACAACGGTTAAGGTTGAGTAGACATGTCTGAATTACTAAAGCAGTTTCGTGATCAAATTGATGCCATCGATGACCAGATTCTTGAGTTGGTCAACGCACGTGCAAAGTTAGCGCGTGAAATTGGCCATGTAAAACAATCAGGCAGTCAAAAAGATGATGGTGTGATTTACCGCCCTGAACGCGAAGCACAAATCTTACGACGTCTGCAAGGCCAGAATGCAGGGCCATTGGCCAATGAGGCTGTGAGTCATATTTTCCGTGCAGTGATGTCAAACTGCCGCGCCTTAGAAAAAGAGCTTGCTATCGCCTTTCTTGGCCCTTTAGGCACATATAGTGAAGAAGCTGCACTCAAACAATTTGGTGAAGGTCGCACAGCTGTGGTGTGTGCAACGATTGATGAAGTGTTTCGTACAGTACAAGCAGGCCAAGCAGATTATGGCGTAGTGCCAGTAGAAAACTCCACAGAGGGTGCAGTGGGACTGACTTTGGATTTATTAATGGGCACCCCACTCAAAATATGTGGTGAAGTGACATTGCCAGTGCATCATTGTTTACTGTCGGGTCAATCTGATTTATCTAACATTACCCACGTATTCTCACATGGACAATCGTTATCACAGTGTCATGAGTGGCTGAATAAAAATCTACCGTTAGCGTTACGTGAACCTGTGACCAGCAACGCACGTGCTGCGCAGATGATTCATGAGTTAGTGGCAAAAGAAGGTACTTTTGCTGCGGCCATTGCGAGTAAACGCGCTGCCGAACTATTCAACCTCAATATTTTGGCTGAGAACATTGAAGATGATACTAAAAATACCACACGCTTTTTAGTGCTGGGTGCGCACGATGTGGCGCCTTCTGGCAAAGATAAAACTTCTTTGCTGATGAGTGCTCAAAACAAACCTGGGGCAGTGTTGCAGTTGTTAGAGCCCTTATCGCGCCATGGCGTGAGTATGACCAAGTTTGAGTCGCGTCCATCCAAACAAACGCTATGGGATTATGTGTTTTTTGTGGATATTGAAGGGCACCAGCAAGAGACTGCGGTCAAGGCGGCATTGGATGAGATTGCAAAGCAAGCCTCATTCTTAAAAGTATTGGGTTCTTATCCTGTCGCCACTGTTTGATTAAAATATTGAATGAAAGAAAAGTAAAAGATTACGTCATGAAAGTATCAAACTTAGCTCCAGAGCATGTGCGTGCGATCGCGCCTTACCAAGGCGGCAAGCCTATCAGTGAACTTGCCCGTGAAATGGGTTTAAACGAAGCAGATATTGTTAAATTGGCTTCAAATGAGAATCCATTAGGCATGAGCCCCAAAGCACAGATGGCGGTTGAAGATGCGATTGGCGACATTGCGCGATATCCAGATGGCAATAGTTTTGCTTTGCGCGATGCGGTCAGTCAAAAATTTGGTGTGGCTACCAATCAAATAGTCTTTGGTAATGGCTCTAATGACATTTTAGAACTGAGTGCGCGCGCATTCTTGAGCGCAGGTGACGAAGCTATTTTTTCTCAACATGCGTTTGCTGTGTATCCATTGGTTACTCAAGCTGTAGGCGCTACAGGTGTGATTGTGCCTGCAATAGCATTTGGCCATGATTTAGATGGTTTTTTAGCAGCAATTACTGATAAAACGCGTTTAATCTTTGTTGCTAACCCGAATAACCCTACTGGCACGCTCATCGCCAAAGATGTGCTGTATGCATTTTTAAAGCAAGTACCTACACATGTATTGGTGGTGCTAGATGAGGCTTATGATGAGTACTTATCAGCACAGCACAAATCAGAAGCGATTCATTGGTTAAAAGCATTTGATAATCTCATCATCTCGCGCACTTTCTCAAAAGCCTATGGCCTAGCTGGTTTAAGGGTCGGTTTTGGTTTAATGCATGCGGATGTGGCCGATATTTTGAATCGTGTACGTCAGCCGTTTAATGTGAACTCTATTGCACAGGCAGCTGCAGTTGCATCACTAGCGGATGAAGACTTTGTTCAGAAAAGCTATGCAGCAAATCAAGCAGGCATGATGCAATTGACACAAGGCCTTGCTAAATTAGGGCTAGATTTTATTCCATCTTACGCAAATTTTATTAGCGTTAAAGTACCCAACGCAAGCAAAGTGAATCAACAGTTGCTGCAAAAAGGTGTGATTGTGAGACCGATTGCCAATTATGAAATGCCAGACTATTTGCGTGTAAGTATCGGTTTATTCAGTGAAAATGCACGCTTTTTACTGGCGTTAGAAGAAATATTGAAGTGAAGAAATATTGAAATGACTGAACAAGAAAAAATGCGTTACGAAAAGTTGGCGACTGATGATGTGCGTATACGCGAGATCAAACCGTTGATTACGCCATTGGCGATGCTGGAGCGCATGAAAGAAAGCGCGGCAACTACACAGAATATATTAGAAACACGCGCGGCGATTCACCGGATTCTGCATCAAGCGGATGATCGATTATTGATTGTAGTAGGCCCTTGCTCTATTCATGATACAGAGGCTGGGATGGAATATGCACGTCGGTTACTAGATGTGCGTAAGCAACTCAGTGCAGATTTACTGATAGTGATGCGTGTATACTTTGAAAAACCACGTACTACTGTGGGCTGGAAGGGTTTGATTAACGACCCGCATCTAGATGGTACTTATGATATTAATGAAGGGTTATCCCGCGCACGTAAATTTTTGCTGGATGTAAATGAAATAGGCATGCCAGCGGGTGCGGAGTTTTTGGATACCATTACCCCACAATACACCGCAGATTTGGTGAGTTGGGGTGCTATTGGTGCGCGTACTACGGAGTCACAGGTGCATCGAGAATTAGCGTCTGGCCTATCATGTCCAGTTGGGTTTAAAAATGGCACAGATGGCAGTGTACGTGTAGCGATAGATGCCATTAAAACGGCAGCGAGTCCGCATCACTTTTTATCTGTGACCAAAGAAGGGCAATCTGCGATTATTGCCACCACTGGTAATGAGGACTGCCATGTGATTTTACGTGGTGGTAAACACCCAAATTATGACGCAAAAAGTGTGGAAGCCGCATGCGATAACTTAGCGGATGCTGGCTTAGCGCCATTATTGATGATTGATTGTAGCCACGCCAATAGCCAAAAGCAGTATGAATTACAAAAAGAAGTGGCCAAAGACGTTGCTGACCAAGTCGCCAATGGGGATGCAAGGATTATAGGCCTCATGGTAGAGTCACACTTAAATGCAGGACGTCAAGAACATACCCCAGGCTGTACTTTGGCTTATGGACAGTCGATTACGGATGCATGTCTAGGTTGGGAAGACAGTGTGCAAGTGTTGGAAGGTCTTGCCGACGCTGTGCGTAAAAGACGTCAAAAAAGGTTAAATGAAGAGCTTTAATTTTCGAATATGTCAGCATCATGAAAATCACTAGCCGTTAATCATTGAAGCTTGCAGCGCTCTAAGTGAACGACTCCGTATAGTGTCAATCTTACTAATACATCAATAAGATGTTAACTATTTAAATTTGGAGATCATTATGTGGACAACACCAGCAGCTACAGAAATGCGTTTTGGCTTTGAAGTCACAATGTACGTAATGAACAAGTAATTGTTCCGTACTAAAGGCTGCCTAATTAGGCAGCCTTTTTCACATCTTTAACAGATTTTGTAATCATACATTAAGAAGTTTAACTCATGCACATACATGTACTAGGTGCCGCAGCGGGCGGTGGTTTTCCTCAATGGAACTGTAATTGTTTCAATTGCGATGGTTTGCGTAAAGGCACAATTAAAGCCACCAAACGTACACAATCTTCTATTTGTGTGAGCGGAGATGGGGTGAACTGGGTGCTATTTAATGCGTCGCCAGATGTATTGCAGCAGATCCAAGACTTTGCCCCATTGCAACCAGGCCGTGCAATTCGTGACTCTGGTATTCAAGCCATTATTTTGATTGATGCGCAGATTGACCACACCACAGGGTTGTTTATGTTGCGTGAAGGTAAAGTGAAACGTGAGATTTATTGCACAGACATGGTGTATGAAGATTTGACCAGTGGTAATCAGATTTTAAATATTCTGGGCCATTACTGTGGTATTAATCATCATCAAGTGCCGATTGATGGCAACACTAGTTTTGAAATACCTAACGTCCCCAATTTAAGATTTACTGCAGTGGCATTAAAAAGTGCAGCGCCACCGTATTCACCACATCGCAATGATCCACATCCGGGTGACACGATTGGTGTGTTGATTGAAGAAATAAGCAGTGGTAAAAAATGTTGGTACTCACCAGGATTGGGTGAAATTGAACCGCACTTACCACCACTGATGAATCAGGCAGATTGTATTATGGTAGATGGTACCTTCTGGACTGATACCGAGATGATAGACATGGGGTTAATGACGAAAACTGCGCGCAGTATTGGTCATAATCCGCAATCTGGTGAAGGTGGTATGATTGAAAAGTTAAATGAGTTTGGAGATGTACGTAAAGTATTGATTCATATCAACAATACCAATCCTATTTTAAGAGAAGATTCTGCCGAGCGCGCTATTTTGAATCAGCATAAGATAGAAGTGGCCTATGACGGTATGGACATTATCCTCTAGGGAAAATCAAATTTCGTCATGATGCCATGTTGCTTTAAAATTTTTTATTACTTACATACTTCAACGTATGCTGCGTTCAAAAAATTTCTCGCGCCTCGCCTCATTTAGAACTTTGAATTTTGGAGAATTAGAATGAATGCATTAACAAAAGATCAACTCCCTTGGACACGCGAAGAGTTTGAAGATAAGTTGCGCCAAAAAGGGCAGGGTTATCACATCTATCATCCATTTCACGTGATGATGTATGAAGGTAAGCTCACCAAGGAACAGTTGCAGTGTTGGGTAGCGAATCGATTTTATTATCAAATTGCAATTCCCATGAAAGATGCAGCGATTTTATCCAATTGCCCAGACAAAGAAGTGCGCAAACAGTGGATAGTGCGTATTACAGACCATGATGGTGTGGATGGACAAGTGGGTGGTATTGAAGCATGGATACAATTAGGTGAGGCTGTGGGTTTGACGCGCGAGCAGGTGACGAGCTTAGACATGGTGAGTCCAGGTGTACGCTTTGCTGTGGATGCTTACATTAACTTTGCTAAACAACGTCCATGGCAAGAATCCGTATGCTCAAGCTTAACGGAGTTATTTGCTCCGCATATTCATCAGCAGCGCATTAGCTCATGGCCGAGCATGTATCCTTGGATTAAAGAAGAAGGTTTGTCTTACTTTAAAAAGCGCTTAACCGAAGCACGTCGTGATGTTGAGCAAGGCCTCAGTGTCACGCTAGATTATTTTAGTACCTCACGTGAAATGCAATTGAAAGCGTTGGAAATTTTGCAATTTAAATTGAATGTACTCTGGGTGATAGCGGATTCGATTATGTTGGCAAGTACAGACATTAAAACGGAAGGGCGTGATTACCTGCGCCAACCAGTTATTCATTTCGATAAGTAGAAAAAAGCAATTTATGGAAAACAATATTCAGCCTACAGATATTTACGCATTGGCATTTCATCATCGTTTCCAGTGGGAAGAGGCACAGAACAGCTATGTGATTCTTTTCCCTGAAGGCATGGTCAAACTACATGGTGGCGCAGGAGAAGTGATTAAACGCCTAGATGGTAAAGTATCTGTAGCGGATGTTGTCGCAGATTTAAAGGCAACTTTCCCGGATGCGCAAGACATTGAAAAAGATATTCTGGGGATGTTTGATTTGGCTGTGGGTAAAGCCTGGTTGAGAAAAGTGAATTAAGCAGGCTTTAAAGGAGTAACAACATGACACAAGCTTCATTAGGTGATTCAGTCGTACAGAAAGAAGTGCACGCACAAGCACAAAACAATGGTGTTGCCGCAAACATTACGCATACGCAACCGCTGTGGCTGTTAGCAGAAGTGACGTATCGTTGCCCGTTGCATTGTGCCTTTTGTTACAACCCAACCGATTACGATAAGCATACACAAAACGAATTAAGCACTGAGCAATGGATTCAAGCCTTGCGCGATGCACGTAAGATGGGTGCGATTCAGTTAGGTATTTCTGGTGGTGAGCCATTATTACGTGATGACATTGAAGATATCGTGATTGAGGCGAAGAAGCTTGGTTATTACAGCAACTTGATTACTTCAGGTGTAGGTTTAACTGAAAAACGCATTCAGGCCTTTAAAGAAGGTGGTTTGGACCACATTCAGTTATCCATGCATGACATTACCGAAGAAATTAACAATTTTATTACCAATACTAGAACCTTTGAGCTGAAGAAAAAAGTAGCTGCAATGATTAAAAATCATGGCTACCCAATGGTATTGAATGTGGTGATTCACCGTTATAACATTGGCCATATCAAAGAAATTTTAGAGATGGCAGAAGCGCTTGGTGCGGATTACGTAGAGTTAGCGAACACGCAATACTATGGTTGGTCTTTGGTCAATCGTAGCCAACTTATGCCATTGAAAGAACAAATTGATGAAGCCGAGCGCATCACCAATGAGTTCCGTCAAAAAGTGGGCAATAAGATGAAAATATTTTTTGTGGTGCCCGATTACTTTGGTAATCGCCCCAAAAAATGTATGAATGGTTGGGGTGAGGTGTTTATGATTGTCACCGCCAATGGTGATGTATTGCCTTGTCATTCTGCGCGTGTTTTGCCGAATATTGAATTCCCAAATGTGCGTGATAAAGGCTTAGAGTGGGCATGGAAAGACTCACCCGCGTTTAACAAATATCGCGGTGATGATTGGATGAAAGAGCCTTGCCGCAGTTGCCCTGAAAAAGAGAATGATTTGGGTGGTTGTCGTTGTCAGGCATTCTTGTTGAGTGGTGATGCTGAAAGTGCGGATCCTGTATGCTCACTTTCACCTAACCATCATTTAATTGAGCAAGCGATTGAGGAATCCAAAAATCCGCAGATTCAAGCGCAACCGATTATTTTTAGAACCGATAAAAACTCTAAAAAATATGCCAGTGGTGAATCGAAAGAGCGGGTAGAAGACTTTCACGCTTTACCATAACTACTTATTTTCAAGGCTATAATACAAGGCGCTATCATGGCGCCTTTTTTATTCGAGTACTCTTAAAGGCAAACACCTTAAATACAAGCTGACTTTCATTTTGAAAACACACTCTATTTTTCTCGTCTATGTATTGGCCGCACTAGCGGCACTTGCACCATTTGCTATTGATACTTATCTACCTGCATTTCATGTAATGGGTACTGAGCTTGGCACATCCGATTTACATATCCAGCAAAGCCTTACTTTCTACTTATTGCCTTATGCCGCCATGACGTTATGGCATGGCGCAATATCGGATGCCATTGGCCGTATCACTACCATTAAATGGGGCTTGGGGATTTTTGTATTAGCGAGTATCGGTTGTGCGTTTGCGCCTAATGTAGAAACGCTTTGGTTTTTTAGGGCGTTACAAGGTGCCAGTGGTGGCGCGGGTAACACTGTAGCACGTGCCATGGTGCGCGATTTGTTTGAAGGCGCACAGGCGCAGCGTGTGATGGCGACAGTACAAATGTTGTTTGGCATAGCACCTGCGGTAGCACCAATTATTGGCGGTTTTTTGCTGGGTATCCATTGGCAAGCGATTTTTATCTTTTTAGCGCTCTATGCTGCGGTGAGCCTTTGGGCTGCTGTTAAGTTTTTGCCAGAGACCATGCCTGTAGAAAAGCGAATTCAGCTATCTGCACGCAGTGTGCTCAAAAGTTATAAATCACTCTACACAGATGCAGAATTTGCCAAATTAGTCACAGCGATCGGTGCAAACTTTTCAGGCTTTTTTATCTATGTGCTGGCAAGCCCGGTTTTTTTGGGGAAGCATTTAGGCTTAAACCCGCAGCAGTATGGCTATTTGTTTATTCCTACCGTTACAGGCATGGTATTGGGTTCCTATTTGGCAAAACGTGCAGCCGGGCGATATTCATCACATTTGGTCTTAAAGTTAGCATATCTGTGGATGGCTATCATGGCGCTGATTAATCTACTTGTTTGCTATACGCAACCTATTAGCGTTTATGCCAATATTTTACCTGTTGCTTTGTTCAATGTAGGCATGGCGATGTGTATGCCCATACTCTCCATAGCTGCATTAGACCGCCATCCAAGAATTCGCGGCACTGCGGCTTCTGGCCAGGCGTTTATGCAAATGCTCTTGTCAACAGTATCTGCTGGCATCGTGGTACCACTTGTTTGGTTCTCTCCACTTGGCTTGGCTTGGGCGATGCTAGCCTTTCTTGCTATTGGTTTAGTGATGGCAAGTACCACACAGCTTTGGAAAAAATAATTTAGTTAGAGGATAAACGCAATATTCTACTAAGTTGATTCAACACAAGTTTGATACCGCGCCATAGTTTGGGCAACATCCACAGCATGACAAAGACCAGCAAGAGGATGACGCCAATAAATACCATAGGGTGTGCGAGTGCAAGCCATCCACCACCCAACCATAAGCCATCCTCTCCAAATGACGTGGTGACATTGCTCACTGGTTCTGGTGATGTGTTGATCAGCGCGCGGCTACCCGCCTTAGTAGCGTGAGTGATACCAGTCAGTGATCCACCTAGTAAAGCCGCTAACGTCGCTATTATGGGGTCACTGGTGTTCATTGCACCCATGGCTAGCAAAGCGCCTGCAGGAATCCGAATAAACGTTTGAACACTATCCCACATGCTATCTACGTATGGAATTTTGTCTGCTAAAAACTCTACCAGCATTAATGCACCAGCTACTGCAAGGACTGCAGGGTGACGCAATATATCGAGTGTTTGAGGCAGTTGCAAATACCCATATCGGCTAAGTAAACCTACTGCAAACACGGTGGCATAGAGTCTAAAGCCACTAGCCCAACTTAATCCACTGGCTAATGCAAAGCTAGAAATTGCATCCATATAGTCGTTTTGTTCCACAGATTCATAGATATTTACCTTTGCTAGTATAACGATTAATCATTGTAGATAAATCAAGTTTAACTTGGATAGACCGATATACACTTAAAGAGAGCGTAATGACCTATATGCTCTCAATACAGGAAAATGGAGTTTGATATGACCACACGTGAGCAAGATGCCTTAAAAGCTTATTTAAATTTATTAGAGCGCAAAGGCGTACCAGAGGTAAAGTTGATTCAGCGCCAATATATTATTTTGCGTTTAGTACCCTTTATTGAACACATTGAATTGGATGGCTTGCATTATCGTGAGGCGGTAGATCAATTGTTTAAAAAATTAGATCCTGCAGAATGGGCGATTTGCATTCCAGTCATTCGTGATTACTTTTCATTTTGGGTAAAAGATATCAAAGCCATCGCAGGCATGAATCAAGACCATGCATTTGAAGCGAATGCAAAGTCGTGGCAACCTGAAACCCGCGACTTAAAAGCGCTATGGGAGTCACTAGACAAGGCAACATTGACGAATGTGGAAGTCAAACCTTTAGAAACTTATGAAAACGCATTACGTAGCCGTGGCGCAGATGACTCATTTATCGATACACGTCGAAAATTAGCAAAACTATTACTTTTAAGATTACGTGATGTGCCGCACAAGCAACCCAACGCATATCGCAAAGTGATTGATGCAAATTTGCCTTTATTCACCACTGATGAAACGCATCATACCTTTTTAAATGTGGGCAGAGAGTTTTACTACTTTTGGAAGGGCGATGGCAACGCAATGCAACAACTAGCCATGGCTGCCTAAGTTAGCAGGTATTAAAAAAAGGAGACCGTTGGTCTCCTTTTTTGTGTGTGTGTTGCATTCAGCAATCAGCATGCTGAATCAAATTACTTTATCACAAATTACTCTATCAATAGTTCAGCTTTACCAGGCACACCATTCATGGCGTCTGCATCTTCTAGCGGTGCTTTACGTGCACTGATCACTGGCCAAATTTTGGCCAGTCTGGCATTGATTTCAATGAACTCTTGCTGGTCTGCAGGTACGTCATCTTCAGCAAAGATAGCTTCAGCAGGGCACTCAGCCACGCATAATGTGCAATCAATACACTCATCAGGATTGATGGCCAAAAAATTTGGGCCTTCGACAAAACAATCCACCGGGCATACATCTACGCAATCGGTAAATTTACATTGAATACAATTTTCTGTAACGACATAAGTCATGTTATTTCCTTTGCAGCTTTTACAAGCTAAAACGTTATTTTATTTCAATTTAACTAAAATGGCGATTTGTAGCGTTGATATTGATCAAACAATCATACCAGCGCCTACAGTGTTGTTAGTGCTTTCATCAATCACTATAAAAGCACCCGTCGCACGGTTGGTTTTGTAGCTGTCTACCATTAACGGTTGGGCTAATTTAAATGTGAGACGTGCAATGTCGTTCATCTTTAAATCAGTAGTAGGTTGCTGTTCTAATGTGTTGACATCCACTTTGTACTGAATAGCGCCTATTTTGGCTTTAGATTCGCGCGTAGTATGACGGACGATATAAGTACGTGCAGGCGAGAGCGGTGTTTCAGATAGCCAGCAAACAAACGCTTCAATTTGCTTCACAGGTTCTGGCGCTTCATCCGTTTTCACAATCATGTCACCACGAGAGGTATCGATTTCATCTTCCAATAAAATAGTCACGCTTTGTTCAGTTTGTGCACTTTGTAGCTGGGTTTCACCCAGTTGAATAGCTTTTACTTTTGATTGGTAACCATTCGGTAGTACAGTAACTGCATCACCCACAGCAATATCACCAGATTCAATGCGACCCATAAAGCCACGGAAATCGTGTAAATCAGCATCGGCACTCGCGTGTGGACGGCAGACAAATTGTACGGGGAAACGGAATTGCTCAGATTGCTCAGTGTGGGCAGCAGGTGCTTTTTCTAGCATCTCCAGTAAGGTTTCTCCAGCGTACCAAGGCATACTATCCAAACGGTCCACTAACATATCACCATTCAATGCGGACATTGGAATAAAACGAATGTCTCTAGCTGCAGCTAGGCCAATTTCCTCAGCAAACTGTAGATAGTCAGCACAAATTTTGTCGTAAATCGCTTGGTCGTAATTGACCAAATCCATTTTATTGACGGCCACCACAATGTGCGGAATGCCCACCAAATGCGCTAAGTAACTGTGACGACGCGTTTGCGTCAATACCCCTTTGCGCGCATCAATCAGAATAATCGCAAGGTTTGCGGTAGAGGCTGCGGTCACCATGTTGCGCGTGTATTGTTCATGGCCTGGTGCATCGGCAATGATGTATTTACGTGTGCCTGTGCTGAAATAACGGTAGGCCACGTCAATGGTAATACCTTGCTCGCGTTCCGCTTGCAAACCATCAGTCAGTAAAGATAAATCGACGGCTTCCATGCCTCGTTTTTTAGACGTGTTAGAAATTTGCGTCAGCGTGTCGGCCAAAATAGTTTTGGTATCAAACAGCAATCGACCAATTAAAGTGCTTTTGCCGTCATCTACGCTTCCACATGTCATGAAGCGTAATAAAGAATCATTGTGTTGCATTTGGTTACTCATTAGAAATAACCCTCTTTCTTGCGTTGCTCCATTGAAGCATCAGAGGTTTGGTCGTCCAAACGCGTAGCACCGCGCTCAGTAATGGTGGTGGTCGCTGTTTCCAGCACAATTTTGCTGACATTGTTCGCATCAGATAATACGGGAGCGGTGCAAGTGATGTCGCCAACGGTTCTAAAGCGCACTTGCATATTCACGACTTGCTCACCAGCTTTAGGCACGTTTATCACTTCGCCGTTAGCTAATGGCACGTTGGCTGGCATCATGGCACCACCTCGCATAATAATGTCGCGTTGATGCGAAAAGTAAATGCTAGGTAAGCCTAAGTTTTCACGCTCGATATATTGCCACACGTCCATTTCTGTCCAGTTGGAAATCGGAAAAGCGCGAATGTTTTCGCCTTTGTGGCTACGTGCGTTATACAAATTCCATAATTCAGGACGTTGATTTTTTGGGTCCCATTGACCAAATTCATCACGGAAACTCATGATACGTTCTTTGGCGCGCGCTTTCTCTTCATCGCGACGTGCGCCACCGATACAACAATCGAAGCCGAACTCTTCAATCGCTTCTAGCAATGTCACGGATTGATGTTTATTACGCGGTTCATCCGGTGTTTTCAATACCACAGTACCGCGCTTCATCGAGTCTTCTACTGAACGCACAATGAGACGTTCACCTAATTCAGAAGCACGCTGATCACGGAAGTGAATGACTTCTTGGTAATTGTGGCCAGTATCGATGTGCATGAGCGGAAAAGGAAAGCGGCCAGGGCGAAACGCTTTTTCAGCGAGGCGCAAAATGCAAAGAGAGTCTTTGCCGCCTGAAAATAACAACACAGGGTTTGAGCACTGGCCAGCCACTTCACGCAGAATGTGAATGGCTTCAGCTTCTAACCAATCAAGATGGCTTAAGGTTTTTTTAGATGTGGTCATATTTATTTACGATTTAAAATTACTTTTTGACGGGTCATGTTCATTTCACATGTAGCCCGCACTCTTTGGACGTGGGATCTTCCCACCACCAACGGCCGGCGCGAACATCTTCACCCATAGCCACGGCACGCGTACAAGGTGCGCAGCCAATACTTGGGTAGAACTGGTCATGTAATGCGTTGTAAGGCACATCGAACATACGAATGTAAGCCCAGACTTCTTTTTCAGTCCAATCACTTAAAGGGTTGAATTTCTCTAATTGATTGCCTGCGTCAAATTCGCGCGTTGGTAAACTGGCACGAGTAGTCGCTTGTTCAGCACGCATACCCGTCACCCAAGCTTGTTTGCTAGCGAGGGCCCGCTGTAGAGGCTCCACCTTACGCATATGGCAGCAAGCTTTACGCAGTTCAATACTTTCGTAAAATGCATTAATGCCTTGCGTGCGCACATATTGTTCAACGGTCTCATGCCTAGGAAAAAACACCACAGGTTTTGTTTGGTAGGTATTTTCCACTTCACTCATCAGCGTATAAGTTTCTGCAGGTAAGCGGCCTGTGTCGAGAGAGAATATCTCTATCGGTAACTGTTCTTTCATGATGATGTCAGTTAATACCATGTCTTCAGCGCCGTAGCTGTTAGCAAAGGTAATGGCTGAAAACTCGTTACTTGCTGACTGCAGTAGTTGCAATACCTGTGCGCGTTTAGTCGTTACACTCTCTACCAGTTCGTCTGTCAACTTTGGCGAAGTGGCTGGGTTGTTGGCTGCAGGTTTAAGCATGCTGACTTGACCATTCATGCGCGATTTAGTCTACGCACTTTCATGCGTGGCTCCGATTTACTCTACGCCAAACAGGTAACGCTTCATCTACCGCACCCTGATAAGGCTGACTGAAATCCTGAAGGCTAGACAGAGCATCCTCGGCTGAACGGTCTGCGCGAATTAAGAAGCTACTAAAACCAGAGCGTTTAAGAAAAAACAATTGGTCGCGTAATACATCACCCACCGCACGTAGTTCGTTTTTGTATCCATAGCGAGTGCGCAATAAATTACCCATGGTAAAAATGCGACCATCTGGAAAACGTTCTACAAAAACAGCGATGAGTGGTAATTCGTTGATGTCAGAAAACGTTGCAGCCAAAGATTCTAATGGCTCATGTGTTGCAATTAATATGCCGATTTCTCCAGCAGCCATACGGCCTGCCAGTTGGGCAACATTGGCTTGCCACACAGTTAAAGGCAACAATATTTTGCCAGTGGCCGGGATTTGCGTTGCCGCAATTTGCTCTGGGGAATAAGTTGGTTCACCAGTCAATTTAAAAAGTACGACTTTACCAGCCTGTTTTTTAACGACTTCCTCGCCCAAGCTAGGTGGGATTACGCGCGTCCATTCATCAGCAACAATCGCATTATTTTTAATTAAATTGCTCATGCTGCTTCCTTCTCCGCATACACATGGGCTTTAAACGGTGCAATGCCTAAGCGACGCACAGTATCAATAAAGCGTTCTTCATCAGTACGTTCTTTTAAGTAGACTTCAATTAAACGTTGCACCACACTAGGCATTTCTTCTGCTGAGAATGAAGGGCCGATGACAGAACCAATGCTGGCATCGTTACCTTGTTTGCCCCCGATAGTGACTTGGTACCACTCGGAACCGTCTTTATCCACACCTAAAATGCCAATATGGCCGACATGATGGTGACCGCAGGCATTCATACAACCTGAAATATTCAGTTCCAAATCACCAATATCATGCAGATAATCCAAATTATCAAATTGCATTTGAATTGCTTCCGCAATCGGAATACTTTTCGCGTTTGCGAGTGAGCAGAAGTCACCGCCTGGGCAGCAAATCATGTCAGTGAGCAAGCCAATATTAGGTGTGGCTAAACCTGCTGCGCGTGCTTTTTCCCACACCGCAAATAAGTCACTTAGTTTTACATCGGCTAAAATGAGGTTTTGCTCATGTGAGGCACGTAATTCACCAAAGCTATAAGCATCAGCTAAATCAGCAACAACATGCATTTGTTCACTTGAGATATCACCTGGTGGTTTGCCATGTGGTTTAAGTGACAAGGTCACTGCACGGTAACCCGATTGTTTGTGTGCATGTGTGCAACGCTTTATCCATGAGGCGAAAGCAGGGTTGCTGGCAATGGCAGCATCAAAACTTGCATCATGCGCAGGTAATGATTCATAAGGCATAGGCTCAAAGTGCTGTGCTACGCGATTAAGTTCCGCTTCCGTAATAGTGTTTGGACCATCTTTGATGTGCGCCCATTCTGCCTCAACTTGTTGTTTGAACTCTTCAATGCCAAGTGCTTTCACTAAAATTTTGATGCGTGCTTTATAGGCGTTATCACGGCGGCCGTGCATATTGTAAACACGGATAATCGCTTCACAGTAGGTTAGCGCATGCTGCCACTCTAAATGCTCGCGGATTACTGTGCCCAAAATAGGGGTGCGACCTAAACCGCCGCCTACCCATACTTTAATAGCCACTTGGTTGTTGCTGTCTTTATAAAACTCCAAACCAATATCATGCGCTTGTACGATTGCACGGTCTTGCTTGGTGCCAGACACTGCGATTTTGAATTTACGTGGCAATAAAGCAAACTCAGGGTGGAAGGTGCTCCATTGGCGCATCACTTCGGCCATCGCACGTGGATCAATCACTTCATCTGGTGCAATGCTAGCAAACTGGTCTGTTGTAATGTTGCGAATACAATTGCCAGAAGTCTGAATAGCGTGCATTTGCACAGTTGCTAATTCAGCCAAAATGTCTGGAATATCTTCTAACTTTGGCCAGTTGAGTTGTAAATTTTGACGGGTACTAAAGTGGCCATAGCCTCGGTCATAGCGTTTAGCGATATCGCCTAATTTGCGCAGTTGTTCACTGGAGAGCATACCGTAAGGCACAGCAATGCGGAGCATTGGGGCGTGGCGCTGGATATAAAGACCATTTTGCAGGCGTAATGGGCGGAACTCGTCCTCAGATAACTCACCTGCTAAATAGCGGCGAGTTTGATCTCGGTACTGTTTGACGCGCTCATCTACAATTTGCTGGTCAATTGCATCGTATTTATACATAAGTCGTTGAATTTCCTAAAGAGGCAATATTTTAATGTAAAACCAGTTTTATACCTACAAAAATCAGTATAGCCGCTAAGGCAATACGCACCCAATGCTCAGCTACTTTAGAGCTCATGTGGCTGCCAAGATAGATGCCAGGAATAGAGCCAATCAGAAGCATGCCTAATAATGGGTAATCAATCGTGCCGAGAGAGGCATGTCCTAAGCCAGCGATCAGTGTTAACGGGACCGCGTGTGCAATATCGGTACCCACAATAGTAGTGATTTTTTGTTTTGGATAAAGCATGATCAAGGCGGTGACGCCTAATGCGCCAGCGCCGACTGACGTCAATGTGACAAGCCCACCCAAGACTAAACCTAATACTACAGTGGCAAATGGAATATGGCCTGGTGATATCCAATGACCTTTACTGGATAACTGTTTCAGTTGGTTTCTAAACAGTACAGCAGCGGAGGTGACGATGAGTGCCACACCAAGCCAAAATTTAATGGCCGAAATAGCGGTGCTAGAGTCAATATCAATTGTTTTTAAGAAAAAGATAGTGGCAATGGAAGCCGGTATGCTGCCGATGGATAGCAGTTTTACAATACTCCATTCAATATTGCCTAGTTTGCCATGTGCAAAAATACCAACGGACTTTGTGATAGAGGCGTAGAGCAAATCAGTGCCGACAGCGACGGCCGCTTTGACATTGAAGAATATGAGCAGAATAGGGGTCATCAGTGATCCACCGCCCACACCAGTGAGACCGACTAAGAAACCAACCACAAACCCTGCTAGAATAAAATAATAGTTCACGCTTAAATTAACGCCATTAAAATGCAACTCGAAATCTTAACATTTCAATATATAGATGATTAATAACATTTTCTTATTTTTATATGCGAATTAATTATAATGAGGTTTTAGAGATTGCTTAAAAAATGAAATTACATCAGCTTAAATATGTACATGAAGTGGCTCAGCAAGGATTAAATATCTCTGCGGCGGCAGTTGCGTTGCATACATCACAGCCCGGTGTAAGCAAACAAATTCAGCTATTAGAAGAAGAGTTGGGTTTGCAGATTTTTTTGCGCAATGGCAAGCGCTTAGTCGGTATCACGGAGCCTGGTCAGCAAATATTAACCCTGGCTGCGCAAGTGATGTTTGATATGCAAAATATCAAACGCGTGGGCGATGAGTTTACTCGGGTAGAGTCAGGGACATTGACTATTGCAACCACGCACACGCAAGCACGTTACAAGTTGCCAATGGCGGTGCAGCAGTTTATTCAAATGTTCCCAAACGTAAAACTCACTATCCATCAAGGCAACCCAAGTCAGGTCACAGCACAAGTTGCCAGTGGCGAAGCCGATATTGGCATTGCTACAGAGTCAATTGCATTAGATGAACGTTTATTATGCTTGCCTTGCTACGAGTGGAACCGTTGTCTTGTTATGCCCCAAGGGCATGATTTGATGAATGAGCGCACGATTACACTTGAAAAGATTAGTGCATATCCTTTGATTACCTACGATTTTGCTTTTACTGGCAGTACATTGGTGTCGAAAGTGTTTCATGATGCAGGCGTTGAGCCGAATATTGTACTCACCGCGATTGATGCTGACGTGATTAAGACTTATGTGAATTTAGGGTTGGGTGTTGGCTTGATTGCGAATATGGCCTATGACGAAAAGCGAGATCAACCCTTACATAGCGTCGACTGCAGTCATTTGTTTCCAAATAGCACAACTTATTTAGGCTTTAGGAAAGATGCTTTTTTGCGAGGCTATATGCTAAGCTTTATGCAATTGCTCTCGCCGCAAGTTAACCAAAAATCAATAGAGGAAGCCTTAAAAGGATCTTCATGAATCGTGCATCTCAGTGTTGGTTTACGCTAATGTTTATTGTGGGGCTAACGGCCTGTGCCGCAACGCCTAAAATCACAAGCAAAATACAAGAAACGACCCCAACGATTAAAGTAGTCGGCAAAGGCATGCCAGATATTGATTTAACTACCGCCATATATGAAGTCCCTGTAAAGGCTGAAGTCAGTTATGAGGACTTGGTGGACAGTTTGAAATCCATTTCAGAGGGGATGAATTTTGTGAGTCCAGCCAACTTTCCTATAGGCGAACATATGAAAATTCGTGGTGTGGACCCGCAAGGCATTAAGGACGTCCGTACCTATTGCAATTTAAGTATGGGTACAGAAATTATCTTGGACCACCCAGAGTTTTTGGTGTTTGCGCCATGCCGTATCGCCATCTATGAGAGAAATAAGCAGCTTTTTCTTGGCTTAGATAGGCCAACTTATGATTTGAAAAGCATAAAAAACCCAACTGAACGCGCTAAAAAATCTGCACAAGAACTAGAGGATGCACTTATACAGTTAATGGAAAAAGCGCGTCGTGGTGATTTTTAGTGAATAACCTTTAATTTTTGACAAATGAATGATTGATATGACAACGCCTAATTTACGCATCGCCAAATCGGAAGACTTTTTATACATACTGCCAAAAATGGCCAATCGACACGGTTTGATTGCAGGTGCCACAGGCACTGGTAAAACCGTGACCTTGCAAAGCTTGGCAGAAGCATTTTCTGATATAGGGGTGCCAGTGTTTATGGCCGACGTGAAGGGCGACTTATCTGGCATGAGCCAGATAGGCGGTGGCAATGCGAGAGTAGATGCCCGCGTGCAACAATTGGGGATGGAGGGTTATGTCCCTAAGGCTTCTCCAGTGGCGTTTTGGGATGTCTATGGCGTCAAAGGGCACCCAGTGCGTACAACGATAGCGGAGATGGGCCCGCTGTTGTTAGCGCGTATGTTGAATTTGAATGACATTCAAGCTGGCGTCCTAAATGTTATTTTTAAAATAGCTGATGACCAAGGCTGGTTATTGTTAGATTTAAAAGATTTACGCGCGATGTCTCAATTTGCGGCCGAAAATGCAGCACAATATCAAACAGAATACGGCAATATTTCTGCCGCCAGCGTTGGCGCAATTCAGCGCGCTTTGTTGCAACTGGAAACAGAGGGCGGCGAGATGCTGTTTGGTGAGCCAGCACTCAATTTAGATGATTTGATGCAAACAGATGCGCAAGGTCGAGGCGTAATCAATATTTTGGCATCAGATCAGTTGTTTAACTCTCCACGTTTATATGCCACATTATTACTATGGCTGCTTTCTGAGTTGTTTGAGAAGCTACCTGAAGTAGGTGATTTAGAAAAACCAAAACTGGTATTTTTCTTTGATGAAGCGCACTTGTTGTTTAACGATGCGCCGCAGCCATTGATGCAAAAAATTGAGCAAGTCGTGCGATTGATTCGCTCAAAAGGAGTAGGGGTCTATTTTGTAAGTCAAAATCCGTTGGATATTCCTGATGTTGTACTGGGGCAATTGGGTAACCGTGTACAACATGCATTACGTGCATTTACTCCGCGCGATCAAAAAGCGGTTAATTCTGCGGCTGAAACATTTAGATCTAATCCCAAAGTGGATGTGAAAACTGCCATTACAGAATTAGGCGTTGGCGAGGCTTTGGTGTCTTTCTTGGATGAAAAGGGTATTCCATCACCGGTTGAACGTGCTTTGGTTTGTCCGCCAAAAAGTCGAATTGGACCAGCTAGCGATGCTGAACGCGCAATGGTCATACGACAGTCTCTAGTGGCGGGCGTCTATGAAAAACAAGTAGACAGAGAGTCTGCTTACGAGGTGCTGAAAAAACGGGCAGAGCAAGTGAGTGCGGAACAAGCACCAAAGCAGGAAGCTGCGAAGCAAGAAGAGCAGGGCTTTGATTGGGGTGGCGTGCTTGGTGGAAAAAAAACCAGTCGTTCAGATTCAGCCATTGAGGTAGCTGCAAAATCTGCAGCGAGAGCGATTGGCTCACAACTTGGGCGTAGCATTATTCGAGGCGTGCTAGGTTCAATTTTAGGTAAAAAGTAAGCGATTCATCGTCATCCGTCTAAATAGCAATCAACATGGCTATTTAGACGAAGTTTTGTTAAGGGAGTAGTTATGCGTTCAGACATCGAAATTGCCCAAGCCGCAGAGCTTCAGCCAATTTCGACGATTGCAAAGCAGTTGCAAATCTCACCTGATGACATGATTCCTTATGGGCATCATATCGCTAAGCTAAGCCATGCTTATATTCAATCATTACAGCACAAACCCAATGGCAAACTCATTTTAGTGACCGCTATTAGCCCAACGCCAGCCGGTGAGGGGAAAACGACCACGACAATCGGTTTGGCTGATGCATTAAACCATATTGGTCAACATGCAGTTGCTTGCTTGCGCGAGCCTTCATTGGGACCAGTGTTTGGTATGAAAGGTGGCGCCACTGGCGGTGGTTATGCGCAAGTAGTGCCCATGGAAAATATTAACCTGCACTTCACGGGGGATTTTCATGCCATCACCTCGGCCAACAATTTACTCGCAGCGCTGATTGATAACCATATACATCAAGGCAATGCGTTAGACATACAGCAAGTCACTTGGCGTAGATGTATGGACATGAATGATCGTGCCCTGCGTCGTATTACTTTGCATCAGCATCATGAAACAGACACAGGCTTTGACATTACTGTGGCTTCAGAGGTGATGGCCATTTTTTGCTTGGCAGAAAATTTACAGGATTTGGCTCACCGTTTAGGGCGCATTCAAATCGGTAAAAATAGTCTGCAGTTGCCCGTGTTTGCCAGTGATTTAAAAGCAGAGGGTGCAATGACGGCCTTACTGAAAGATGCCTTTCAGCCAAATTTAGTGCAAACGCTCGCGCATACCCCAGCGATTGTGCATGGTGGACCATTTGCGAATATCGCGCACGGTTGTAATTCTGTGGTGGCCACCAAAACTGCGCTTAAATTGGCGGACTATGTCGTGACAGAGGCAGGTTTTGGCGCTGATTTGGGTGCGGAGAAGTTTTTTGATATTAAGTGTCGGCTAAGTAATCTTAAACCAGATGTGGTGGTGTTAGTGGCCACCATTCGTGCCCTAAAGTATCACGGTGGCGCAGCACTCAGCACTTTAAATGAAGAGAATGTGGAGTGCTTGATGCTAGGTTTGGATAACCTTAAAAGGCATTTGCATAATTTACATACCTTGTTTGGCATGCAAGTTGTGGTCGCAATTAATCATTTTACTCAAGACAGTGAGAAAGAAGTCGCTACGCTGCAAGATGCGGTCAATACACTTGGATTTGATATTTGTATTTGTAAGCATTGGGCAGAAGGCGCTGCTGGCGCCACTCAGTTGGCAGAGACGCTGGTGGACTATTTAGCGCGCAAGCCTTCAGCGTTTCAAACACTTTACCCTACCACAGCGCCATTGGCAGATAAAATTGCCACCATAGCTACCAAACTTTATGGTGCAGCACATGTTGAGTATAGTGAGTCAGCACAAGCACAACTGGCGGACCTCTCCACCGAATATCAAGATTTGCCCGTATGTATTGCTAAAACGCAATATTCGTTCTCATCTGATGCTACTTTGCGTAATGCGCCCACTGGCCATACCTTAAAAGTAAGTGCATTACGGTTATCTCGCGGTGCTGGTTTCGTGGTGGCCATTTGCGGTGACATCATGACCATGCCGGGCTTGCCTAAGCAACCTGCGAGTGAGCGTATTGGCGTGGATGCCAATGGAAAAATCATTGGGTTGTCATAGCCATATTGATAAGCATGATGATTACCCTAAAACAGCAAGCAAGCGCTGATCAGACCATACAAAAATCGCGATTTATCGCGCAAGCCGCTACATGTGAAACAGAGCGTGAAGTAGCGCTTTTTTTACGGAAAATGATCTCGCAACACCCAACAGCACATCATTTGGCTTATGCCTATCGTATTAAAACGAGCGAGGGCGTGATTCCACGATTTTCAGATGCAGGCGAGCCCTCAGGCACGGCGGGAAAGCCGATTTTGCAAATTCTAGATGGTCAGCAATTCATCAATGTATGTGTGGGCGTGATTCGCTATTATGGTGGCATTAATTTGGGGACGGGAGGCTTAGTCAAAGCGTATGGTGGCACTGCTAAAATGGCCTTAGAACAGGCGGGAAATATACCATTTATAGAGATGCAAGAAATCAAAATTACCACTAGCTATAAACGGGTTGATGAATTAACAAGAGAGTTAGCCAAATTAAAAGGTGCTGTATTAAACAAAGTGTTTGATGATGCCGCGCACTTTGTAGTTAAATTACCCGCGCAATCTGCACAACAATTTATTCAACGGTTTCAAACATAAGCTAAGGTGATGCATGCAAGCGACAGAAAATACATTCGATAAGTACGATATTGCTGCATGGATCATCATGCTATTTGCAATGCTATTTGTATTGCGCGCACATTTGCTACCAGCCTTGCTGGCAGGCTTGTTGGTGTTTGAGCTTGTGCATATTATTTCCCCTTACATTGCGCGCAGGCTGCCTGGTAAAGGCGCCAAAGTGGTTGCAGTAGCGTTGCTTGCGATGCTGATTATCGGCTTACTCACGCTGATTGGGATGGGATTAGTGGCGTTATTGCGTTCAGATTCGGGCGGGCTCACCATGTTGATTGCTCAAATGGCTGAAATCATTGCCGATTCACGCAAAATTTTGCCCGAATGGATAGATTCGCATCTTCCAGCAGATGCGGTTGCATTGCAGCAAACTGTGACTGAGTGGTTACGTAGCCATTCCAAAGATATCCAGTTTTTAGGTAAAGAAGCTGGCCGTCACATAGCGCATATTCTAATTGCCATGGTGATTGGTGGCATGTTGGCACTCAGAGAGGCGACTCAGCGCGAATATTTTCAACCTTTTGCGCGCAGTTTAGTGGACCGTGCCGGTTTGTTTGCAAGCGCTTTTAGAAATATTGTGTTTGCGCAGGTACGCATATCTGCGATCAATGCTGCTTTCACTGGCATCTATTTAGCCGTAGTATTACCGATGCTCGGTATTCATCTTCCATTCACTAAAACATTGATTTTAATTACATTTATAGTGGGGTTGTTGCCAGTAATTGGCAATCTCATTTCTAATACGGTGATCGTGGTAGTGAGTATGAGTCACTCTCTTGGCACAGCATTAGGCTCGTTGCTGTTTCTAGTGGTGATTCATAAGTTGGAGTACTTTTTGAATGCCCGTATTGTGGGTGGACAAATACGGGCGCAAGCGTGGGAGTTACTAGTGGCCATGCTCACTATGGAGGCAGCATTTGGCATTCCTGGTATTGTGGCAGCACCCATTTACTACGCTTACATTAAGAGCGAATGCAGAAGTAACAAATGGATATAGTCAGCTTGATAAGTTCAGTTTGAGCCTATTAACGTAAGAGATACAAACGATTCTCTAGTGTTTTTCCTGCCTTTAATTTATCCAGTTGCGAGCCAGCGCTTTCACCCAGTTGCGCAAGACGTTCATCAGGGTGTGGGTGTGTTTTAAACAGTAGTGCCACACTGTCATCACTTTTGTTGATTTGCGCCATGTTTTGCAATACCTCTGGTAAACCATAGACATCATAACCAGCGCGATATGCCAACATCATGCCGATACGATCAGCCTCATACTCTGCACTTTTGTCCAAGTTACGCGCACTGATTTCTGCCCCAGTACTAATGGCTTTTTTAGAGAGCTTATTATCACCAAACTTATCTCCAAGCAGGCCAGCCCCCATGTCGAGCAGGGCTTGTTTTTGCATGACTTTTAAATGATGTTTTTGCACCACATGTGCAATTTCATGGCCTAGCACGCCTGCCAGTTGGGCTTCATTCTGAAATGTTTGATACAAGCCTTTTGTGATCAGCACATAGCCGCCCGGCGCAGCAAATGCGTTCAAATCATTGCTTTCAATGACGCCAAACTTCCAAGGTAAGTCTGGGCGTTCTGATTGACTAGCCACCCAACGTCCCACTTTATTGACATATTGCTGCAGGTCATCATTTTTTACTAATGGTGCTGCGCCAAGTAAGCTTCCTGTGACTTCTCTGCCAATGGCGACTTCTTCATCACGGCTTGGGCTTTTCCAGTTGATTTGTGGCTGTGCTGTTGGGGTGTCTGCCACCGCATTTTGATTGTCAGCATTGTCTGTATTGGCAGGCTCTGTTTTTGTACCAGTAGTTTCTTGGATTTTTTCTTTAACAGCCCCTTCTAGTGCCTTACCTAAATCAAATGCATACACATTGGCGATAAAAGCAGTCGTCACTAAAGCGGCAAAAATAGACTTATGCATTATTTTGCTCCTTTCAGATAAGCCGCCTGATTTGCAGTAAGTCCGCCACTGCTGGCAAATTTCTGAGCATCTGCTTTACTCACGGCTAAGCTTTCTAATTTTTTCATTTCAGTTTCATTAAATTGTGCTGCTTTCAGCTCTTCCGCACTCAAACCACGTATGCCAGTGGTGGAGACTACTTTGCCGGTACCCGCTCGACCTGTCGCCACAGCTACAGTGCCTTTGAGCACATTGCCAGTGCTAGCGCGCTTTACAGACAATAGACGTACCCAGCCTGTGGATTTCTTCGTTTTGACTTGTAACCATGCCCCTTTTTTAGTGATGATTTCTAAGGGCTCGTTTTTAATGAGTGCGCCAGAAGATTTTGCATCGGCAAAAGGCTGTACCCGTAACGTATCAGCTTTCAATGCAGTACCAGACTCTGTTGCTGCAAGGCTGATAGGCGAGCTAAGCCCAAAACCGATTGCAACAATTAAATATAACCATGTGTGTCGCTTCATACAATTTCCTTTACTTCTTCAGGTTGCCCATGTTCGAGCTGAATAATTAATTGCGCAAATAACGTTCGCCATTGTGCGCCCAGTATTTGGCTATCTGCAGTTTGATTCGATTGTAAAAGTTTGCCCTCATGCGTTGCATAACGAATGACTGTCTGTTTTGGAAGACCGAGTGACTCTACATAGCCAGAGAGGCTATCTATTAGGCGCTGTGCATCTTGCTTTGCAGTCATCTGATATTCTGGTTTTTCATCCGAATAGATCCAACTAATTACCACCATATCGCCAAACAACCCCCAAATACCAGTCTGAGTCCCCAATAACACTTCAATACTGTTCGGTGTGTAGCTAGTGAGCTCTAATTTACGTTTCAGTTTTTTCATCGCCGTATCACCTAGTGGTTCATCACTTTCTATGATGGCAGCTAGCATCAATACGCCTGAGTGGTCTGCATTTGCTTGTACGCCAAAAGTAAGCCAACGTTGTAATGCTCGATCAGTTGCTAACGCATAGATTTTGGCAATACCAAATAGTGCAACTGCCCATAAAATAGGTGCTGTTAAGTCTAAATAAGTATTGCTGACATTGATGCCTATATAAGAGAGGGCAAGTAAACCAACCTGACTGCCAGTAAAGATGGAGTTGAATTTGTCACGGTCCACTTTAAAGTAGAAGGCTAGGGTGGTTGCCCATATCAACAATAAACTTAAAATAATATAAGGCGTTTTACCTCGCCATACTTTTAAGTAATCACCATGTTTAACATTGTCAATTGCAGTGGCTAATATTTCCACACCAGGGAATTGCTTGTCCATGGCTGTAGGCTTGATATCAAATAGGCCTGCAGCAGTTGAACCAATAATTACAATTTTATCGGTGAACTCACTTTGGGAGCGGGTCTTATTTTGGCTTGTTAAATCAGTGAATACATCGCTAAAAGTGACGTACTGATAACTAAAGGGCTTGCCCCGCCAATTGATTAGCATATTTTGCGGCAAGTCAGATAAAGAGCCGCCGGCATAGGTGCCCACAGCTTCAGGCAAAGAAGGTAAGTGCCAACCTTCTTCTGAATGGTAAATGCGATATTCACGTACGATTCCGTCATTATCGGGATAAACATTATTGGTCCCCAAGCGATTGGCTTTTTGGGCACCTTCAAAAAAAGGCAATACTGCAGCAATAGTCGCATTCTGATGATGCTCGGGATTGGCGCGTATACCGGGAATTTGCGCGTACTTCAGTTGGCTAAGATGATCTTGTGACGGATCTAACCTTAAAATGGGAAAGAATACATTGTCGCTTGCCCCAATCACGTCATTAAAATAGGCGTCGCTGTCAGGGTTGTAAATATCGGCATCACTAAACAAAATATCAAAGACGACTGCTTTGGGTTTTTGTGCTTGTATATTTTCAACAAACTCACCTAGCACCTGGCGTGGCCATGGCCAGCGCCCATAATCTTTTGCGAATGCCGCTAAACTCGCTTCATTGATATCCACAATCACAATTTGGGGGTCTGCATTGGGCTGAATTACACGGTGCTTCACCATGAAATCAAAGGCTTTATCACGCATGTTCAGACCAACACTGAACACACTGGCATCTAGTAGCACAAGTAAAGTGAATAGGGTGGCGAGGTATATGTAGAAGTTATTTTTGAGTTTACGTGTGAGTTTGGCTAACCATTGGCCAAGTAATAATTTGAGCTTAATCATCGTTCACTTTGCTTGCTTGACTATCAATCAATTTACTCTAACACAGGCAAACGGAAGGTCACAAATGGAAAGATGCATAAATTGCAAGCAATTAAAATAAATTATTTTTGATGTGTTTTAGTATTTTTTAACGAAAATGCTTATAAATGAATAGGATAGTGAAAAAATAATAGCAATTTATTTTTATTAGTTGTATGCTTTGCATCATTGTTGTGATGTATCACATTCTTTATCGGGCTTAACTATATGAGTTTAAATATAAAAATAGTATTTTTTAGCTTTTTAATGTTATTGGTTGTCGGTGGTGTAGATGCAATGATCGCAGTGGTATAACCCTTAGTTCTTAAGTAGCCTTTTCAGCACATCTAAGTGCGAGACGTAAATGGCTAAAACAAAAGCTCTTAAGCTACGCTTAGGGGCTTTTTTATTGTAAGTGGGAGATAGTCTGCCACATCCGTTATAATCTCAACCATGAATATCAGCACCCTACAATTTGTCATCACCCTTTGCTTGCTAGCTGTTGTGATATGGCTGTTACTTCGTATTATTAAACAGCAATCTAACGCAGGGTTAATGCAGCAATTAGAAGAAAAACATCGGGCCATGCTGCTGGACTTGAATGATGGCCTCAATAAATTGGGCGATCGGCTCAACAGCGTTTCTCAGGAAAATAGCGAACGTCTCAAATCTGCAGTATCACATGAGCTTCAAGCGACGCGTGAAGCGATGCAGGCTTTGCAATTGGCACAAAATACTAGCTTAGCCGCGACTCGGGAGACAGTGCTAGAAACCCTGCATAAAACCTTAAGTGAGCAAGGTAAATCGCAGCAAGTGATGATGCATGACACCATGTTAAAGGCGACAACCACACTGACCCAAACTATTGACACTTTAAGTAAAATCGTGGACACACGTTTAGAGGAAATCGGCGGCAAAGTGTCTGAACGTTTAGAAGAAGGCTTTAGAAAAACCAACGAGACTTTTGTCAGTGTGATGGAGCGATTAGCCACCATCGATGAAGCACAAAAGAAAATTGATGGTTTGAGTACGAATATGGTGAGCCTCCAGGAGTTGCTGGGTGATAAGCGCAGCCGCGGTGCTTATGGCGAGGTGCAGTTGGAAGGATTGGTGCGAAATGTATTGCCGACATCAAGCTTTAAAATGCAGCATAGCTTTGAAAATGGTACACGTGTGGATTGTGCTTTGTTCTTGCCTGACCCGACTGGCACGGTAGCTGTAGATAGTAAGTTCCCGCTCGAAAACTACCACCGTATGTTTGATCCAAACTTAAGCGAGGCGGTGCAATTGTTAGCCGAAAAACAATTCAAAGCTGACGTGAAAAAACATGTGGACGATATCGCGGCTAAGTACATTATTCCTAATGTCACTTCGGATGGTGCGGTCATGTTCATTCCCGCAGAAGCAGTGTTTGCAGAAATTCATGCCTATCATCCAGAAGTAATTGATTATGCAATGAATAAACGTGTGTGGGTGGTGTCTCCTACCACCTTAATGGCAGTATTGAACACTGCGCGCGCAGTGCTAAAAGATGTAGAAATGCGCAAACAAGTACATATTATTAAAGATGAATTAGGCAAGTTGAGTAAAGATTTTGAGCGCTTTGATTCGCGCATGAAAAAATTGGCCGATAACATCCGTCAAGCGCATGAAAACGCGCAAGATGTGCACATCAGCAGTCAAAAAATTACACGTCGATTTGCACAAATTGAGCGTGTCGAATTAAGCGATCAACCCATTGATTTGCTTGATGAAGTAGATGAATAGTTTTTCAGAGATAAGTCATTATTATGCAAATTAAAGTGTTATATTTCGCCCGTATTAAAGAGGCGGTCAATTACTCTTCCGAAGATGTCGTTCTGCCCGAAGAGGTTGAGACCATTACTGCACTCAAGTATTGGTTATCAAAGCGCGGCGAAGTGTGGGCCAATTTGTTTAATGGACAGTTAGTCGTTAGAGCTGCCATCAATCATAACTTGGTTGATGATTTAGCCGCGATTGAAGACGGCGATGAAGTGGCTTTTTTCCCCCCGGTGACAGGCGGCTAATCATGATTCGCGTGCAAACGGACGATTTTGATGTAGCGCAAATACTTGCTGGCATGCGTCAAAACAACCCCAAGATTGGCGCAATGGTTTGTTTTGTTGGTTTGGTGCGTGATATGAATGATAGCGCAGAGGTAACGTCACTCACTCTAGAGCATTATCCTGAAATGACTGAGAAGTCCTTGCACGGAATTGTCAGCCAAGCAAAACAGCGCTGGGATATTTTAGATGCTGTAGTGATTCATCGTGTAGGCACATTGCAACCTACAGACCAAATCGTGCTGGTTGCTATCACAAGTGCGCATCGCCAAGCCGCATTCTCTGCCTGCGAGTTCGTCATGGATTATTTAAAAACACAGGCTCCTTTTTGGAAAAAAGAAACCAATAGCCAAGGTGCACGCTGGGTGGAGGCGAAAGCCTCAGATGACGAAGCGCAAGTACGTTGGACTCAATAAAAGATGATATTTAGATGCAAATACTCAACGAACAGTCGTTAAACGCGACCATTACACAAGATAGTTTAGGCTTTGAAAGTACGTCAGAAATCATTGCTGCACAATTAAGCAATCACTCGGACGTACATGCTTGGGTTGCACAAAGCGAAGCAAAGAAAGCAGCGCTTTTTGGTTTAAACATTCAACAGCGCGGCTTTAATGTATTAGTACTTGGTGCGCATGGCAGCGGCCGCACCTCCCTCATGCAAAGTGCAATGCAAGAGGTTGCCAACAAAGCAGAAATAGCGCGGCCACTGCAAGACTTGGTTGCGCTGTACGATTTTAATCAGATTACGCAACCTACTTTAATCAAGCTTCCCGTGGGGCAAGGTGTGAAGTTGCGAACGGAAATGGATGGCTTTGCGCGTGCACTCATGACGGAATTTACTAATATGGTCAATATCGACACGCAGTCCAAAATGCTTGAGCACATGCGGGTGTGGCTAGAGCAAACAATTAACAAGTTACAGCTAGAATTCGTGGATATACACACGGCTTTAACTGGTTATTTACAGTGTATAGCAACAGAGGTCCTCGCCTACTTGCAAGCATGGCAACCACCACCGCCCAATGAATCAGATAATCCGCTTGATGGCTTAATTAATGAAGCATTCTTTGCGCGCTTTCGTGTCAATGTTTTAGTCGATAACCGTAGCGCACAAACGCTTGGGCTGCATCAAGCTGTGATTTATGATAATGATCCAAGCCTATCTTCACTATTTGGTGCCATCGAGAGCAGTACCGACGCCGCAATCATGCCTGACTTCTTAAGGTTGCGTGCAGGTAATCTGCACAAGGCCGATGGGGGTATGTTGTTGATTCATTTAAGAGATATTTTAAATGATGAGCAAAACGGCCAACAAATGCTGGAAAAATTACATCGATTTTTAAGAAATGGTACCCTGCAAATCGAAGATGTGAGTAGCAGTGCGCAAAGTAGCGCCGTACTCGCCAGTGATACCTTGCTACCAGTACAAGTAAAATTGGTCATGATTGCTACTCGCGAAGATTTTTATGATTGTCTGGATGAACAGCCAGATTTTTTCGATTACTTTCCCATTAAAGTAGAATTTGCCGAGCGCATATTAGCGAACAAAGACAACTATGCAGCGATTGCTGGCTATATTGCACAAAAGTGCCAATTTCATCAATGTGCTCACTTCAGTAGTAAAGCCGTTGCCACATTGATTATTGCCCTGCAGCGTATAGAGGAAGATCAAACACGCATCAGCACTAACTTTGCATATTTAGAGCAGTTGATGCTCGAGAGCGTTGCCTTTGCAGGTAATGAGACGTTGGTAACAGAAGCACATGTGAATGTAGCTTTACAGGCCAAAGCACAAAGAAATCAATATTTTGAGTCGCAAATTCGCGATTCGATTATTGACAATGAGCTACTGATACAAGTGCATGGCGAGGTAGTAGGGCAAGTAAACGGACTTACCCATATTGAGCTCGGTGACGCGAGCTTCGGCTCGCCAATTCGTATTACTGCACGGTGTTACCCCGGCAAAACAGGCTTAATTAATATTGACCGCGAAGTGAATATGAGCGGGCCTAACCACGATAAGGGCATTTTTATTTTACAAAACTGGTTAAGTGCTAGTTTTTGGCAATTGGCACCACTTAGCTTAAATGCCTCCTTAGTATTTGAGCAAGAATACAACGGCGTAGAGGGAGACTCAGCCTCTTGCGCAGAGTTATTTGCGTTGTTGTCTGCATTGGCTGGTTTGCCTATCAAGCAAGGAATTGCAGTGACTGGAGCTTTGAACCAATTTGGTGAGGTCATGCCGATAGGTGGCGTGAATGAAAAGATCGAGGGGTATTTCCGTGTGTGCCAAGCGCTTGGGCTGGACGGACAACAAGGTGTCATTATTCCTAGACGGAATCAACGTCATTTATTGTTAGACCAAGAAGTCATTGCAGCTGTACAAGCCAAACAGTTCCACATTATTGTGATTGATCACGTGCTCGAGGGCATAGAGTACCTGACAGGCATGCAGGCCGGCACTCAAAACCATTTGGGAATATACCCAGAAAATACGGTGTTAGGATTTGCGCAAAAAACCTTGGCTAATTACCGAAAAACGCTGGAAAGTAACCAAGCGAAGTCGCACCAACTACCTTTAATTGAATAGACTTCTTAGCCTGAGTTATATGCAAGTTAAGCCATCAGAATACTAGTATGTTTGATAAGACTAGTTCGCTTATGCATTATTATTTTTTACAATTCGCAAACAGTGGGTAAAGAGATTATTCATGGATAATCAAGCCTCATCAAAAGGTGCGCAAGACCAGCATTGCAGGTTAGATAAATGGCTGTGGGCTGCACGCTTTTTTAAAACGCGTAGCATTGCTGCCGATGCGGTAGATGGTGGCAAAGTACGTGTAGATGGTATCCGAGCAAAAAATGCCAAAGAAGTAAAAATAGGCATGCGGATTGGCATCAAACACAAAGACATGGAAATTGAAGTCACCGTTACAGGATTGTCCAATGTAAGACGTGGTGCGCCAGATGCAGCTTTGCTGTATGCCGAAACGCCAGAAAGTAAAGAGAAGCAAGCAGCGCTCAAAATAACGCGTGAACATGACTTTGCTGCGCGTGAACGTGGCGCAGGCAGGCCAACGAAGCGTCAGTTACGGGACATAAAAAAATTTACTGGAATGAAGTTTTAGTGCCATAATTGTCACAATTATTTCATGTTTTACAGTAGTTAAAATATGTGTATTCATTGCAACAAAAAGAAGAAATAGGCGTAACAGATATGAAAAAAGAAGTGACAAAAGCAGTATTTCCAGTGGCAGGTTTAGGCACGCGCTTTTTACCAGCGACAAAAGCTAGTCCAAAGGAAATGTTGCCAGTCGTAGATAAGCCACTTATTCAATATGCTGTCGAAGAAGCTATTGATGCTGGTGCTACAGAGTTAATTTTTGTGACTGGGCGTAACAAGCGTTCAATTCCAGATCACTTTGATAAGTCTTACGAATTGGAAGCAGAACTTGAAGCCGCTAATAAGCACGATGTGCTTAAAATGCTCAGGAGTATTTTACCTAAAAAAGTCTCATGCATCTATATTAGGCAGCCACAGGCATTGGGGCTTGGGCACGCAGTGTTATGTGCAAGGCCAGTAGTAGGTAATGAGCCATTTTCCGTGATCCTAGCCGATGACTTGATTGATTCAAAAGTGTCAGTGGTGAAACAGATGGTCGACGTGTTTAATCAATATCAATCTTCTGTACTAGGTGTCGAAGATGTGTTGCCTTCAGAGACTGCAAGTTATGGCATTGTAGATGCCTTTCCTGTCGAGCAAAACCTATTGCAATTAAAGGGAATTGTTGAAAAACCACAACCGCAAGATGCTCCGTCCACATTAGCTGTTGTCGGTCGTTATGTGTTAAGTGGCAAGATTTTTGAGTGCCTTGAAAAGGTAAAGCCTGGTAAAGGAGGCGAAATACAACTGACTGACGGTATCGCCATGCTAATGGAATATGAAAAAATTCTTGCTTATCGTTTTGAAGGTAAGCGCTATGACTGTGGTAGTAAAATTGGCTTTATGCAAGCCAATGTGGAGTTGGCGCTAAAGCATCCAGAAATCGCCGAACATTTTGCTGAATATCTGAAAACAGTTGTTTCCGGGATTAAGTAATCAGATTGAGCACAGCATTAGACCCTTATCAGCTCCTAACAGACTCTACGTTGGTTTTTTCGACCGACGAGGTAGAGTCGGCAATTCATTGTGTTGCTGATCAAATCAACCAAACGTTTAAAGATGCTTCAATCGTTTTGATGTGTGTCATGACAGGCGGCTTGTATTTCTCTGGCAAGCTGTTATCAAAATTGACGATGCCAATAGAGTTGGATTATGTACAAGCGAATCGCTATCACGCACACCTGACTGGGGGGAGCTTGGTTTGGGCCAAGCTTCCGACATTGGATCTTCATGGAAAAACTGTGTTGCTTGTTGACGATATACTTGACGAAGGCATCACACTTCAGGCCGTCCGCGCTAAATGTCTTGAGCTGGGTGCAAACACTGTAAAAATGGTTGTGATGGCAGACAAATTAAACCTGCAAATAAAACCAGTCTGCGCGGATTTTAAGGCATTCAATGTGCCTAATTTATTCGTCTTTGGCTGTGGTATGGATGCACATGGCTGGTGGCGAAACCTGCCCGAAATTCGCGCCATAGGCTAGCCTGTTTGTGAATGTAAAATTATCCATAACAAACTGTTGTGATTGTGACACTAGTGTTGACAAATAAATCATTTCAGAAGTTGGACTTAAATTCTTCATGATATAAGTCATTGTTTTTTTTTAATTATTTTTTATTTTCAAAGTTGGTATTGTTTGTGCAAGGCTACATCTGAGCAATTCAATTATTGTGAGAGATGAGTCAAATGGTGAATTTAAAACAAAACTGGGAAGCAATTTTCGAGGTCATTCAAAAGTCCTATGCAATAGAAAAGCATGTGGATTTTTTTAACTGGCTTAAAGATGACGTAAACCCTGTTTTACCTCATGATGTGCTTCTGGCGGCATGGGGTGATTTTAGTAGTGGCGAATTGAATTATGATGTAGCTTCAAATATCCCTGGGCTTACCACGCAGCGTTTAATTGATGCACCTGGTATCGTTTCTTATTTGATGGCTAACTTGCATAAACGGTGGATTGATAATGACGAAAAGTGGTTTGTCATCAATAGCTTTGATGCCGCAGGTATTCACGCACAATCACCTACACCTTTTACAAGTAACTTAATCGAAATGCACTCTTTGCTCGTCTATGGCGTTAAGGATTTACGTGGTAAACATGACTGTATCTACGTATTTTTTGATAAATCGCATGTATTCAATATTCAGCATTCACTGCTAGGTTTGTTGATGCCACATTTAGATGCAGCGCTTAGACGCGTTGAGTACATAGAACCATCAATGTCTGATGAGGATATTTTAGAAAGCATCGCTTTAGGTTCTTTGAGTGATCGCGAGCATGAGATATTGCATTGGGTTAGAAGTGGAAAAACTAATATCGAAATTGGTATGATTTTGTCTATTAGTTCAAATACAGTTAAAAATCATTTGAAACGTATATTCCAAAAATTAGATGTATCTTGCCGTGCGCAAGCGGTTGCAAAGTTAGCGCCTCACAAAGGAAATTAAGTTAATCTCAAAGACAATAATTGTTGCATAATTAGCGAATTAGACGGTTTTTTTAAAGTTACCCGTATGGGCTAATATAAAAATAAGGTTTGTATGTTATCTTTATATTATGATTTAGCTACACGGAGAAATATTTATGAAAATTAGTCGCACGATTTTTTCAATTGCATTTGGTCTTATCGCATTACTTCAATCCACTGTTTTGATAGCTGACGAGAATTATCGTTTACATTACGGTGATACTGTATTTATTTCTGTTTGGGGTGAAGAAACGCTCCAAAAAGAAGTTAAAGTGCTACCAGATGGTAGCATCACCTTCCCACTTGCTGGACGTGTAGATGTGGAGAACGTGAGTACTGTAGAAGCGCAAAAACGTATTACGGATAAGCTCAAAGTCTATCTAAATGACCCGCAAGTGACAGTGGTAGTTACTAGTGTAGAAGGAAACAAAGCTTACATTATAGGTAAAGTGTTAAAAGCGGGGGCAATTCCACTTTCAGGCCCTACTACTGTGTTGCAAGCATTAAGTTTAGCTGGTGGCTTTGATAAGTTTGCTGAGTTGAGCAAAATCAAAGTCCTACGAAATGTTAATAATAAGCAGACAGTGATGACAGTGAATTATGACCGATTAATTCAAGGTCAGAACCTCGAGAGTAACTTGTTACTACAGCCTGGTGATACAATACTTGTACCTTAGTACAAATAATAATATAGTTAGGCAGATAGTATGAATTACCTATCAATTCAAGCGCAAATCAATATGAAGTCATTGTTATCTTTAGGTCTTTGTATTTTCCCCTTATCCAATCTGAATGCCATGGAGTTTACGAAGGGCTTTTATTTTCCCGTTTCGGTCAATTACGACAGTAATCTTCAAATGGATGACCAAAATAAAGAGTCTGTAAGTTTCTACAATGCAACGCCAAGAGTGACGTTGGTTGGTCAAGATGGTGTGAACACAGTCAGTTTTGATGGGAGCGTTCTTTTCCAGAAATCTTCGAATGATCAAATCAGTGAGAACAGAAAAGATCCAACACTTGGCTTAAGTTGGCTAAGGGACTTTTCTAGGGGCCAGTTTTCTTTGTCAACTAATTACAGCAAATTGAGCACCCGTATTTCTGAGCAAAGAAGAACAGGTCAAGTATTTGCTGATGGAAGCGCGATTAACAAGTCAATTGACGCAAACCTAAGCTATTTGTTGTCTGATAAGTTTAACTTGGCTACAGGCATTGGTTACCAAGAGTCTAATTTTTCAGGCGCTCAATTAAATGACTTTAGTGCAAAAACATTCAATACTAGATTAAATTATCTCTACAGCGAAAAATTAACACCTTTTGCACAGTTTTCAATCAGTCGTTTTGAAAACGAAAGCAACAATATTAACAATCTGGTTGTTGATAATTTTAACAATGATGGCAGCACTGTATCTAGAAACTTTTTGCTAGGTTTTAACTATTTGGCAGGCCCAAAAACTGATTTTACTATGGCCGCAGGGATGAATCGGCTTAGTACTGGTGATAATGGTTGGGTGGGAAACGCTTCGATTCGTCATGCTATTAATGATCAGTCTAATGTGTCTGGAACGCTATCAAGAGCAATTGTACCTACGGGTTTGGGTGGTTTTGATAAAATTGACAATATGGGCGTAATTTATGCGTACGACATAGATCAAAAAAATCATCTTGGTACAGATTTCAACTGGACAATTAACAGAGCAATTAATGATTCAAAGTTTAAAATCCTTAACGGCTTTTATGCTTATGACATTACCGAAAAATGGGGTGTAAGAACCTATGCGCAATTTCGAAATTTAGAAGCTAACAATGTTGACGTCAATGCCTATCAAGTAGGGTTCTCGTTTAGTTATAACCACCCCAATTTTTAATAAAAAAGAAGCAAGAGCATGGCTGCTGAATATGAATTAACGCTCAAAGACTATCTATCTATATTCAAGCGAAGGATATGGCTGATAGTCCTTACAGCAAGTAGTATTTTTACAATCGCTATTTTAGTAGCAATACTTCTCCCACCAGTTTATCAATCAACAGGAACTATTCTTGTTGAATCTCAACAAATTCCTTCTGATATTGTTCAGTCTAGCATTACTAGTTTTGCAGATGAGCGTATTGAGGTCATTAAACAACGTGTGATGACACGTGAAAATCTTTATAAAATTATGCAAAAGTACGGTTTATACGCAGAGCGTTTAGACAAAGAATCCACTACCGCTTTGCAGAATGAAATGAGAAATAACATTTTAGTGGAGTTGGTGAGTTCTGAGGCTGGGAATGAGTGGGAGAAGAAAGCAACGATTGCTTTTAATGTTTCTTTCTCTTACAAAAGCCCTGATGTCGCTCACAAAGTGGCTAATGAACTAGTCACATTATTCTTGGATGAAAATGTAAAAGTCAGAACCGAAAAAGCGACTGAAACAACAGAGTTTTTGAGCCAGGAAGTGGAAATTTTACGCAAAGAGTTAGAGCAGACTGAAGAGAAGATAGCTAATTTTAAAGAAAGATATGCTGGGGCGCTGCCAGAGCACATGCAAATGCATATGGCTACTTTGCAACGTAAAGAGTTAGATATCAAAGAAATTGATCGTGATTACAAAACGACACAAGAAGAACTACGTTATTTGGATGTGGAGCTTGCCTCTGCACGCTCAGGAATTAATCGTAAATCTGTAGACACACCAGTTATTTTATCAAGTGAGGCAGAAATTGATAAATTGAAACTGGAGTTGGAAAGAGCACAATCACTTTACAGTGATTCACACCCAACAGTGAAAGCGCTCAAGAGAAGAATTGAAAAACTAGAGGCGACAGCCAATACGCAATTAAAAGATGCAGAAGGTAAACCATCCAAGCCCAGAAGAGGCGACATTGAAACGGATTTAATGGTGGCAAAAGTGCAAGCGCAGATTGACGCCGCGAAGGCTAGGCTTGAATCTTTAGCAGAGCAAAAAATTGCAATGCGTAAATCTGTAGAGCAACTGCAGGCAAGGCTAGCAATGAGTCCTGAGGTAGAAAAGGGACTATTTACGCTCATGCGTGATTATGAGAATGCAAAGAAAAAATATGAAGAGGTGAAATCCAAACAAATCAATGCGAAAATCGCTGAAAATCTAGAGCAAGAGAATAAGGCTGAGCGATTTACAATGCTCGAGCCACCTATTTTCCCCGATAAGCCAATCAAACCAAATAGAAAGAAAGTGATTGGGCTAGGTTTCTTTGCTGGTTTAGGCGCAGCACTAGGTTTGGTGTTTTTGCTTGAAACTGTCAATGCCAGGGTACGTGGTGCGGATGCTTTAGAATCGATAACTAAAATCCGCACATTGGTTACAATACCTTACATCTACACCCAAGCAGAAATCAATAGAAAGAAATATTTTTATAGATATCTAATCTTAGGTATTCTTGTTTTTGTCCTAGTATCTTTGTTAATAGTGCATCTTCTCATCATGCCTTTAGACATGTTGATTATTAAGTTGCTAAATAGGTTTGCTTAAGGTTTAAGGTTATGGAAAAAATTAAAGATGCATTGGAAAAAGCAAAAGGGAAATCAATTGCTATCTCACCGCGAAAATTAAGTGACGCTAAAGTTGAGAGTGCGTCAGCGGAGAGTATTCTTGAACAAGCGAATGAAACCAATATTAATGCAATTAATTACACGAACACAAAAACTATCCAATTAAACTCTCAGCATCTAGAGAAAAGCAGAATTGTTTCTTACAATAAAAGCCAATCAGCAACTTGGATTTTTGATAAATTACGCACGCAAGTGTTACAGAAAATGCAGGAAAACAATTGGAAGTCGATGGCAATTGTATCTCCTACACCTGGTTGTGGAAAATCGTTTGTTGCAATCAATTTGGCAATCAGTATCGCTAACCAACCTCAAAAAACAGCTATGTTGGTGGATTTTGACCTTAGGAAGCCTAGAGTGGCAAAGTACTTAGGCATTGACTCTGATAAGTCGCTCAGTGATTATTTGGAAAATCGCGCTGAGTTACATGAAGTGCTTATCAACCCTGGACTACCTCATTTAGTAATATTGCCAACAATGCGACCAATCAGTCATCCAGCAGAAGTGTTGTCTTCAGCTAAAGTGAATGCGTTAATACAAGACATTGCAACACGTTACGAATCGCGCATCGTCATTTATGACTTACCACCAATCCTAAATGCAGATGATGCACTCATCATGCTTAAAAAAGTAGACTGTGCACTGTTGGTAGTTGGAAACGGAATGGTAAAGGAATCTGAAATTGAAGAGGCGATGTACCATATCCCCAAAGAAAAACTGCTGGGAGTGATTCTAAATAAAGCTGAGACAACAGCAGAAGAGTATTATTACTAAGTGATGGTATTAGATATAAGGTGACAATGCTACCAATTTTGCCCATTAAGCAAGAAGATACGAGTGGATTTAGCTTAAATAGTGAGCAAACAAAATCCATTGGTTTGAATCACCGAGATCATTACTCAAATGCTAACCCATTCCCCCACATTGTATTTGATAACTTTTTACCAGAAACATTGTTAATGGAAATCCTGCAAAACTTTCCTAGTGAAAAAGTGGAGTCGGAGATTAATTTTGAGATGGGTTACGCTGGTAAACACAAGCGGCAAATACCGCCTATCCAATGTAATTCCTATAATAGAAACTTATTTGCATTCTTCAATTCTGAACCTATGCTTAAATTCATCGAGTCGTTGACGGGGATCCAAAAACTACTCCCAGACCCCTACTTTGCAGGAGGCGGTTATCATGAAACTACTAATGGTGGTTTGCTTGGGATTCATGCAGATTTTAGGGTGAATAAAGACTTAAATTTAAATAGAAGAGTCAATATGATTATCTATTTGAATCAAGACTGGAAGGAGGAGTGGGGCGGAGCTCTTGAGTTGTGGGATAAGGGGATGAATGCAGTGCAGAAAACCGTTTATCCTCTTTTAAACCGCTGTGTTATTTTTAATACCGACCAAGACTCATTTCATGGACATCCTGATCCTTTGGCATGCCCTGATGGGGTAAGCCGAAAATCTATTGCACTTTACTACTACACGGCATCAGAGAGTGTTTTGTATGAAACCCCAACACATGACACGATGTATAAAGCGCGTCCGATAGATGGAAAATCTACTAAATTAGACGCCTTTAATGCTAGCCTCGGCAATTACATTTCTGATTGGCTTCCACCCGTACTTGCAAGACAGTACTTTAGAATAAAGTATTTCTTACACCGAAGATTTAAGTGATTTTGTGGAACGTATGTCTAGTAGTTGAGATGTTATTTATTCGCGGAATCATTCTAAGCAAGTTCTAAAGTAGCCTTGGTGATTTCCTTTTTGACGATTTGTGAATACGCTACGCACAAGCCAATAACTATGTAATACAAATATGGGATGATCAATATATCGCCAACGCCTGCAATCATAAACATAATCGAAATTAAGGTTGCAATTAGCGCCCGCCCTAGTTGAAAAAGATTGGCATCTACATTTCTAATTTTTTTCATTCCAACATAAGCTAGGCGTAATGCAGTGATAAACATACCAACGTAGAAAATTAATCCTACATAGCCTGAGTTCAGTAGAACAGATATATAAATATTGACCAGGTCAATTATTTTCTCCCCTTGAAAAAGCTCTTTCATATCAGGGTCTTTGGCAAACTCTGGGTTTCCAAACCAAGGATTTTTTCCAGCAACCACAATCGATGTCTCAAATAACTGTTCGCGATAGTCAGCATTAAATTGATCGGTTTTACCGATAAATGGTAGTAAATTTATGACTTTGTGAGCTATCGGTGATACTAATAAAAACGCGAAAACAACTGCACTTGCAAATGCTAGCTTGAATAAGTTTGATACACCGTTCCTACCTAAATACAAGTATACGCAAACAAGCATTGCAGCACCTAACCAAGGGCCTCTTGAGAGAGGCGCAATGACGCCCAGTAATATAAGGCCTAAACCAGCAAGCTTATAAAGTTTGTTTTTGATGACAGAATGTAAGTAAAGATAAAAACCTAAGCCAACAACCATGGCGAAAGCAAACACCAGCGAATGACCAAAAGATGAACTGGCACGCAATAGGCCGTCTCTGTGTAGATAACCACCAAATTCCCATTCGATACCCAGCGCTGGTTGAACAGCGGTGTACAGTAACCAGCCTTTTCCAGCCTCAAAAAACCCAATCAAAGCAGCTGGAAAACAGGTGATCATAAATGCAGCGATGACTGTTTGTAGTTGCGTAGTATCTTGAACTTTTCTACTGACCACATAATAGGGTAAGAACATGGCCAAGAACATGACTAAAGTTTCACGTATCAGATCAGTAGGCGTTGTCATTGTAAATAATATGCCAACGTTCACTAGAAAATACGCCAGCACGCAATAATCAGTTTTTACTTGTCCGAATGGAAATTCTGATGATTTTATTTTGAAGTATTGTATTAGCAGCAAACTAATAGACAGTACCAGTAAGTAATCAATTTGCATGATCCGATTAACAAGCCCAAACCCAGGAATGATGGCCCAAATGGGGGGGGCTGCCGCGATGATTGCCATGTATAATGCAATTGGGTGCGATGATTTTTTTGCATGATAAGCTAAAAACAATGCGGTAATGGATAAAAATATCCAAAAATTTACACTAAAAAAAGCTAGTGTAGTGATTGTGAACCACGCATTTCGAAGCTGATTAAACTGTGAAGTAGTTAAAATGATTGCTGTAGATTTTTTTGCAAAATAAAATGCAAAAGATGACAGGAATATAATGACAACGTAGGCTTTGATATACTCAGGCATGAAAATGATGTGTCAAAAGTGAAAAAGTAGCTTTAGTTTTAAAGTATGAAATGCAAAGTGATTATAACAAGTAAGATGACTAATTTAGTTTTAATTTTCACAATCAAATTGCTGTTAAATCCAGTGTTGAAAAATGCTAGTCATAGTTAATTTGTCATCCAATATGTGATTGTTTATCTGACTGTAATGACCTTGGATTATTTGAATAGATTGGAAAAAGCTTGTTAGATGTATCCATCATATTTGTAAGCTATAACACTGCTGAAATGACGCAGAAAGCGATTGAGTTAGTTAATAATTCTCAACACAAGTTAAGTACGGAAATTTTTGTAGTTGATAATGCGTCGAGAGATGATTCAGCTGAGTTGGTAGCAAAGCTTTTTCCTGATGTACACCTAATAAGAAACCAAGAGAACGTAGGATTCGGTCGTGCGAACAATCAAGTATTACCCTTTTACAAAGGTCGCTATGTGCTGTTGCTAAACACAGATGCTTTTGTAGAGATGGACACAATACAAAAAACGTTTAGTTTTATGGAGCAGAACTCAGATATTGGCATTTTGGGTGTCAAGTTACTTGGCAGGGACGGTGTATTGCAGCCGTCGTGTCGTTATTTTCCAACTCCATTCAATATTTTTTTAAATCGCACTGGTTTGTTTAAATTATTTCCAAACGTACAGTTAGTAGACAATATGGCGTGGGATCACAATGCAGTCCGAGACTGTGATTGGGTGCCAGGTTGTTACTATCTGATTAGAAAAGAAGTGATTGATCAAGTCGGTTTATTTGATCCACGTTATTTTTTATACTACGAGGAAGTCGACCACTGTTATGCAACAAAACAAGCTGGTTGGAAAGTGACCTATTATCCTGATGCGCCCGTTGTGCATATTGGTGGTGAAAGTGCAAAAACAGATCACTCTATTTCTTCAGTGAGCCGACAAGTGAGTGCATTACAAATTGAGAGTGAGCTTTTGTATTTCCGCAAAAATTTAGGATTATTTTATGTGCTGTTGCATATTAAATTAAGTATCCTCGCAGAACTTATTTTAATTGCTAAGCAAGTCATTAAAACGCCTCAAAGAATATTTCAAGCACTCAACTTTAAAGCACTTGGATTGTTTTTAAAGTTAGCCTATCTTACCCGTTTAGGTAGTCGCTCTTTACGCTAACCTCCTTTAAAATTCATGTTCAATCATATTCGCGCAGATTTTGCCACTTATCAGCAGGACTGGACCGCTCAAGGTTTTTGGGTGATGTTGGTATATCGCTTTGGTAGATGGCGTTACCAAATCAATAATGCACTATTCAGAAAACTCTGCTCATTTGTTTACAAGTTCTTATACAAATTGGTACAGATACTGACTGGCATTGAGTTTCCATGTGAAGTAGAGATTGGTGAAGGCTTTGTGATTGATCATTTTGGCGGCATTGTAGTGAGTGGATATGCAAAGTTTGGTCATCATTGTCGTATTAGAAATGGCGTTGTGGTTGGTTTGAAAAATATAGAGGATCCTTGCGCACCTGTATTTGGTGATTATGTGGATATTGGCGCAGGTGCAAAAATATTGGGGAATATCAAAATCGGGAATCATGTCACCATAGGTGCCAATGCAGTGGTGTTGTGTGATGTGCCCGATAATTCGATTGCAGTGGGCGTACCCGCAAAAATTAAATCCAAAAAAACTATTTTAGTTGAATAGTTGCTGATGATATTGCGTACAAATGACATGAGATCAAACATAGGCTTTGTGGTGATTGGTAGGAATGAAGGTTCACGCTTAATAGACTGCTTAGAATCCATTAAGAAGTTTGCACCTGCCATCGTGTATGTCGACTCCGCATCTACTGATCAGTCTGTGCATGAAGCGCTCACACGTGGAGTACATGTGCTGGAACTTGATATGATGACTAAATTTACGGCTGCTCGCGCTAGAAACGCTGGATTCTCGATGTTACTTAAACTTTACCCTGAGCTTAGCTACGTACACTTTGCGGACGGCGATTGTATCGTGAACGAGTCTTGGGTGGAGGATGCAATCAGTTTTCTCGAGCAACATCCTCAAGTAGCCGTTACATGTGGGCGACGCCGAGAACGATTTCCTGAAGCTAGCACTTATAATCAGCTCTGCGATATTGAGTGGAATACACCTGTAGGTAAGGCAAAGGCTTGCGGTGGTGATGCCATGATGCGAGTCAGTGTATTCCAGCAAGTAAAAGGGTTCAATGCGCACTTAATAGCTGGCGAAGAACCTGAGTTGTGTATTCGTATTAGGCAATTAGGTTTCGATGTTTGGCGGTTAGATCATGAAATGACATTGCATGATGCTGCGATATTCAAATTCTCTCAATGGTGGAAGCGCACAGTCAGAGCTGGATATGCTTATGCTGAAGGTAGCCATATGCATGGAGGTGCGCCAGAATATCACTGGGTTAAAGAATCAAAACGTGCATGGATTTGGGGTGGCCTGATTCCGTTGGCGTTATTGCTTTCTATCTTTACACAGCCATATTGGGCATTTTGGATTCTGCTGCTCTTCTTGATACAGTTTTTACGGCTAAGTAGACAAAACCAATCTAAAGGCAAGTTTGCTTTCAAATATGCGCTTTACCTCATGGTGGGCAAAGTTGCAGAGGTGTGTGGTCAAATCAAGTATTGGTGGCACCGTAGCTTTAATCAGAATGCAACTTTAATTGAATATAAATAATGTTTTTTATTGGCATGCTTAATTACCAGAAAGACAGCTTCGTCTAATGCGTATCACACACTTCATTAATCAGTACCCCAAAGTAAGTCACACTTTTATCCGCCGTGAGATTATGGCGTTAGAACGTCTTGGTTTTGAGGTGCAAAGGGTGGCTTTGCGTGGCTGGGATGAGACCTTGCTGGATGCAGACGATATTAAAGAGCAAGCTTTGACGCAATATGTGTTAAAGGATGGCCTAGTTGGGTTGCTTGCCGCAACCTTACAGGTCATGATTAAACATCCTGTTAGCTTTATTAGAGCGCTTTTGTGTGCGGTGAAAATGGGTATTCATGCAGACAGAAGTATTCCATATCACTTGGTCTATTTTTTAGAAGCCTGCCAAACTTTTCAGCTGATGCAACGATTTCAATCGCAACATATCCATGCCCACTTTGGCACGAATCCCAGTGAAATTGCTATGCTCGTGCATGTGTTGTCTGGCATTCCATATAGCTTTACTGTACACGGCCCCGAAGAGTTTGACCGGCCGAAGTTTCTAAAGCTGAAACAAAAGATTGAGCGTGCGAAATTTGTCGTGGCGATTTCCAGCTTTGGCAGAAGTCAGTTACAGCGTTGGGTTGATTACCAGTTTTGGTCTAAGATTAAAGTGGTACATTGTGGTTTGGAATCTAGCTTCTATCAAGGTATCTCAACTGAAAGTGAATACCCAAATCAACTGGTTTGTGTAGGGCGTTTGTGCGAACAAAAAGGACAGCTACTTTTAGTGGAGGCAGCCAAGCAATTGGTTGATGAAGGCTATGTGTTCAAGCTGATTCTCGCAGGAGATGGTGAGCTGAGACAACCGATTGAATCACTCATCAGCGCAAATCAACTTGCTAACACTGTCTATATTACGGGATGGATTAGTAGTGAACAGGTGCGCCAGTATATTTTGGATTCGCGCGCGATGGTCTTGCCTAGCTTTGCTGAAGGGCTGCCAGTGGTCATTATGGAAGCAATGTCGCTAAAGCGCCCAGTGATCTCAACTTACATTGCAGGTATACCCGAGTTAGTTGAACCTGAAGTGTCAGGTTGGTTAGTACCAGCAGGTGATGTTAACCAGTTGGTAGATGCAATGAGAGCGGCACTTACAGCATCTAAAGAGCAGTTGCAAACAATGGGTGAGTCTGCCTATTTAAAAGTCACGGAGCGTCATGACATAGACATTGAGGCTAAAAAGCTGGCAGCCCATATACATAAAAATGAAACGTTAGCTTAGCGCACATGAGTATATTTTTTATTATCTTTTTGATGATTGCGAGCGTGGTCATCCTACCAATAGTTTTATTGGCAATACAAATCATCTCTGCAGCCATTGCTTTGAAATCCACACGCAAAACTACCACTGAGGCGCAAGTTCCTCGGCCAACAGTCGCTATTATTGTGCCTGCACATAATGAAGCACTGGGTATCGCAAACACTATTCGCTCGATACAACCTCAATTAAGCGCAGATGATAGACTCATTATTGTGGCGGATAACTGCACTGATAACACGGCGCAGATTGCCCGCGAACATGGTGTAATCGTGTTGGAGCGCTTTAATGAGGTTGATAGAGGTAAAGGATTTGCGTTAGATCATGGCATGCAGTTTCT
>ENA-UOXP01000061-UOXP01000061.1-mixed-culture-metagenome-genome-assembly--contig:-NODE-61-length-73974-cov-5.835671_pt1 | contig 73974 bp, 65 predicted proteins | sample MGYA00238161_ERZ761639 | MGnify/ENA primary metagenome ERZ761639 (study PRJEB28913, sample SAMN08776760) | mixed culture metagenome | isolation source: Freshwater growth medium | place: USA...
CATGTCTATACTTATATGAGTGGACGAGGTTTTGGGCGTCCTGGCGATTACCCCGGGCGCGTCATGCTGCTGATTGACGGTCACCAAGCTAACGATAACTTGTACAACGCCTCGTATCTGGGTCAAGATGGTTTGCTGGATACTGAGTTAATCGAGCGTGTGGAGTATGTATCTGGCCCTGGATCTGTCATTTACGGCAATGGTGCTTTTTACGGCATTATCAATGTCATCACCAAAAGGGGCACACAGTTTGATGGCGCGCAAATCGCATTAGAAGCCTATAGCCAAGACGGTTACAAGAGCCGTCTCACTTACGGCAACAAATTAAGTAATGGTGCGGACATTTTGCTATCTGCCTCTGGCTATCGTAGCCGCGGTGATGACTATTATTTTAGTGCGTTTGATAGTCCTGCTACCAACTTTGGCGTGGCAAACAACTTAGATGAAGAGCGCAACCATCGCTTGTTCATGAAGTTTAATTACGCCAATTGGTCATTAGAAGCCGCCTATGTAGACAGATCAAAAGATGATCCCGCAGCTGGTTACGATGCAGACTTTAATGCCAAGCCAAATAGAATGCGCGATACCAACGCATTTATCAATCTTAGCCATGAAGCCAGCTTGGGTGACGACCATAAAAATGTATCCAAGCTCTATTATGGTCATTATGGATATGCAGCAAGGAATTTATACAGCGGCGAGCTTTATCAAGAAGATAACTTGGGTCGCTGGTGGGGTGCTGAGTCAAAGTTTGTCTATACCGGATTTGCGCAACATCAATTGGTCTACGGTGTAGAGTATCGCAACGATTATCAGCAGGATTTTTATCTCCCAGATGCCAATATCGAAAATAGCATGTACATGGCCAGTGTGTACTTGCAGGATGAGTATCGCTGGAACGCGCAATGGGCTGCGAATATAGGTGCACGGGCAGATTACGGCGGTAATAATGCTAAAAATATCAGCCCACGCCTCGCGCTGATTTACTCCCCCAATGAACAAACAGATATTAAAGTCTCTTATGCCACTGCATTTAGGCGACCCAATGCTTACGAGAAATATTACGACGATGGCAGCACACAGTTGGCGAATCCTGATGTCAACAAAGAGCGCATTGCGGCGACAGAACTGGTGTTGGAATATCGGCCAGATACCACCAGCAAATGGCTGAGTTCTGTCTATTATTATCAAACCAAAGACTATATTGGGATTGCGGAAGTTCCTTCATTATCTGGCATTGTGCAAGCCATCAATAGAGACGATAAATTTACAAAAGGGCTTGATGTTGAGTATGAAAAAAAATGGTCAGCGTCCACCCGTTTAAGGGCAAGCTACGCATGGCAATATGCAACAGACGAAAATGGCGACTGGTTAGTCAACTCGCCAAAGCATTTGGCAAAAGTGAATTTTGCGCATGGATTGTTCAATGACCATTTGCATTTGGGTGTGGAAATTCAGCATGTGGGTAAACGCCACACACAAGATAATGATCAGCTAGGTAGCTACACGCTTACCAACCTTACATTGCATAGCAAGGCCTTATTTAAAAACACGACTATTTCAGCCAGTGTAAAAAACCTATTCAACAAAGCGTATTCAGTCCCAGCCCCTACCTTTTATCGACCAGATAGTTTTGAACAAGACCAGCAACACTTATGGTTACAGCTAACCTACGACTTTAGATAATGCGAAGCGCGGGAAATATCTTATTGGTAAGCTTGATGACTGGATGGATGCAGTTAGGGATTGCTGCACCTGTGGATGAGCGTGACATGAAAGCGGCATTGATATATAACTTTTCGGTGTATACCACATGGCCAAAAACACCTTCTAAAGTATTCAATGTTTGTATGTTTGAGAGTGATCAAGATAGTCTGAATGAGCATTTGTTAGAGAAACGAACGCTTAACGGAAAACCCATACGTGTGTTGAGCATACACCGCATAGATGACGTGAAGAATTGTCAGGTATTGTTTATGGAAGATGCCAAAAACGCCGAAAATAAACAACTGATTCAACAACTGCAGAAATATTCAGTCTTGCTGGTGCACAACGGTCAAAAGCGCACAGATGCGAGTATGATACACATTGAGTTGATAGATAAACGCTATCATTTTTCTATCAATCATCAAGCAGCCAAAGATGCAAATCTTACCTTGAGTTCTAAATTGCTGCGTTTGGCAACTAGGGTATATTGATATGTTGAAACCCTATTTTAGTAAGTTAGTTATCCGAGACAAATTGCTAGTGATGCAACTGGCCGTGCTTGCTGTGGCCATGATCATCGTATTCACAGTCACAGTGGTGTATCAGTATTTGAGCTATCAACGTGAGCTCATGCAAGATTTGTACGCGCAAATGACGTTGATTGAAGATAATGTAGGCTCTGCTATTGCGTTTGAAGATGCCAAAGCCGCCGCAGAAACCCTGCAATCACTCAGCATAAATCGCAGTATCGATCAAGCCTACATCGTTCTCAATAACAAAACGCAATTTGCAGGTTATTACGATGGTCAACATCATTACCTCAGTAACAAACAAATTCAAGCTATCAGCAATCGTAAAGATGGCGTACATTTAAATCGACCAATTAAGGTCAATGGTCAGCAACTAGCGACCCTTTATGTAGACGCCAATTATGACAAGGTCAATGCGCGCGTGCGTGTGTTTGCCTTTGCCTTATTTTTTGCGGTGGTGTTTGCTATCTTCTTGGCCAGAGCAATGTCAAAACGAGTGAATCACGTGCTCACCGAGCCGATTCTCTATCTTGAGTCGCTCGTCACCAATGTCACTAAATTTCACAACTACAAACAGCGTTCTAGTATTCATTCCGCCGATGAAATCGGTGCTTTGTCCGAAGGCATCAACAGCATGCTCGATAATATTAAGCAGCGTGATGATCAATTGGTGAAAGAGTTACAACACCGCATTGTGGTGGAAAAGAAATTGGACCAGTTGGCTTATTTTGACAGCCAAACCAAGTTACCCAATCGCCATGCCTTTACTGAGTATCTGAACAAATGCACGGGTGTAGACCATGCCCATTTTTATTTGCTGATGCTAGATTTAGACTTTTTTAAAGTAGTGAACGATACGCACGGCCATGAAGCAGGTGACCAATTGCTCACCCAATGTGGGCAGCGCTTGCGCCGTATTTTGAATGCGGACGATGCAGTGTTTAGAATTGGTGGCGATGAGTTTGCCATTGTGCTTAAAGCCATGAACACCATTCACGATGTGGAAAAAATTTGCCACCGTATTATTCATAGCATTTCACAAAAATTCATGATTAACGGGCAAGAAATTCATATCGGCACCAGTATAGGTATTGCACAGTGCGCCAATAGCAACTGTTCAGAATCTAACCTCATTAAGCATGCTGATGTGGCCATGTATTGGGCAAAATCTGCGGGTAAAAATACCTATAAGTTTTATTCAGAAGAAATTGAAAAAGCCAATTATCATCACCAAAGACTCACCACAGACTTGCAAACTGCGCTTAAACACAAACAGTTTGAGCTGTATTACCAGCCCATCATCAATGTAGAAACCTCTGAAATCGCAGGATTTGAGGCATTATTGCGCTGGCATCATCCTACCGAAGGCATGATTAGTCCCAATGTATTTATCCCGATTGCCGAAAATACTGGGGCAATCACTACCATTGGCGCTTGGGTCATTCAGCAAGCCATTGCACAAATTAAATTGTGGCAAGCGCAGTTCGATCAAGCGCTGTTCATGAACATCAATATCTCAGCGCGTCAGTTCTTTGATAAACGTGTGGTAGATATTGTGGGCGATGCTTTACAAGAATCTGGCGTGAGCCCAGCCAGCATTCATATTGAGCTCACAGAATCTATCTTGATGGAAGATGTAGAAAAAGCAGTCGGCATCCTCAAACAGTTACGCCAGCTAGGCGCGGGTATCTCGATTGATGATTTTGGCACTGGGCACTCTTCTATGAGTTACCTCAAACAATTCCCAGTAGACACCATTAAAATCGATAAGAGCTTTGTACGCGGATTGCCCGTGGATAATGTAGATACTGCGATTGTAGAGGCGATATTTGCACTAGCCAAAAGTTTAAAGTTTGATGTGGTGGCGGAAGGTGTAGAAACTAAGCAACAGTTTGCCTGTTTAAAACTGAAAAAATGTTCTAAGGTGCAAGGTTATTTATTTAGTGAGCCAGTTCCTGCAGATAAAATTGAAGCGTATTTGGTGAAATCAAGCAAACTAACCTACCAGTAAAATGCACGACTCTAAATTAATTTAGATATTGCCCAATGATGTGCATCATGCGCACCGTGGTGCCAGTAGATGCCTTGCTAAAGTTGAGAGCAGCCATCCCCATCTTTTCGCGCTTGCTAGGGTTTTCAATCAGCAGTTGAATTTTTTCCCGTAAATTGCCTACATCGCGCACCTGCACTGCCGCGCCAGATTGCACTGCTGCTTTAGAGGCTTCGGCAAAGTTATAAGTGTATTTACCAATCAAAATTGGTTTACCCATGCTGGCTGCTTCAATCAAATTTTGCCCACCAAACTTCAGTAGACTACCGCCCACAAAGGCAAAATCGCAGGCTGCATAATAGGTGTACAGCTCACCCATACTGTCACCCAGCACTACTTGTATACTGGCAGCAATTGGCTTGTTGATTTGAGAACGGCGCACATACGCAATGTTGCGTTCTTTGAGTAAGGCTTCCACTTCGTCAAAACGTTGAGGGTGGCGTGGCACGATCACGGTCAGCACATCTAAGCCTTGCACTGCATCTAAAATCATCGGCTCTTCACCTTCACGCGTACTGGCGGCTACCAACACAGTCCGATCATTCCCCAGCAACGCACGCAACTGCAAGCCCAGTGCCTCACTCTCTGCAGGGGCGGTGGCATCAAATTTCAAGTTGCCTGCTACCATGGTATGCGGTGCACCCAGCAATTTAAAGCGTGTTTCATCCTCGTTAGATTGCGCGGCGACCAAGGCGAGTTTGCTCAAACCATGCTGAACCAAGCGCCCCAATTGTTCATAACCTTTGGCCGATTTCTCAGACATGCGTGCATTCAGCAGCAACTGCGGAATATGGTGGCGATGGCAAGCCTCAATCAAGTTAAACCACAGCTCAGTTTCCATAATCAGCCCAAGCTTGGGCTGAAAGTGTTTTACAAAACGATTCACAGCAAACGGCACATCGTAAGGCAAGTAGACACGTGTCACGCTGTTGCCAAATAACTGTTCGCTAGTGGCTCTACCAGTGGGGGTGCCGTGCGTAAGTAAAATGGAATGCTTTGGGTACTGCGACAATAAGATATTAACCAGCGGAGCCGCCGCTCTGGTTTCACCTACTGACACACAGTGAATCCAGACCACAGGTTTGCTTGGTTTGGCGCCATAAAACCCAAAGCGCTCTTTCCAGTGGTGTAAGTATTCTGGTTGCTTGATACCGCGCCACAACAGTTTCAGTGGCACAAATGGTAAGGCAATGGTGAGCAGGAACGTATAGATGAAATGCGGCATGCAGGTATTTTCTCATAGATTGGGGTTTCGTTTGGCCGTGAATTGCGATTTGTTGAGCACGCAATCTATTTGCAAACTAGCTATACGCAATGTGTATGCCGATAAAAATAATTCATCACATCGTTTTACTTAGGTAAGTAACCGCTCACCTCCCCTCAATCCTAGTAGCCATCACACCTCCCAAAAAGCAACCAAAATATGCGCATATTTGGTGCAAAAAAAGTTCAAAATTATGGTTGACGAACACTAAATAAAGGCATAAATTTGCACCCAGTGCACAATATGTTGTGTTTCTAGTGAGTTTTTACACTAAAAAAATACTGAACTATTAATAATCAGTAAGTTAGCAAAATTCAAATAATTTGTACGGTTTAAACAGCAGTTTAGGCCGTCCACGTATCAATAAAAATGAACAGTTACGGGAGCAAGTGATGCTTAAAGCAGTAGAGTCCGGCAAAAAAGCCAATCAGTCAGCAGATGAATCTGCACAAATTCCAATTCAATCGGTATCACTAGATATCTGGGATAAAAAATATCGCTTAAAAGCCAAAAATGGTGACCATGTAGACCAAGACATGGACGATTCATATAGCCGTGTAGCCCGTGCATTGGCCGATGTAGAAACCACCGAAGAAAAACGCCATGAATGGCATGAGAAATTTTTGTGGGCATTACGCCGCGGCGCCATTCCAGCTGGCCGTATTACCTCAAATGCTGGTGCGTTAGAGCACAAACCTGCTACGTCTACCATTAACTGTACCGTGTCTGGCGTGGTGGAAGACAGCATGGACAATATTTTGGGCAAAGTACACGAAGCTGGCTTAACCCTTAAAGCAGGTTGCGGCATTGGTTACGAGTTCTCAACTTTACGTCCAAAAGGCGCATTTGTAGCAGGCGCTGGTGCCTATACCAGCGGCCCACTTTCGTTTATGGATATCTACGACAAAATGTGCTTCACCGTATCTAGCGCAGGTGGTCGTCGTGGTGCGCAAATGGCTACGTTTGATATCAGCCATCCTGATGTCACTGACTTTATTAAAGCCAAACGTGAAAATGGTCGTTTGCGTCAGTTCAACTTAAGCTGCCTCATCACCAAAGAGTTTATGGAAGCCGTCAAAGCGGATTCTGATTGGAAACTGGCTTTCCCCGTGACTGAGAAAGAAGCCATTGTGGATGGCCTCAATGTGAATGACGAAACACATGTGGTGTGGCGTGAGTGGCCAGTCAAAGGTAAATACCTCACCAAATCAGAAGGTAAAGATGCAGGCAAAGTCGCTTGCCGCGTGTACAAAACCATTAAAGCACGCCGTTTGTGGGATGTGATTATGTCTTCCACTTACGATTTTGCTGAGCCAGGCTTTATCTTGATTGATCGCGTCAATGAAATGAACAATAACTGGTTCTGCGAAAATATCCGCGCCACCAACCCATGCGGTGAGCAACCATTGCCACCTTATGGCGCTTGCTTATTAGGTTCAGTTAACCTTACCAAGTTTGTGCGTAAACCGTTTACCGATGACGCCTATTTTGACTGGGATGAATATCGCAATGTGGTGGCGATCTTTACCCGCATGTTAGATAACGTGGTAGAAATCAACGGCTTACCATTGCAACAACAACGTGACGAAATCGCACGCAAACGTCGTCATGGCATGGGCTACTTGGGTTTAGGTTCTAGCCTCACTATGTTAAAAATGAAATACGGCGAGGATGACTCAGTAAAATTCACTGAGGAAGTCACACGCGTGATGGCCGAAGTGGGCTGGGAAATTGGTGTGCAATTGGCCGATGAAAAAGGCGCAGCACCGATTATGGAAGAGAAATTTGAAGTAACGGCCGACATGTTAGCCAAACGCCCAGAAATGGCGGCCGATGGCATTAAAGTCGGTAGTAAAGTGGCAGGTAAAGTGTTGCTGGGTAAATACAGCCGTTATATGCAACAGTTCCCAGAAGGCTTACGCAACCAAATCGCCACCAAAGGCGTGCGCTTTACGCACCATAGCTCGATTGCCCCAACAGGTACCATTTCATTGAGCCTTGCTAACAATGCCAGTAACGGCATTGAGCCAAGCTTTGCCCACCACTATGCACGTAACGTGATTCGTGAAGGCAAAAAATCCAAAGAGAAAGTCGATGTGTTCTCGTTTGAATTGTTGGCTTACCGTGAGTTGATTAACCCAAAAGCCATGCCGTTTAGCGATAAAGAAGATGAAAAGTTGCCTGACTACTTCTTAGATTCATCCACCATCATGGCCAAAGCGCACGTGGATATTCAAGCCGCTTCACAAAAATGGATTGATAGCTCGATCTCAAAAACCATTAACGTGCCAACGGATTATGATTTTGAAGATTTCAAAAACATCTATCTGTACGCCTACGATAAAGGCTTAAAAGGTTGTACTACTTTCCGCTTTAACCCAGAAGCATTCCAAGGTGTATTGGTGACTGAGAAAGACTTAGAAAACACCACCTACAAATTTACTTTAGAAGACGGCACTGAGATAGAAGTGAAGGGTAACGAAGAGATTGAGTACGATGGTGAGATTCACTCAGCAGCGAATCTTTATGATGCATTAAAAGAAGGCTATTACGGCAAATTCTAATTTTAAGCTGCTTAGCTTGTGAATACGGCGTTGCAGTTTAATTTTTAATCCTCATGTACACCTCGTACATTCCGGTAAAAAATTAAACTGCGCCTTGTCTTCACTGCGCACGCGACGCTTAAAACTGAGGCAAAAAAAGGTTATAAAAACAGTAAAAAAATAATTGAATCAAAGTGGGAGGGGTTGTCATGGTACAAGCACTACAAACACGTATTCAAACAATTAAAACATGGCTTGCAAACATTAAGGCTGAGTGGTCGCCACTGCAAGAGCTGAAGTATTTAGGAGAAATATTATGGCAGTTAAAATAGAAAAAAAGATCACCGCTTACAAACTGGTGAGCGATGAAGACAAAGCGCAAGCAGCAGAGTTAAAAGAAGCCAATGCCAAAGTGGTGCAACTGGGCGAGCCGCTAGACCGTCCAGAAAAAATCACGGGTTCAACCTACAAAGTTAAAACGCCAGTGACCGAGCACGCGCTCTATATCACCATTAACGATGTGGTGATGAACGAAGGCACACCGCAAGAGCACCGCCGCCCGTTCGAGATTTTTATCAACTCCAAAAACATGGATCACTTTCAATGGATCGTCGCACTCACACGCGTGATGTCGGCTGTGTTCCGTAAAGGTGGCGATGTCACCTTTTTGGTAGAAGAGCTCAAAAGCGTGTTTGAACCAAGTGGTGGCTACTTTAAAAAAGGTGGCAAGTTTGTACCTAGCTTGGTGGCCGAGATTGGCGAAGTAGTAGAACAACACTTGCAAGAAATTGGCATGCTAAAAAAACCGGGTTTGGATGAACACCAACAAAAATTGGTGCAAGAGAAAAAAGCAGAATACTTAGAAAAGCACGCAAAAAGTGGTGATGAAATGAATGATGAGGGTTTTCCTAAAGGGGCAAGCCTGTGTAAAAAGTGTAATACCAAGGCCAGCATTATTATGGATGGGTGTTTGACCTGTTTGAATTGTGGTGAGAGTAAATGTGGGTAATACCTATTGATTACTCTAACTGACGAAAGAGGATTAATTTTCAGCCCAAAAAGTTGGGCTGAAATTGAAGAAATACCAGGTTATATTAAAGGTTTAGACCCCGCCAAACATAAACTTAAAGCAATTATTGGTAGCTATCATCTAAAAGATATTCATTGTGGATTATCTGAGTGTAATAGTCCGCATGACAAAGGTTATATCGCCCAAACTCAAAGTGGAGCAGTAACAAATTTAGGCCATATTTGTGGCGAAAAATATTTTGGAATTGATTTCACTACCTTTGCTAATCTACATAATCGTGAAGTTACCGCGAAAAGTCATCGTGACTTACTGTCAACATTTAGCCTCCAATTATATGATTTAGAAAATGAAATCAAGAGCTTAAGGTTATCTGAATACGGCGCAGATTGGATTTATTTAACATCTCAAAACCTAATAAATCGTGGAAAAGAGTGCCCTGATGAGGTCGTTCAATCGATAATAGCGATGATAAAGTCTCGCTCTAATATACTTAAAAAATCAAGATTAGCCTCAGAAGAAGAAATTAAGGCAGCTGAATTTTCTCAAACAAGGGTTAGTAAACCTTATTATATTGAAGACAATATTGCAGTTATTTCTGGATTAGATGCTTTATTCGAAGAAAATCAATTAAAAAAACTTGTGATCATTGAACTTGAGGAAAAAATTAAACCTTTTAAAAAATTGAAAATAGATAATTTAAGTCACAAAGAACTTGCAACATGGGCAAAGTGGGTCACATCAGTTGAAAGTACTAAAGATAAAATTAAAGCTTCAATTGATGCTGGTGTGAACTTACTCAGGTCATCAAATTTGATAGCTTTTAAAAAGATAATAAGCAATAAACAGGATAGAGAAAAATTTGATAAGTTTCTTAAAAAGTTACCTAACTAAATAACAGTAATATATTCCTCTCGCCCTTGGGCGAGTTACTTTACTTTTGCTTGCTCAAAAGAAAGTAACCAAATAAAAGAGCACCCCACTGCCGCTTTATCCTTCGGTCTTAGTGCCGCATCTGCGTGGTGACTGCGGAACTCACGCTTTCAGCGCTCAGACAAGTCCTCGTCACCTTGCATCTGCCGCTCAAGCCTCAGGCGCGACAAAGGGGTTAAAAAGCAAGCCATGGAGTAGAGAAATTTAAAAGTCTAATGAGTTAAATTTTGAGTTGTTAAGTTTTGGTCAAAATAGCATTTTCTGCATACCTAAGTCATACTCGGCATGAAAGTTAGCACGTTTTTTAACAATTAATTTTAATGGGTCTTTAATTACATCTTTTGCATGCACTTCAATCCACCAATACTTTTCTAAGTAACTTGTCTTTTCATGATCAACAGGATGCGTATTCAAAACCTCGATAAGTAGCAGTGGATTTCTATTCTCATCAAGCAAAGCTACGTCAATATAAATATCTTTTGTAGTGAAATCGTCAACTTGTATTTTTATATGGAATTCTAATTCGATAGTGGCTTTGAAGAAAAATGGTAACACTTCATGCACTTTATGAGGAGTTTCAAAGATTAAACGTGGCATGGGTGCTCGGTGATCTATTGCATTGAGAAACGCGTCACGAATAGTATGTTTAGCTCTAGTATGTTTATCTTGAGACTTTGTTGAGCGGCATTGATGCCTTTTTGATGACCTCCAATGTTTAAAAAAATTACGCCCCAGTTTACTGGTGCAAACTTGAATTGGTAGTTTGCAATCGTTGCCTTGACATGTGTAGCTACCTTTGGGGGCGTCCTTTTTAGCTTGAAATACGCTAATTATTTGTTTTGTCTTGGTATCAAGAGCATATGGAATGGTATTACTGCCCATGTTTAGCGCTCCTTCTTTCAATCAAACAAATAACTGTGTGTTTGAACCCAGCAAAAATTACCCAGTTGTTGTAATTTGAATCCCAATATCCGTAACCTCGGCAAAATCCACTGACTATTTCAGCAATTTCTGCGTTGAATGGATGCCATACCGCGATGTCACCAGATGGCAAATGCCTGATTTGAACAGGTACGTGATTGATGTAGTAGTATTTGCAAATAACCATGAAACTCCCCTTACTTTTTCAAAGTAGGGTTAGGTTAGGTGATGATGTGTAGTGCAAAAATCCTTAAATATGTTTATTGGAGGTTATGTAGGATATGGTTGAGAAAAAAGAACAAGAAAAATTAATTGCTCAAGCGAACTGCCTAGTTGAGTTTATTAATATAGATAACCCGAATACGAATGACTATAACGTCCTGCTTTTTATAGCTAAAGAAACTCAGAAAAGGCTAAAAGCAGGCGCTGAAATTCATGAAGTGAAATTTACGTCTAAAGAAATTTTACAGGGTGTGGTTCCTTATTCGGAAGAGACGAACTCAAGCAATTGGCTTAATCCAATATATAAAAAAATTGATGACAAACTTCGTTCTCAGATTGTAGTGCCATTATCAAATTTTGCTGCTGAAAAGAGTTTGGATGGTTTTCCTTGGGTACAAAAAACATCAACTGGTGGTGGTAAGGGACATACCTCTAAATACTGGCTAGAGCCACAACCTTTCCTTCAGCCGTCACTTAAACCAGTCAGACATTTTGAAATGAAGGAAGGCCAAATTCGATACACGTCTGTCAAAGAAGTAAATGCCTCGCTATTTGCGAGATTGCTTTTCGGAAAAAATTTGTCTATTTCTGGATGGAGAAAATGGCTGATGATTTTCTATCCAATCATATCGGTAATGCTACTTATTATTTTTGCCTATATCTTGTACTTGGGTTGGTTCTTGTCTCCAAAGCCAATTACTACGCGCGACCTGTCGAGCGTAGTTAGTATCATCGTTGCTATTTGGTTTGTTAAAAACATTAAAGACTCAGTTGACCGTTTTCTAGATGACCGCATCATCATCGCATCTGAATGGTTTATGAAGTTTAGAGAGTCTGGAGTTCTACAGGAGATAGTTACAATTGAGGATGAAAACCATAATTTTATTCGTAAGGATGTGAGATTAATTAAATATGTTTCGAAGTGTGCAATTTGTGATGCTCAGATCTATTTAGACAAAGGTGAGCCTGATTACGCTAAACGAATAGTCGGACGATGTAAAGAAAGCCCACGGGAGCACGTATTTACTTTTGACAGGGTTACTTTGATTGGCAAACCGTTAAATAGATAGTAACTAGCTGTCGAGCTACAGCCGAGATGCAACAAAACTCTATGATTTAGTTTAACCTCTACATTAATTGAGTAGCAGTAGTAAGTTAGACTCTATTGATTCATGAAAAGAGAAGTTGCATGTCCAAGCCATCATCCGAACAACCTAATAATCCACTGCATGGCATCACGCTTAAGCAAATTGTCACTGATTTAGTTGCCTATTATGGTTGGGAGTATTTAGCGCGGTCTATTCCCATCAATTGTTTTAGTCATGACCCTAGCATTAAATCGAGCTTAACGTTTTTACGTAAAACCCCATGGGCGAGGGATAGGGTTGAGGCACTCTATTTGCAAATGCTAAGCGAAGTAAAGTAGACGTCGCGCTACTTGTACTTTCTAAAAGAGCCTGTCACCACACCCCAAATTTCAACGTGCATGTGTTTTTTTACTTCAATAGGCTTGTACTCACCAGAGCTATTGGCTGGTAATAATAAGGGTGAGCCATCTTTGGATCTGCCCAAGGTTTTGATAGTGAACTCACCATCGACAATCGCCAACACAATATCGCCAATTGCAGCTAACTTGCTGCGATCAATCACCGCTTTGTCACCAGGCAGTAGCCCCGCATCTGTCATGGAGTAACCTTGGATAGTGACAAAGAAGGTGGAGTCTATTTGATCCACCAGAAATTCACTGGGATCCAGTCGTTTCTCAACATGGTCATCTGCTGGAGAGGGTAGCCCTGCAGGCACTTTGGAGTTAAATAGTGTGATGCCGATTGGCGTACGATTGATTACTGGAAACTCCACATCACCGACTGGATCGATATCTTTTGCAATGGTGGCATCGAGCTGTTTGCGCGCATAAGCCTGCAAGAAGTCAGCGATGATAGGTTTTTGGCTACTTGGTACGCGGATCACTTCGGTGGGTTCTTGAAATTTTCCGGTGCCAGCTTTGCGGCCAGCGCCTTGGCGATGACCACCCCTGAGAGGTTTGGTTTTTTCGGTTTCTTTATTCATTAGATTATTGTAACGATAATCAATATTAAGTAAAGACAATTGTTAATTAATCATTAGCTCACGAAGAACATGCATACATGCAGAACTCGTAGGGCGTACCAGCTTGCGGTACGCCGTATTCTAAATTCCATTTCGCCTCTAGGCGAGATACTTTACTTTTGCTTGCTAGTAACCGTAAAGGTCATGTCCGCCAAGTGCCCGCTGTTTCACAGCGACCTTGGCGCCAAAAGTAACCAAAGAACACGACACCCAACTGCCGCTTGTATTCTTCGGTCTTGGCGCCAAACCCTCAGGCGCGGCAAAGGGGGCTTGAAAGTGAAAACCAAACCACGTGAGCACGAAAACTTAACCCCTAATGACTTAATTTTTTTGTGATTTTTTAGTTAAGTGTTGCAGGTGTTAAGGCTTTGTTGGTGTTTCTGCTTCAACAATATCTCGATACACATGCCAAGTGGCATGGCCAACAATGGGCATAGTAATGATAAGCCCCACAAAATAAGTGGCAAACCCTAATGCAACCAACATGACAATACAAGCGCCCCAAAGTAGCATGGTGATGGGGTTTTTGGTGCAGGCGATAATGCTGGCAATGGCGGCGGTGATGGCGTCTGTTTTACGGTCGGCCATGAGTGGAACAGCCACAACACTAATGGCAAATACTAGCGCGGCAAAAAAGCCGCCAACCGCAAAATACACCATACCGAAAACGGGTTGATTGAAAGTGAATACACTCATGATTACTTCGTTTAAGGTGGGGAATACACTGTCTTGAAAATAGAGGGCAAAAATAATCAGCGAGGCGCGTGCCCATATCAGCAAAATAACGGCTAACACGCCAGCGAATACGCCCACATTGAGCATATTGGAGCGCCAAGCGGTGAGGCTGGGCAATAGCTTGGGTTGTTCGCCTAATTCTAGTTGCCGGCTTAAGTCATATAGCCCCATGGCCAGAAACGGCCCCAGTAGCAAAAACCCGGTGGCTAGGGCCGGAAACAACCCATAAGCTTCATCAAAGACGATTTTCATGACCCAGCCTGCCACCGCAAAAAATGTCCCGTAAAACAGGCTAGGTAAACCTGATTGACGTGTGTCTTGGATGCCTGCTTTTAGCCAACCAAGAATGTTGCTAGGTTTAACGTGGCGGATAACAGGAAAAGTGCTTTGCGGAGGGTTTGCGCTTGTTAGTTCATCATCACTCATGGGCTATAGCTCTCATCTTTTGCGGATAGTGGAATAAGCTGGGTTTATTATGCGGTAATTAGCACAATTATGAAACCAATGGGGTGATACCCAAAAGCAGCAATAGTGGACAGCCCAAGATTTTTGACCTGTTTGTTAAGTTGGTGACTGTGTTTGCGCCGTGTGTTGTATTACTTGCAACCAAGCGCGGTGAGCAGGCAAATCTGTGCGGCAGTGCTGGTGTTGAGTTGTTAACAATTACTTAAACATGGTGAACATACTGGTATTGATGCGTATTACGCGTTTGCCAGCGCCCCTGACGAAAAGCATTAATCAGGGTTTCTGCACGCTCACTATGCATGCCTTCAAAACCAGGGTGCTCTTGATCTAAAAAGTCGGTTAAACCAGTGACGTGCGCTAACTCTTCACGGCTAACGTGTTGGTAACCCATGCTCCAATTTGCAAAACCTCGGTCTATAAGGGGCTCTTCAAGAAGCTTCATGACATGATGATGCCGTTTGTCTTGAGCTATTTTTACGTAAAGCGCATCTACAACATCACGCTCTCCTTCAAGCACTTGAAAAAAACAGCCTTCCATATAGAGTAGCAAACCAGTGATGTTGCGCTGGTTGTTATTCACGCGCGCGTGGCTCAGTAAATCAATTAATTCCTGATGCGTCATTAAATGGCTAGCAATGCTGGTATAACTCAGCATGAATAATTGCGTGTCTTGGTGCATGGTAGCTCCCTGCATTAAACTACAATTCATGTGACTGATTTAATTGCGAAAAGTTCTTTTTTTGGATGCCGTGAAAGTGAATCATGTGCATGTAAATAGCGCATGACAATTGAGGGTAATGCGGTAATTTGCACTATTTTGAAACCAATGAGGTGATACTCAAAAGCAACAATGGTGGGCAAGCCATGATTGTTGCACTTTTGGGTTATGTAGGTGACTGTGGTTGCGCCATGTGTTGTAAACACCGTACTAAGTGGGCTTGGTTAGTATATAGATTGGTACAAATGGATGTTTTGCACACACCTAATGGGAGCGTAAGTAGTCATGCGGGTGCTTTTGCTAATAACTTTAACTAACGTGGCTTAATACCGGCTGGCCGTGATTCCATACAATTTTGTTTCGGCCTGATTTTTTGGCAAGGTAGAGGTGTTCATCTGCCAGTTTTAGGGTTTCGTCGATGTTGTTTTTAAGTACGTAGCTGGCACCGATGCTGATTGTAAATTTAATTTCTTTATCGTCGTACTGCAGGCTGGTGTCCTCGCAGGCCTGTCTTAGGCGTTCTAGTAGCGCTTGTGATTCGATAAAATTTTTAGTGGTGAGGATAAAACTAAACTCTTCGCCACCGATGCGACCGTAGAGGTGCTCGCCTAAATGCTGGTTGAGCATTAAGGTGATGTGTTTAAGGGCGGCGTCACCTGCCTCGTGTCCGTGAATGTCGTTGATGCTTTTAAAAAAGTCGATATCGATAATGCCAACAGCTAGGTGTTTTTTATGTTGGATTGCCTCTTTCACAATGGGGTCGGCTTGAACAAAGAAGTAACGCCGATTTGGTATTTTTGTCAGAAAATCATAGTCGGCAATACGTTGTATTGTTTCTATGTGATCTAGCATGGATAAGTTTTGGTTTACACGGCAGGTAAGCTCGTCATAGGTGTAGGGTTTAGATATAAAGTCGTTGGCACCGTGTTTTAAAAATTGGGCAGATAAGTTTTTTCTAACTGAGCTTGAAATACCAATCATGCATAGTTTGTTTTTACCAGCCAATAAGCGCGCTTTTGCAGTAAAGGTGAGTCCATCCATAATAGGCATTTCTGCATCCACTAGGGCTAGTTTTATATCTGGGTGTGCGCTTAGGATAGCGAGCCCTTCTTCTCCATTTTTGGCGTACATCACATTTAAAAACTGGGTGTTCAGGTATTGGCCTGTAAGCATTTTTAGGGATTCTGAGTCATCTACAATCAGTACAGTAATCGATTGGTTGAAGTACAGCCTGCCAACGAGGCTGGCTAGATAGTCGTAGGAGTTAATATCGGCCTTTAGTACATAATCAATCACCCCTTTTGAGGTGAGGTCTTCATGTAAATCTTGGCTAAAATAGCCTGAAATGGCAATAACAGGCAGCTGCTTTTCATTCAGTAGATCAATAATTTCGCCACTTTTTGCATCGGGTAGGTTTAAATCGCTGATGGCGAGAAAAAAAGGTTCGGTGTCAGACTCTAACAGTGTTTTTGTCTCTTGATAGTTGTGGGCAATGACTACGTCGCATCCCCATTTGTCATGCAATAATGACTGGGTCATCATGGCAATAGAGTGTTGATCTTCGACAATAAGAATACGACACCCAGCCATGATGCTTTGGTGTGATTGCGGTCTGTCTTGATTGCGCACGGTCGCCATATTGGAATATTAACTTTAGATGTAGGCAAGTAATTGGTGAAGATGAAGCCCATAAATGCCCTTGTTTTAATATTTGCCTTGTTTAAAAGTTGCCATAAGCCTTGTCGCATAGCGATAAGCTTGCTATACGAACGCTTTACACATACACATAACGTTAATCAGCTATTAGCATTCACAAACCACTCAAAGGCGCAGCGATGTCTGAACGCATGTACACAAAAAGTAGTGTGATGATTGCGTTAAGGTTACTGGTGTTGATGGTGCTGGCTACACACATTGGTCATCGTCTGGGGCACGCTCAGCCTCTATAAAAAATTGCGCGCCTTGCAAAGAGCATATTTGCACGTTGTTATCTTCCGTGCTTGGCATGTTGGCACTGATGCTGAAGCATATCAACATAAGCGGGCGCATGTTGGCTAGCGTTTGCGCCCGTGTAAGGAATGATTAGGTTACGATTATTGTGGCGCAAAGGGCAAGGCAGACTTGTGTACGATGATGCGTAATTTTCCATCTTTGCCTTTTTTAAACACCCACGTTTTATCCACCATGACTTCATTGCCGTCCTTGTCTGTAACCCACACATTGCCCATGGTGATGGCTACAGAACCATAAATTTGTATGCCTTGGTTATTTTCCCCCGCGTTGTCGTAGCGGGCTTTTACCCAAGGTTTAAGTGCAAACCCTTTGTCATCGGGGTAATCTGGGTCGCCCCCTACAAAATAGGCTAACGCGCCTTTCTTATCATTTCTGAAGGTTTGCGGGCCAAACGCCAGCGTAGGTTTAAAAAACACTTTTCCTTGGTCGTAGTTGTAAGCTTCAGTCAATACTTGCTCGGCAAAGGCTTTGTAGTCGCCACCTTCTTCTTTTATCTGGCCAATTTTAACTAGCGCATCACACCATGCTTGTTGTGCTGCGTTTACTTCGTCGTAGGTGATGATATCTTGCGCACCCTCTTCCACATAAACTAAGCCCAAGTCGTTAATCACTTGTTGCACTTTTTCATTGGCTTGGCTGGTTTGCTGCGCCGCTGGTTGACTTGCAGGCTCGGTTGGTGGCTGGTTGCACGCTGTTAGAAAAAAGGTGGATATCAGGGCTGTTAACGCGATGACTTTACTTTTCATGCAGAGGGTTCCTTTGCGTGTGTGTTGGATTGGAGTGGCATGGTGTGATGTGGACAATGTTTTGCCCACACGTAATTAATAACAAGGGCGTTTAGCTAATCCTTGCAGTTATAACTGGTGTAAGTTGCGAGCATTTTTCTCGCCACAGACGCCTCATTGTTTGAGTCATCTGCGCTTTGGTTGGCGATTTTAGTTGCGCCTTGCCATTCTGAATCTGGTTGTGTGGGTTGGCCTTTTTCTTGCGATGCATGGTAAGTACGTTTTGACATAAAGTGAAGGTTAAGACTATTGGGGGCTTCTGCTTGTGCCAAACCTGTGCTTGATAACATGATGGCGCTTACAAGGCTTGCTATGTTTAAACGGTGCATAATGGTCTCCATTTTGTTAAGAAAGAGGTGTTAATTGTTGCAATGTGCTGATAGCGGGTTTAGCTGAGGGTTTGCGCATTACACCCTGTATAGTGTTGGTGGATAGATGCGCATATGTGGTCATGGCGTATTCGGGTTTACCAAAATTTTTTCTAAGGAAATGAGACGATACTCAAAGGTATCGGCAAAATTTGATGCGCGGTTTCTTGGGTGGCCTAAGCGGTCTAGGTAACGTCCTAGTATTTTTTCTGCCAGCCATGCTCGAATTGGTGCATGCGCTTTCACCTGTGCGCGAATATCTGATAGTAGAGGGGCTACATGGTTGGTTTGTAGGTGATCAAGTAATTGAAATGTAGGTGTGATGAATGCTGTCATATCATCGTCGCGCACCACACGGAATGCATTTTGTCGTGCTAACGCATCCAAAAACGCAGCATGCGTGCTTCGGGTGCCTTGTTCTGCCGCTTTGGTATCTTTGGATTCACGACGGAAATAATCAAAAATCACTACACCGCGCTGTGATAGTTTGGCTGACTTGACCAAGGCTGTTTGTAAGTCGATATAGTGAAAGCTTTCAGCAAACATACAGATATCGAACACCTCCTTGCTGTCAAAATCTTCAAATTTTCTGGTGTAAACAGCGGTTTTGGTGGGCAATTTTGCACGTGCTAATTGGTTCATGGTCTCAGATGGGCAGATGCACGTCATTGCATACCCGTAGCGCGATAAATGGAGAGCAATGGCACCAGTACCAGACCCTACGTCGAGAATGCGCTTAGTATCTGCTGGAAAGGCGGATACAAGGTGGTCGACAAAATCTGCTTGCGCCTTACCAAGAGCGGATAACGAAACGACGTTTGGTAGGCCCTTAGGCCAAAATCCATAATGCAAAAACCCATCGCCAAAGACTAATTCCGATAGTCTTGCTACTACATTGAGTTCATCTACTTTTTTTTGCATACGGTACGGTTTCTTTTAAGCTAGGCTCCATAAATTAAATGCGTTTTAATTTATTGGGATGGAGGTATAAACGTTTAAAAACAATACCTGTATTTGTTGGATAATAAAAATATATTTATATTAATAAATCGTTCTTTTTAACAGCTGTTTTAAGGTGGGCTCGTTTACAGTCCGCAAAATACTCAGTCGCTAATGCGGCGCGTCGTATCTGGCCTAGCTCTATAAGCATAGGTAGTATCACTATCGCGGAAAGGCGCCATGAAGGTGAAGCTTAACACCTCAACTATCCCGTTATTTACTCCTGTTAGGCTGTTAAGTGGTGCCTTTAAATAAGTCCTCAGCAACTAGTTCTTGCTGTAGAAATTGCCAAACCAGTAAAGCGTTTAGAAACCCTAAGCACGCAATATGGAGTAAATGTACGACGTGTATTGAGCTGTTGCTAAATAGCATGAATGGCTGGCATTGCTTACATAAGTGTTTTACGCATACACTTATCGAAAAAACTCAATAGAAGGCTCTAGTATGTCTGAACTCATGTACACAAAAAGTAGTGTGATGATTGCGTTAACGTTACTGGTGTTGATGGTACTGGCTATACGCATTGGCCATCATCTGGGGGCACGCTCAACCTCTATAAAAAATTGCGCGCCATGCAAAGAGCATATTTCCACGTTGCTATCTTCCGTGCTTGGCATGTTGGCACTGATGCTGGGGTTTTCGTTCAGCATTGCGTTAGAGCGCCACAGTAGTCGCAGTGAGGCAGTGGTGGACGAGTCTAACGCGATTGGCACGGCTTATTTGCGAGTAGCCTTATTGCCTCAGGCAGAGCAGGCAGAAGCGCAGGTTTTGTTTGCGCGTTATCTGCAAGTCAGGCTAGATGAATCTAAGCTTAATCTTGCTCAGGCTACTGAGCGCGAAAACTTGAATCAAACTGCAAATCAATTGCAGATGCAGTTGTGGAATAAAGCGATGAAGGTAGCGGCTGCGGACCCGAATCCTGTGCGTGTTGGCCTATTTGTTCAGGCGCTGAATGAGATGATCGATGCTTATGGGAAACGTTATGCAGAGTTGAATCGACACATACCTGAACTGGTATTATTGCTGCTGTACGGCGCATTGATCATTTCTGGCGGTATGTTGGGGTATTCTGCAGGCGTTAGTGAGCATAAGCCTTCGAATGCAGTATTTGTGATGTTATCGCTAGTGGTGCTGTTGATGTATGTGGTGATTGATTTAGACAGACCCCGCCGCGGCCTAATTGTGATTAACCAAGCCCCTATGGAAAGCTTGCGCGCTATGATGATGAAATAAGTGGTTTTTCAAGAACGTTGGGCGGACTTCATGCAGTCCGCCTAATGAATACAGTTATGAAAGCAACTCTTCCACATGCTTCTTAATATTCGCTGCAATCTTCTTGGTAGGTAAGTCGTTGTCATCACCACCAAACGGGTCTTCAATCTCTTCCGCTATGAGTTCTAAACTAGCCAATACATAAAAAATAAATACTACGATTGGTATAACGTAATAACCCAAGCTAAACACATAGCCAAACGGCAAGGTCATGATGTAGAAGAAGATGAATTTTTTAATAAATGCACTGTACGAATAAGGGATAGGTGTGTTTTTAATGCGTTCGCAAGCGCCACAAATGTCAGTAAATGATTGCAGCTCAGCATTGATAATATAAAACTGTTCACCTGTGATTTTGCCGACTGTGTAGAGATCGTTCGCTTTTTGAAACAATTGCTTAGCTATTTGGTTGGGCTGGTGCTTGCGGTGGTCTATTTCTAAATCCAAGCCTTCAAATAACACTTTGCTGACTTCTACATTAGATAAATGTTGAGAAAGTACCGATGCATAGACAGGAATAGCGTTTTTGAAGAAATCGCGGTCACTTTCCTCAGACAAATACGCAGACAGTTTAAGCGCTAGGTTGCGGCTGTTGTTGACTAAATTGCCCCAAAGTTTTCTGCCTTCCCACCAGCGCTCATACGCGGTGTTAGTTCTGTAAGCCAGTAATAAAGACAATACAAACCCCACGGTGCTGTGCATTAATGGAATATTTTTTACATGGCTTTTATCGGATAGTTTCCAAAACTCTATTTCCAAATAGGCTATGCCACCTGCATACAAACCAATGAAAATCATCATGGGAATGAGTCTGCGAAAGGTATCCGCCTCATGAAAACGGAAGATAAAAGTAATCCAGTCTTTTGGGTTGTATTGAATCATGTTGTGATGTGAAGTTTATTGAAAGTCTTGATCCAGTTTACCATGGCAGGCCTACTCGAAATATGAATTACGCCAGACTGTTAGTTGTTTTGTAGCGCCTTGATGCCTGACACGTTAGATGTGGCTACTTGCTATAAATACTCACCTTAACAGGGCGGCTTAAGCAAAGCAGATGTGCCAAGCAATTAGAAAATTCATGTATATTTCCATACCATTCGCTGCGCCCTTGAGGGTGTAGAGGGTGCTACTTAAAATGAATGTTTTTATTAAATTGCTCACATATAAGAAAGAACAAAAATGAATAAAAAAAACGATGTTGGTTGCTTTAAGTACGTTGCTGGTGGTGGGTTGTGCTTCAGTCCCGATGGAAACAACCGATAAAGCCAGTGCAGCAAAGCAATTTGCGCCACCGCCTGAAGGGAAAGCAGGTTTGTATATTTATCGCTATGGTTCGTTTGGTGCGGCGCTTAAGAAGGATGTATGGATAGATGGAGAGTGCTTAGGGGAAACTGCGCGCAATGTGTTCTTTTATGAGCAGGTTGCAGGGAATCAGGAGCATAAAATCTCTACAGAATCTGAATTCTCACCCAATGATTTGTTGGTGAAAACAGAAAGCGGTAAAAACTATTTCATTCAGCAGTACATTAAATTTGGCGTGGCAGTGGGTGGTGCTGGCTTAAAGTTAGTGGATGAGGCCGAAGGTAAAAAACAAGTGGAAGGTTTAGGTTTAGCCATGAAAGGGCATTGTAGTAAGTAGATTAGCCTTATTGCCTAAAATATTATCAATGGGGTTGTGTGACCCCATTGATTTCAAAAAATTAGATTAACTCATCACAATTAAACAAATACGCCTTACATGCATTCAAACATTAGGCATCAGCAGGTGATGCCTAGCCCTTACATGCCGCTTCAAACTCTCGACGTTGAATTGCGATATTTTCGAGTTGATTTTTTACATAAAAGCCATCAGGGCAAGCCAAACGTGCTGCTTGCTTGCAATCATCCCAACTTTTTATGCCACTACAGGTATATTCTGCCCATGCATAGTCATCAATTTTAGCTAACTGCGATTGCGCTGCACAGCCGCTCATGAGAAACGCAACTAATATAAGATATTTATTCATATTTCATCCTCTCATTTACTTATTTCAAGACACGCAAGCATTCATTTAGTTGCTAACTATTAGCGCATGAGTGAGTCGGTATGTATGCATATACACTCAATTGATACGCTCATTAAATTACCTATGCATCCATCATCGTTTGGTTTTTGGTGGCGCGTTTTTACTGGCAATTTCTGCCATGCGCGTTTGTCGCGCAGTTTCTTCATCGCGCACCGCATCAATCACGCGAATCACACTTTTCAAATCGACAGGTTTGTTATTTTCTTTGATTCGCCCAGTGAGTTCAACCTCTAGCGATAGTGCGCCACGTGCATACAACGCCCAAATTTCTTTGGCATATTGTGTGTTGAGCAGGTCTGGTGCAAATTGACCAAAAAAGGTGGATAAATTACCAACGTCTCGCTCCAACATGCTCATTGCATGGTTATTGCCAGCGGCATCTACTGCTTGCGGTAAGTCGATAATCACTGGGCCATCGTTGCTGAGTAAAATATTGAATTCAGATAAATCACCGTGCACGATGCCAGCGCACAGCATACGCACTACTTCTTGAATCAGCGTGTGATGATGTTTGCGCGCCTCTTCGGCAGTAAAGGTTAAGTCGTTGAGTCTAGGTGCTGCGTTGCCGTCTGCATCGGTCACCAGTTCCATCAACAACACGCCTTCGTAAAAGTTGTAGGGCGTTGGCACACGCACGCCCGCATTGGCAAGCCGATACAGCGCATCGACTTCAGCGCTTTGCCAAGCTTCTTCTTGCGCTTGCTTACCATATTTAGAGCCTTTAGCCATGGCGCGCGCCTGACGGCTACTTTTAACTTTGCGGTTTTCGGTGTAATCCACACTTTGCCTAAAACTGCGTTTGTTCGCTTCTTTGTATACCTTGGCGCAAATGGTTTCTTCACCTCGGCGCACTACATACACCGTCGCTTCTTTACCACTCATCAATTGGCGACTTACTTCGTCAATTAAGCCGTCTTCAATCAGGGGTTCTAGTCGCTTGGGAGTTTTCATAGCACTGAATAATACGTGTTTAATTGGATGGCCGTAAATCTTAATTTAAAACGGACTAAAACTGTTTGTACAAATGGTTTGATGGTTTCGTACATTCACTCATCAGTTACTCAAAATAAAATGTCCACCATTTAAGAAAAAATAAAAGCCGCATTTGCGACTTTTATTTTGCTCGAACAATCTAATTGAGCCTCTTAGATTATTTGTAAGAGACTTTACAAAGACGATCTAGTGACGGTTCACGTCATGTTGGGTTTTTTCCCAATTCGATATCTGCTTTTCAGCCTCTTCCTGGCTACATCCATAGGCCTCTTGGATTTTGCCAGCCAGCTCATCACGTTTGCCTTCAATGATATCTAATTGGTCATCAGTTAATTTACCCCATTGTTGTTTAACTTTACCTTTAAGTTGTTTCCAATTGCCTTCAATTTGGTTTCTATTCATGATAGCTCCTCTAAACTTTGATTAAAGATTGTGACATCGAAGTGATATTTAACGCTTACTCAGCAAAGTTATCCATGCGGCGGATTCCTAATTCTCTGTAAGAAAGCGCCTATGTCTATCCATTTGACTATTTAAGCCAAAGCATCTGGCCGCTTATCGTTAGGTGTTGAATCAATCTTACTATTTAAACTCAAACACATGACGTAATTAATTAAGGACTGCCGTGCGATTAAGTTTAATATGTGGTGTGATGATGTTTTGGTGCGCAAATATTGCCATGGCAACAGAAGAACCTAAATACAATGTGATAGAAACCTCAGGTGACTATGAGTTACGTACGTATGCGCCGATGGTGGTGGCAGAAACCCTAGTGGAAGGTAGCTTGGACGATGCCTCAAGTGCTGGGTTTAAACGCATAGCGGACTATATATTTGGTAATAATACATCACGTGCAGGCGGCAGTGAAAAGATTAGCATGACGGCCCCAGTAACAATGGCCCCCAAAGCCAAATCAGAAAAAATCAGTATGACTGCACCTGTGACCATGCAACAAAAGGAGGGGCAATGGCGCATGTATTTTGTCATGCCTAGTCAATATAGCCTAGACACCTTACCAACCCCCAATAATCCAGCCGTTAAGCTACGTGAGTTACCCGCCAATCGTGTGGCTGTGATACGTTTTTCTGGGCTGGCAGGGGAGGAGAAAACTGCTAAAAAAACAGCTGAATTGTTAGATTGGTTAAAAACCAAGCAGATTACTCCGCTTGGCGAACCAGAACTTGCACGTTATAACCCACCTTGGACTTTGCCATTTTTTCGGCGAAATGAAGTGCTAGTAAGTTACTAAGTAAAATTAATTAGGCAAATAAATTGCACTTGATACGGTATGGATGGTTTAAATGGATTTAGTCACAACACCCAGGTTTGCAACTGGGTTTAGTCCGCTTACTTTGCCATGCTGCTAAAAAATCTTGCTTAGTCATGGGCGCTATATTTAGGTCTTTTTGCAAATCGCTATTAACGACGTGTTGTTGGTAGTGATTAAAATGGGCGAGGTATTTAGCGTATGCGCGGTCAGCACCAATTAGTAACATATAACGTTGCCATAGCCATTTTTTTAGTTTAAACATAGGTATTTCGCTTTTAAAAATGTTTGATCAAGTGTTTACATGACTTGAAAATTTACATTTTCAGATCATGCCTTTATACAATCATGTCGCATCAATCAATGGCAAACTTTAAGTTATGGTATGCCAATAATCTTTAGGTATTCTTCTAACGTGAGCGTGAGTTGTTCTAGTGAATTGCTGACCTCGTCTAGGTGCGTGTTGGAATCGAGGTGCAGTTTTTCTAGCAGCGCTTTGTGTTTTTCCAGCGCTTCAAAATGCGCTTCGAGCTTAGTGTCTTTGATGTCTTGAGCCATGACAGTTCTCCTTGTTGATTGTTTTGCAGGTACTGCTAATTAGACACACGCCAACAGCGAAGGTTGACGTGTGATTAAGCCGTTATTATTGATAGTTACTAGCCTACTGCTCGATCCTACTGCTTAAGTGAGGCAATATCCACCACAAAACGATATTTCACATCACTTTTCAGCATGCGTTCATAGGCTTCATTGATATAAGGCGCGTCTATCATTTCCACATCGCTGACAATGTTGTGTTTGCCGCAGAAATCTAACATTTCTTGTGTTTCTGCAATACCACCTATCATAGAGCCTGCGACATGACGTCGTTTGGTAATGAGGTTGGCACCATGCATTTCTAATGGGTCTAGCGGGCCCACCAATACCAAGGTTTTATCGCGTTTGAGCAAGGCAATATAAGGGTTTAAATCATGCGCCACCGGCACGGTATCAATAATTAAATCAAAGCTGGATGCGTGTTTGGCCATGTCATCTGGATTTTTGGAAATCAACACTTCGCTTGCGCCCAAACGCTCAGCATCCAAAGCTTTGCTGGCAGAAGTGGTAATCATCACTACTTTGGCACCCATCGCGGCGGCTATTTTCACGCCCATATGCCCGAGGCCACCTAAACCGATAATCCCTACTTTTTGGCCGGGTTGTACGTTCCAGTGTTTAAGAGGGGAGTACAGCGTAATGCCCGCACATAACAAAGGTGCAACGGCTTTAGTATCTAAATTTTCTGGCACGTTCACCACATAGTTTTCATCTACGGTAATGCGTTCTGCATAACCACCAAACGTCAGGCCGCCATGTTTAGGGTCTTTGGCATTGTAGGTGAGCACCATGTCGTCACAGTATTGCTCAACACCGTCATGGCATGACTCACAATGGCGGCAAGAATCCACCATGCAACCCACGCCTACTAGCTGGCCCACTTTGAATTTAGTGGTGTGGCTGCCTACTTGGCTGACTCGGCCAACAATCTCATGCCCTGGCACCATGGGGTAAAGTGAGCTGCCACCCCATTCATTTCTGGCTTGGTGAATATCGGAATGGCAAATGCCGCAAAATAAAATATCAATGAGCACATCATGATGACCGGGTTCACGGCGATCAATGCTCATTGGGGCGACGGGGGAGGTGGCGGTTTGCACACCATAGGCTGCTGATTTCATCATATCTCCTAAAAGGTTAAAGCGAAAAACTTAACTCACTAAGAATGACAGAATTCGCTGCACCTTGCTTGTCTGTATTGCCTGTTTTGAAGGAATTGAGAATCGCACAATGTGTGATTAGCGCATCAGATCTCGACTGGCACTATGCGTTTATACAGACTGTTGCTAACATCTGGTTTGATGAATATCAGGAATTCCTAATGTTAATGGTCATGTTGCAAATGGCGTTATTGATTGCAGTAGGCGTGCTGTGGCAACGATTTGCACCCTCGCACATTACGGCTGTAGCGCATCGCCGCGCGTTAACAGATTTGGTGTTTTATATTTTGTTGCCAGCTTTGGTACTACATGTGATCTGGCAAAGGCCATTTGATGCGAGCAGTATCAAAATTTCACTGACTGCATTGGCTACATTGGCGGTATCTATGTTGCTGATGTGGCTATGTATCAAGTGCATGCATGTGTCACGCCCACAACAGGGGGCTTTGTTATTGGCTGCCACTTTTCCAAATGCTACCTATCTGGGTCTGCCAGTGACTGGACAAGTGCTAGGCGATTGGACGCAAGCGGTGGTATTGAAATTTGATTTATTTGCCTGTACGCCTGTGCTGTTGACGATTGGTATATTGATTGCCCACCGTTTTGGCAACACCCAAGACAAGATTCACCCCTTGCAAGAGCTGATGCGTGTACCACCGTTATGGGCACTGGCAGTGGCTAGCCTGCTCAATATCACCAATATGCCGCAACCAGAATTACTTGCGCACGCTTTGCAAACTTTATCTGGGGGTGTCATACCACTCATGCTGATTGCGTTGGGTATGAGTATCCGTTGGGATACCTTACAAGCACGTTTTATCCCTATGCTGTTGCCAGTGTGCATTATTGCTTTGTTTATTGCGCCTTTAGTAGCGTTGTGGGTTGGTGGCGCACTGGGATTGGAAAGCAGTACGTTAACAGCAGTGGTATTGCTTTCTGCCATGCCCACCATGATTTTTGGGATTGTGATTTGTGAACGCTATGGGTTGGACGGTGCCCTCTATGCGGCGGCGGTGTTTCTCACTAGTTTATTGAGTATTGCCACATTAACAGTTTGGTTTAATGTGCTTTAGCCATATGTAACTGGTTAGGGTGATTGGATAAAGGCTGGCAAAGCTGGCGCTAAAAATGCGCCAGCCAAATGGAAACTGTATGGCTATTGATTATTCACCGCACAATTGCGTCGCACTAATATCAATTGCAACCAATACTAAGTTTTGCACTGAATAGATAAGTGGTGTTTTGGCGGCATATAAAAACCATCGCCAGCGTCTGGGTACACCTCTTTGTGCTGTGATACCAAATGGTAATCATTGACACAAAGTTCGCTAGCTCTGGCTTTACATCTTTCCAGCGTAACATCGTTAAATTCGCTGCAAGTCAGCGTATGTGTTTGTACGCCATTACTATCAATGGTGGTTGATTGCACACTGGCACAAGAAATCATCATTAACAATGGTGCAAAACGTAAAAATTTTTTCATGATTTGTCTCCTTTGTTATTATTTGAATTCATTTCATAATTTTGTAACATTGGCATGTTAGCGATTATGTAATTCTATGATATGCCTTTGCCAGCAAAGTTGCATGAACTATTTGTGACATTCCCCTGGACGCAATACATAGCTAGGCTTAACCTTTATATTGCTGCAAACTATTTTAGCTAAACCCTTACAGTACGCAAGAGATAAGCATACGAATGAACTATGGTTTGCCAGTGTTATCCAACCAGCTATAGGTACACCGCAGTTTTTGTAATGCGATTATGTGTGATGTCCATAGAATGCATAGCGGTTTACAATGTAGTGTAGGCATCGGCTGAGGCGAGGCGCAAATCATGAAATATTGGCTTATAGGGTTGCTATTTACAACAGCGTTGAATTCGCAAGCGGCCATCTACGTCTGCAAAGATCAGCTCAACCATAAAACATATCAAGATGAGCCATGTGCTACGCAGACTATTGGTCAGCTAGACCATGTGCCAGACGCTCCTATAGAAGACCAACAGCGGGTAGAGCAAAGCATTCGTGCAGCCAACGAAAACTATATCAAAAGAATGCAGATGCAAAAGGCTGAGCGACTAGAACTGCAGGAGCAAGAAAGGCAGAATCTTGCCTTAGAAGTAGAGCGCCGCAGGTTGCAACAATATGAGCAAGATTCCCAAGTGGGGCAACCCGTGGTAATCTTGAATCGTTGGCCTAATCGGTTTGACAGAGACAATAGGTGGCGCGGCAATGGCCCAAATCCCTACCAGTCCTATCAACGTTATGGTGGGGTAAGAAACCAAAACATCAGAAACCAACAGAACAGAGGCGGTTTTAATCGAGGCAGCAACCGTAGCGGTGGTGTGACGATTGAATATAATCGCTAGTCAGCACGTTAGACCCTCCACAAAATAAATCCCCTATCTCTAGCCATAAGCCTATGATGAAATCTTCATCTGCCTATTAGGAGCTGTCATGGCAAAAGGTCAAGTACGTGGTAACAAAGAATCTAAAAAACCCAAACAAGAGAAAAAAGTAGTGGTGCCTGCAGGCGGCATCATCGTGCCAGCCAAACCAACTTTGCCACATAAAAAGTAGCAGGTGCGTAGGGTTCGTTTTGTTTGAACAGCTAGATTAGCATGACGTATTTAAGTATTAGATTGCATCGATGATAGGTATTTTATTAGCCGCGGGTTTTTCCCGTCGATTTGGTGCGGCCAACAAGTTACTTCATCCATTACCTGACGGACGTGCGATAGCCATTGCCTCAGCAGAACATTTAATTACGGCACTGCCTGTTTCTGTTGCAGTGGTACGTGAGGGTAATCAATCGTTAAGCGACGCATTGAAAGCGCTTGGTTTTCATGTGGTGTATTGCGAGTCAGATGCAACACAAATGGCAGATAGTCTAGTGCTTGCCATTCGCTATGCTGCAGCTTTATCTGCCACGGCAAGAGGCTATGTGATTGCATTGGCCGATATGCCGTTTATTGCACCTTCTACTATCAATGCTGTTGCAAATGCATTAGCTGAGGGTGCTGAGATTGTGATTCCGACTTATGCTGACAAGCCTGGGCATCCTGTGGGGATTTCAACAAAGTATAAGGATGCACTTTTGCAGCTGAGCGGTGATGAAGGCGCGCGTTCTATTATCAAACAGCATATCGACAAAGTGCTGTTGTTGGATTGCGATGACACTGGGATTTTGGCCGATATCGATACGCCTGCAGATTTAGCCTAACCAACAGCATTGTATGAAGATTACGCAGTACAGCGAATATTCTCTACCACGTTAATGCCCATTTTTTGTTGTTGAGACCGCACTTGGATGAGCTCGGCCAAAATAGCGATGGCAATCTCCGCCGGCGTACGGCTACCAATATTTAACCCCACTGGCCCGTTCAGTTTGGCAATTTCAGCTTCAGTCAAATCAAACGAGCGTAGGCGAGCGCGTCGTTTTTCCTGATTTTTGACTGCACCTAAGGCGCCAACGTAAAAGGCATTTGATTTGAGCGCTTCAAGCAAGGCCATGTCATCTAATTTGGGGTCATGCGTCACTGCAACAATCGCAGTATGTGCATCGGGTTCTATCTCAAGCACCACATCGTCTGGCATGCCATACATCCACTTGGCGCCTTCTACATGCCATTCTGCCTGCATCTCTTCGCGTGGGTCACAAATCAGCACATCAAAATCCAACACTTGCGCCATGCTGGCAAGCACACTACCCAATTGATTTGCACCAATAATCAGTAAGCGCCATTGTGGGCCAAAGTAGGTATGAAACCAGTCACCCTCCATACGCGGTAACCCTTCGGGGAGCACGTTCGCAAGTTTAATTTGACCGGTAGTTACGTTGACTGAGCGTTTTAACAGTTTGCGCTGTTCAATGCTATTTAGAATCGGTGCGAGTTGTGCGGCATCTACAAGCGGCTCTACAAAAACTTGTAAGCGCCCACCGCAAGGAATGCGAAAACGCTGGGCTTCGGTTTGGCTAATGCCATACTCCATGATTGAGGGCTGTTCGGGCAACAGCTGTTGGCGTGCCTTGTCCGCCAAATCGTCCTCAATGCAGCCACCAGACACTGAGCCTATCAAGTGGCCATCATCACGTACCACTAACACGGCACCTGGCAAACGCGGGGCAGAACCCCATGTTTGAATGACGGTAAATAGGTGCGCTGTATGGCCATCGTTTAGCCACTCTGTAGCACGTGTGAGCACTTCCCAATCCGCAGATTTCATCTTGCGCGACTTATACGAACTAAGCGAGTTGACTACCAATAGGTAGGTTGCGAATGCGCTTGCCAGTGGCAGCAAAAATCGCATTGGTGACTGCTGGTGCTACCGGCGGTAAGCCTGGCTCACCTACGCCGCCCATTTTCTCGGTACTTTGCACAATGTAGACTTCTACTTTTGGCATGTCTTTCATGCGCAACACTTGATAGTCATGGAAGTTGGATTGCTGCACTTGGCCTTCGCTAAAGGTAATTTCGCTGAACAATGCAGCTCCTAGCCCAAAAGAAATCGAGGATTCCATTTGCGCTTTGAGCGAATCAGGATTCACAGCCAAGCCACAATCAATGGCGGTGACGATACGGTGTACTTTGACCTCACCTTTGTCGACAGACACTTCTGCTACTTGCGTAACGAAGCTGCCAAACGATTCATGCACTGCAATACCACGTGACACACCTTTGGCTAATGGTTTGCCCCAATCTGCTTTCTCAGCCGCTAAATTCAATGCGGCCAAATGGCGAGGATGGTCTTTTAACAACGCGCGACGATATTCCAGTGGATCTTGTTTGGCGGCATTCGCTAACTCATCAATCAAACTTTCCATCGCAAACGCAGAATGGCTATGCCCCACTGAGCGCCACCACAATACTGGAATCGTGGCTTTCACCGTGTGCAAACTCACCTGATAGTTTGGAATATGTTTCAAGTAGGGAGAATCTGCAACGCCTTCCACAGAGGTCGCATCTACACCGTCTTTAATCATCACGCTCTCAAATGGCGTGCCAACCATGATGGATTGGCCAACTTCTGTGTGCTCCCAAGCGGTTGGCATGCCATCTTCACCCAATGCAATTTTTGCTTTGTGCAAATACATGGGGCGATAATAACCACCTTTCACATCATCTTCACGCGTCCACACAGTTTTGACGGGTACGCCAGCAGCCTTTGCAACCTGCACCGCCTCTGACACAAAATCAGCAGCAGGGTTAGCACGACGACCAAATCCGCCTCCTAAAAACAGGGTGTGTATTTTTACTTGCTCTGGCTTCAGCCCTAGGATTTTTGCTGCTGCGCTTTGGTCGGTGGTTTGCATTTGTGTGCCTGTCCAAATCTCGCAACCATCATCACTAATCTTCACCGCACAGTTCAAAGGCTCCATGGGTGAGTGTGCCAAATACGGGGCAACATATTCTGCCTCAACCACCGTAGTGGCTTTTGCAAGCGCAGCTTGGGTATCCCCTGCTTTAGCGGCAGGCAAGCCTGCAGTGGCAGCGAGTGTGCGGTATTCTTCTAACATTTTCTTTGAATCTAGCCCCGCATTGTCGCCTAAGTCCCATTCAATTTTTAGCGCATCTCGGCCCTGTTTAGCAGCCCAGTAATTATCCGCAATGACTGCCACGCCAGTTGGCACTTGCACAACACTTTGCACACCTTTCATTTGCTTGCTGGCAGTGGCATCAAACGATTTCACTTGTCCACCAAACACTGGTGAGCGAGCCACCATCGCAGTTTTTAAGCCTTCAAACTGCACGTCTTGTCCAAATTTTGCAGTGCCGTTGATTTTTTCTGGACCGTCTAAGCGCTTGGTGGATTTGCCTATGATTTTCCAATCTTTGGGATCTTTTAAGGTCACGCTTGTGGGGGTCGGTAGTGTTGCTGCAGTTTCTGCTAAATCACCAAAGCTAATTTTCTCAGTGTCACTGACCACAAACCCATTCTCAGTACGCAAGGTGTCGGCGGCCACACCCAATTTTTCAGCCGCAGCACTGATCAGCAACGCACGTGTTAATGCGCCCGCTTGGCGGTAACGGTCAAACTCTGACCAAGTGGTAGATGAGCCACCCGTAATTTGAATGCCATAAGCGGTATGCGCGTATTCCGGCGCTGCTGAGGCGTGCTCTACCTTGATGGTGCTCCAATCTGCATCTAGCTCTTCGGCAATGAGCATAGGCAGTGTTGTCCAAATGCCTTGGCCCATCTCGCTGTGTGCCAGCATCACGGTGATGGTGTTGTCTGTGCCTATGCGTAAAAAAGCATTCGGTGCGGGTAGCTTGCTTGCATCTGGGCTAGCGGACGCTTTGTCTGCTCCCGGCATTAAAAAGCGTTTGGCTTGCGGAATGGCAAATGCAATCACTAAACCGCCAGCAACGAGGGCGGTGGCTTTAAGGAAAGTACGTCTGGAAATATTCAAAGGCGCTGACATGTCGTGCTCCTTAAGCGAGTTTAGTGGCAGCAGCATGTATGGCTGCGCGGATACGAGGGTAAGTACCACAACGACAAATATTGCCACTCATGGCGGCATCAATATCAGCATCGGTAGGTGTTTGGTTAGTTGCAAGTAACGCGGTAGCAGCCATAATTTGGCCAGATTGGCAGTAACCACATTGCACGACGTCTATTTCTTGCCATGCTGCTTGCACAGCTTTACCCACTTTATCGTCTTGCATGGCTTCAATGGTGGTGATTTTTTTGCCAGCAGCTACACTTACCGGGGTGACGCACGAACGGATGGCTTGACCATCTAAATGCACGGTACAAGCGCCACATTGCGCCATGCCGCAGCCAAATTTGGTGCCTGTGAGTTGCATGACATCTCGCAATGCCCATAAAATCGGCATGTCATCTGGCGCGTCGAGTTGTTCTTCTTTACCGTTAATATTCAACGTAATCATGAGGCATCACCCTTTTCTTTATTTTGAGTCGTCTAGCGCATCATTTTTTGCAAACAATGTGCACGCAATTATTGCAAAGCAACATAATCGCATAGTGTTTGCTCACAGGATATGGAATAATTTGGAATTTATAATTCCAAATTCTGGATGCAATCATCATGCAAAATCAGTTAGAAATGCTGCGTATTTTTAAGGTGGTGTCTGACTCTGCCAATTTTAAAGAAGCTTCTGTACGACTAGGCATTTCACCACAATCGGTCACGCGCGCAATTAAAGAGTTTGAAGAGTTGCTGGGCGAACCTTTGTTTTACCGAAGTACACGCAATACCACCATTACCGAGTTTGGTAAACAACTGGCACAAAAGTGTTCTGGCGTGATTGAGCAAGTAGATGCGCTGTTTACTGCCAATAAGCATACGGATAAACAAGGTGCAGAAGGTATCGTAAAAATCACCATGCCCAGTGCATATGGGCGACATTTTTTATTGCCTGCGTTGATTGAGTTTTCAACACAATTTCCCAATATTCAGTTGGATTTAAGATTTTCTGACTTGATCGATAACATTGTGGCGGAGCAGATGGACATTGGTGTGCGCATTGGTGTGCTTGGCAATAGCCGAAATGTGGCTAGACGTGTGCGCGATGTAAAGTTTTATATTGTGGGTAGTCCCGCACTGATCGCGCGATATGGTGTGCCACAACAAGTCAGTGATTTATGCAAAATGCCACACACGGGTCTGATAGACCAAAATACTGGGCGCATGTGGTCGTGGTATTTTGCTAATGAGCCAGACTGCGTGCCAAGTTCACCCGTGTTTTCGACGGATGATCCCGAGGCTGAGTTGCAAGCGGTGTTAGCAGGGATGGGTTTTGGTCAGTTGCCAGATTGTTTAGTGACCAAACATTTGCAGTCAGGCAAATTGGTTTCGGTGCTTGAAGATCAGTCACCAAACCCATGGGGCGTGTATGTGTATCGTCCGCAACGTGGGCCAGTGGCTGAGCGTGTCAGATTGGTGTTCGATCACTTAGTGGATGTGCTAAGTGATGCTGATTTGTATGAATAACTTACTTGGGTGCATATTGCGCAAGAATAAATTTGCACATGCCCTTAGCCAGTTCATCTTCACCAAAAAAGACATGACCCACTTGCTCTTCACGCAAAAGTCCGTACTCCACTTCGTTATGCGTTCTCAGCACAATATGAATTTCGGGACGTAGCAATTTGGCCGTGTTCACCATATTGCGCACATCAATGGTATCGGGCGTCGCCACTACGAGCATTGATGCGTTTGCAATGTGTGCTTGAATCAGCACACTAGGCTCTGAAGCATTGCCAGACACAGCAGGGATGCCTTGTTTACGCAGACTTTCCACAATTTCACGGTTTTCTTCAGCCACCACAAATGGGATGTCGTTTTGTTGCAGCGCTTTGGCAATGCGTTTACCCACACGGCCATATCCAACCAACACCACTTGCCCTTCTAAGTATTTGCGCTCAGTTGACATAGGCAACTCCGCAAATGGGTCTGTGCGCTTTTCTAACTCTTCCGCAAATTTTGAAACACCCACTAGCCATTTTTTAAAAGGTTGTATCGCTGTAAACAACAATGGATTGATGGCGATGGAAATGAGTGCAGCCGCTAAAATTAAGCTCATGCCCTCGGCGGGAAGCAAACCTAGCGCCATGCCTAGTCCTGCCAAAATAAACGAGAATTCACCAATTTGTGCAAGGCTAGCGGCCACAATCAATGCTGTATTGAGCGGGTAGCGAAATGCTAGGGTAATCGCCATGGCAGCGATCGATTTGCCAATCACAATCACTGCCACTACCGCCAATACGTTTAAAGGTTGTTCGAGAATAACCGCTGGTTGAAATAACATCCCCACCGCCACAAAGAACAACACAGCAAACGCATCTCGTAAAGGCAGTGACTCTTCAGCGGCGCGATGGCTGAACTCAGATTCGCGCATCACCATGCCTGCAAAGAAAGCACCCAAAGCAAATGACACGCTGAATAGCTCGGAAGCGCCGTACGCTATCCCAATCGCGGTGGAAATCACCGCTAGCGTAAATAGCTCGCGCGAGCCTGTTTTGGCAATATGCCACAGTAGCCAAGGCAATAAACGCTTACCAAGCACAAGCATAATCACAAGAAAACCAGCCACTTGCAATAAGGTAATGCCGATGGTTTGCCATAGAGGGTCCGTAGAGTTTTCCCCGTTAGTGCCCCCTAACAAACTAGCCAAAGGCGGCAACAATACGAGCACCAGTACGGTTAACAAATCTTCTACTACCAGCCAACCCACTGTGATCTTACCGTTCATGCTATCGAGCATGCCTCTAGATTCAAGTGCTCTGAGAAGTACCACAGTACTTGCACAAGAGAGTGACAGCCCAAATATCAACCCTTCACCAATTGTCCAGCCCCACCAATGTGTTAGGCACATGCCGAGTATGGTCGCAAACGTCATCTGCACCACTGCACCCGGGATAGCAATACGTTTGACGGCCATTAAGTCTTCAATTGAAAAGTGTAGACCAACGCCAAACATCAGGAGCATCACGCCGATTTCAGATAGTTGTGAGGCGATGCCCACATCAGCAATAAAGCCAGGCGTAGATGGGCCAATTAAAATGCCTGCGATGAGATAGCCCACTAACGCGGATAGCTTGAGGCGCTCTGCGATAAAGCCGAAGATAAGGGCAAGGCCAAAACCTGCGGCAATCGTACTGATGAGTGTGATGTTATGGTCCATAGTTTGATAACTTATTTGCTTTTATTTATTGTAGTGCGAACTTGGTGGAAATGCGCGCGTTACCGCGTTGGTTGCTTTAATAATATGACGTGCTAAATATACAGAGGACTTTAAATTGCGTTTAAAACTAATGCCTAGTTCAACGAAGGACAACAAAAACAGTATTAACGCACTAGCTCCATGACTTCAGGAATGTCTGCTCTATATGCATTACTGCCGTCGCTAGTCCGTTTGGTGGAGATACGAATATCGTTGAACTCGAACACACTCAGCTTTTGTAAGCCAAATTCAGTTTCTAATGTAAATACTTGTACCGTTTTGCGTACTTTGTCTTTTTTGTCTTTGCTTGGCTTGTCTGATAAACGATACGATTTATCGCTACTTTCAAACGGAATGTTTTGGTTAAGCAGAAACATTTCGACTTCTTTGGCGCTATCGGCAAAGAGATAAATATCGGTTTGTGAGTACTTACCTGCAGTGCCATCCAGCACACTGCCTGTCAGGTGTGGATTAAAACGTTCGAACAGCTGCATGGTAGCGAGTGCTGCTTTTCTCAGATTGTTGAGCTCTTCAGGTTGTTCATCAGCATTGTAAATCTCGTGATACAACCTAATTTCTTCTTCAATTTCCGCATTGCTAGGCAATGCCCCATTTTCAGTGACACCTAACTGACGGCCCGCTTTTTTTTTGGCGTAGGCAAAATCATGAATACCATCTTCTGCCATCATGCGTGCAGCTGCTTGGGCAATCATTTGACGCAAATGATCAACATTTTCACGGGCCATGTTTAAAAGTCGCTATTGATGATGCTGGTTGCAGATTCTCCCGCACCCTTACTTTCAGTGTTGCTATCTTTCCGCGGGGTGTCTGGCTTAGTCATTGGTTCAAGCTTGCGCTCTTCTACTGGCGGCAACTTTTTCACGTCGTTATTACGCATTGGGTTGGTAATCATGTCCATGCTATCTGGGCGTGCATAATCACCCTCGGTACTGCTTTCCAATGAAGGAATATCATACGTCGCTGATGGCGGTGGATTTTCATGGTAAAAATACTCATCAATCCCTTCTTGAAAGCTAAAGTCACTGAGCAGCGCACCATCTTCAGGGTCAATCTTGAGTTTCACAACACCTTGAGGCACCTTGTATTGGTAAACAGGCATATTTTTGAGTGCCACTTCCATGTATTTAATCCAAATAGGCAGTGCGGCTCTACCACCCGTTTCGTTTCTTCCCAGCGATTTAGGGGTGTCATAACCCATCCATGCCACTGCCACTTCTTTAGGGTTAAAGCCAGCAAACCATACATCCATTTGATTGTTAGTGGTGCCTGTTTTGCCTGCAATGTCGCTCCTACCAAGCACGCTGGCCTGCCTTGCTGTGCCTTTATTGATCACATCTTGCATCATAGATGTCATTAAAAAGGCATTGCGTTGGTCAATGACGCGGTAAGCCGAAATATGTTTGGATGGATCGACCGACTCAATCACCTTGCCATCTGCATCGACAATTTTAGTGATTAAGTAAGGCTTTACTTGATAGCCACTATTGGCAAATACGGCATAACCCGCGGCTAGGCTCCAAGATGTAGTTGAGCCTGCGCCAAGGGCCATAGCTAGATATGCAGGATGATGCTTGGGTGCGAAGCCAAATTTTGTGATGTAACTTTGCGCATAACGTGGGCCAATGGATTCTAGTACGCGAATGGATACCATGTTTTTTGATTTCGTTAACGCGGACCTTAGGCGCATTGGGCCAGCGTACTTACCATCGAAATTATGTGGGTCCCAACCTTGTTTACTGCCGACCTCATCTGCAGAAAGGGAAAACGGCGCATCGTCCACCATCGTAGCTGGGGTGAACCCTTTTTCGATAGCAGCAGAATAGACAAATGGCTTAAAGCTGGAACCAGGTTGGCGCCATGCTTGGGTCACATGGTTGAATTTACTTCGGTTAAAATCAAACCCACCAATCAACGCATTGACCGCACCTGTTTCAGGGTTTAACGCAATCAGCGATGCTTCCACCTGAGGTAGTTGTACTACTTTCCAATCACCCAGTAACTTGGTAACTCGGATGACGGCACCAGGCTTGACCGCTTCTTTCGTTTCTTTTTTACTGAGAATGTGTTTTTCAATGAGCTTTAGGCCAGCCTCCGAGATTTCAAGCGACTCACCATATTTGGTAATGACGGTAATGGATTTATTCGTCACATGGGTAACCAATGCAGGCGTGAACCGATTGTATTCATCAAAATCCTCTAAAGCCGTCACTGCAAATTCTTTTAAATCTGTGCCGTCAGGAATCGTGATATTTTTTTCTGGGCCACGGAAGCCGTGTCTGAGTTCATAATCTACAATCCCCTGCACTACCGCTGCATTAGCCGCCTCCTGATTTTTCTTCTTAATCGTGGTGTAGACTTTGAAGCCACTTTGGTAAATATCTTCACCATACCGATTAAACATCGAAATCCGGACGATTTCTGCAACATAATCGGCACTCAGATTTTTTACAGTCTTAGTAGGCTTAAACTTTAACTTTGTGTTCATAGCCTGATCGAACTCGGATTGTTCAATAAAGCCATAACGTAGCATGTCTCTGAGCACTTCATTCTGACGCACCATCGCGCGTTTCTCATGGGTGTAGGGGTTGTAGCGGGATGGCGCCTTGGGCATGCCTGCCAAAAGCGCCGACTCTGCTAAATTTAAATCTTTCAATTGTTTGCCAAAGTAAACTTGAGAGGCCGCAGCAAAGCCATAAGAACGCTGTCCTAAGTAGATCTGATTGATATACAACTCAAGAATTTTGTCTTTTTCAATCGTTTTTTCAATTTTAATGGCTAACAAGGCTTCTTTGATTTTGGTAATCATGTCGCGTTTGCCACCTGGTTGGCTAAAAAAGTTTTTAGCCACTTGCATGGTAATCGTGCTGGCACCTTCATGGCTAATGCCCATGACATTGTTACGAATAGCCCGCGCTACGCCTATCGTATCGATGCCGTTATGCTGATAAAAACGTCTATCTTCAATAGCAAGCACCGCCTCTTTCATGGTCTCAGGCACATTTTCGATGTGTACAAATGCACGGCGCTCTTCACCAAACTCACCAATTAAATCGCCTTCAGCAGAGTAAATTTTAAGCGATAATTTTGGGCGGTAATTGGTTAAGGCTTCTAGCGAAGGAAGGGAGGGGTAAATGATAGATACAGCGAGGGCTGTTAATGCAGTTAACACCAAAGCGCCAACAACGAAAAACAAAATGAGAAAATGCCACCACTTTTTTGGGCTCATACACTACTTCTTATGTTGAAACTAATTCAATTATGTAATTGTAATGCAATTTAACTTTTTTAGACTGTAGCAAATTGTTAACACTTATACAAAAAAACCACAATAAAAGTTAGCGGAGAAATAAATTGCTTTACACTGCATAACGTTGTTGCTAGGATTTAATGTAAATTATTGCAATTGTTCGTAACTAACGATAAATGAAAGGGAATTTCAATTTGAAATTCGACTTTTTTAACGATAAGACCCCCCCACTGATAGGTGTTGATATCAGCTCGTCCGCTGTCAAGATGGTCGAATTATCCTCTCCATCCAAAGGCGTTTATCGATTAGAAGGCTACGCGGTTGCCTCAATTGCAAAAGACGCAATTGTAGAGGGCAATATCAGTGGTCTTGAGCAGGTATCAGAATCCATTCGCTTGGCTTGGAAGCTGCTGAACAGTCGTGAAAAACGTGTTGCGCTTGCATTACCTTCCTCAGCGGTCATTACTAAAAAAGTATTTATGCAGGCTGGCTTGCGTGAAGACGAGATGGAATCTCAGGTAGAGGCAGAAGCGAACCAATATATTCCTTTCTCTTTAGATGAAGTCAATATTGATTTCCAAGTGATTGGCCCTGCAATCAATAATCCAGATGAAGTCGAAGTGCTGATTGCTGCATCTCGCAAAGAAAAAATTGAAGACCGTGTAGCAGCTGCCGAAGATGCTGGCTTGAAAGTGATTGTGATGGATGTGGAAACTTATGCTACAGAGGCCGCATACACACTCGTCGCTAACCAATTACCTAACGGTGGTAAAGACCAAACGGTCATGATTGTAGACATCGGTGCAAACATGATGCACATCAATGTGCTGCACGATAATCAATCTGTATACATTCGTGAACAAAATTTTGGTGGGGCTTTACTCACGCAGGAAATTCAGCGTCGTTTTGGACTTTCCACAGAGGAATCTGAAATCGCCAAACGCAAGGGCGGCTTGCCAGAAAGTTATGAAGAAGAAGTATTAAATCCCTTTGTGCTTTCCCTCTCCACCGAAGTGGCGCGGGCTCTGCAGTTTTTCACAAGTTCTACGCAATACAACAAAGTAGATCACATTGTATTAGCAGGTGGCTGTGCTGCTATTAAAGGCGTGGATGTTGCAGTGCAAGACAGAACTCAGGTGAATGTCTTGGTTGCAAACTCTTTTCAAAAAATGGCCATGGGTAGTCGTGTCAAGCAACAACATCTTGCAACCGATGCACCGGCACTCATGATTGCATGTGGATTGGCGATGAGAGGGGTTGATTAATGGTACGTATTAATTTACTCCCACATCGGCAGGTTAAACGTGCTGAGAAACAAAGGCAATTTGGTTTAATGGCGCTAGCAACAGTTGCATTAGCCTCTGCATTGGTGTTTATGGGCTGGTCTGTGATTAATGCTAAAAAAGAAGCGCAGGATGATCGCAACAGAAGACTGGATGAGGCGATAGTCAAGCTAGACAACGAAATCAAAGACATTAAAGAGCTCAAGGATCAAATTAATTCTGTGCTTGAACGTAAACAAATCGTTGAGAACCTGCAAACCAACCGTAGCCAGTCTGTCGTTTTAATGGACGAAATTGCACGCTTGTTACCTGAGGGTATGTTTATACGCAGCATCAAGCAGCAAGCGAATGCGATAGAGTTGCAAGGTGTTGCTGATACAAATGCGCGTGTTGCTACACTAGTTAGAAACTTAAGCTCGTCTAACTGGATGGAATCACCGAATCTGGTAGAGATCAAATCAAATACGGTAAACAACATTAAACAAAATGAGTTTACCTTGACTGTAATCCTTAAAGCGCCTCAAGTAGATACGCAGACTAATTAAAGCAAGGGCTGGCTGATGAAATTAGAAGATTTCAATAATATTGATTTAAAAAGCGTAGGTACTTTACCCTTTTCTGTTAAAGCGGTTCTGTTGGGGTTTCTAGCGGCCGTATTGATAGGTGTGGGCTACTGGTTTTTGTGGAGCCCTGCTATCGATGAGCTCAATCAGTCTGTAGCGAAAGAGAAAGAGCTGAGAGATGTATTTGTAGTGAAAAAAAGTCAAGCAGTCAAAATCGAAGCTTATCGGCAGCAAATGGTGGAAATTGAAAAAACATTTGGCGCGCTACTAAAGCAGTTACCTGATAAATCTGAGATGGATGGTTTGCTCACTGACATTAACCAAGCGGGATTAGGAAGAGGTTTAGAGTTTGAGTTATTTAAACCTGGACAGGAAACAATCGCTGAGTTTTATGCTGAAATGCCTATTCAGATTAAAGTATTGGGCAGCTTTCATGATTTAGGTGCATTTGCTACAGACGTTTCAAAGTTACCTAGAATTGTCACTTTAAACAATGTAGTTATACAGCCAATTACAAGAGATGCTAAAGATGGTCGTTTAGTGCTTGAGGCAGTAGCAAAAACATATCGCTACTTGGATTCATCAGAAATTGCAGCAAGAAATCCTGCTAAGAAAGTATAAGCAAAATGAATTTGAATATTAAATTGCTTTGTTTGGGTGCAAGCTTACTGATGCTGGTGAGTTGCGGAGGTACTGAAGGTGATGATTTAGATCGATTTATGGAGGATGCAGCAAAAACCATGAATGCTAAAGTCGAGCCACTACCTCAAGTACAGCCATACTTACCACTTCAATTCAATGTTGACGGCACAATTTCTGATCCTTTCAGACCAAGAAAAGTAGTAAGCACAGGAACATTTCAGCCAAATTTAAACCGTCCTAAAGAGCCTCTGGAATCATTCCCATTAGAGAACCTTAAATACGTCGGTGCAATTACAAAAAGTAAATTGTCTTATGCGCTAATTAAAACACCTGACAATACAATTCAACAGGTGAAAGTTGGCAATTACATAGGCACTAATTATGGGCTTGTAACAGCTATTAACGACAGTGAAGTCACTTTAAAAGAAATTATCCAAGATGAGCTCTCCGGTGACTGGGTAGAGCGTATCTCTAGTTTAAGTTTGCAGGAATAAAGGTGGGAACATGAATTATATGATTAGAACAACACAATACATCTTAGCTGCTGTCGTATTCTTGGCTGGTTTTCTACCAGCTTGGTCGGTGGCAGAAGAGCAGAATGCATTGCTGACAAACGAAATTCAAAATGTAGATTTCACTTCATTGACGGGTGGCAGAGTTAATGTACGTATCACTCTGAAGGAGGGGCTTTCTGCTCCGCCTCCAGGTTTTGCGCTCAACAGCCCAGCAAGAATTGCGCTTGATTTTGCAAAAACATCGAATGGGTTAAACAAAAGTAGCATCCCAGTTGATCAGGGCGTATTAAAAAGTTTATCTCTAGCACAGGCTAAAGATCGCACAAGGATGGTGCTAAACCTAACCAAAAACGTAGGTTATAACACTACTGTGAATGGGAATGAGGTTTTGATTTCATTGCAGGGTACAGAGTCGTCAGCCAACGCAACTGTAGCGGAAACTAGATTCTCTGAAGGTCGAGCGACTAGTGCAGCGCACGCTATCACCAATGTTGACTTTGCTAGAGGAAAAAACGGCGAAGGACGTATTATTGTGGACTTGGCAGATGCGTCTTCAGGTATTAATATCAAAAACAAAGGCAAGACTATCGTCATTGATTTTATTGATACAGATGTGCCTGCAGAGTTGCAACGCCGCTTAAATGTCATCAATTTTAATACACCAGTGTTGTATGTGGATACGGTTAAAAGAGGTAAGAATGGCCAAATCATCATTGAGCCAAAAGGTGATTGGGAGCAATCTGCTTACCAAGCAGACAAGAAGTTCATTGTGGATGTAAGGCCAATTGTTGTAGACCCTAACAAGTTGGTGCAAGGTTCCAAACCTGGCTTCTCAGGAGAAAAGCTATCGCTAAACTTCCAAAACATTGAAGTGCGTTCAGTGTTGCAGGTGATTGCCGATTTCACAGGTTTAAATATTGTTGCCAGTGATAGCGTTACAGGAAACATCACACTACGCTTAAAAGACGTGCCATGGGATCAAGCGCTTGATGTGATTATGAAAAACAAAGGCTTAGATATGCGTAAGTCGGGCAATGTGATTTCGATTGCTCCAGCAGAAGAGTTATCGGCAAAGGAAAAGGCGGCTTTGGAAGCAACACAAGCGTTAGAAGACCTGGAGCCATTGAAGACGGAAGTGTTTACCTTGCGCTATCAAAAAGCAGCCGATTTCAGTATGTTGCTGAACGGACAGGCTGGTGGTGCAGGCGTTGCTGTCGGAGGAGCTGGCGGTTTAGGTGGGGGTAGAATTTTATCAAAACGCGGCACGGTAAACGCAGACAAAAGAACAAACACGCTGTTTATTCAAGATACGCCTAAAAAACTTGAAGAAGTTCAATTGATTTTAAACAAAGTGGATATCCCAGTTAGACAGGTCATGATTGAGTCTAGGCTGGTAATCGCTGATGATAAATTTAGTAAAAGTCTTGGTGCGCGCTTTGGTATACAGAGTGCCACCACGCCAGGTAACAATGCACTCAGTATTGGCGGTACTTTAACTAACCCTGGCGCAGCTACAGGCACTACTACCAATGCAAGTAACGCTGCTAACACGAGTGGTTTGAACTCAAACTTACCAGTGAATAATGCGTTCGGTTCTGTGGCATTGAGTCTATTCAGATTGCCAGCAGGTCTGTTGCTGAACCTTGAGCTATCAGCGTTGGAAACTGATCAGCGCGGAAAAATTGTATCCAGTCCACGTGTTACTACCGCAAATCAGCAAAAAGCTAGAATTGCACAAGGTATCCAAATTCCTTACAGAGAAGCTTCAGCGAGCGGTGCAGCATCAGTATCGTTCAAGAATGCTGAGTTAAGCTTAGAGGTAACGCCGCAGATCACACCTGACGATAAGATAATTATGGATTTAGAAGTGAATAAAGACAGCCGAGGTGCTGATACGGATGCAGGACCAGCAATCAATACGCAACGTGTCGCAACACAAGTGCTCGTATCTAACGGAGAAACGGCAGTGTTAGGTGGTATTTATGAGCAGACAGAGCGTAATGATGTAGATAAAGTTCCATTCTTTGGTGACATACCAATTATTGGTAATGCCTTTAAACGTAGAGTGAAACAGGATGACAGAACTGAGTTGCTCATCTTTATCACACCCAAAATTATGGAAGAAAGTTTAGGATTAAGATAAGTATCATACTAAACTGACAGAAATGTCAGTTTCGCTTAAAATGCCCATCAAATAATGATGGGCATTTTTATTGTGGTGGATACTCCGAAAAATATTTTTTTTATTGGGCTGATGGGCGCAGGTAAAACCACAGTGGGTAAGCTGATTGCCAAGCACCTCGGAAAAACGTTTTACGATACTGATCAAGTGATTGAACAAAGAACAGGTGTAAAGGTAGCCACAATTTTTGAGCTTGAAGGTGAGTCAGGTTTTCGCAAAAGAGAGACAGCGACTATTGAGGAACTCACACAACTTGACAACATTGTGCTTGCAACAGGCGGCGGAGCAATATTATCACCAGAAAACCGACACTTACTAAAGCAACATGGTTATGTGATTTACTTACGAGCAAACGTACATGAGTTATGGCTACGTATGCGCAACGACAAACATCGGCCGTTATTACAAAATGTTGATGTGCGAGCAAGGTTAGAGCAGTTGTACCAGGCGCGCAATCCACTTTATACTGAAACAGCATCGTTAATCATAGACACTGGTAACCAACCTGTCGCAAATATACTGAATCAAATCGAACAGGCACTAAAAACATCATGATACAAACCTTAGAAGTTGCCTTAGGCGACCGTAGTTATCCTATCCATATTGGCAAAGGCCTGCTAGAACGCGCGGACTTGCTAATGCCACACTTAAAACGTAAGCAAGTGGCCGTGGTAAGCAATACCACAGTTGCACCTTTGTACATGTCTAAACTTGTAAAAACGCTCACGCAATCAGGTGTAAGCGTAATTGAGATTATTCTGCCTGATGGAGAAGCATACAAAAACAGTGAAACACTTAACCTAATTTATGATGCACTACTTAAGAATAGGTGTGAGCGCAATACCACGCTGATTGCTTTAGGCGGCGGTGTGATTGGCGATTTAACTGGCTATGCGGCTGCCACATTTCTAAGAGGTGTGCCTTTTATTCAAATACCCACGACGTTGCTATCCCAGGTGGACTCTAGCGTAGGCGGTAAAACGGGTATCAATCATCCATTAGGCAAAAACATGATAGGAGCTTTTTATCAGCCCAAAGTGGTGTTGGCTGATATCGAAACTTTGAGCACGCTGCCCGCGCGCGAATATTCTGCTGGTGTAGCAGAAGTAATCAAGTATGGTCTCATCAGAGACGCTGACTTCTTTAGTTGGTTAGAAACCAATATGCATCAGCTGATGGCGCTTAATGAAGATGTGGTGAAATATGCAATCTATCGCTCTTGCCAAAACAAAGCTGAGGTTGTGGTGGCTGATGAACATGAAGCAGGTGAGCGTGCCCTGTTAAACTTAGGACACACTTTTGGTCACGCCATCGAAAATGCAATGGGGTACGGCGTTTGGCTGCATGGGGAAGCGGTTGCAGCTGGCACCATGTTGGCAGCCGATATGTCTCGACGACTTGGCTGGTTAACTAGTCAAGAGGTATCACGCATAGCAACTTTATTTAAATTGGCCAACCTACCTTTAGACCCGCCTAACTTGGGGCAAGAGAAATACCTCTCACTCATGCAGCTAGATAAAAAAGTGGCTGATGGGCAAATACGGTTAGTCTTGCAACAAGGCATTGGGAAAGCCGTGATGACGGCTGAGTATGACAAAACCAAGCTGCATCAAACCTTAGAGGCCATTGTTTAGCATGTTGGCACCCTATGCTGCAAATCCAGATCAATCAATTGGGAGGAAATTTGATGAGCAACCCACGCCTTTGATCAATGGCGTAGCCGTGCGCAATGATTTTCAGCGAGACCGAGACCGCATTATTCATTCCACTGCCTTTAGGCGCTTAGAATACAAAACCCAAGTATTCGTGAATCACGAAGGGGATTTGTTCCGTACTCGTCTCACGCACAGCTTAGAAGTTGCGCAATTAGCGCGCGGTATTGCCAGAACACTTAATTTGCATGAAGATCTGACAGAAGGAATTGCGTTAGCGCATGACTTAGGCCACACACCATTTGGTCATGCTGGGCAAGATGCACTGAACGCCTGCATGCGCAATTATGGAGGGTTCGAGCATAACCTGCAGTCGCTGCGGGTGGTTGATCAGCTTGAAAAACGCTATGCTGAGTTTGATGGCTTGAATTTAACCTTCGAATTGCGCGAAGGTATTTTAAAACATTGTTCCATCAAAAATGCAAAGCAATTGGGTGATGTGGGCGAGCGTTTTATACGCAAACATAGCCCCAGTTTAGAAGCACAAGTCACTAATTTTGCAGATGAGATTGCCTATAACAACCATGATGTGGACGATGGTTTGCGTTCACAACTCATCACCATCGAACAGTTGCAAGAAATCAGCTTATTTGCTGAAAATATGGCCATTGTTAAAGATAAATACCCAGCGATTGAGCAAAAACGACTCATCCCTGAAACTATACGCAGAATGATTAACCAACTGGTCATGGACTTATGTGAAACCAGCCTGCGTAATATAGAGCAACTCAGCCCAACAAGTATTCAAGACATACGTCAAGCGCCTTATCTAGTTGGCTTTAGTCAGGCGATTGAAGCAAAAAATCATGCACTCAAACAATTTTTGCGTAGCAATTTGTATCACCACTACAAAGTGAATCGTATGAGCGCAAAAGCCGAACGCATTATCACGGAGCTTTTTACGGCATTTATGCAAAATGTTGAGCTCATGCCAGAAGAACATCAAGCAGCAGCAAAATATGACCAACCACGAGCAGTTGCAGACTATATAGCAGGTATGACAGACCGTTTCGCAATTCGTGAGCATCGGCGTTTATTTGCCGTTGAAGAATACTTATAAGCCTGATAACAGGTAATGATGGTTAATCCTGTTGCACAAATGCAACAAACACCCTTAATTGTTACAAAAAGTGACAAATTGCTTGCTCATCCAACTTCGCCTTTGGCATACTTTCATCACCTTCCTTAAGAACAAATTTAATTTGTCTGTGGAGTGAGTTCGCGAACTTTCTTGTTTTTTAGCAGCGCATAAAAAAAGCTATAAAAATGAGGGTATTTTAGTAACAATACTTTGTTAGTAACAATTTTTGGAGATTCAAATGAAAACTAAATTAAGTTTAGCAGTTGCATCAGCTGTATTAGCTGCCGCTTCAAGCGCAAACGCTGGCATCATGATTCCAGCTGGCGATTGGACTTTAGACATCGGTGGCGTGGTAAACGCATACTACACAGTCACTAAATACAGTGGCGACAATGGTGCTGGTACTGGTCCTTTGGGCTTAGGTACAGACCAAAGCTCAGTAAACAACATCACTACAGGCCTATTACCAAACTATTTGTCAGTTTCTGGTAAAACACGCCAAAATGATTTAGATGTTGGTTTCACTATCTCTATCAACCCAGGTGCATCAACAACACGTGCTGGTATCCAGAACCAAGATGACGTTCGTGGCGGTAGCAACCAAGAAAATCGTCAAGCATTCTTAACATTTGGTGATGCTTCATGGGGTTCTATCAAAATCGGTAAAGATTTAGGTATCTATGCTTCTGATGCAATCTTGAACGACATGACATTATTAGGTGTTGGTTCAAGTGCTGGTTCATTAGCTGGTAACACAACTACTTTAGGTCGTATCGGTACTGGCTTTATGTATGCTGACTGGAAATCACAAGTGGCTTACACATCACCAAACTGGAACGGCTTTAGTTTCACAGCAGGTGTGACACAGGGTTGGAATGCATTAGCAGCTGAAGGTGGTGTTGGTAGTACAGAGCGTAGCGGTGCAGCATCTGCATACGAAGGTAAAGCTTCTTACGAGTGGGCTGGTGATGTTTCAGGTAAAGTATGGGCATCTGCAATTTCACAAAGAGTTGCTGGTTTAACTGTTGGTGGTGCTGATCGTGCTACTGCTATGGACGTAGGTGCAACAATCAACGTGGCTGGTTTTGGTTTAACTGGTTACTACGGTCAAGGTGATGGTATCGGTCAAACAGTTCAGTTGCTAGGTGGCTTTGATGCTGCTGGTAAATCACGTGATTCAGACCAATGGTATGTACAAGGTACTTACGTCTTACCAGGTGTTGGTACTAAGTTAGGTGTTTCATACGGTATGTCTACACTTGATGGCAATTCAGCCGACACATTTAACGAAATTGAAGATTCAATGTGGACAGTGGGTGCTTACCACCCAATCACAAAACACTTGAACTTGGTTGCTGAGTACTCAGAATCAGAGCGTGATAGAGACGGCCAAAACGGTGGTGTTAACGCAGATGCTAAAGCAAAAACTATTTCTTTAGGCGCTATCTTATTCTTCTAATTTAATATGGGCTTTGCCTGTTTAAATTAAAAGTAATAGTTAAAAACGGCAACTTCGGTTGCCGTTTTTTTTAGCTAATTGCTTGATTACATTTGTTATACTTTAAATACTAATAATATTTTTAACACCATTATGAATTTATACCCTGTTACCATTTTAGAAAATTTTTACGAAAATCCAGATAAGGTGAGAGCCTTTGCGCTAAGCCAAAAGTATCAATTCCGCCATCAAATTAAGAACGTAAATTATGTTTTTCCGGGATGTAGAACCAAAGATTTGTCTCTGATTAATAAGCCTCTGTTTGAAAACGTGAGCAAAAAAATCATTTCGTTATTCCACAATGCTGAGTACGATTACATGCGTTGGTCTATTAAAACTAGTTTTCAGAGTGTTTCAGCAGATTATGGTCGTGGGGTTATTCATACTGATCACAACACTGTATTTGCGGCTGTACTATACCTTACGCCTGAAGCACCACTACAGTCAGGTACATCATTGTTTAAAGCTAATGCTAGTTTTGATGAGGAAAAGTACCAGTCATGCTTGAGGGAGAACGACAGGCGCTTTGATGAGGGCAAGTTGGTCATGGATACGAGTTATCACAGCATGTTTGATGAAATTGTACGGGTAAATAATGTCTACAACACGTTGATACTATATGAAGGTAGGCATTATCACGCTGCAAATGAGTTTTTTGGTAAGACGCTAAAAGACTCTAGGCTGGCGCAGGTGTTTTTTGTAAGCAATATTGATGCGCAAAAGTACAACTCTTTCCCAGTGTGGCGCTCACAACAAATTAAAGTCTAAAATGCTTAAACACACACTGTTGTGTGTGGTGTTTAAGTTTAAATTGACAGTTTACTCGTCAATACCGAGTTCTTGAATTTTCCTCGTCAAAGTATTTCTACCCATGCCCAGTTGGTTAGCTGCTTCTATACGTCTGCCATCGGTATGCTGCAGTGCTTTGGTAATCATGGTGCGCTCAAATTCTTTAGTTTTACTGTCTAGAATATTGGTTTCACCGCGGTTAAGGGCATCCATTACTTCTTTGGCGAGTGATTCTTGCCACGAGCCTCCGCTAGACGGTTTAGCAGACTCTTCTTTGAGCTCTGGTGGTAAATCAGCCACATCTACGTTTTGACCTGGTGCCATGACAGTGAGCCAATGGCAGACGTTCTCTAATTGTCGAACGTTGCCACTCCAGTTAACCGAAGTCAGATAACGAAGTGCCGCTTGTGATAATTGTTTTGGTTCAACCCCCAGTTGCTTTGCACTGTGCGCTAAAAAATGTTTGGTGAGCAAGGGAATATCTTCACGACGTTCACGCAAAGGTGGTAAACGCAGACGGATGACGTTTAAACGGTGAAATAAATCTTCACGGAATAGGCCCAGTTTCACACGTTCTTCTAGATCTTGGTGAGTAGCAGCAATGACGCGGACATTCACCTTCAATGGTTGATGACCGCCTACTCGATAAAACTGGCCGTCACTCAACACACGTAATAAGCGTGTTTGCAGATCTGCTGGCATATCACCAATTTCATCCAAAAATAGTGTGCCGTTGTCGGCTTGTTCAAAGCGACCACGTCTGGCTGCGGCAGCGCCCGTGAAAGCGCCACGTTCATGACCGAATAGCTCAGACTCTAGTAAGTCTTTTGGAATGGCGGCAGTGTTAATGGCAATAAACGGTTTATCTGCACGTGGGCTATGTTTATGTAATGCACTGGCCACTAGCTCCTTACCGCTGCCAGATTCGCCATTGATGAGTACAGTAGAGTGTGATCGGCTGAGGCGGCCAATCGCACGAAACACTTCTTGCATGGCAGGCGCTTGACCGATAATTTCTGGCGTCTCTTCCATTACCACGTTTTCTACGGCTTGACGCATGCTTTCATCCACTGCGCGCTTGATAATGTCTATGGCTTGGTCTACATCGAATGGCTTGGCTAAGTACTCAAATGCACCCCCTTGGAAAGCGGCAACTGCACTTTCTAAATCAGAGTAGGCCGTCATGATAATCACTGGAATTTCAGGGTATTTTTGTTTGATATCAGAGAGAAAATCTAAGCCAGAACCATTGGGCATGCGGATATCACTTACCACTACTTGAGGTTGTTCACGGTTGAGCGCGTTCAATGCCTCGGCAGTGGATGAAAAGGTTTTAAACTCTAAATCTGTGCGTGCTAGGGCTTTCTCAAACACCCAGCGTATTGATTTGTCGTCGTCTAATATCCAAATAGGTTTCATGCTTTTCTCGATTTCAATTCTAGAACATTCTTAATATTGTTGAGTGCTACTGCGCGATCATTGCATGTTTCAGTAACGTGCTTTCAATTGGTAATAATATGGTAAAGCAAGTATTTCCTGGCTGACTATCACAGTCTATCATTCCGTGATGCTGCGTGATAAAGGTTTGTGCTAACGCTAGACCAAGCCCTGTGCCGCCTTCTCGTCCAGATACCAAAGGGTAAAAAATTTTCTCACGAATATCTGCAGGTATGCCTGGGCCGTTATCGATGATTTGAAGCTTTATGGCAACTCGATAGCGTTTTCTTGCTAACGTAACTTGTCGTTCTGAGCGCGTTTTGAAAATCACTTTAGCATGATCCGTCCCATTGGTTTGCATGGCTTGTACTGCATTGCGTGCGATATTCAACACGGCTTGAATTAGTTTCTCACGATCTCCGATCAACTCTGGCAAACTCGTATCATAGTCACGTTGGACAGTGATATTGTGTGGAGATTCAGCTAACAATAAACTACGCACCCGCTCAAGCACCTCGTGAATATTCGTCGGTTCATACTTAGGCACTCGGTGTGGGGCGAGCAGTCTATCCATCAGGCTGTGTAATCTGTCAGCCTCTTTGATAATGACTTGGGTGTATTCACGCAAGTTAAGTTGGGGGAGCTCATGTTCAAGTAATTGCGCGGCACCACGTAAACCACCTAGCGGGTTGCGAATTTCATGGGCCAAGTTTCTAAGTAATTCAGAGTTAGCTTGCTGTTGTATCAGCATGCGCTCTTCTCTTGCAATACGCAGTTGCTGATCCATTTGTTGGAACTCGAGTATCAGCGTGACATTCTCGAATAAAATAGGCGTTACTGTGCAAGTGACAGCAAATGAGTGCTGCCTCACCGTTGAGAGTAAAAACTCATGCTCACGATAAGGGCTATTGGTATTCAGTGCGTTGTCTACCGCCAATTGTAGAATTTCGCAGTTTAAAAATACCTCTGAAATATGATTGCCTGAGATTTGATTAGCACTCAAGGCAAACAAAATTTCAGCACTGGGGTTGGTATAAATCACTTTCAGGGAAGAGTCTAGCAACATGACTGCGGTTGCCAAATGTTCTAATCCAGAAAAGTTTGAGGGTGTAAGCTTAACCATGACCTTAAAATAACACAGCAATAAAAAGTATTGCTAGTACTTAAGCAAAAGATAAGCCAGCTTTGCGTGTGCAAATAATGCACATGATGTGACTAATTAATTTGATTGAGTTCTTTAGTCAGTAAGTCGATATTGCGTTGGTGTGCATCTACTTCTGCTTGCAATGCTTTCATTTTCTCTTGAAATTTTGGCACATTGCGGAATGTTGAAGTCGTGCCATTGGCATTTCTTACTTGAGATACCTCTGGTTTAGCTTCACCTTCTGCATATGCTTGTTTAGCACGTGCAAGTGCTTGTTTTTCCGACTCTAATTCAGATTGAAGGATTTCTTTACGCTTCACATCGCGTTGGTTTTGTGTGGTTGAATCCACTTTAGGAAAATTGCTAGGTGTGGATGTTTTTTTCTCGTCCGAAGTTTGTGATGTTGATTTTGGTGTATTGCCAAAACTGGTGTCAGCAGGCTCTAGGTCTAGTTTTTTAGAGCCCTTGATTTTGACATTGGAATACGTGATTCTGCCATCTGCATCGACATGCTTATAGATTTCAGCTTGGGCAGTAGCCACAATCAAGCTAGAAACGACAATGCTCGCAAACGTAAATTGTTTATTCATACCAATAGTTTAGATGAGAGTCTTATAGTTAGCAACGAGGAATTATAGAATTGGTTGACGAGGATGTACATAAAAAAATAGGACAGCCTAAGCTGCCCTATTTTAGTGCGTTGCTAAATGGTGATTAGCAAGAATAGTACAAGCCAAACTCAACTGGGTGTGGTGTTTGACGTAGCTTGGTGACTTCATCCATTTTTAATGCAATGTATGCGTCAATCCAGTCTTCAGAGAATACACCACCACGAGTTAAGAACTCGCGGTCTTTGTCCAGATACTCTAGCGCTTGTTCTAATGAAGAACATACGGTTGGGATTAATGCATCTTCTTCTGGTGGAAGATGGTACAAGTCTTTTGTTGCTGGCTCACCTGGGTGAATTTTGTTTTGAACGCCGTCAAGACCCGCCATTAGCAAAGCTGAGAAAGCCAAGTATGGGTTTGCAATTGGATCTGGGAAGCGCGCTTCAACGCGGCGTGCTTTGTCTGAGTGTACAAACGGAATACGAATAGCAGCAGAACGGTTTTTAGCAGAGTAAGCCAATTTTACTGGTGCTTCGTAGTGAGGCACTAAGCGTTTGTAAGAGTTGGTACCAGGGTTGGTAATGGCGTTCAATGCACGCGCATGTTTGATAATGCCGCCGATATAGTACAACGCGAAATCGCTAAGACCCGCGTAGCCGCTACCTGCAAATAAGTTTTTGCCATCTTTCCATACGGATTGGTGCACATGCATACCAGAACCGTTATCGCCAAACATTGGTTTCGGCATGAAAGTCGCTGTTTTACCGTAAGCATGGGCTGTGTTCAGCACCACGTATTTAAGAATTTGCGTCCAGTCAGCACGTTGTGTCAACGTGGCGAATTTAGTACCGATTTCACATTGACCAGCAGTAGCCACTTCGTGGTGATGCACTTCCACTGGCACGCCCATCGCTTCTAATGTCATGACCATGGCGGAACGTATGTCGTGTAATGAATCGACTGGTGGTACTGGGAAATAGCCGCCTTTAACCGCTGGACGGTGACCTGTGTTGCCGCCTTCAAATTTTTCAGAAGATGACCAAGCGCCCTCTTCAGAGTTGATTTTTACAGAACTGCCGTGCATATCGACAGACCAGTTAATTGAATCAAAAATGAAGAATTCTGGTTCTGGACCAAAGTAAGCTGTGTCGCCCAAACCGCTTGATTTCAAGTAAGCTTCAGCACGTTTAGCCAAGCTACGTGGGTCACGGTCGTAGCCTTTACCATCAGTAGGGTCTACCACGTCACAAGTTAAAATAAGTGTAGGTTCATCCATGAATGGGTCGATGTTTGCAGTAGATGCATCAGGCATTAATTGCATGTCAGAAGCTTGAATGCCTTTCCAGCCGGCAATTGAAGAACCGTCAAACGCATGACCTTCAGTAAATTTTGACTCATCGAACGCTGAAACTGGCACAGTGACGTGCTGTTCTTTACCGCGCGTATCGGTAAAACGAAAATCAACAAATTTAATGTCGTTTTCCTTTACCATTTTCATTACATTTGCAACAGACATTACCTTCTCCTAATGTGAGTGTGTATTGATGATGGGATTATTATGATTACAATAAAATCTTGAATTGTAATATTAGCAGGAAGTATGCCAGCAAAAAATAGCTAAACCGCCCATTAAACCGATAACCCAATAAAATAGCGTTTTTTCATTCGCACTAATATGGTGCGTAAAGATATTTTACGCACCATATTAGTGAGTTGATTGATATGGGACTTTCAGTCTTGGATTTCGCGATATACTCCAACGTATAAAATAAATATGTCACAAGTTAGGAGAGCTAAGTTGGATGATTCATTAAAGATATTAGACATCGCACGTGAGCGTGCACAACAAAATCATTTGCCGTATGCGGGTGTGCTAACGCCAAATGAGGCATTTATGGTGCTACAGAAGAACCCTTCAGCAATATTGGTAGATGTGAGAACGCGTGCTGAGCTAGAACTGGTAGGGCGCGTGCCTCAATCTACGCATCTTGAATGGGCTTTTTATCCTGGTATGGTGGCGAATAATGAATTTGCTGCGCAGTTGCAAGCGCAAGTAGATAAAGGCTTGACGGTTATTTTTATGTGTCGCACTGGCGGGCGTAGTCACAATGCGGCGGTACTGGCGCAGCAGTTGGGTTACCAAGAGGCCTACAATATGGCCGAAGGCTTTGAAGGCGAGGCTAACAGCCTGAAGCAACGCACCATGATTAATGGTTGGCGCCACGCAGGTTTACCTTGGACAAATTAACAAATGGTGGATAAATATGCAGTGATTGGCAATCCTATTGCTCATAGTAAGTCACCGTTGATTCATCGGGCTTTTGCGGCACAAACTGGTGATGAGATTAGCTACGAGGCAATATTGGCGCCACTTGATGGGTTTGAAGCAACGGTACGTGAATTGATTGCACAAGGCTATAAAGGGGCTAATGTTACTGTGCCGTTCAAAATGGAAGCTTTTCGCCTAGTGCTGCCAAGTAATCGCGCATTAGATGCGGGAGCAGTTAACACGCTGAGATTTTTGGGCGATGAAATTCGGGGCGACAATACCGATGGAATAGGCTTAGTGCGCGATATTCATCAGAATTTAGGCATCGGCATACATGGTAAACGAATACTACTTTTGGGTGCTGGTGGCGCTGCTGAGGGCGTATTACACCCCTTGCTTGATGAGGCGCCTGCGTCTTTGGTCATTGCCAACCGTACACTGGATAAAGCCCAGCAAATGGTCAAAAAGGTATTGGCCTCTGCACATGACCACCGCGCATTTCTTTTGTCAGCATGTGCGTTTGAGAACATGGCTGATGCGCAATTTGATATTGTGATTAATGCTACCTCGGCTGGCTTAACCGATACCGCATTGCCTATTCCAAGCAGTATTTTTGCCAAAGATTGCTTGGCTTATGACATGATGTATGGACGTGAAACGCCTTTTATGAAACAAGCGCGCGAGGCTGGCGCACAAGTGGCAGATGGCTTGGGCATGTTAGTAGAGCAGGCGGCAGAAGCATTTCAAATCTGGCGGGATGTGCGTCCTAATACATCCCCCGTGATTACCATGCTTAGCACATTAATAGGGAAGCCTAATTGATCGCTTGGTTATTCAATTCACACAAAAGCGCTACCTCGCTCACTTTTGGCGGCATATTAAAGCGCATTATTGTTGTCATAATGTTGTATGCAATCTTGTATCAAGTTTGGATTTTTTTGCATATATGGTGGTGGGTGGACCACAACCCGCATTCAAGTGCCTTTATGGAAGAGCGGTTAGAAGTTATCCATCAAGACAAACCAGATGCTGAGCTCAAATATAAGTGGGTGGATTACGCTAAAATTTCCATCCATTTAAAACGTGCGGTGATTGCCTCAGAAGATGCGAAATTTACTATGCATGAAGGCTTTGACTGGGAAGGAATTGAAAAGGCTTACGAGAAAAATCTGAAAAAAGGCAAGATTGTGGCAGGTGGTTCCACCATCAGTCAGCAATTAGCTAAAAATCTTTTTTTATCTAGCAAGCGCACGCCATGGCGAAAAGCACAAGAAGTCATCATTACACTCATGTTGGAAAAGATGATGAACAAGCGCCGTATATTTGAGATATACCTGAACGTGATTGAGTGGGGCAATGGTGTATTTGGTGCAGAGGCGGCAGCCAAATATTACTTTAAAACCAGCGCGCGTTACCTAGGCAAACAACAAGCAGCGAAACTCGCGGCCATGATTCCTAATCCAAGGTTTTATGATACACACCGCAATACGCGCTATCTCAACAAAAGAACTGCAACGATTCAGGCACGCATGCGATTCGCCGAGGTCCCGTAACTGCTTAATGACAGATAGGTGCTACACCTGAGCGTTACTAGTAGTCTAACTGACATAAAGGCAAGGTAAACATTAGGTTCTATAGTGATCACTGCAGAAACATAAATTAAGGACTGCGCATGGATTGGTTATTTATACTCGCCATCATATTGATTGTCATTGGCATCGCTGGCACTTTTCTACCCGTATTGCCAGGTATTCCTGTGGTTTTTTTAGGGATGCTCACACTCGCATGGCTAGATCAATTTCAAAAAGTGAGCATGACCACAACGGTTGTGCTTGGATTGATTGCGTTCATTGCATTCTTAGTGGATTTTATCTTGGCGTTTTATACCACCAAAAAAGCCGGCGCAAGTAAGTACGCACTATGGGGTGTTGCTATCGGTAGCCTAGTCGGTATTGTGCTGGGTGGGGTAGGTATTTTTATCGGAGCCATTTTTGGCGCGCTCATTGGTGAATTCTTTGTGCACCGAGATTTACAAAAAGCGACTACTGTGGGCCTGTCAACCGGGTTTGGTTTTGTCATTGCTTTTGTGGTCAAATTGGTATTGCTACTCCTGATATTGGCTATTTTTTCTTACGCATACTTCAGTTAACTACGTAACAGAGCATACTAAAATATCCTTGCTTTTCCAGCGTTGTTCTAACAATTGAAAGTGGCTGTTTCGCGTTACAGTGATGTGACTATCAAGCGATTGGTACATCCATCATATGAACGTCATCGACAATTTTTTCGAAAAAATCAATCAATTGCCCATGCTACCAAAAGTAGTACAGGAGGTCGAAGCACAGTTAAAAAATGCTGATGTCGATTTAAAGGCACTGGCCGATACGATTAACCATGACCAAGTATTGGCAGCGCGCGTGCTACGCATGTCCAATTCTGAATACTATGGTTGTAGTCGCACAATTAAAACCATCGACGATGCACTAGCGCTCGTTGGTTTGCAGAATATAGAGTCCTTGGTAATTGCTTCTGCCGTCACTACTACGTTTACACATATTCCTAGTGTAGATTTAAATCGTTTTTGGATGCATAGCTCAGATTGGCGAGGTCATCGCTAAATTGTGGAATTTTCCAGAGGCGATTTTGTGTGTGTTGCGCTATTATGCGGAACCGCTAAAAGTAGAAGCGTGCAACTGTACATTGGCTCCAGTAGTATATGTTGCGGCACACATTGGTTTGGGCATTGAACAAGGAAAGTCGGCCCATGACATCGCGATGGCGCTAAAAACTAGCATAGCGCAACGCTTGAATATTCACGACCTCGAAGCCTTGGCAGAGAAAATTGATGGTTATCATCAATTTGTGCAAGAGGCGCGCGACTATCTAAGCTGATAGTGCGCCATACTGCTTAGCTAAGCATTGGCTTGAGGTATTTGCCTGTGTAGCTTTGTTTGTTTTCGGCCAACGTTTCTGGTGTGCCTACCCCCACCACCAAACCACCACCATCGCCCCCTTCTGGACCCATATCAATAATCCAGTCAGCAGTTTTAATCACATCTAGATTGTGTTCGATAATGACAATAGTATTGCCAGCATCACGCAGGCGGTGAATCACATCCAGCAAGAGTTGAATATCTGCAAAATGCAAACCAGTAGTCGGCTCATCGAGAATATATAGCGTACGTCCTGTATCGCGTTTGCTCAGCTCCAATGCGAGTTTGACACGCTGCGCTTCACCGCCAGAAAGTGTAGTCGCAGATTGGCCGAGCGTGATGTAGCCTAATCCAACATCCAATAGTGTTTTGAGTTTGCGCTCAATCACAGGTTGAGCATTAAAGAAGGCGTGCGCTTGTTCCACCGTCATCTCTAATACTTCACGGATATTTTTGCCCTTAAAGTTGATTTCCAGTGTTTCTCGGTTGTAACGTTGTCCTTTGCACACATCGCAAGGCACGTAAACGTCGCGTAAAAAGTGCATCTCTACGCGAATTACGCCATCGCCCTGACAGGCTTCACAACGACCACCTTTTACATTGAAAGAATATCGCCCTGGACCATAACCACGGGCACGGCTTTCGGGTACGGCTGCAAATAAATCACGAATCGGTGTGAATAAGCCAGTATAAGTGGCTGGATTAGAGCGCGGAGTGCGACCAATCGGGCTTTGGTCTACATCCACCACTTTATCAAAAAAGGCTAAGCCTTCAATGTCGCCAAAGGCTGCGGGCTCTGTGCTACTGCCATACAAATGTTGTGCCACAGAGCGATAAAGCGTGTCATTAATCAGGGTCGATTTACCGCTGCCTGAGACACCCGTGACGCACGTGAGCAAGCCAACAGGGATTTCGATGGAAACGTCTTGTAAATTATTGCCAGTGGCGTGGGTCAGTTTAAGCAAACGTGCTGGGTCAGCTTTTGTGCGCGCTTTTTTATATTCAATTTGCTTTTTGCCGCTGAGATATTGACCAGTCAAGGAGTTTGGATTGGCTTGAATTTGTGCTGGCGTACCCTCTGCCACGATTTGACCACCATGCTCGCCTGCACCTGGGCCAATATCTACCACGTAATCCGCCATTAAAATGGCATCTTGATCATGCTCGACCACAATGACGCTATTGCCAATATCACGTAGACGTTTCAGTGTGTCTAATAAACGGTCGTTATCGCGTTGATGTAAGCCAATAGAGGGTTCATCCAGCACGTACATCACGCCCGTTAATCCACTGCCAATTTGTGAGGCAAGACGAATACGTTGCGCTTCGCCGCCTGAGAGTGTCTCGGCAGAACGTGAAAGTGATAAATACTCTAGCCCCACGTTGGTCAGAAATTTTAAGCGGTTCTCAATTTCTTTTACAATTTTGTCGGCAATCGCTAATTTAGCACCATGCAGCTCAATGGTTTCAAAGAAAGTAAGTGCTTGCTTAAGCGGCACCTCACAAATTTGGTGGATATTTTTATCGCCCACTTTCACATGACGCGCTTCGCGTCTTAAGCGGGTGCCTGCACAATCGGGGCAAGTGGTAGCGTTGATATATTTTGCTAGTTCATCACGTACCGCAGTGGAGTCACTCTCGCGATAACGGCGTTGCAGATTGTGAATGATGCCCTCAAAGCTATGTGTTTTACCGAAGAATGTTCCGCGCTCATTAAGGTATTTAAATGTAATTTGCTCTTTACCAGAACCAAATAGCAATATGTTTTGGATGGGTTCAGGAAGCTCTTCAAAAGCTACTTCTAAATCAAAGTTGTAGTGCTGGCTTAAACTTGCCAGCATTTGAAAATAGAATTGGTTGCGTTTATCCCAACCCTTAATCGCACCACTTGCCAATGATAAATGCGGAAAAGCGACGACACGTTTGGGGTCAAAGAAGGTGACATTGCCTAGCCCGTCACACTTGGGGCATGCCCCCATCGGATTATTAAAGCTGAACAATCGCGGCTCAAGTTCCGCGAGTGAGTAATCACACACTGGGCAAGAAAACTTAGCAGAAAATAGATGTTCTTTTTCCGAGTCCATTTCAAGTGCAATGGCTTTGCCATCGGCTAAACGCAAAGCGGTTTCTATCGATTCAGCAATGCGCTGCTTCATATCGTCGCGTACTTTTAAGCGGTCCACCACGACATCTACATTATGTTTGGTGGTTTTAGCCAACTGTGGCAGCTCATCCATCTCATAGATTTTGCCGTCAATACGTAGGCGCACAAAGCCTTGTGATTTCAACTCGTCAAATAGGTCATGTTGCTCACCTTTGCGATTAGCCACTACCGGCGCTAACACCATCAGCTTGGTGTCTTCTGGAAGCTTCAAAATGCTATCGACCATTTGCGACACTGTTTGCGCTTCTAATTTAATGCCATGGTCTGGACATTCTGGGTCACCTGCGCGTGCAAACAGCAATCTTAAATAATCATGAATTTCTGTGACCGTTCCCACTGTAGAGCGCGGGTTGTGTGAGGTGGATTTTTGCTCAATGGAAATGGCGGGCGATAAGCCCTCAATCAAGTCGACATCAGGTTTATCCATACGTGCCAAGAATTGACGCGCGTAAGCAGATAAACTTTCTACATAGCGACGCTGCCCTTCCGCGTATAAGGTATCAAACGCTAAACTGGATTTTCCAGAGCCAGACAAACCTGTAATCACCACTAGCTGATTACGCGGAATATCCAATGAAACGTTTTTGAGATTGTGGGTGCGTGCACCGCGGATTTTAATAAATTCCATGATACTTTAACGAAAATTGGGGCAACCTGATAATATACGCAATTATTCGAAAGACTTCCAAATAATAATGCAGTTTTCAGAAAAAATGACGCGCACAGAATTACGCGCGACAGTCAGTTTGGCCTCCATTTACGGTTTGCGTATGCTGGGCATGTTTTTGATATTGCCTATTTTTGCGATTTACGCAGAAAAACTCGAGGGCGGAAGTAACCACACACTTATCGGTTTAGCGCTTGGTGCTTACGGTTTGATGCAAGTATTGTTGCAGCTACCATTTGGCATGGCTTCAGATCGCTTTGGGCGCAAACGTTTGATTTATCTGGGGCTGATTTTGTTTGCGGTGGGTAGCATCATGGCGGCACTATCGGATAGTATTTATGGCGTGATCATCGGCCGTGCTATTCAAGGCGCTGGCGCAATTTCTGCTGTAGTAACGGCGTTGGTCGCAGATTCAACGCGAGAAGAGCACCGCACTAAGGCTATGGCTATGATAGGCGCCACCATCGGCTTAACGTTTGCAGTATCTCTGGTGGCTGGTCCCATTCTCAATCAATGGATAGGGGTTTCTGGCATCTTTTGGATGACAGCGATTCTTTCAGTGATGGCTATTTTTGTGGTCAAATATGCCGTGCCAACCCCCTTGTATACGGGCTTTCACTCAGATGCGCAAACAGCGCCCAATTTAATTAAAGATGTGCTAAAAGACACCCAACTATTGCGCCTAAATTTTGGTACATTTTGTTTGCACGGTGCACAAATGGCGATGTTTATAGTGGTGCCGTTTGCATTAAAAGAAACCAGTGGCATGAGTGAGAACTTGCATTGGCAGGTATATTTACCTGTGCTGATCGTTTCATTTTTGCTCATGATTCCCGCGATTATTTATGCAGAGAAAAAAGCGAAACTAAAGCCAGTGTTCATTGCTGCGGTAGGTTTAATGTTGGCAGCACAATTGATTTTTGCCTACAACATCCATCATTTTTGGGGCATCGTGACATCACTGCTGGTGTATTTCGTTGCATTTAATATTTTAGAAGCTTCTCTGCCTTCATTGATTTCAAAAATGGCACCTGCCGCTGCCAAGGGCACAGCGATGGGTGTGCACAATACAGCGCAATCATTTGGCATGTTTTTGGGCGCAACCGTCGGTGGTTATTTGTCGCATCGGTTTGATTATGCAGCGGTATTTCTGTTTTGCGCGGTGTTGATGCTGATATGGTTTTTGTTAGCGTTTGGTATGAAAACGCCCCTCAGCGTCAAGACAAAGATGTATCATATACAGGATTTTGATAGTGATGCAGCGAACGATTTGCAGCAGCAGGTAGCCGCCCTCACAGGCGTACAAGAGGCAGTGGCCATCGCAAAAGAAAATATGTTGATTGTAAAATTAAACAATCAATTGCCTGCAACAACACAGGCATCGACAGAACACATGATATTAAAACTGATAGGGAGTAAATAATGGCATCAGTCAATAAGGTAATTTTGGTAGGCAACTTAGGGCGTGACCCAGAAGTGCGCTACATGCCAAATGGTGAGGCGGTAGCCAATTTTAGTATTGCGACTACGGATAACTGGAAAGATAAATCCGGTGTTAAACAAGAAAAAACCGAATGGCACAACATTGTGATGTATCGACGTTTGGCAGAAATTGCCGGCGAATATCTCAAAAAAGGTCGCCCAGTCTATGTAGAAGGCCGCTTGCAAACCCGCAAATGGGAAAAAGACGGCGTGACACGTTACACCACCGAAATTGTCGCAGACCAAATGCAAATGCTAGGCAGTGGACGTGACGGCGGCAGTGCAAGCTATGATGGCGATATGGGGCAGTCAGCAGGGCCAGATGATTACAACCAAGCGCCGCCAAGAGCAAGCGCCCCAGCCCAACAAGCGCCAGCAGCAAAACCAGCAGGTGGTAGTAATTTTGATGATTTTGATGACGATATTCCATTTTAGGGATTAACGCTTTGGATCTAAAGAAAAGCCCCATTCAATCATAGCGTTGATGGGGCTTTTTGTTATTGAGTGTATGCATGCTGGTGTTATGGGCGTGCCAACCATGATATTGTCAATTGCTTTACCTATAGTCCGTCTACATTGCGACAGCATATCCGTAACACAAGAATAATTGAGGGAAATGTCATGAAACGCCTGAAAAATGCATTGCCAAGAGGTTTAATAATAGGTGGCCTAGTGCTGGGTGGTTTGATGTTGACGTTGCTGCCGCATGGTGTCGTAATCGGGCAGGAAGCCGCAGCGCACATAGTCAAGGTTGAATCATTTAGTCCTCAAGGAGAGGTCAAGCAGGTACGCCAAGTTCAAGCAAGGTTCTCTGCACCTATGGTGGCATTTGGCGATCCGCGTCTTGAATCTCCGTTTGATGTGCAATGCGGGGCCAAGGGGCAAGGGCGTTGGGCGGACGCAAGCCATTGGGTATATGACTTTGAAGCAGACTTGCCTGCAGGTCACAAGTGTAGCTTTACCCTAAAACGCGGCCTGAAGAGTCTGGCTGACGGTTTGGTGAATCAGGCCAGTTTTACATTTACAACAGGGGGTCCTGCCATTATGACCTCTCAGCCTGCGGAGGGCAGTGAGTATATCGATGAAGCGCAAGTATTTCTGTTAGGGTTGGATGCGCCTGCTAACCTCGCTTCAATCAAAGCACATGCCAGCTGTAGTATTGAAGGATTGGGTGAGCGTATTCCACTTAAATTGATTGAGGGCGCTCAACGTGAAAAGATTCTTGCAGAGCAATCGGGTCAGGCGCACCACTTTTTTGAGGTGCTGACTAAGCGAGGTCAGCAGGGTCTGTTGTCCGTCAAAGATAAGCGACTACAACAGACCACCATCATCGTTGCGCAATGTGATCGTAAATTTCCGGCGGGTAGCAAAGTAAGTTTGCATTGGGGTAAGGGGATATCAACAGTTAACGGCATTGCGACATCTGAAGCGCAGACTTTGGGTTTTTATGTGCGAGAAGCCTTTTCAGTAAAATCTAGCTGTACCCGTATGAATCCCAAGGCAGGTTGTGTACCCGTGCTACCTATTTCGCTGCAATTTACGGCACCTATCGCCCGTGATGCCGCTGAGAAAATCCGCATACGCACGGCAGATGGCAAACAGATATCCCCAACTTTCCCGGAAGAAGACCGCTCACCAACGGTAGATACAGTTTCATTCTCTGGCCCTTTTCCATCACAAACGGAACTAGTGATTACTTTGCCGAAAACGCTGGTAGATGACAGCGGGCGTAATCTACTCAATGCGTCATCATTTCCACTTAAGTTACAGATTGATGAAGACCCGCCGCTCATTAAGTTTCCTTCTCGTTTTGGGATATTGGAACGCCATACCCAGCCGATGTTACCAGTGAGTGTGCGTAATGTTGAGGCCACGCTCAAAGGTGTGCAGGCGCAATTAAGCACACAGCCGAATCAGCCCAATGTGGCAGAAGAGAGCAAAGGTGTGCTCGCAAGGTTAGAGGCAAGCGATGACACACAGCTGGCGCATTGGATTCAACGTGCAACCAGAGGGCCATACGATAACAAACAAGACTTGCAAGCGTTTCAACGCCAGCACAACCGTTACCCACGCGAAGGAGAAATGCCGTTACTGATGGGCAATGCCAGCGATGCCAGCGATGCCAGTGATTTTCAAGCGACCCCGCTTCATTTGCCGGTTGCCACTGGCAAGAAACCGCTTGAACTGATTGGGATTCCTCTGCCCAAGCCTGGGTTTTATGTGGTTGAGTTTGCCAGTGATCGCTTGGGATCTAAGTTACATGATGAACACAAACCTTACTACGTCTCATCCAGTGCCTTGGTCACGAATATGGCGGTACATTTCAAAAAAGGACGTGAGTCCTCACTTGTTTGGGTCACTAGGCTAGATAACGCACAAGCGGTTAGCCAAGCTGCCGTGCGCGTATCTACTTGTGATGGACGCATGTTGTGGGAAGGTGAAACCAATGCGGATGGTATTGCCAAGATTAACGAAGAATTGACGGACGGCTATTTTGACCACTGTTACGGCATGCTTGTCACAGCACGCAAACAGGACGATTTATCGTTTGTACTTTCCTCATGGAATGACGGGATTAGTCCGTGGCAATTTAACTTGGGTGGAGGCACCGAGGCCAGCCCCACCATCACACACACCGTGTTTGATCGTCCGCTATTTCGGGCAGGTGAGCAAGTATCGATGAAGCATTTTGTGCGTGTTAGAACGGGAGATGGTTTTAACCTAGCCAGCAATTTGCCAGCCAAAGCGACAGTCGCGCATGAAGGCAGTGGTCAAACCTTTGATATTCCCATTCAATGGTCAGTCAGTGCGGGCGTGTCGACTTGGGCAATTCCCAAAGAGGCGAAGCTTGGCACCTATTCAGTCAGTTTTATCACAGGTCATGGTGTTATGCGCTCGGGTACTTTTAGAGTAGAGCAATACCGCGTGCCCCTGATGAAGGCCATCTTAAAGCCCCCTGCGCAGCCCTTGGTGAATGGTAAACATATTGAAATTGATGCTCAGCTCAACTTGCTGGCGGGTGGTGCAGCTGCAGGTGCGCCAGTGAAATTTCGTAGTCGCTTAGTGCGTTATCCATTGCAATTTCCGTTGTATGACGATTTTTACTTTGGCGGTAGCGTGCCCAAAGAAGGCATTGAGACCGTGGAGCCTTACGCATACGACCCTGAAGACGGCATGGCACAGACGCTTGAGGATGGTCAAACAGAGTATGGGGACAAAGCGTCAGGCTATGCTGCACGCACGGTCAATATGGTATTAGATGCAGATGGCGGTGCAAGAGTGCGTTTTGATCAGTTGCCTAAAGTGCAAGAGTCACGTGCGCTGGAAGTGGAGATGGAGTATGCCGACCCCAACGGGCAGATACTGACTGCAGCCACCCGTGCATTGGTCCTGCCCTCTGCCACTGCGCTCGGTATGAAAATAGATGGCTACTTTGCTACCAAAGAGCGCATGGCATTCAAGGTAATTGCGCTAGATGCGACAGGTCATGTGCTGAAAGGGCGCAAAGTGGTCGTTGATGCCTACGCTAGAAAAACCTATGCGTACCGCAAGCGATTGTTAGGCGGATTCTATGTCTACGAGCAAACCGCCGAGGTTAAGCGTCTGGGTTCGGTATGCACTGGCAATACCGATGCACAAGGCATCGTTATCTGTAATGGCGCTGCCCCCGAGACTGGTGAGCTCATCCTTGTAGCAAGGGCAAAAGATGATCAAGGCAACCTCGCCATTGCAAGCCAAACCCTTTATGTGGCTGGTGAGGATAGTTGGTTCAGTGCTTCGCAAAGTGATCGTATCGATGTGCTTGCCGATAAACGTAGTTATGCGCCAGGAGACAAAGCGCGTTTTGAGGTGCGCATGCCGTTCCGCGAGGCGACAGCGCTGGTTACAGTAGAACGTGAAGGCATACTTAAATCCATGGTATTGTCCATCACCGCTAAGTCGCCTTTTATCGACCTGCCGATTGCCGAAAGTTATGGGCCAAATGCCTATGTCTCAGTGATGGTGGTGCGTGGGCGCATTCATCCAGAGGTGCCTGGTGCATTTTCATGGCTTAAACGCATGATGTATCGGGTTGGTATGTTGTTAGGTATTGTTGAGTCCATGCCACGTGAGATGGACACTCGACCGACAGCATTGGTCGATCTGACCAAGCCTGCCTTTAAACTTGGCATCACACCTATACGGGTGGGCTGGCAGGGTTATGAGTTAAAGGTAAAAGTGGAACCCGCGCGTGATGTTTACAAAGTGCGCGACAAGGCGCTAGTAAAAGTCACGGTGACGGATGCGGCAGGCAAGCCTGCCTCGCATGCTGAAATCGCATTGGCCGCTGTAGATGAAGGCTTGTTGCAATTATCATCACCCACCTCGTGGAACTTGCTAGAAGCCATGATGGAGCGGCGGCCAATAGAAGTGCATACCTCAACAGCGCAATCACAAGTGATAGGTAAACGTCATTTTGGTAAAAAAGCAGTGGCTCCTGGCGGTGGTGGTGGACAAGGCGCAAATGCACGCGAGCTATTTGACACACTGTTACTGTGGAAACCCAGCATTCAGCTTGATGAAAAAGGTCAAGCAAGTGTAGAAGTGCCATTGAATGATTCCCTCACCTCATTCCGAATAGCCGCAATTGCGCACGCTGGCGCTACACGTTTTGGTACGGCCACTGCGATGATTCGTAGCACACAAGAAGTCATGCTGTTTTCTGGCTTGCCACCTTTTGTGCGCGAAGGAGACCAATTCTCTGCCATGGTCACATTGCGTAATGGCGGCACGCGGCCACTCACGCTGGATGTCACTGCACGTTATCAATTGGGCAAAGACGCGCACACTGTAGGCACTCAGCGTATCAGCATGCAAGCAGGACAAGGCAGCACGGTCACTTTCCCGACCACGGTGCCCTATGATGTAAAACAACTTGATTGGCAGATCAGTGCACAAGAAGTTAATCCGCCTAGCAATGTAAAGCAGCCAGCGCATGATGCATTGAAATTGACGCAGCAAGTTGGCGCGGCTTATCCCGTGCGTGTGTATCAACAAACCATGGAGCAGTTGGTGCCAGGCAAGCCTTGGATATTCCCTGTGCAAAGACCGAATGGCGCTATTGCAGACCGTGGCGGTGTGGATATCCGCATGGCAAGTTCGCTCGGGGGTGACATGAGCGCTATACGAGAATGGATGACACGTTATCCTTACACATGTATTGAGCAGCGTGCCTCTGTTGCGGTAGCCGTTGAGGATGAACAACGTTGGCAGCAAGTCATGAATAGTCTTCCCCTTCATCTGGATGGTGATGGGCTGGTCAAATATTTCCCAGTGGATTGGTTGCAAGGTGACGACACGCTCACCGCTTACTTGTTGAGTATCGCGGATGAGGCGGACTATGAAATCCCCGAAGCGTCGCGCGAGCGCATGCTGAAAGGGTTGGAGGATTTCGTCACAGGCCGTATTCAGCGTTACGGTAGGGTGCAAACAGCGGATGTGGTCATGCGTAAACTAACTGCAATCGATGCATTGTCACGTTACGCGCGGGCAACGCCCAGCATGTTAGAGCCGCTACAAATCACACCCAACCTCTGGCCAAGTTCAGGGGTGATTGATTGGGTCTCGATATTGACGCGTATGCAAGAGATTCCTCAGCGAGAGGAACAGCGCACTCAAGCCTTGCAAATTTTGCGCTCACGCATGTCTTTTTCGGGCACGACCATGCGTTTTTCTACCGAAAAGCAGGATTACCTATGGTGGTTGATGGTATCGCCCGACCTCAATGCAGTAAGAGCATTACGGTTGCTCACGGATGATCCAAGCTTTTCAGCTGCTGATGCGGGGCGCTTGGCACGTGGTGCATTAGCGCGTCAAGCAGAAGGTCGCTGGCAAACGACACTGGCCAATGCTTGGGGTGTGGTTGCGCTGCGCCACTTTCAACAACGGTATGAAAAAGAGCCGGTGAGTGGATCCACGACGGTCGCCCTAGATAAGCTACAGAAGTCGCTGTCATGGGCGAACGCAAAGGTTAACCAAAGCGGCGACCCTACCCTAGGCACACTGTTAGGTGCTGGCTTGCATGCACATTTTTCCTGGCCTACAGCAGCTGCGCCACTTGCATTGCAGCATGAGGGCGGCGGAAAGCCATGGGCATTTGTCACCTCCAGCGCCGCATTGCCGCTCAAAAAACCATTGTTTGCGGGATACAGTATTCAACGCACTGTAACACCCGTCGAGCAAAAGGTAGTAGGGGTTTGGCAACGTGGGGATACCTACCGAGTAACATTGGAAATTGATGCACAAGCAGATATGACGTGGGTAGTCATCCATGATCCAGCCCCTGCTGGCGCCTCGGTGCTTGGCAGTGGTCTGGGTGGCGATTCTGCCCAACTGGTTTCAGGTGAAAAACAAACGGGCTGGCAACGACCCGCATTTGAAGAGCGCGCGTTTGATGGTTACCGTGCTTATTACGCCTATGTGCCAAAAGGTAAATTTAACGTGGAATATACCGTACGCCTAAATAACCCTGGCCTATTTGAAATGCCAGCAACGCGCGTTGAGGCGATGTATGCGCCTGAAATTTTTGGTGAATTGCCAGTCCCCAAAATGGATATTAAAGCCCAGTGAGTAAGTCGGCAGTAGCATGGAGGCAGCATGTATTAAATCGCTTTTTTACAATGACGCGCGCAGTGCAAACCATGCTATTGGGGGTGAAAGCAAGACTACGCAAGTACACTGTGACTAGGTATTTGCAGCTGTATAAGCGAGTTTCCCTTGTGATCTTAGGTGGAACGTTGCTGCTGATTGTGTGTGCAGTGATTCTTACGCCGGTGCCACCATTTGCATCAGTACGTGCCAGCGCAGTCAGTTCGGAGGCAACGCTGCTAGATCGACACGGCGTTGAAATTGAACGCCTAAGGTTGGATCACAAGCGACGTATGTTGGATTGGGTTGCATTAGACCAAGTGTCGCCAATGTTTCAGCGCGCCACCCTTGCCGCCGAAGACAAGCGCTTTTATTGGCACCCAGGTGTTGATCCTATTGGGGCGCTCTCTGCATTGGTGGATAACTTGCATCGCAGGCATGCACGGGGTGCAAGTACCATCACTATGCAGCTGGCTAGTTTGTTAGCAGATGAGCAAACATCCACACACAAACGCGGCTGGTACGCAAAACTCATGCAAGCAAAAAATGCTTTAGCGATTGAGCTGCATTGGAGCAAGCGCGAAATTCTTGAGGCATACCTTAATTTAGTACCGTTTCGTGGTGAGTTGGTGGGCATAGAGGCTGCTGCGCAAGGTTTGTTGGTCAAAGGGCCAAGTGGGCTTGATGACGCAGATGCTGCGCTAGTCGCCTCGTTGGTGAGGGCGCCAAGCGCATCACGTATCACCATTGCCAAGCGCGCTTGCGCCACGATTAAAGCGATTCATCAAGAAGAAACCAAGACACGCCCCCAACAAATTGCCAGTTTGTGTGAGCGCGCAGCCTTTCTTGCCAGCAGTTTGCCGCAGTATCCTTACCCTATGCGTGGCGCGGATGATGCGCCGCATTTGGCAAGAAGGCTGCTCATGCAGCCAGGCGAGGAAAAGCGCGTAGCGCTGGATGCAAGCCTACAGCGATTTGCACATGAAACTTTACGCACCCATCTGGCAGAGCTTAGCCAGCAAAATGTGGAAGATGGCGCAGTGGTTGTGCTGGACAATGAGACGGGTGAAGTGCTGGCCTATGTAGGCTCTAGTGGCGATCTTTCGGGCGCACCAGAGGTAGATGGCGTAGCTGCATTGCGTCAACCTGGCTCAACACTCAAGCCATTTCTATATGGTATTGCCATGGATCAAGGTTGGTTAAACGCCAGTTCTGTATTGGATGACTCACCGCTCGCACTGACCACGCCTTCTGGATTATATATTCCGCAAGATTATGATCGTCATTTTCGTGGCGCCGTAAGTGTGCGTTATGCGCTGGGTTCCTCACTGAATGTGCCCGCAGTACGCACGCTGACCATGGTGGGCGTGGAACGCTTTTTGGAAACCTTGCGCGCATTAGGCATGACTAGCCTCACGCGAGAGGCCAATCACTATGGCTATGGTCTGGCATTAGGCGGTGCTGAAACAACATTGCTAGAGCTGACCAATGCCTATCGTACATTAGCCAATGGCGGGCAATGGAGCCCCACAAGCTTTTTTCCAATGTCTGATAATGATGCTTCCTCTGCAAAGGCGCTAAAACAAGGGAGGCGGGTGCTGAGTGAGCAAGCAAGTTTTGTCGTTGCTGATATTTTGGCAGACGCCATGGCGCGTACCTTGACGTTTGGTTTTTCCAGTCCGCTGTCTACGCATACTTGGGCAGCTGTAAAAACAGGTACCAGCAAGGCTATGCGTGACAATTGGGCTATCGGTTTTACAAATCGCTATACAGTGGGAGTCTGGATAGGTAATTTTTCAGGTGCCCCGATGTGGGATGTCTCTGGCGTGACAGGTGCAGCGCCCATATGGCGTGATGTAATTGAATACCTGCACCAATCAAACGCGAGCTTGGCACCCAATCCACCCAGCGGGGTCATGCACCAGCAAGTCAGCTACCGCCCTGCCATCGAATCCCCAAGAGATGATTGGGTGATTGAACATTCGGGTAGTCAAGCAAAGTCGATTGTTATCGATATCGGAGGCGCATTGCCTATGCTGATCGCGCCGCCAGATTCTGCGGTGATTGCACCAGACCCAGATATTCCTGAAAAACGCCAAGCTTTGTTGCTGCAATCAAATGGCGTTGGTAAGACTTGTATGCGACTAAACGCGCAAGCAGTGGCTGCATGTGGCATTACTAAAACCCTAGTGCCTTTACCGCTACCAGGTCGTCACACCCTGACCTTAACAGATGCCAATGGCGAAGTTTTAGATACGCACCAGTTTGAAGTGAGAGCGCTCAATCATCTTAGCGCTGTTGCTAAATGACTTATTTAACTTTAATTTAAGTTTTTGAGTCAGTCATTGATAGGGCATTAATTGGGAACGTTTTGATTTGGCTGCCCAAGTATCACACTGCCAGTGATGGCCTCAACACCGCTACTGCCTGTTGAAAATCCGTATTGAATGCCAGCACGTTCTGCATTGGGCCCAATAAAGCGCCCAACCACACTGGCAGTATTACCATTGGTGTCGAGCAATAGACCATTGCAGCCTGCCATGCAGCCAATGTTATTGAGATTTGAAGAAATATTGGCGTTGCTGGAAAAGTTTGCGGAGCCTGCTGTGAGTGTATCAGCCCCCGTTAAGCTGTAGGTTAAATTGCCGATGGGGACGTTTAATCCGTATCGGTAAGCGTAAGTGGCAAAGTTAACAGATAAGTTGCCAGTCACCGTATTGGGCGCGCCCACAGCTAGCGTACTAGATGCGTTGCTCAATACTGGAGCGGTGGAGGCGATGACATTGTATTGTAATGCGCTGTTTTGATTGGCGAGTTGTAGCAAGTTAACTGCCTGTGAAGCATTGCCCGCAATATAGGTAAGTGAATCAAAGTTTTGGTTATTGATTTTGCCTTTTACCCGACCCATGGTCACAAAATTATCATTGTAAAAATCATCCAAGTTTGCCGAAATCAGTTGTAAATCAATGTCATTGGTTTGATAAGTGCTTAGGTTGTTGTTGGCGTTGCTGGCAAGCGTACCGTCACTGAGCACAAAATTAAAATATCGATCAGATAAACCTACCCCGTTCAAGAGCATGTCCGTTTGGTTGTCTTGCGTAGGTTGCGTTGTGTCTACAGGTGTTTCATTTTGATTGCTGGCATTACCTGCGCCAATCACGCCATTAAGCGTAGTTTGCATCGCACTGATGGTGACCACCTCACTAATGCCATCACCACTCAAGTTTTCAGCTTGGATAAAAATGGGTTTTGTCAGTGAGGGTGGCGCTGCAGTGATGTTTGCTGTTTGATTGGTATAAGTGGGTTGGCTGGTGCTGCTATTGGTTTTAATGGATTGTCCTGCAATGGCGTTGCGACAACCGCCTTGGTTGCACACATCCACACTGCCTTGATTGGTGGTCATGATGAGTTGGTTATTGGCATAAATGACTGTGAACTCAGTACCACGAATGCCTATCGTCGCCACGGGCGTGGCAAGCTGATAGCGCTCATGATTTCTATGTCCGATGATACCGCTGATAGTCCGCAATCCTCCCTTGATGAGCTCTGTTAGCGCGTACTCACTCCCGTCCTCTTCCCCAGAAAAGCTGTAGCGATTTATTTTATAGATCGTTTCTGGTTGTAACGAGACTTTGCCGCCGTCGATAAATCCAATTTGGACACGTCCGTTTTTGGTGTCGATGGTGTCGCCATTGAGCACGTCATCATGCTGTTGGATGGGGTGGGTAGATTGATCAGCGCGTAACACAACTGCATTGCCGCTTTTGAATAAAATGGTACCTGCCGATTGCGCATACGCAATAGGGGTTAAGAGTAATAAAACGGCGATTAAACTAAGTCTCGCCAATAATGTAACGACGTTTTGCAACGTGTGCCACCTCCTCTGTCAACCTAAGTATGCACTAAAATAATTATCAATTAAACAATTACTTAACATCAGCTATAATAGCCAGTCCGATGATTTATATGAATATATGCAATAAATATGCCGATTTACGATTATCAATGTAGTAGTTGTGGGTTTAAACAAGAGGTGATGCGAAAAGTCAGCGCGCCCAATGTTGAAGCTTGTCCGCATTGCCAAGCGTTAGCATTTTCAAAACAGTTGTCCGCACCAAGTTTTCAGCTCACGGGTAGCGGCTGGTATGCAACTGATTTTAAAGGTAAAAGTAACAGTTCTGCCCAAAATTCAGAAACAACATCCGCAGAAAGTGACCCTAAATCTGCAGCGTGTAACCCAGGATGCGCTTGCCACTAAGGCAACAGTTTATGATTAAAAAATACTTTTTTACCGGTTTGTTGGTATTAGTGCCGTTGATTATTACGGCTTGGGTACTCACTACCTTAATCAATACGCTTGATCAGACTTTATTATTGCTACCAGAAACATGGCGGCCAAAAGCCTTTTTGGGTCAAGAAATCCCCGGTTTTGGCGTGTTATTGACACTGCTCACTATTTTTGTCACGGGTGTGATTGCCACCAATATTTTTGGTCAGCAATTGATAGCCTTATGGGAAGCACTGGTTTCGCGTGTGCCTGTTGTTAAATCCATCTACTCCAGCGTCAAACAAGTATCCGATACGCTATTTTCTAGTTCCGGTAATGCATTTCGTAAAGCTTTGCTCATTCAATATCCACGTCAAGGCAGTTGGACCATCGCTTTTTTAACAGGCAT